>Ga0068853_100000402_pt1 | contig 29678 bp, 31 predicted proteins | sample KBSCornC32_FD_65655 | JGI IMG/M metagenome (GOLD analysis project Ga0068853, IMG submission 65655) | Corn rhizosphere microbial communities from Kellogg Biological Station, Michigan, USA - KBS Corn C3-2 | ecosystem: Host-associated > Plants > Roots > Rhizosphere > Soil ... | reverse complement strand
AACGCGTGGCTGCTGCATCACGCGCCGTTCCTCTGGCCCGATCTCGCGCGGACGTGGTCGCGCGCGAACGACCGCCGCTACTGGGTGCCGTCGCGCTGGCTCGGCGGATACCGCGAATACGATGCGCGTGCGTCGGACATGGATTCCGGCGACGTCGACTCCGGCCCGATCGTCGCCGGCATCGGCACGGCCGCGAGCGCGTTCGGGATCGGCGCCGCGCGCAGCGTCGGGGACGGCGAGCGTGCGCGCACGCTCGCGCTGCAGGCGATCGCGGTGAGCGTGCCGTTGCCGAATGGCCGCCTGCTGCTGCCGCGGCTCGCGTCCGACGCGACCGACGCGCCGCTGCTCGGCGAGGCCGCGCTGCTCTACAACCTCACGCAGCCACCCGCGCCCGGCTTCGACGCGGCGACGGCCGCCGTCGACGCGACCCCGCGCGCCTTCTGGCTCGTGCTCGCGTTGCAGGTGCTCGGCGGCCTGTTCCTGCTCCGCCGCGGCGCCCTGCGCATCGCGCGTGCGACGCGCCGTCGCGCACCCGTGTGAGGCGCGTCAGCGTACGCGCTCGAGCGTCTGCACCCAGTTCGTTTCCCAGGTCTTGCCACCGTCGGGCGAGTACGCCTGCTCCCAGTGCGCGCCCGTCCGGGTGATCTGCGACCAGGTGAAGCGCACCTTGATCGGCTGGCCGCGCAGCGTGTCGTCCGCATAGAACGTGCCGACACCATCGACGAACCGGCCCTTGACCGGCGGATCGAGGTTGCCGAACGGGTTGCGGCCGTCGATCCACCAGATCGCCCACTGGCCCGTCTTCGGGTCGTAGGCGCGCGGCGCGACGCCGCGGTAGATGCCGGTCGGCAGGTTGAACACCGTGTCGTCGACGTTCGCGCGTCCTTCCATGAGCGGCGACGAGTGGATCGTGCCGTCGAACTCGTACCAGTCGTGGCTGCCCGCGAGGACCTCCTTGAGGCGGCGGCTGTGCACGCGCCATTCGCCGACGAGGAAATCGAAATCGTGCAGGCCACTCATGTCCTCCTTGGCGACCGGCTTGGGCACGTCCTGCGATGCCCACGCGCCGGGTACGGGCGCGAGCACCGCAGCGATCGTCAATCCGAAGGCGATGCTGAACGGTTTCATCTTCCACCTCGCGCGGCCGAAGGACCGCGCCACTATGGCATGTCCGCGCGGCGCGTACAGGGCCGAAGATTGCGCGTCGCACCCGAACCGCCGGCCCACCGCCCCCCGGCTCCGGCCGATACGGCGCCGCCCGGCGCGCGCGCCCGATGCGCTAGACTGCCCGTGGCTCGTCCGTGAAGGGGAACGGATGCACGTCGGCATGCCAGCGATCGCTGCGTGGATGCTCGTTTCGACGGTCGCGACGGCCGCCGAACTCGATGTCGTCGTCGTCGACGCACGCGGCGCGCCCGCCGAGGACGCCGTCGTCAGCCTGCACGGTGGAGACGCACCACCACCGCGCGCGGCGGTCACGCGCGAGGTCGACCAGCGCAACGAGACCTTCATCCCCTACGTGGAGGTGTTCCGGCCCGGCGACCGCGTGGTGTTCCGCAACAGCGATCGCACGCGCCACCACGTCTATTCGTTCGCGCCGGCGAAGTCGTTCGAGTTCGTCATCGCGCCCGGCGGCGATACGCCCGCGGTCGTGCTCGATCGCGTCGGCGAGATCGCCGTCGGCTGCAACATCCACGACCGCATGATCACCCACCTGTACGTGTCGGACGCGCCGTGGGTCGCGAAGTCCGATGCGCAGGGCCACGCCGTGTTCCGCGGCCTGCCGAACAGCCGCTACGAGGTGCGCGTGTGGCATCCGCAACTGCGGCCGGGCAAGGCCGAGCCCGAACAGGCCGTAGACGTCGCGGGCGACACCGCGACCTTGCGCTTCTCGCTGCCGCTGCTCGCCGACCCGCGGCCCGATCCCGCCGACAACGAGCGCGCGCGCTACTGACGCCATGAATTTCCGCCTGCGCCTCGCCCTGCTGTTCGTCACGACGCTCGTCGCGGTGCAGGTGTTCACGGCGCTGCTCGCCTACGGCGTCGCGCGCCGCGCACTGATCGCCGACGGCGAGCGCCAGCTCGCGGTCGGCGCGGCCGCGGTCGCGCACCAGCTCGACGACATCTCCTCGCGCGTCGCCGACAACGTGCAGGTGCTCTCGCTCGACTTCGCCTTGCGCGCCGCGATCGCACAGAACGACCAGAGCACGGTGCTGTCGGCACTGCGCAACCACGGCCGGCGCATCGGCGCCGAACGCATGCTGCTGGTCGGCCTCGACGGCACGGTGCGCTCGGACACCGCCGAACCGGCCGGCGGCGCGTTCCCGTTCGCCGACCTCGCCGACGCGGCGCTCGATCATCCGGCCGCGGCGGTCGTCGCGCTCGGCGGCAAGGCGTACTGGATGATCGTCGTGCCGGTCTACGCGCCGAAGCCGATCGCGCTGATCGCCGCGGGCATTCCCGTCGACGACGCACTGCTCGCCCACCTGCAGCAATTGTCCGCGCTGCCGAACACGCTCGAACTCGTCACCCTCGGTGCCGACGGCCGCTGGACCGGCATCGCGCACGGCGACAACCGCGTCGGCATCGCGCCCGCGCTGGCCGGGCGCGAACTGCCGCTGCAACCGACGCTCGTGCGCCTCGACGCGAGCGAGTACGTCGTGCTCGCGACGCGGCTGCGCGAATCCGAGCGCAGCACGCCGGTCGCCGCCGTGCTCGGCTATTCGCTCGACGACGCGCTGCGGCCGTATCGCTCGGTCGCGATCGCGTGGGCGAGCCTCGTCGCGCTCGGCCTCGCGATCGGCCTCATCGGCGCTCTGCTGATCGCGCGCGGCGTCGCGCGCCCGATCGAGAAACTCGCGGCCGCCGCGCACCGCATCGGCGCGGGCGACTACGCGCCGGCCGCACCGATGATCAAGAGCGACGAGGTCGGCCAGCTCGCCGCCGCGCTGTCGAACATGACGCTGGCGATCGCCGAGCGCGAGGAACGCATCCGCTACCAGGCCGAACACGACGCGGTCACCGCGCTGCCGAACCGGCACGCCGCGGAGGCGGTGATCCGGCACGCGCTGTCCACGCGGCCGGCGGCCGGCGCGTTGCTGATGGTCGGCCTCGCACGGCTGCCCGAGATCATCCAGACGATGGGCCACACGATCAGCGATCGCCTCATGCGCGACGCCGGCGCGCGCCTGCGCCCGTTCGCTGCGCGCGGTGTCGTCGCGCGCGCGACCGACACGCAGTTCGCGCTCTGGCTCGACGGCGCCGACAAGGCCGACGCGATCGCGATCGCGTTCCGCATCCTCGACGTGCTCGGCGTGCCGTACCAGGAGTCGGACCTGTCGATCGACGCGGCGCCGGCGATCGGCATCGCGCTGCACCCCGTCCACGGCGAGGAAGCGAGCACCCTGCTGCGGCGCGCCGAGATCGCGCTGTTCGCCGCGCTCGGAGCGGAGGATCCGGTCGCGGTCTACGACGCGAGCACCGATCCGCACCGTCCCGAACGCCTCACCCTGATGACGGAGCTGCGCGAGGCGCTCGACCGCAACCAGCTGCGCCTGCACTACCAGCCGAAGCTGCGCCTCGCCGACGATCGCATCGACGGCGCCGAAGCGCTGCTGCGCTGGCAGCACCCGCTGCGCGGCGCGGTGCCGCCCGACACCTTCATCCCGCTCGCCGAGCGCACCGGCAACATCCGCCGCGTCACGCGCTGGGTGCTCGCGAGCGGCATCGCGCAGGCGCACGACTGGGCCGCGCGCGGGCACGCGCTGCGCATCGCGATCAATCTGTCCGCGCGCGACCTCGACGACGCCGACCTGCCGACGCGCGTCGCCGATCTGCTGTCGCTGCACGCAGTCGCGCCGCGCAACATCGTGCTCGAACTCACCGAGAGCGCGGTGATGGGCGAGCCCGATACCGCGGTGCAGGTGCTCAAGCGGCTCGCCGACCTCGGCATCGACCTGGCGATCGACGATTTCGGCGTCGGCCAATCCTCGCTCGCCTACCTGCGCCGCCTGCCCGTGCGCGAGATCAAGATCGACCGCTTCTTCACCCAGAAGCTCGGCGAGGACGTCGGCGACCGCACGCTCGTGCGCTCGATCGTCGAACTCGGCCATCGCCTCGGCTACCGCGTGACCGCCGAAGGCATCGAGACGCGCGCCGCGTTCGAATACCTGCGCGACGTCGGCTGCGACCACGTGCAGGGCTACTACATCGCGGCCGCACTCGAGCCCGACGCACTCGAAGCGATGCTCACGCGCGACGGCGGCGCGACGAACCGCGGCGTGCGCGCGTGAGATGCACGATCGCGATCGCCGCGTGCGTCGCCCTCGCGCCGACCGCGCACGCCGCCGACCTCGACGTGCACGGCTACCTCGACTGCCGCCTCGTCGCGCACGCCGACGAGCGCAGCTACACCGACGGCGGACTCGGCAAGACGCGCTTCGGCGGCGACGGCACGGACGCGACCTGCGTGCAGGCGGCCATCGCCGCGAGCGTCGTGCTCACGCCGGCGCTCGTCGCACGCGCGGACCTGCAGTACCAGACCACCGGCCGCGACGAGTTCGCGCTGCTCGACGCCTGGCTGCGCTACCGCCCGGTATCGACCACGCCGCTGCGCTGGTCGGTGAAACTCGGCGCGTTCTTCCCACCGGTCTCGCTGGAGAACGACGCGATCGGCTGGACCAGCCCGTGGACGCTCGATTCGTCGGCGATCAACGCCTGGGTCGGCGAGGAACTGCGCAGCATCGGCGCGGAAGGCTCGGTCGAGTGGCGCGGCGAACGCTCGACCGTTTCGGGCGTGTTCGCGCTGGTGCGCAGCAACGATCCGGCCGGCGAACTGCTCGCCGCGCGTGGCTGGTCGATCAGCGACCTCGTCTCCGGCCTCGGCAGTCGCGTGCGCGAGCCCGACGCCTACGCGATCGCCGGCGACGAGCCGGTGCCGCTGCGCTTCAATCCGTTCCTCGAGAACGACGGCCGCCTCGGCTGGTACGCCGGCGCGAGCTGGGAAGCGCGCGGTGTCGGCGCGATCAGCCTGCTGCGCTACGACAACGAAGCCGATCCCGCGAGCCGCAGCCGCGGCGCGTCCCCGGTGCTGAGCTGGCACACCGACTTCTGGAGCCTCGGCGCCCGATCGCGCATCGGCGACGTCGTCCTGCTCGGCCAGGCGATGAGCGGTTCGACCGCGATCGCGCCGTCGCCGTTCTTCAGTACGACCACCGATTTCCGCGCGGCCTACCTGCTCGCCGGCTGGGATCGCGGCGCGTGGCGGCCGGCGCTGCGCATCGACGCGTTCTCGACCGACCAGCTGCCGCGCTCGATCGACGGCCGCGTGCGCGAACACGGCACCGCGCTCACGCTCGCGCTGAACTGGCGTCCGCGCGAATGGCTGCGCGTGACCGGCGAGGCGCTGCACGTGCGCAGCTGGCGCAACCAGCGCGAACTCGAAGGCTTGCCCGCGCAACGCGACGACACGCAGCTGCAGCTCGGCCTGCGCGTCGTGTTCTAGCGCCCGGCGGCGTCGTGCGCGTCCGGCGCGACGAGCAGGCGCAGGCCGACGCCGGGCTCGGTCGCGATCCAGCGCGGCGCGGTCGGATCGTCGCCGAGCTTCTGGCGCAGCTTGCCGACGAGGATGCGCAGGTAGTGCGTGTCGTGTTCGTGAGTCGGCCCCCATACCTCGCGCAGGATCTGCGGCTGCGTGACGACGCGCCCCGCGTGGCCGACGAGCAGCGCGAGCAGCGCGTACTCCTTGCGCGTGAGAACGAGCACTTCACCGCGCAACTTCACCTCCCGGCGCGCGAGATCGACCTGCAGCGTGCCGTCGTCGAACACCGGCGACGCGTCCGCCGGCGCGGCGCGTGCGCGCAGCAACGCGCGCACGCGCGCCATGAGTTCCTGCACGCCGAACGGCTTGGTCACGTAGTCGTTCGCGCCCGCGTCGAGCGCGCGCACCTTCTCCGCCTCGCCCGCGCGCACGGTGAGCAGGATCACCGGCACGCCCGACCATTGGCGCAGGTCAGCGAGCACCTCGTGGCCGTCGCGATCGGGCAGGCCGAGGTCGAGGATCACGAGGTCGGCGCCGTGCGTCGCGAGCGCGGCGAGGCCGGCGCCGCCGTCGGCCGCGGTCTCGACGCGATAGCCCTGCGCGCGCAGGCTGATGTCGAGGAAGCGGCGGATCTGCGGCTCGTCGTCGATGACGAGGATGCGCGCGGCGGCGGCGTTGGCGGGCTCGCTCATGCGGCCATCCTAGCGTCCGCGCGGAGGCGGCGCGAATCCGCGGGGGTCACGCGGGCTCGGCGCGCGGCAACGTGATGCGGATCGTCGTGCCGTGCCCGTCGGCGCCGGGCAGCGCTTCGACGCTGCCGCCGTGCGCGCCGATCATGCCGCGACAGATCGCGAGGCCGAGGCCGGTGCCCTGGCGGCCGCGATCGCCGCGCTCGACGCTGTAGAACATGTCGAAGATGCGCCGGCGCTCGTCCTCGGGGATGCCCGGCCCGCGGTCGCGCACGTCGATGCGCAATGCGCCGTCGTCGAGCACGCGAGCCTCGATCGCGATCGCCTCGCCCGCGGGCGAGAACTTCGCCGCGTTCTCGATCACGTTGAACAGCGCCTGTTCGATCAGCGCCGGATGCACCCAGATCGGCCCGATGCCGTCGCCGACCGTGATGTCGAAGCGCGCACCGGGCTGGTAGCGCTGCAGGCGCGCGACCGCGGAGCCGATGAGTTCGTCGACGCCGATCCAGTCGCGATTGAGCGCGAGGCCACCGTGGCCGAGGCGGGTCATGTCGAGCAGGTTCTGGATGTAGCGGTCGAGCCGCTCGCCTTCGAGGCGGATCGTCTCGAGCAGGCCGTGGCGATCCTCGCTGTCCATCGCCGCCGCGTAGTTGTCGAGGCTGCTCGCCGCGCCGATGATCGACGCGAGCGGCGAACGCAGGTCGTGCGACACCGACGACAACAAGGCGGAGCGCAAGCGTTCGGTCTCGCCGCTCACGCGCGCGTCCTGCAGGTCGCCGACGAGGCGCACGCGCACGACCGCCTGCGCGATGTCCTCGGCCATCGCTTCGGCGAGCCGGCGCTGCTCGGCGCCGAGCCGCGCCTGCTTCGCCTCGAAACGCAGGCCGAGCACGCCGGCTTCGTCGCCGCCGGTCGCGAGCGGCAGGAACCACCAATCCGCTGCGGCCAGCGTGTCGGTATAGCGGCCGGCGGGCTGCGCGCGGCGTCGCGCCCAGTCCGCCGCGGCGCGATCGCGGTCGCCGAAGGCGGCGTCGCGCAGTGGCACGCCGCCGAATTCGATCAGCGCATCGGCGCCGAGCGCGCGCTTGAGCGCGCGCGTGCCCGCGCCGACCACTTCGCCGAGGTCGGCTGCGCCCGCGAGCGCTTGCGACAGGCCCTGCAACGCGGTCGCGTGCACGTTCGCCGCCTGCAGTCCGAGCACCTGCGCACGCAGGCGCGAGGCGAGCCGCCCCGCGACGAGTGCGGCGAGCAGGAACAGGAACACGGTCGCGACGCCCTGCCGCGCGCTGATGTAGAACGTGTAGCGCGGCTCGATGAAGAAGAAGTCGTAGCTGACGAAGCACAGCGTCGCCGCGATCACTGCAGCGGTCATGCCGGTGCGCGCGGCGACGAGCACGACCGCGACGATGAACACCATCGACAGGTCGTGCAGCCCGGCCCAGCGCTCGGCGAGCGCACCGATCGCCGCTGCCGCGACCGCGGCGAATATCGCGAGCGCGGCGTCGCTGCGATTGAGCCAGCCGCGCAGGTCGCGCAGCGAGCGCCGTGCCTTCGCGCGCGCCTCGGGCGTGCTCACGATCGTCAGCTCGTAGTGCGCGCCGCGCTGGATCAGCTGCTGGGTGAGCGTGCGGTTGAGCATGCGCGCGAACGGCCGTTCGCGCGTGCGCCCGAGCACGATCGCCGAGGCACCGCTGCGCGCGGCGTGGTCGAGCAGCGTGTCGACGATGCTCGAGCCGTGCAGCAGTTCGGTCTCGCCACCGAGCCGGCGCGCGAGTGCGAACGCGCGATCGAGTTCCATCTGCCGCGCGGCGTCGACCACGCCGCTGCCCTGCACGCTGACCACGCTCCACGGCGCGTCGCGGCGCTCGGCGAGACGGCGACCGACGCGCACGAGGTATTCCGACTGGCCGCGACCGTCGATCGCGACGAGCACGCGCCGGCGCAGCGACGCGCCCGGCAGGCCACGCGCGGCCTGCGCCTCGCGCAGGTCGCTGTCGACGCGGTCCGCCGCGGTCTGCATCGCGAGTTCGCGCAAGGCGGCGAGGTTCGACGGCGAGAAGAACGCCTGCAACGCCTGCGTCGCCTGCTCAGGCACGTATACCTTGCCCTGCTGCAGGCGCTCGATGAGTTCGCGCGGCGGCAGGTCGACCAGCACGATGTCGCGCAGGCGATCGAACACGACGTCGGGCACCGTCTCGGCGACGCGCACGCCGGTGATCCGGTACACGACGTCGTTGAGGCTCTCGAGGTGCTGGATGTTGATCGTCGTGTGGACGTCGATGCCGGCGTCGAGCAGCTCGAGCACGTCCTGCCAGCGGCGCTCGTGGCGGCTGCCGGGCACGTTGCGATGAGCGAGTTCGTCGACGAGCGCGAGCGCGGGCCGGCGCGCGAGCATCGCGTCGAGGTCGAATTCCTCGAGCACGCGCCCGGCGTACTCGACGCGCCGACGCGGCAGCTGTTCGAGGCCTTCGAGCAGGGCCGCGGTCTCGACGCGGCCGTGCGTCTCGACGATGCCGACGACGACGTCGACGCCACGGCGCCGCAACTCGCGCGCGCGACCGAGCATCGTGTAGGTCTTGCCGACGCCCGGCGCGGCGCCGAGGAAGATCGTGAGGCGGCCGGCGCCCTCGCGACGCAGTTCGCCGATGAGGGCGTCGGCCTGGGCGCTGCGCTGGTCGTTCATCGGCGCATTGTGCCGCGTTCAGCGCGCGCGTGCGTCGAGCGCGAGGTTGAGTTCGAGCACGTTGACGCGCGGCGCGCCGAACAGGCCGAACTGGCGCCGCTCGATGTGCCGCTCGACCAGCGCGGCGACGTCCGCCTCGGCGAGGCCACGCGCCTTGGCCACGCGCGCGACCTGCAGCCGCGCGGCGGCCGGCGACACGTGCGGATCGAGGCCGCCACCGGACTCGGTCACGAGGTCGCCCGGGACGGCCTCTCGTGCGACGCCCTCGCGCGCAGCGACCGCGGCGAGCGCGTCGTCGAGGCGCTTGCGCAGGTCCGGATTGCTGCGCGCCTGGTTGCTGCCGCTCGCGGCCATCGGGTCGTAGTTGGCCGCGGACGGCCGCGGCGAGAAGTAGCGCGCGTCGGCGAACGGCTGCGCGACGAGCGCGGAGCCGACGACCTTGCCGCCCTGCTCGACCAGGCTGCCGGTGGCGGCGTACGGGAACAGCACGCGACCGAGCGCGGCGCCCGCGAGCGAATAGAGGAAGCCGTAGCCGACGAGCACGATCGCGGCGAGGACGAAGGCGGCGCGCCAGGAGGCGCGATCGTCGAGATGGGAGGGCGAGTGGTTCACGGTCAGACTCCGATGGCGGCGAGCAGGAGGTCGATCGCCTTGATGCCGACGAACGGCAGCAGCACGCCGCCGAGGCCGTAGACGAGCATGTTCCGGCGCAGCAGCGCGACCGCGCTCGCCGGCTTGAAGCGCACGCCCTTGAGCGCGAGCGGGATCAGCGCGGGAATGATGAGCGCGTTGAACACGAGCGCGGACAGCACCGCGCTGTTCGGGCTCGCGAGGCGCATCACGTTGAGCGAGGCCATCGACGGCAGCGCCGCGGCGAACATCGCCGGCAGGATCGCGAAGTACTTCGACACGTCGTTGGCGAGCGAGAACGTGGTCAGCGCGCCGCGCGTGATCAACTGCTGCTTGCCGACCTCGACCACCGCGAGCAGCTTGGCCGGATCGTTGTCGAGGTCGACCATGTTGCCGGCCTCCTTCGCCGCCTGCGTGCCCGAGTTCATCGCCACGCCGACGTCGGCCTGGGCCAGCGCGGGCGCGTCGTTGGTGCCGTCGCCGACCATCGCGATGAGGTGGCCGGCGGCCTGTTCGGCGCGGATGCGCGCGAGCTTGTCCTCAGGCCTCGCTTCGGCGATGAAGTCGTCGACGCCCGCCTCTGCGGCGATCGCCGCCGCGGTGAGCGGGTTGTCGCCGGTGATCATCACGGTGCGGATGCCCATGTCGCGCAGGCGCGCGAAGCGTTCCTTCACGCCGTGCTTGACCACGTCGGAGAGTTCGATCACGCCGAGCACGTGCTTGCCGTCGGCGACGACGAGCGGCGTCGCGCCGCCGCGCGCGACCTGCTCGACGCGCGCATCGAGCTCGGGCGAGACCACGCCGCCGAGCGCGCGCACGTGGCGCGCGATCGCGTCGCTCGCGCCCTTGCGGATCGAGCGCGCACCGATGTCGACGCCGGACATGCGCGTCTGCGCGCTGAACGAGACGAACGTCGCCTGCTGCGGGTCCTCGACGCGACTGCGCAGCTCGCGCGCGAGGCGGACGATCGACTTGCCTTCCGGCGTCGGATCGGCGAGCGACGACAGCAAGGCGGCGTCGCGCAGCTGCTCGCGATCGATGCCGCCGAGCGGATGGAACGCGGTCGCCTGGCGGTCGCCGTGGGTGATCGTACCGGTCTTGTCGAGCAGCAGCACGTCGACGTCGCCGGCGACTTCGACCGCCTTGCCCGACTTGGCCAGCACGTTCGCCTTGAGCGCGCGGTTCATGCCGGCGATGCCGATCGCCGGCAGCAGGCCGCCGATCGTCGTCGGGATGAGGCAGACGAGCAACGCGATGAGCAGCAGCGGATCGAGTTTCACGCCGACGAAACCGGCGAGGAACGGCAGGGTCACGCAGACGACGAGGAAGGTCAACGTCATCGCCGCGAGCAACATCGTCAGCGCGATCTCATTCGGCGTCTTCTGCCGGTTCGCGCCCTCGACGAGCGCGATCATGCGGTCGAGGAAGCTGCCGCCGGGTTCGGCGCTCACGCGCACGACGATTTCGTCCGAGAGCACCTTCGTGCCGCCGATCACGCCGCTGCGATCGGTACCCGCTTCGCGCAGCACCGGAGCGGATTCACCGGTGACCGCGGCTTCGTTGATCGTCGCGACGCCGCGTTCGATCTCGCCGTCGGCCGGAACGAACTCGCCCGCGCTGACGAGCACGCGGTCGCCCGCTCGCAGTTCGCTCGCCGGCACGCGCGTCTCGTTGCCGGCGTCGTCGAGGCGGCGACCGACGAGGTCGCGCCGCGCCGCCCGCAGCGACGCGGCCTGGCCGCGCCCGCGCGCCTCGGCGACTGCTTCGGCGAAGTTCGCGAACAGCACGGTGACGAACAGCGTGGCGGTCACCGCGATGCCGAACGCCTTGTCGGCCGACGCGGCGATCGTGATCAAAGCGGACAGCAGCGTGCCGAGCAGCACGACGGCCATCACCGGGCTGCGCATCGCCTGGCGCGGTGCGAGCTTGCGGAACGATTCGGCGATCGCCGCGCGCAGGCCGGCGGCATCGAGCCCGCCGGCAGGATGGCGGCGAGCGGCGCCGAGGTGGAGCGGAAGGTCGGTCACGGCGGATTCCTCACGAAACGGCGAGCGACAGGTGCTCGGCTACCGGGCCGAGCACGAGCGCGGGCATGAACTGCAGGACGGTCAGGATCACGATCACCGCGACGAGGGTGAGCGCGAAGGTCGGCGTCTCGACGTGCAAGGTGCCTGCACTCTCCGGCGCGACCTTCTTGCGCGCCATCTGGCCGGCGATCGCCAGCGGCACGATCAACGCGGGATAGCGGCCGAGGATCAGCACGAGCGTGCACGACAGGTTCCACCAGTAGGTGCCGTCGCCGAGCCCCTCGAAGCCCGAGCCGTTGTTGGCGAATGCGGAGACGTACTCGTAGAAGACCTGGCTGACGCCATGGAAACCGGGATTCGAGTTCGCCGTGATCGACGGGAAACTGAGCGCGATCGCGGTGAAGCCGAGCACGACGATCGGTTGCAGCAGGATCAGCAGCGCGAGCAGGCGCACCTCCGGCGCCTCGATCTTGCGCCCGAACAGCTCCGGCGTGCGGCCGGTCATGAGGCCGGCGAGGAACACCGCGAGCAGCAGGTAGACGAGGAACTGCATGAGGCCGCAGCCGATGCCGCCCCAGATCGCGTTGACGAGCATGTCGACGATCGCGATGCCGCCGGTCAGCGGCGCGAGCGAGTCGTGCATCGCGTCGACCGAGCCATTGCTCGTCTGCGTGGTCAGGGTCGCCCACAGCGCCGAGGCGTCGGCGCCGAAGCGCACTTCCTTGCCTTCCATGAGCGCGATGTCGTGCGCGCTCGCCGAGTGCCCTTCCGACCACACGCCGAGCCCGGTCGAAGCGACCGACATCAACAGCATGCTGCCGAACACGAGCGCGGCGAAGCGGCGCCGGCGCATGAAGCGGCCGGCCATGAACGTGACCGCGACCGGGATCAGCACGATCGCGAGCACCTCGAGCGCGTTCGAGAACGGCGTCGGATTCTCGAGCGGCATCGCACTGTTCGGTCCGTACCAGCCACCGCCGTTGGTGCCGAGCTGCTTGACCGCGACCATCGGCGCGACCGGGCCGAGCGGGATGTGCTGCTGCTTGAGTTCCGCGCTCGCATCGATCGGCGTGACCGTCGGTCCACGCTCGAGTGTCGCGGGCACGCCCTGCGAGGTGAGCAGCACCGACCAGACGAGGCACAGCGGCAGCATGAAGCGCAGCGTCGCGCGCGTGAGGTCGACCCAGTAGTTGCCGAGGTCGCGCTCGACGGGGACCTGCGTCGGTGCGCGTTCGCCATCCGCGCGCCGCGCCTGCGCGTCGCGTCCGCCGAACAGGCCGCGCAAGGTCGCGACGACCATCGCGAGCCCCATCATCGGCGTGATCACCTGCAGGCCGACGATGCCGACCATCTGCGACAGGTACGACAACTGCGCCTGGCCGGAATAGTGCTGCTGGTTGGTGTTGGTGAGGAAGGACACCATCGTGTGCAGCGCGAGATCCCAGCGCATGTTCGGCGCGCCGTCCGGATTCAGCGGCAGCCACGCCTGGGTCATGAACTGCAGCCAGACCAGCGCGCCGAGCACGACGTTGCTGACGACGAACGCGCGCGCGTAGCCCTTCCACGACATGCCTCGCCGCGGATCGGTGCCGAGCGCGCGATAGGCCAGGCGTTCGAGCGGATCGAACACGACGTCGAGGCGCGACGCGTCGCCGCGCATCACGCGCGCGAGGTACAGGCCGAGTGGCCAGCCGAGGGCGATCGCCGCGGCGAATACGAGCAGGATTTCGATCATGGCAATGGGACCTTGTCGCGTGAGGTCATGGCGCTCAGAAATCCTCGGGGCGCAGCACGACGTAGAGCAGGTAGATGAAGGTCAGGACGACCAGCACGCTGCAGACCAATACCAACCAGCCGGGCATGTTCGCGTTCTCCTCAGAATGCGGCTTGCAGCGCGGCTTCGACGCGCGTGCCCGCGACGTCGTCGCCGAAGATCGCCTTCGCGTGACCATCGGTGGCATGGCCGGACAGGCGCAGCTCGAACGGCGCATGGAACGCCCAGATCGCGTTGACCTGCGCATGCGTGTAGCCGTCGCGCGCGACGACGTCGCGGCTCAGGAAGTAGTGCGACACCATCGCCTCGAGGCGAAAGTGGTCGTCGAGCGGGAAACGCGCGCCGATCTGCGTGTAGAGGCCGCTGTGGTCGTAGCCGAGCGCCTCGTTCGACCAGCCTGCCGACAACCAGTAGTTGTCGCGGTACGTCAACGTGCCGTCGAGCTCCGTCCAATCGAGATCGACGGTCGTCCCGGGGTAGTGGTAGCGCAGCACGTTGGCGTCGACGGCCCAGTCCTCGGACAGCTTGCCGCTCCAGCCGAGCGTGAAGTCGAGCTCGGTGCTGGCATCGAGCGCCGGCGCGAACTTGATGCTCGATCCCCACGCCGACGCATAGAAGCCGGTGTCGCCGGATACCTTGAAGCCGGCCTGTGCCGCGGGTTCACCGTCGGACTGCGTGCTGCCGCGCCAGACATAGTCGGTGGTCAGCGTGGCGTTGCCGTTGAACGTCAGGGCCTGCGCTGCAGGCGCGCAGAGCGAGGCAACGAGCGCGAGCGGCAACAGGCGACGATGCGGCGTATGGAATCGGAACATGGCGATGCAGGACCCTCGGGAGGCCGGATCGGCCACCGCGAAAGTCTGGGTCGCAGGCGCGTAAAGGCTCCATTCCGCGCAAGCACCGCGGACGTAAATTCATCGTAAAACCTGCGCGGGCACGAGGCGCGCTCGCCGCCGCGCGCCGAACGGCGATCGCATGCGCAGTGCGACGACGCGGCGCGACGGCGCGCCCGGTGCCGCAGGCCTCAGTGCGTGGCGCCGACCGCCGCGACGCGGCCACCGAGTGTCGAGCGGTAGGTCGCCTCGTCGAAGCCCGTGATGCGCAGGCTCGCCGTGACGAGCACGGGCACGCTGTTCGCGTGCAAGCGGTCGTACAACGCGCGTGCGGGCGGCGACACGTCGACGTCGTAGACGACGTGCTCGACCTTCATCGCGTCGAGCAACGCGCGTGCCTGCCGGCAGTACGGACATGTCGTCGTCGCGAACAGCACGACCGGCTCGCCCGCGTCGCGCACGATCGCCGAGTAGTCACCCGCCTGCAGCACGGGCGGCGCGGTGACGCTGCGCAGTACCGATATGCCGAGCCAGCCGCAGGCGGCGGCGATGGCGACGAGCGCGAGCGTCGAGGCGACGCCGCGCAGCACGCGCAGAGGTCCGTTCATCATCCACTCCCATCATCGCATCGCCGGTCGCCGTCCCTCGCTGCCGCCGATGCACGCGTCACGAAACGGATCGGGTGACGTCCCTGTCGCCCGAAGGGAACCGGCTAGAGGCCGTAGATCGCGCAGCAGACGCTGGCCGGCAGCCAGTTCAGGCACGAGAGGTAGTGGCCCGTATCGGCCGGATCGATCATGCAGACATGACCGCCACCACCACCGCCGGGCGGCAGTGCCCATGCGGAGGCCGCGGAAAGGCCGAGGACGAGGCCGAACAGCACCGTGCGAACGCGCATCGCGCCAAGTAGCTTCTTCATGCAAAGCTCCTTTGTTGACAAAGGGACCGCGTCATTGCGGCCCATCATCGGAGAACGCCTCGACGCGGCGGATTGAGACATCGCGACGCGGCGCCGTGGCCGTGCGCGCGCAGGCTGTTCAGTAGTGGATCGCGACGTTCCAGCCGTTCGCGTCGACCACGGGCGTCGGCGGCAGCGAGCGCGCGACGCCGTCGGCGATCCGCTCGGCCGACCACAGTGCCGCGAACGCGTCGAGCACGTCGTCGGCGGCGACACGACGCGGCACGGAGGCGAGCAGCGCGCGCACCGCCGCCTCGTCGAACACGCGAGCGAGCAGCGCAAGCCGCTGCTCGCGACCCAGCGTGGTCTTCTTTCCCGCGGCGAGGCCGACGCCGCCGTTCATCGCCGCGAACGAGACTTCCGGATGGATCTCGAATGCGCGCGCACGCGCGCCGGCGTCCTCGCGCAACGCCTCGTCCCACGCGCGGATCTTCGGCAGGATGCCGAACGCCTGTGCGCTGAGGCCGCGGCCGTCGTCGAGTTGGCGGTGCAGCCGCAGCGCTTCGGCGTACGTCGTCGCACCGAGCACGCCGCGTATCGGCGCGGAGAAGATGCTCGCCGCGCGCGGCCAGCCGACGAACGCGCGCGCGTCGCCGTCGGGCGCACGCCGGCCGCGTTCGGCCAATCCGATCGGCACGTCGACCGCGATCACGCGCGCGCCGGCGTGCGCCGCGATCAGCTCGCGCGGCCCGGCGTGCACGGCGCACGCGAAGCCGTCGCGCGTGCGCTCGACCGCGAACCACGCCGCCTTGCAACCATCGACGCCGACGCAGCGCACGCGTCCCGCCGGACGCCGCGGGTCAGCGCGATGCGCGCGCGAGCGCGAAGTCGATCGCGGCACAGACCGCGGCCGCCTGCGCCGCGTTGCACTGGTCGGGCGTCGCGCGCGGACTGTCGGGATACACTTCGGTCGTCGTCGTGTACGGCGCGTTGGTGATGCCCGCGCAGAGGCCGAGTCGCTTCAGCGGGTAGTTGATCACGCCGGGAGCGACCACGGTCGAGCCGATGATCTCGCCCTTCGCGTCCGCGGGCGCGATGTGCGTGACCTTCGCGACCGCGGCGATGAGCGCCTGCTGGAACTCGGTCTGCGGGTTCTCGCTGTCGCCGACGACGTAGAAGCCGTCGGGAATCTCGCCGGGCTCGAACGGCACGCCGTCGCGCGCGGCGAGCGCGGGACGGAATTCCGACTCGTCGCTGTCGGTCGTCTCGTGCAGGTCGACGTGCACGAGCACGTTGTCGCGCAACGGCGCGACGAGGCGCAGCAGTGCGGCCGACTCCGGCGCCGGGCTGTCCTCGCGGAACGAGCGGTTCGGATCCAGCGCGAGCGGGTTCCAGCGGTGGATGCGTTCGTACGCCCACGGGCTCACGCACGGTGCGGCAAGCAGATTCACGCGCCCGGCGTAGTCCTTGGCGTGTCGGTCCAGGAAGCGCAGCGCGCCGTGCACCCCGCTCGTTTCGTAGCCGTGCACGCCGCCGGTGACGAGCACGATCGGCAACGCATGGTCCCAGTTGCGGCTGCGCACCGCGAACAGCTCGAACTGCTCGGGCGGATAGTCGAGCTGGCCGTACGGCGCGACGTCGAAGCGGTCGCGCAGCCGATCGATCGCGCTCGCGACTTCGTCGACATAGCTGCGCCGGCGCACCTGGCGCGCCAGCCACGTCGCACGCTCGGCATCGCCCCAGGCCTGGCCGGGTGTGCCGATGGGATAGGTTCCGGATGACAGCATGTTTCGTTCCCGACGATGGATGCAACCGGCGAACTGTAGCACCGGGCGCCCCGTGTCGATGTCCCTTCCGCCGCCGGAATTGCGTATGTAGCCGACGGCGCACTTCGGCGCCCCGCCCGGAAACGCACATGACCCGCCTGCCCCGATCCGCCCTGCCTTTCGTCCTCCTCGTCTCGCTCGCGCACGCGGAGCACCCGCAGTCCCTCGGCGCACGGATCGGCGACGCCGCTTTCGAATCGGGCGATGCCGAAATCAGCTTCATCGCGACCCGCGGCGCGTTCACGCTGAGCGCGTCGACGCGCGGGGCGAGTGCATGGCCGCCGCCGAAGACGCGCATCGACCGCCTGTCGATCGTCTGCGACGGCTTCGTCGACGGCCAGCCGCTGCGGCTCGATCACGCGGCGTTCGCGCGCAGCACCTGCAGCGTCGTGTTCGATCGCGGCAACAAGCCGATGGGCGGCGCGCCGGATGCGAGCTTCCACCTCGACAAGGCCAGCACCGACAACCGCTTCGAGATCACCGCGGCGAACGGCAAGGTCTACACGGGCACGTTCTCGTTCGTCCTCGTCGACGACGCGGGCGCCACCCTGCGCATCGCGCAGGGGCACTTCGAGGCGGAGGATCGCCAGCTTTGACGCTTCCAACGGATCCGTGGCCGGAGAGTCTCACGGACACGCGAGTCCCGCCGGCAAGGTCAGGCGCACGATCGCGACCGAACCGCTGCCGTAACCGGGCACGTCCGACGTCCAGTCGAGCGTGCCGTGGTTGCAGTCGTCGAAACGCAGGTTGACGCTGCCCCACGGCGTGCTCTGCACGCGCGCGGCATCGAAGTTCGCGCCGAAGCGCCCGCCCGGTCCGTTGATCGTCGACAGCGCGACCGTCGCATGGTCGCCGTCGATCGGACCGACGCCACCGATCCACACCTGCCCTCCCGCGGGGGCGAACGTGTAGATCTCGACGACGAGCAGGTGGCCCGAAAGGACTTCGAGCGCGATGCCGAACTGGCCGGCCATGCCGGCGTCGGCCCAGCTGCCGGTGAAGCCGTTCGTGATCGGCATGTCGCCGGACGAAGCGGTCGCGGGGACGAGCGCGATGAACGTGCCGCCGTCGATCGCGCCGTCGTCGACGGTCGCGAGCACGCCGAGGTCGGCCCCCGTGCTTCGATCGAAGCGCCGCACGCGGTTGCCGCTGAGCACGAGGATCGAACCGTCCGCGTCGAGCGCGAGGCCGGTCGGCGTGCCGAGGCCGGTGACCGCCTTGCCGACGAACGCGCCGGTGCTCGCATCGAAGCGGTACACCTCGCCGCTGCCTTCGCCGCCGACGAGGATCGTCGCGCCCTCGTCGACGATGCCGCGCGTGCGCCGCAGCCCTTGCGTGCGCGACGGCACGAAGGCGGCGACGACTTCGCCGGTCGCCGGGTTCACGCGCGCGACGCTCGCGGTCGAGTAGCCGGGCACGTAGAGCAGGCCGGCTGCGCTCATCATGAGGCCGTTGTCGGCACCGAGCAGGCCGCTGTCGCCCGGCAGCACGGTGCCGACCACCTGCCCCGTCGCGCGATCGAGCTCGAACACGCGGCTCGTGCCGTAGCTCGCGACGTAGACGCGGCCGTCCGCGCCGAACGCGATGCCGGTCGGATCGATCTCGGGCGTGAACTGCGCGAACACGTCGACGAACGCGTAGTCGGCGTCGTGGCGGTAGCGCTGGATCTGCCCGTTCACCTCGCTGACCACGTAGATGAGGTCGTCGGCGGGATTGAGCCGCACCGCCTGTGCGCCCTTGATGCGCCCCGCAGCGTCCAGCTGGCGCAGGAAGCGACCGTTGCAGCCGTCGAAGATCGCGACGTTGTTGGAGAAGTAGCCGCTCACGAACAGGTGCCGCGCGCACGACTGCGCATGCGCGAGGCTGGCCGCGGCGAACGCGAAGGCGGCGAGGACGAGGCGGACGAACATGGCGGCGGCTCCTGCAAGGCGACGCGCCGACGATGGGCGAAGCCGCCGGCGGCGTCCTTCGCGAAGCCTTCGGGCGGTTCCCTTTTTCCTCCTTTCCGAGGAAAGACGGCACGATGGGCGCGGGCGCCCCCTCACCCCTTGCTTCGCGCCCGTGCGAACAGCAGGTAACCGGCGACGGTGAACAGCACGAAATAGCCGAGCGCGAGCCCATGCACGTCGACCACCGGCGGCGGCAGCTTGCCGGGACTCGCCACGCCGATGTACTGCAACATCGTCGCCGCGTAGGGACTCAACGAACCCCAGCGCGTGGAAAGCATGCCGAGCGTGCCGACCCAGAGCAGGAATCCGATGCCGACCGGAACCATCACGTTGCGATGGCGCAGCGCGATCGCGTACTGCAGCCCGACGATCGGCAAGCCGCCGACCGCGTAGCCGAGATCGTCGCGCAGGAACGCAGCCCACGGGATCGGCGCGGTCGGCATCGCCACGCCCGGCACGAGCCAGGCCGGCACCGCGGCGGTGAACCACAGCGCGAGATTGAACGCGAGCAGGAACTGCACGAGCAGCAGCAGGACGATCGCGAGCTTGGCGAAGTAGATCGTCGCGGGCCCGATCGGCAAGGTGTGCACCTGCTTCCAGGTGTTGTTGCGGAACTCGATCTGCACGATCAGGCTCGTCGCGAGCACGAGGCCCATCGGCAGGAAGAAGATCGCCGACGATTCCCACGCGCTGGACCACAGTTGCGTCCAGAAGTCCGCGGCCGCGTGCAGCGCCGACAGACCCGCGTGGCGCACGAGGCGTACGACGAGGATGATCGCCGGCGTGAAGCAGGCACCGGCGAGCACCATCCACGTCGCCAGGCTGCGGCGCTGCTTGAGCCATTCGCCCTGCAGCGCATCGACGAACGCGGCGCTCATGCGGCCTCCCGCGCGGTGGCCGGATCGACCATGTCGAGGAACAGGCTTTCGAGGTCGCCGCGCGAACCGCCGACCTCCCGAACGCCGATGCCCGCGCCGACGAGGTCGCGCACGATCGCGACGACGCCGGCATCGTCGAGCGCGGGCAGGACGAGGCGCCGTTCCTCGATCCGCGCGACATGACCGGCCTGCGCGAGCCGCGCCTGCGCGGCCACGTCGTCATCGGTGCGCAACACGAGCAACCGTGTCGCGCGTTGGCGCGCACGCAACGCGTCGATCGGCCCCTGGAACAGCAGGCGCCCGCGATGCAGGATGCCGAGGTGGGTCACGAGCCGCTCGACCTCGGCGAGCAGGTGGCTGGAGACGAGCAAGGTCATGCCCCGTTCGCGATTGAGGCGTTGCAGCAGCGCGCGCATCTCGACGATGCCGTTCGGGTCGAGGCCGTTGGTCGGCTCGTCGAGGATCAGCAGTTCCGGTCCGTGCAGCAGCGCGATCGCGATGCCGAGCCGCTGCTTCATGCCGAGCGAGAACAGCCCCGCGCGCTTGCGCCCGGTGCCGGCGAGGCCGACGAGCTCGAGCACCTCGTCGATGCGCGCCTTCGGGCAGCGGTGGATTCGTTGCAGCAGCAGCAGGTTCTCGCGCGCGGTCAGGTGCTCGTAGAACGACGGGCTTTCGATCATCGAGCCGATCCGGCGCAGCAGCCCCCGGCGGTCGTCCTGCAGGCGCCGGCCGAACACGCGGATCTCGCCGCCCTCGCAGGCGAGCAGGCCGAGCAGCAGGCGCAAGGTCGTCGTCTTGCCGGCGCCGTTCGGCCCGAGGAATCCGTAGATGCTGCCGGCCGGGACATCGAGATCGATGCCGTCGAGGACGAGGTCGTCGCGGTAGCGGTGCACCAGCTGGCGGGTCTGCAGACAGGACATGGCGGTACTCGTGATGAGGCCGGTCGAGCCGGCATGACCGGGGGTTCGGCGCGGTCGAAATTTATGTTTTAATTAAACTACGACCGATATAAATTTAAGTCAAGGTTAAATTTCAATGCCCGATGCCCTCCTGTCCGCGCCCCTCCCCCCGTCCCTTCGCGCGCGCAGCGCCCGCCTCGCCCGCGTCCTCGACGTCCTGCTCGTCGTGCTCGCGTTCCTGCTGCTCGCCGAACGTTTCGGCGCGGTCGCGGTCGCGATCGGGCGCAGCGGTTTCGAGGCGACGACGCTCGCGCAGGTGGGGCGGCAGCTCGCGCTCGCGATCCCCGACGGCTGTTACCTCATGGCGCTCGCCTGGGTTCGCATCGCGCTCGCCGGATTCGCGCGCGGCGCGTTCCACACGCCGGTGATCGCGGCGGCTCTGCGTCGGGTCGGCGTCATGCTCGCGTTCGGCGCCGCGTTCGCCTTGTTCGCCGTGCCGACGCTGCTGCGCTGGTTCGGCAGCGATCCCGGTTACGTGATCGCCTACGACATCGGCAGTGCGGTGCTGTGCGCGCTCGGCGCGTCCCTCGCGCTGGTCGCGCAGGTGCTCGAACGCGCGGCCGCGGTACAGGCCGAACTCGACGGGATCTTCTGATGCCGATCCGCATCACGTTCGACGCGCTGCTCGCGCGCAAGGGCATGAAGGCCAAGCACGTCGCGGCACTGATCGGCGTCAGCGAGACGCAGCTCTCGCTGTTCCGGTCCGGCAAGGTGCGAGGCATACGGTTCTCGACCCTCGCCAAGCTCTGCGCAGTGCTCGAATGCCAGCCGGGCGATCTCATCGCCTACGATGCGGACCCGCTCGACCTGCAGGCTGCCGAAGACGCCGACGACTGAACGCGCCCTTCGTCGGCCCGCCGCCCGACAACCGCCGCGTCGGGCGCCGAACGGGAAAGCGAAACGGGAGCGCGTGATGCACGCGCATCGCCGATGCTACTTGCGCCGGCGCGGCGTGCGATCGCTCGTTGACAGCCTCGGCAGCGCTTGCGGCACGCGATCGAAGCCGTCCCACGGATCCCGCTTGCGCCGCGCGATCTTCGCGAGCGCGGAGCGGATGTCGTAGGCCGCGGCGCCGCGCAGGCGCGGGAGTTCGCTCCATTCGATCGGCATCGCGACCGGCGCGCCCTCGCGGGCACGCAGTGAATACGAACCGACCGAGGTCGCGCCGCGCGCGTTGCGCAGCCAGTCGATGTAGATGCGCCGCTCGCGCTTGTGCTCGCCGGCGACGGACACGAACGTGTCCGGCCGTTCCGCCGCGAGCGTGGCCGCGACCCGCTCGGCGAAGCGCTTCGCATCCGCCCATGCCGCCGCAGGCGCGAGCGGCACGACCACGTGCAGGCCCTTGCCGCCGGACGTGCGCAGGAACGATGCGAGCCCGATCGCCGCGAGCGCGTCGTGCACGGTGCGCGCGGCCTTCTTCACCGCGGGCCACGCGACCGACGGATGCGGATCGAGATCGAAGATGACGCGATCGGCGTGTTCGAGGTCGGATGCGCGCGCGCCCCATGGATGGAACTCGAGCACGTTCATCTGCACGAGCTGCAGCACGCCGGTCGCATCGTCGACCGCGAGGTAGCGGTCGCTGCCGCCGTCCTGCTCCTTCACGTCGACCGCACGCACGTGGTCGCCCCAGCCACGCCCCGTGTGCTTCTGGAAAAAGCACGCCGCGCCAACGCCATCGGGACAGCGCAGCACCGACAAGGGGCGCCCGCCGATGTCCGCGAGCAGCAGCGGCGCGACCTTCGCGTAGTACGCCGCGACGTCGGCCTTGGTGATGCCGGAACCGGGGAACACCTCGCGCTCGGGATGGGTGAGGCGCACGCCACGGGGTGGCGCCGTCTTCCCCGCTCGCGGCGTCGTGCTCGCATCGCCCACAGCCTTGCGCGCCGGCGACGCGGGACGCGCGGCACGCACGCGCCTGGCGGTATCGTCGAGCGACTTGCCTTCGCGCACGGTCTTCACCGCAGTCCGAAGCCGAAGCGTCGATCATAGACCCCGACGATGAACGCGGGCCCGTCATGGTGATGGCTTCGCGGCCAGCCGCGAGCCTCAGGCCGGACGCACGCGGAACGCGAGGCTGATGCGCGGACCGACCGGCACCTTCGTCTTCGGGATGCCGTGCAGGTAGTGCAGCTGCGAGGCGTAGTTCATCACGAGCAGGCTGCCCGGCTGCAGCTCGATCTTCTGCGTCGTGCGCGGCAGCGCCTGCGTCGTGATCGTCATGCATCGCGGCGCGCCGAGCGAGAGCAGCGCGATCGGCTGATCCGGCACGAGTTCGGCGAGGCGGTCGTGATGCATCGCGACGCTGTCGTCGCCGTCGCGGTAGAGGTTGAGGCCGACGCTCGTGAACGGCGCCGCGACGAACCGCGCGACCACCTCGCGCGCCGCGCGGATCGGTGCGGGCACAGCGTCGTCCGCGAGCGCGTAGTGCGCCAGCAGGCGCGGCACCGCGACATCGCGTTCGTACATCATGCGTCGGTCGGAACGCCACGGCACCTGCTGCAGCAACGCGTCGAACCAGGCGTCGGCGGTCGCCGCGTCGCAGGCCTGCGGCCAGTATTCGATGCGCGCACTCGGGTGATCGACGAGCGCCGCGCCGGCGTCGAGAAGGGACATCTGTCGCATCGACTGCAGATGGGGGCGGCGCGCCCGTGCCGCAACGGCCGGAAGGCTGCGATTCATTCGCGTGATGCTGTAGTCGCTGCTCCGACGACGGCGCGGTCCCGACGATGAATCCCGACGAGAAATCCTGCGCGAACCCGTGGTGCAGCTGCACCGTGGGCACCCGCGACGAGTTCTGTTCCCCGGCGTGCGCCGAGCAGGCCGCCGCGGGCCTCAAGCCACCGTGCGACTGCGCGCACGAAGCGTGCGCGGGCACCGTGCACGAATCGCTCGAGGAAGGCTGAGGCCGCGCGTTCCACGCGAACGTGCCCGCACGCCGGGAACGCGGTAGCCTGACGCCGGTCCACTGGGGAGGATACGGCCATGTCCGAACGTTTCGTGAAGATCGCGCTCGTCTACCTCGTGCTCGGCGCCAGCCTCGGCATCTACATGGGCATCTCGCAGGACTTCGCGCTCATGCCCGTGCACGCGCACATCCTGCTCGCGGGCTGGCTCACGCTCGCGATGGCCGGCGTGCTCTACCGGCTGCACCCCGCGGCCGCCGGCACGCGCCTCGCGCTCGCGCACTTCTGGCTGCACAACCTCGGCCTGCCGGTGTTCATGGTCGGACTCGGCCTCATGCTGTCCGGCCGCGCGACGATGCCGCCGGTGATCGCCGGCGGCGCGATCGCGCTGCTCGTCGGCCTCGTCTGCTTCGCGATCAACCTCTGGCGACGCCTGTAGGCGACGACGGGATCGCGTCGTCGCGGTCCCGCTCCACCACGTCACACGGCCGCGTCAGCGGCCGAACAGCTTGCGCGCGTTGTCGACGCGGATCTTCGCCTGCTCCTCGTCGGTGAGGTCGAGCCGGTGCAACGCATCGAGGGTCTTGCCGAGCGTGATCTGCGGATAGTCGGAGCCGAGCAGCACGTGGTCGATGCCGACGTTGCGCAGGGTCCAGACGAACTCGGCCTCGATCGGCGAATCCGCGGCGAGCACGACCGTCGCCGAGATGTCGAAGTAGATGTTGTCGAAGAAGAACTTGTCCGCCGTGCGCGCGAGCGCGAGCATGTTCCAGAAGCGGAAGTTCATGCCACCGATGTGCGCGAAGATGAACTTCGTCTTCGGCGCCTGGATCGCCAGGTTGAACAGCCGCTCGCTGTCGCCGGGCAGGATGTTCGCGTTGTCGAACAGCACCACCATGCCGAGCTCGCCCGCCTTGCGCACGAGCGCGAGCACGCGCGGGTCGGCGGCGTCGAACTTCTGCGTGTGCGGATGCAGCTTGAGCACCTTCACGCCGCGCGCGGCGACGCGCGCGGCCTCGTCGAGCGCAGCCTGGCCGTCGTAGGGGTGCACGGTCGCGACCGGCAGCATCTCCGGATGCTTGCGTGCGAGCGCGAGGTGCGCGTCGTCGTTCGCGCGGATCGCCGCCGGGTCGCCCGCGAGCGCCTGGTTCGGTCCGCCGAACCACATGCCGGCGAACCCGGCGAGCTTGACGTGCGCGGCGGCGACGTCGGCTTCGTACGCGCGCAGCGACGCCTCGCCTTCGCGCAGGTGCACGTGCGTGTCGAACACGGTTTCGTCGGCGTGCGCGACACGGACGCCGAGGACGAGCAGCAAGGCGAGGGCACGTGGGATCATGGGTCCGCTCCATCGACGCATGACGCCAGCATAACGGCCTTCGCGAAAACGAGCGACCGCAACCACGCGCGCCTGCACGCGGCGTCAGCGCTCAGGAATCCGATCCGAACAGCCGTGACGCGGCGAGATGGATGAATTGGACGAGTCCATTCCATCGCCCGAAATACTGGGCTTCGCGAAGGCGCAGGAGAAAGCCGCCATCGGACAGGGCAGCGAGCTCCGAAAGAGGCAGATAGGCGAACCGGCGCGCGCGCTCGAGCATCATCCAGTTGAACACGACGCGCGCGACTCGTCCGTTGCCGTCGCCGAACGGATGCACGTTCATGATCGCGACCATCGCGACCGTGGCGACGAGCGCGCGGCATTCGGCGATGTGTGCTCGGGCGTAGTCGCGGATTTCGTCGAGCCTCGGGCGGATCAAGCCCGGCGCGGGATAGACGATCCTCACGCCGTTCGCGTCGCGCAACGACGCGACGGGTCCACGTCGCAACGCGGCATCGTCCTCGCCCACCGCGCGGGCGACGGCGACGAGCGTGTTCGCGAATGCATCGGCGCCTTCGTGCACCACGGCTCGTGCGGGCGGCAACTCCAGGCGTGCGAGCGCACGCATCTCCAGCAAGGAACGGCCTTGCGCATGAGTCGCATCGTCCGCGCCGCCCATCCACGGCGACAATCGATGCGTCAGCTCGTCGTGTCGCAGCGCACCGGTGTTTCGCGTCCGGACCGGGTCACCGTCGAGCCAATCGTCGAGCCGAGCGACGCTCGCTGCGTCAGCGTCTCGGCACAAGGCTTCGGTCGAGACGAGCAGATCGAGCGCGCGGGCGTCGAAATCCCCGACCTTCGGGAGTTTCATGAGAGGCATCGGCTTGTCGATGCATCGACCGCGAGCCTCCACGAATATCCGGGCCGATACGCGATCCGCGTGCGGCGGCCCCGATGCTGTCAATGGCTCGCTCTCGCCTCGTCCGCGAGGAACGCATCCCGCCAGGCCTTGGAAGTGTCGTCGGCCTGCTTGCGTATCAGCGGAATGTCCAGCGCCTCGCGACGGTCCCAGTCGAGCCCCATGCGGGCCATCACGTGGGAGAGTGTCTCGTCGGGCGATGCGCAGAGCGATTCATAGTCGATGCGGATGGGTGTCACGTTCGTCGTCGCGAAGACATCTTCCCAGAAATCGTTCTGACTCCGGACCATGTCCAGGCAGTGTTTGACGTGCTCGTGGCGGTACTCGACCGGCTTGGCGTTCCGAACATCGGCGAACCAGGTTTTCGACTGCAACGCGCGGGAATAGGAAATCGCCTGTCCCACGGCATCCCTGCGCGTCAGATAGATCACGAAGTTCGGCGTGATCTCCTGGAGCAGCGACGGATACCTGCGCGAAATGTCCAGAAAATTCGCCATGAACATCTTGTAGCCGAAGACGCCGTTCCTGGACGTCCTGACCGCGCCCACCTGTCGCCAGTATCCGGCGATCTGCCGAAGTTCCGGAAAGCCGTCCCTGGACGGCGCGTAGCCGAGGCGGGCGAGGAATTTCCCGATGATCTGGAAGTTCAGGTATTCCATCGGTGCGCCGAGCAGACCCGTTTGCCACAAACGGATCGCGCACAACGTGCTTCCGGAGCGCGGCACCGTCGCGAGCATGTAGCTGAGCTTCCTGGTCACCGGCTGAAGTTCGAAATCGAACTCGCGCTCGTAGAGACGATTGATGACGTGCTTTTCCGATGGCGAGCGTTGGCCGACGGATGCCGAGAGGTTGTTCATCGATGGGAGCAACCGCGTCATGGATTCGTATCGCCTCCAAGCATGCACGCATGGTGCAGACGCGACCCGTCACGGAGTCGCCGGTTGCGCCGAGCGCTGGTCCAGCGCGCGCTTCGCATCCTTGCGCGCCTCGGCGATCTGATCGGGAGACAGGAACTGTTCGAGCGTCGCCTGTTCGGCCTGCACCCAGGACGGCGCATTGCCGGTCAGCGTGCTCTGGACGTAATACCGATAGGCGGTGGCCGCATCCGGCGCGACGATGAGCGGCAGCATGTCCGAACACGATGGCCGGTTCGCGGGCTGGCACTGGAGCGGATCGTAGGCACCCGCCAGCGCGACCATGGCTCGTGGATCTCCCCGGTCGACAGCCGACCGCACGTAGTCGAGTGCCGTTCCGCGCCAGTCTCTCAAGCGGTCGAGGTTTTCGATCGAACGATCCCGGTCGATCATCGGGTCGAGTGCATATTCCAGTTGTGCCGCATGATCGCCCTCGCGCGCGGCTCGTGCGAGCAGCTCGCCGACCTCGCTGCGCGTCACCGGCGCGCTGCCGCAATGGGCGAGCACGTCGAGCTGGGCCTGTTTGCGTCGGATCTCGTTCTCGAGTGGCGCTCTCGCGTCCGGCGCCGCCGTGGCGACGGCCGACTCGAGGTCGGCGACGTCCCGGGAGATCGACTCCGGTGCTGCGCCGATGTCGAGGCATTCCTTCCTCGCCTTGTATTCCTCGTAGGGCGTCCCGTTCGTTTGCGCTTGGGTCGCCCGGTTCCCACCGCGATCCGTCGCCGTCGTCGTCGGTCTCGCGCGCAGCGTCAGCACCGGCGTTGCTTGATTTCCGGCCGATGGCGTCGACGGATTCACCGCGCGATCCGCGGTTGGATTGCGGGACATCCAGCCGATCGCAGCCACGGCGGCGACGAGCGCACAGGCCAACCCTGCGATCCAGTGCCTCATTGCCCTGCCCCCGGTGTACCCACGCTGTCCGCCGGCAACGACAGGAACTCGGGACACGGTTCCAGCGACGCGGCGGAGCCGCCTCGTGCTTCGAATCGCGGCCAGAGCGCGTCGGCCAGTGCACGCGCGGCGGCCGCGCCCTCGGGCGGCAGGGCGGCGGACAGCCGCGCGAGATTGCCCTGGGCTTGTTCGAGTTCGCTCCCGCGCGCCAGTCGTACGTAGACCAGCGAGAGCGCGTACGCCATCTGCGGATCCGGCGCGAAGACCTCGCTCAACGCGTAGGCACGCCGGGTGCTCGGGTCATCCGGCATGTAGGCATCGATCAACAGCGTGAGGATTCCCGGTTCGCCTGCATCGAGCGCCCGTTGCGCCAGCGAAGGCGCTTCGCGTTGCCACCGCGCTGCGTAGTCGAACCAGGCATCGGACAAGTACGCGGGGCCGAGCTCGTAGGAGCTGAGATAGCACAGTGTCGCCTCGGGATCGTCCTGCAGCGCCGCACGGCGCAGGTACTCTCCACGCGCGCCGATCCGATCCGCGCCGATGGCGTCGCAAAGCGCGTCGCTGCGATCGAGTTGATCCAGTGCCTGCTTGAGCGCCGGCTCGCCTTCGATCTTCCGCCGGATCTGCTCGGCGTACGCGCCATCGTCCTGTCCCGGGCGATGATAGTAGACGCCGTCGAGCACGCTCCGCGATCCGCGGCGCAGGTCGCAGGTCCGCAGGTCTTTGAACAATCTCAGCGACGCCTCCGGATTGCCTGCATCGGACTGCTGCACGAGATTCGCGTACGTGTCCTTGAGTGGCGCATTCTCGGGCGGCAATGGGACGTACGCGGTCGGCGTGCCCGCCTCGGCGCCTGCGGGCGCGTCACGACCAGCGGCGGGGTCCGCGGAAGCGCCATCCCGAGGCGCGATCTCGCCAGCGCCACGCACGTCGGACATCCGCTCGCAGTGCACCAGCAGTGCGGCCAGACCGAAGCCCAGGATCACGAAGGCCGCCAGCAGGAGTGTCGTCTTCTTGGACATGTGCATTCGCATTGTCGTGCCGCATACCGCATGCGGCCGCGGGGTCCCCGGATCAGCAACCCGATCCGCTGACGACTGTACCCGACGCGTTGCTGTTCTGATTCGACGGCGGGAAGTATCGCAGGGCGCCATCGGGATCGACGATGTACAGCCCCATCTGATTGTTGTGTCCCCACGTCGTGTCGTACGGGGCGCTGCCGTACATGCCCCAGTCTCCTTGGTGATTGGGCGAGTTGCTCGGGTTCGACGGCGCATATTCCGTATTGACGCAGGCCTGGGACGTCACGGTCACGCCTTGGCTCGTGCAGAGCGCCGGGTCATGGCTGTGCACGAAGCCGACGATCTGCGCCGCTGAAACACCGGGCGGAAACGCGACGTTGCCGACGCTGTTCTGCGTACCGGTGATCAGCGGCCCCATGTGTATCGCTCCGTTCAAGTTGTACAAGTAGGCTGCGTACTCCGTGTTGCTGTAGCCGCTCTGCGAGTGGATCTGACACTTGACGCTGTAAGCCGTCACATTGATCGTCGCGAGCGTCGGCGCCGATCCTCCGCCACCCGGCGGTTCGCCGGCGCCGCCCGTCGGTGGCGGGTCGTTCGACGGCGGCGGATCGCTCGGTGGATTCGAGGAGGGAACCACGGTGACCGGTGGCAGCGTCGTCGTGCCACCTCCCGTCGACGACGTCCCCCCGGTGTACGAATACGTGCCCGCGATCAGTTCCAGCTCTTCCGACGTGAGCGCACGCATCGCTGCGCTGCTTTGGCAGAACTGCGTTGCGTCCGCCTCGCCGCGACACGCCAGTTCCTCGAGCGCGGCCTCGCGCTCGGCCGCGGTCACGCGTCTTGCCTTCGGCGCGCTTCCGACGGTCGAATCGGACACGGCGGCGCCATCCGCGGACGCGTGGATGGAACCGCACGATACGGCCGCGATCGACACACACAGTCTTTCGAGTTTCACGACGCCTCCCTTCCGGCTCGAGTTGCCAGTGGACGACGGGAAACCGTCGCGACGCGAGGCTTGGCGAAAGC
>Ga0068853_100000393_pt1 | contig 29967 bp, 26 predicted proteins | sample KBSCornC32_FD_65655 | JGI IMG/M metagenome (GOLD analysis project Ga0068853, IMG submission 65655) | Corn rhizosphere microbial communities from Kellogg Biological Station, Michigan, USA - KBS Corn C3-2 | ecosystem: Host-associated > Plants > Roots > Rhizosphere > Soil ... | reverse complement strand
TGCAGGAGGTGATCACGCATATGAAGGAGAGTTTGGGTATCGACAGACTGAAATATATCGGAGATCCGGCGCAGTTGTGCCGGCGGATCGCTCTGTCGCCGGGGGCGGCCGGGGGGCAGGCGCAGATATGGACGATACAGAAGACGAAGCCGGACGTATTTATTTGCGGGGAGCTGAACGAATGGGAGACGAGCGAGTATGTGCGGGATGCGCGTTATCAGGGCCGTAAGCTGGGGCTTGTTGTGCTGGGACATGCAGTCAGCGAGGAGCCGGGGCTGGAGTGGCTGGTGCCCGTTCTTAAGAAGAAGGCGCCGGGTATAACGGTGACGCATATTGCGTCGGGAGATGCGTTTACGTGGGGATGATCACGGGGCGGCGGCGGCCCTTGGGTGAAAGTAAAAAAAGTCGCCCCGCAGGAGCGGGGCGACCAAAAGTTATTTTGCGAACTGTGATCTGATGACGTTGAGCGCTCCGCCTGCTTTGAACCAGCCGATCTGCTGTTCATTGTAGGTGTGGTTGAGGCTAATTTCGTCCTTGCTGCCGTTCCTGTGATTGAGCACCATCGTCAGGGGCTTGCCGGGAGCGAAGCTGTCGAGTCCGACGATATCGATGCTATCGTCTTCCAGCACCTTGTCATAGTCTTCCTTGTTGACGAAGGTGAGGGCGAGCATACCCTGCTTTTTCAGGTTGGTCTCGTGGATACGGGCGAAGCTGCGGACTACGATGGCGCGTACGCCCAGGTGGCGGGGTTCCATCGCGGCGTGTTCGCGGGAGGAGCCTTCACCGTAGTTCTCGTCGCCTACGACTACGGAGCCTATGCCTTTTGCCTTGTAGGCGCGGGCGGTGGCGGGGACGGGGCCGTATTCGCCGGTGAGTTCGTTCTTAACGCTGTCAGTCTTGTCGTTATAGAAGTTGACTGCGCCGATGAGCATATTGTTCGAGATATTGTCCAGGTGGCCGCGGAATTTCAGCCAGGGGCCTGCCATGGATATATGGTCGGTGGTACATTTTCCTTTTGCCTTGATCAGGAGCCTGAGGCCTTTGAGGTCGGTGCCTTCCCACGCGGCGAAGGGTGCGAGCAGCTGGAGGCGCTGGGAGTCGGATTTTACCACGACCTGAACGCCGCTGCCGTCTTTTGCGGGAGCCTGATAGCCAGGGTCGTCGACGGAGAAGCCTTTGGGTGGCAGTTCTACGCCGGTGGGCTCGTCGAGCATTACGTCTTCGCCTTTCTCGTTCTTCAGCTTGTCCTTTAGGGGGTTGAAGGTGAGGTCTCCGGCGATCGCGAAGGCTGTCACGATCTCGGGGCTTGCGACGAATGCGTGGGTGCTTGCCAGGCCGTCGTTGCGCTTGGCGAAGTTCCTATTGAAAGAAGTGATGATAGAGTTCTTGCGGTTGGGGTCGTCGATATGACGGGCCCACTGGCCGATGCAGGGACCGCAGGCGTTGGCGAGTACGACTCCGCCTATCTTGTCGAAGGTCTTGAGGAAGCCGTCTTTCTCGATGGTAAAGCGGACCTGTTCGGAACCGGGAGTGATGGTAAATTCGGCTTTAGTCTTCAGGTTCTTGTCGATGGCCTGCTGGGCGAGAGAGGCTGAGCGGCTGATGTCTTCGTAAGAAGAGTTGGTACAGCTGCCGATGAGGGCGACTTCGAGGCGTTCGGGCCAGTTGTTGGCTTTTACGGCCTCGGCGAATTTGCTGATGGGCCATGCCAGATCGGGAGTGAAGGGGCCGTTGACGTGGGGTTCGAGTTCGTTGAGGTTGATCTCGATGACCTGGTCATAGTATTTTTTAGGATCGGCGTATACTTCCTTGTCGGGGCGGAGGTAGTCTTTGATGCCGTCGGCGAGGGCTGCTACTTCTTCGCGGCCGGTGGCTTTCAGGTAGGCCGCCATTTTCTCGTCGTAGGCGAATACGGAGCAGGTCGCACCGATCTCGGCGCCCATATTACAGATGGTGCCTTTGCCGGTGGCGCTGAGGCTGTCGGCGCCTTCGCCGAAATATTCTACGATAGCGCCGGTTCCGCCTTTTACGGTGAGGATGCCGGCGACTTTGAGGATGACGTCTTTCGCGGAGGTCCAGCCGCTGAGTTTACCGGTGAGTTTTACGCCGATGAGTTTGGGCATCTTGAGTTCCCAGGGGAGGCCGGCCATAACGTCTACTGCGTCTGCGCCGCCTACGCCGATGGCGACCATTCCGAGGCCTCCGGCGTTGGGGGTATGGGAGTCGGTACCGATCATCATGCCTCCGGGGAAGGCGTAGTTTTCGATAACGACCTGGTGGATGATGCCGGCGCCGGCTTTCCAGAAGCCGATGCCATATTTATTGGAGATGGAGGCGAGAAAATCGTAAACTTCTTTGTTGACGTCGAGTGCGGTCGCCAGGTCGGCGTTGGCGCCGGTTTTTGCCTGGATGAGGTGGTCGCAGTGGACGGTGGAGGGGACGGCGACTTTGTCGCGTCCGCAGGTCATGAACTGAAGCAGGGCCATCTGAGCGGTTGCGTCCTGCATGGCGACGCGATCGGGTGCGAAGTCAACGTAGTCCTTACCGCGTTCGTAAGCGCGGGCCGGAGTTTCAAACAGGTGGGAATACAGGATTTTTTCCGCTAAAGTCAGAGGCTTGCCTACTAGTTTACGGGCGGCGTCCACCTTTGAGGGCAGGGCTCCGTATAACTTTTTAATTAGATCCAGATCGAAGACCATGATGAAATTATTTAATTTGTTAGTGCCTGATAACGCAGTTTTGATGGTTTAGAGTTGGTGACTCGCGAGGCTTCGACGGCACCTGTGGTGCCTGCCGGGGCCAAAGAACTTCATAGTAGCTTCGTTCCTTGCTCCTACTCGTTCGTAACCTTCGCTTTGCTCGGTTACCCTTCGGGCGCCCTTGCTGTGCCCGGGCTGGTGCTCGGGCCAGTGGGCCCGCAATTTACTTAAAAAAGGCTAAAAATTGGTATATTAGAGTTATGAACAGATTCAAGAACTTCATCGAGTGGCAGGTTTTTGGTGTGTGTACGGCAATTGGTGAAAGAATGGGTATTGCCACTTCCCGTATCCGGACCTGGTTTATCTATATTTCCTTCCTCACCATGGGTTCTCCGCTTATCGTTTATTTTATTCTTGCGTTTTGGATGAACATCAAACGGTATATACTCTCCGCACGTCGGAATCCGCTGAAATACCTGTAATAACTAGCCGTAACCGGATTGGGTATTTTTCGTTGCAATTCATTTTCAGGTAGGTTGACTGCTATTTTGTTCGTAACTTACCTGAGTGACCCCTTGCCGGGAATGACTGACCGCTTACCGGACGGCTGCTGATTGGTTCAAAGCTTCTGGACCCTTTGGATATGCATTTGTACACGGTAAAATCCTTTTATTGTTCCAGTTTGATTATTCCTACGCAGACTATGGGCAACTGATGGATGATCTGGCGCAGCGGTTGAAGGTGCCTGTCGTCAACAATCAGCTGTTTTTTCCGGAGGCTGTAGCCACCGGGAGTCTAACCTTTGTCAGGCTGCCAAACGGGATCCACGTGAATATCGTCAACTGCAGGATGAATCAGGACTGGCTGATCTGCCGCAGGAAGATGAAGGATGAGTATTACACTTTACGCTTTCACGAGCTGACTATTCCCGAGACGCTGGAGATACGCATCGGCGATGAGCGGATGAAGGAGTCGCATACGACCCGGTCGATCGCATATCTTACGAATTCTCTATCCGACTGGGCCTATCTGGGCGCGAAAGGGACAATCTACAAGGGGATCGATATTTTATTCAATGCTACATGGCTGGCAGATTACCTGGGGGTTCAGCATATCGACGACGTGCTTTCCACTTATCTTTCCCTGCAGGTGGAGAATGTGCACCGGGAGCCGCTGGATAGTGAATACAGGAGGCTGATACAGGAAATTTCAGAGGTGGATGAGGACAATCCGATGCGGCTGCCTATTATCCAGAACAGGGTGATGCTCCTGATCGAGCGGTTCTTTATCCGCATCTACGAGCGGAAGAAGAATATGTATTTCAATATTCCTATGTCGAAAGCAGATATCGACAGGGTAATGCAGGTGGAGGCGGTGCTGACGAGGGATATTTTCGAGCCGGCGCCTACGATCAGCCAACTGGCGAAGATGGTGTCTATCAGCGAGTCGAAGCTTAAGAAAGATTTCAAGCTTCTTTATGGGGCGCCGGTATACGAGTATTTTCAGAAAGTGCGGATGCAGGCGGCCAAGGACAAGTTGCTGGAGGGCGGGCATTCGGTGAAAGAGGTCGCGATGGAGCTGGGTTATTCCAATCTGAGCAATTTTACTATCGCATTTAAGAAAGAGTTCGGTTTGTTACCCAGTAAGTTATTGACAGCTTATTAACAGAAAACGTTAAATAGATTTTACAGCTATCCGAATCACTTTTCCAGCTAATGAAAACGAGTCGATGGGTGTAATTTTACATTAGTTTTTGCGCAAGCATAGGGTTTATTCAACTGTCCCGTTTTTAATTCCTAGCTGGTATACCCAGTAAGTACATGAGTTACATGTATCGATCCAGGAAAGACCAACCCAGATCCAGACTCTTACAACTGAGAAACTACCTTACGAATCTTTACTAACTGTTCCAGTAATCCCTGTAAAAGATCCAGTCGTAGCATATTGGCGCCATCGCTTTTTGCTACTGCTGGATTGGGGTGTGTTTCTATGAACAGACCATTGGCGCCGGTGGCAATTGCAGCTCGTGCGATCGTACTGATCAACTGCGGGTTGCCGCCGGTGACTCCGCTTGTCTGGTTGGGCTGCTGGAGGGAGTGGGTGCAGTCCATTACGACGGGCGTACCGTGTTCATGCATCCAGGGTATGTTACGATAGTCGACGACGAGGTCCTGATACCCGAAGGTGGTGCCTCTTTCTGTGAGAACGATCTTGTCGTTGCCTGCATTTCTTATCTTTTCCACTGCAAATTTCATGGCCGGTCCGCTGAGGAACTGGCCTTTTTTTACGTTGACAACCTTGCCTGTGGCTGCGGCTGCGAGGAGGATATCGGTCTGGCGGCAGAGGAAGGCGGGTATCTGGAGGATGTCGACGTACCGGGCTGCGGGGGCGGCCTCGTCGTGGGCGTGTATATCCGAAGTGGTCGGGACCTTGTATTTGTCGCCGACCTTTTTTATGAGGTGCATGCCGCTGTCGTCGCCGATGCCGGTGAACGATGAGGCGCTGGTACGGTTGGCTTTCCGGTAGGAGGCCTTGAAGACGTATGGGATGCCGAGGTTGCGGCAGATAGTGGATACTTTATCGGCGACTTCCATGACGAGCTCTTCGCTTTCCACCACGCAGGGGCCGGCGATGAGGAAGAAGTTATTCTTATCGTATGACTGGTCTTTAAAGAGTTGTTGTAGGAATTCCATGGCGCAAACCTACGGTAAAATGGCGAATTTGGCGTGGGAGGGGTGTCGTTGGCGATGGTGCGGCCGGTGGGGATAGGATGGGGAGGGGGCGGCAGGGGATAGGGGAGTTTTAGTCCGGGTATGGCGTGAGAGGGTCGTTGGCGATGGTGCGGCTGGTGGGGATAGGATGGGGAGGGGGTGTTTGGTCCCTGTCGGGAGAGGGCTGGTCCTGCGGGAGCCGGCGGATGGTTTTTTTTGCTAGGTTTGCACCCCAAAACCCTATTGTAATGGCTAAAGAAAAAGTATTAGTGATCGGTGCGAGCGGGCAGATCGGTGTTGAGCTGACGCTTGCTCTTCGAAAGATCTATGGCAATACGAATGTTATAGCTTCGGACCTGCGTGAAGAGAACGAGCTTCTGCGTGGCAGCGGCCCCTATGTGTCGCTGGACGTGATGAACAAGGAGATGCTGCACGTACAGGTGATCAGGCAGAATATCACGCAGATATATTTACTTGCGGCCATCCTTTCGGCTACCGGTGAGAAGAACCCCAATCTGGCCTGGCATCTGAATATGCAGGGGTTGCTGAATGTGTTGGATATTGCCCGGGAAGAGAAGCTGCACAAGGTGTACTGGCCGAGCAGTATTGCTGTGTTCGGGCCGACCTCGCCGCGGCAGAACTGTCCGCAGCGGACGATCATCGAGCCCAGTACTGTCTATGGCATCAGCAAGTATGCCGGTGAGTTCTGGTGCAATTATTTTTTCGAGCGTTATGGGGTGGATGTGCGGAGCTTGCGCTATCCGGGGTTGATCAGCTATAAGTCGGCGCCGGGCGGCGGGACGACGGACTATGCCGTGGAGATCTTTCATGAAGCGCTGGAGGAAAGGAAGTACACCTGTTTTCTGAAGGAAGATACTTATCTGCCGATGATGTATATGCCGGATGCTATCCGGGCTACGATAGAGCTGATGGAGGCTCCGGCTGAAAAGCTGACGGTGCGTACGTCGTATAATGTGTCTGCACTGAGTTTTTCTCCGAAGGAGATCTCGGCCGAGATCAAGAAACATATACCTGAGTTTGCTGTTCAGTATCAGCCTGATTACCGGCAGCATATTGCAGACAGCTGGCCGCAGAGCATCGATGATGCTGTTGCGCGCGGGGACTGGGGCTGGAAGCCGGAGTATGACTTGAAGAGGATGACGGCGGATATGCTGGAGAATTTGGATTAAGGGGCGGTGTGCTGCGGTCCGTGGGTGGTCTCGGGGGAGGATTGGGTGGAGTGAGGATTGGGGGAGTGAGGATTGGTGAGGTGAGGGTTGGGGGAGTGGGGATTGGTGGAGTGAGGATTGGTGAGGTTAGGGTTGGTGAGGTGAGGATTGGTGAGGTGAGGGTTGGGGGAACGGGGGGACTGCGTGAGGGTGTGGTTATCCTACCTTGTTGGTGGACTTTGGGTGATTTTTGTTAAATTGCACCTTTAATATAGCCCCGTATGCTAAGAATTTCGACCGGTTTCCTTTTGATCTTTCTCCTGAATGTTATGGCTGCCGTCGCGGCGCCTTTTGTGTCTCCTGCAGGTGGGGGTGTTGCGCCGTCCGCAGGTGGGAGTGTTGCAGGTGGGGGTGTTGCGCCGTCCGCAGGTGGGAGTGTTGCAGTTGGGAGCGTTGCGCTGTCTGCCTTTCGTAATGGTCCCTGGCGGGCTTATCTGGAGCGGCAGGATGGCAACAATATCGTTTTCAATTTCGAGGTTAGGGACAGCGCGGGGAAGAAGGTGTTGTATATCCGCAATGCGGGTGAGCGGCTGCTGGTGGATGATATTTCGGGGCAGGGAGATTCGGTGATCATCCGGCTGCCTTTTTATGAGTCGCAGCTGAGGGCGGTGGTGACTAAGGACGGGAATCTGGAGGGTGTGTGGATGAGGCATCTGGTGTCTGACTGGCAGGTGGTGCCGTTCAAGGCTTTTTATGGGGTCAATTACCGTTGGGTAGCGGAGAAGGGTAAGGCGAACGTAGCGGGACGGTGGGCTGCGGTGTTCCGGTCGACGCGTGGCAGCGATACGACTTTCAGGGTAGGGGAGTTTAAGCAGCAGGGGGACAGGGTGACGGGTACTTTTTTGGATGCGGGTGGGGATCTGCGTTATCTGGAAGGGGTGGTCAGCGGGGATTCGCTGAAGCTGTCGTGTTTTGACGGGACGCATGCCTACTTCTTTTCGGCGAAGGTCGAGGGGAACAGGCTTGTTGGCGGGCAGCAGTATTCCGGGCCTGTCGCGCGTGAGACGTGGACGGCTGTAAAGGATGCGCATGCGAAGCTGGAGGATCAGTTTGCGATGACGAAATGGAAGAAGGACATGCCGTTCAGTTTTACTTTCAGGGATATCGATGGAAAAGAGGTTTCGCTAAGCGAGCCGAGGTTTAAGGGGAAGGTGGTGCTGGTGCAGATAATGGGGTCGTGGTGTCCGAATTGTATGGACGAAACCCGATTTCTAAGCGGATTTTATGATGAGTACCATAGTAAGGGGGTGGAGATCGTGGGGCTGGCGTATGAGCGGAGTACGGATTTTGAGCGTTCGCAGAATAGTTTGAGAAGTTTTCAGCAGCGTTTCCAGGTGAAATATCCGATGCTGATCACGGGTGTAGCGGTTGGGGATCCGCAGCGTGCGGAGAAGACTTTGCCGCAGTTGGATAAGATAGTTAATTTTCCGACTACCATTTTTGTGAATAAGAAAGGGCAGATCGAGAAGATCCATACCGGTTTTAGCGGGCCGGGGACTGGCGAGCATTATGCGGAGCAGAAGCAGGAGTTCTATGATACGGTGAATGGGATGCTGGCGAAATAGTGGGTGGCTCCAGGGTGGTGATGGAGTGGGTGATCCCCTTCAGTTGATTGTGATTACAGCTGGGGACTTTATTTCCAGAGTACGGTGCCTGTGAATTTATTTTTTTCGATGAATCCCAGCGTGAGGGAATCGGTGGACTGGCCGCGGTTGTCGCCAAGGACGAAATAGCGGCCGGTGGGGACGCGAACAGGCCCGAAATTATCACGATTCCAATTCTTTTTATAGGCTTTGAAGACGGCTTCGTCGCGGAGGCCCGGCGGCAGGATATGGCGCTGGCAGGAGAGCCCGTTCATTTTGACGTATCTGTCCTCGAGGGAGACGTAGATGAGGTCGGGGTAGGGTGCGACGGTGTAGGACTGGGTCTTGTCGTAGACGAGGGTGGGAATGTCCTGGGTGCTGACCTTGTAGACGTGTTTCAGGCGGAGCTGGCTGTCGGCGTCGTTGCCATTGACGTGCAGCAGGCCGGCCTTTATCTCGACGAAGTCGCCGGGCAGACCGCAGAGGCGGTGGGTCATCAGGGTGAGGCCGATGTCGGGGAGTACGGCGCGGTAGCTGATGAGGTCGAATCGTTTGGGTTTCTTGAGCGGGGTGGACAGGTATATCCGGCCCCGCCTAAGGGCGGGCTCGCTGGCGGGAGACGTAATTTTCAGCAGCTGCAATGCGGTTGGGTTTTAAGGGAAATAGAGGTAAGGCTTAAATTGGGGAAAAAAAATAGGGAAAAAAAATCTTTTTTTCCCCAATTCCATTGATGTCGGGACTGGACTCCGTCCAGTCAGCGTACTGAAATTTCTGTAAATTGCACCCCATGCAACAATATCTCGATCTGTTACAGCATATACTGGATAAAGGGGCGGTAAAGACGGACCGTACGGGGACGGGAACGATCAGCTGTTTTGGTTATCAGATGCGGTTTGACCTGGCGAAGGGGTTTCCGCTGGTGACGACGAAGAAGGTGCATGTAAAGAGCATCATTTATGAGTTGTTGTGGTTCCTGAGAGGGGATACCAATATTCGGTATCTGAAGGAACATAAGGTTTCCATCTGGGATGAGTGGGCTGACGAGAATGGAGAGCTGGGTCCGGTGTATGGCAAACAGTGGCGCAGCTGGGAAGGCGCCGATGGTACGACCATCGACCAGATATCGCAGGTGGTGGAGCAGATCAAAAAGACGCCGGATAGCCGGAGGTTGATCGTGAGCGCCTGGAATGTGGCGGATCTGCCGGAGATGAAGCTGATGCCCTGTCATGCTTTATTCCAGTTCTACGTGGCCGAAGGAAAGCTGAGCTGTCAGTTGTATCAGCGGAGCGCCGACGTGTTTCTGGGTGTGCCATTCAATATCGCTTCCTATGCTTTGCTGACGCTGATGGTGGCGCAGGTGTGCGGGCTGGAGCCGGGGGAGTTCGTCCATACGTTCGGGGACGTTCATTTGTACAGCAATCATCTGGAGCAGGCGAAGCTGCAGCTGACGCGTAAGCCTTTGGCCTTGCCGGTGATGAAGCTGAATCCGGAGGTGAAGGATATACTGGGATTTAGCTATGAGGATTTCAGTCTGGAGAATTATGAGAGTCATCCGGCGATAAAGGCGCCGGTGGCGGTGTAGGGGAGAGGCCGGGGTGGTGTAGCGATTGCCGTCCAAAATAATTTATATGATCATTAGTCTTGTTGTAGCTGCCAGCACCAATAATGTTATCGGGAAGGACAATCACCTGCTGTGGCATCTTCCGAATGATATGAAATTTTTTAAGAATACCACATGGGGGATGCCGGTGGTGATGGGGCGTAAGACTTATGACGCGCTGGCCGGGGAGCCGTTGCCCGGGCGATTCAATTTCGTGATCACGCGTAACCCTGGCTGGGACCCGCATAATGAGAAGGCGAAGGTGGCGCCGGATCTCACGACGGCGCTGCGGATGGCGGCGGAGACGGACTGTAAGGAAATCTTTGTCATCGGAGGGGGGCAGATATATGCGGAGGCGATGTCTGTGGCCGACCGGATCTATATGACGCGGGTACACGCGGTACTGGAAGGGGATACCTTGTTCCCCGGGATCGATGAAAAGCTTTGGGTGTTGGTGGACAACAGGGATTTTCCCGTCGATGAGAAACACGCCTACGCCTATAGTTTTCAGGTGTGGGAGAAGAAAAAATAGCCCTGGGACAAAAGAAAATAGCCTATGTATTCCCGTCGCAGGCTCGCGCAGAAATATCTTCACTATTATTTTACGGCTGCCAATGGTAAGGGCCATGGCGTTCACTCGCCCTTTGTTTTCGACTTTATTATCCATGTTTTGAATGACCGGAGACGGTATCAGGCTTACGATGCGATCGAGGGGCTCAGGCGGCGGCTTCGCCGGGATGAGACTTTGCTCGAGGTGGAGGATCTTGGGGCGGGGTCGGCGTGGAAGGAGACCAGGCAGCGGAGTGTCGGGGATATTACGCGCCGGGCGGCGAAGGCGCCGAGGCTGGGGCAACTGTTGTACCGGATAGCCCGGTATTATCAGCCTAAGGTGATGGTGGAACTGGGGACGTCGCTGGGATTTTCGGCGGCATATTTGAGTAGTGGGGGAGGGGACGGAAGTAAATTATGGACTGTGGAAGGCTCGGGGCAGGTAGCGAAGGTCGCGAGGGACAATCTGGCTGGTTTGGGGTTGGATGCAGAGGTGATAGAAGGAAATTTCGACGGGGTGTTGCCGGAGCTGCTGGCGAGGATCGGGCCGGTCGATCTGGCATTTGTGGATGGGAATCACCGGCGGGGGCCTAGTTTGGCCTATTTTGAACAGTTGATGGGGAATGCGGGGGAGAGGGCTGTATTTATTTTTGACGATATCCACTGGAGCGCGGAAATGGAGGAGGCATGGGGGATCATCACCCGGGATCCGCGCGTATATCTTACTGTTGATCTGTTTTTTATAGGGATCGTCTTTCTCCGGGATGAATTTAAGGTGAAGCAGAATATTACCATTCGTTACTAAAAAAAGTGGGGAGGGGGATAGGGGTAAGGGTTTCTCACCGTGTCATACTACTGATGATGGCAAACAGTCTTGGCATTTTATCGTTGGAAGGAGCTGAAAACCAAGGGGTAGAGGCGTTTTTTGAACAGGTCTTTAAGTCGCATTTTAAGGGTCTGCACGCCTATGCCTGTACCATTATAAAGGATCCTGCGCCGGCCGAAGAGATCGTTCAGAACATATTTTTAAAGCTTTGGGAGCGGAAGGAAGATATCAATATCAGGGAAAACCCCGCCGTCTATTTATACAGGGCGGTACATAACGAAAGCCTTAATTACCTGCGGCACCGAAAGGTGAGAGCCGCGTATCAATCTCACGCTATGCGTCAACATAAACAAAACGAACAGGAGAAGCCGGCCGAAAAGGTCGTCATGGGGGAGTTGGAGAAGAGGCTGGAGACGGCCCTGCGGGAACTGCCGGAGCAGTGCAGGACGATCTTTCAGCTGAGCCGGTTCGAAGACCTTAAATACAGGGAGATCGCGGATAAGTTAGGGCTTTCTATAAAGACGATAGAGAACCAGATGGGAAAGGCGTTGAAATTGCTTCGGTTGAAGCTGGCTGATTTTTTAACGATGATATTATGACAGAGAATACGAATCATATAAATGACGATATCCTGGTAAAGGTGGTCCTTGGGGAATCCACCGGGGAAGAGCTGCGGCTTGTCCAGGGCTGGAGGGAGGAGAGCGCCGCGAATGAGCGGTATTTCCAGGACTTCCGGCGCATCTGGGAGGAGAGCAGGAAACTTGCGGTGAGGAGTGAGGTGAACGAGGAGGTGGCATGGGATATTTTCAGACGCCGGGTGAGGGATGGGGAGCGGTCGCTGGTGAAGGATAGGGGGCAACTGCCGGGGAAAGATGGGGAGCGGTCGTTGTTGAAGGATAGGGGGCAACTGCCGGGGAAAGATGGGCAGCGGTCGCTGGGGACGGGAAAAGTGGCGGAGGGGGGTGACGAAGATGGGATTGGGGATGAGGCCGAAGGGAAAGCGGATGTGGTGGAGATGAAGCCGCGGAAAAGCTACCGGTGGCTGGCAGCTGCCGCTGCGATACTGGTCGTGGCTGTGGGCGGGTGGTTTTTTTACGGCGGCCGGCCAGTGCAGTATCTGGCGGTCAGTTCGGGGGGACAGGTGTTGCTGGATACGCTGCCGGAAGGGTCGCTGGTCACGCTGAATAAACAGTCTTCCATCCGGTATATAAAGGGTTTTGCGGGCGCTGACAGGCGGATAGATATGGAAGGAGAGGCGTTCTTCGCCGTAGCGCAGGACAAGAACAGGCCCTTTGTGGTGCAGACCAATGGCATGACGATCACGGTGCTCGGCACTTCGTTCAACGTGAAGAATATAGAGGGGAAGACAGAGGTTATTGTAGAGACGGGGATGGTAGAGGTTCGTAAGGGTGGAGAGGTGCTGCGGGTTCGCGCTCATGAGCGGGTGGTCTCGGAAGGCAGTGATATGCCGATGGTCAGGGGAGAGAATAAGGATCAATTGTATGATTATTACAGGACGCATGTCTTCGAGTGCAATGGTATTCCGTTGTGGAGGCTTGTGGAGAAGTTGAATGAAGTGTATAAGGTCCATATTGTGATTGGGAATGTGGGTCTCAGGGATAAGCAAATGACGACGAGTTTTGTGGACGAATCGTTGGATGGGATCCTGGATATTATAAAGCAGACCTTTCCGGGTAGCAAGGTGGATAGTACAGGAAAGGAAATAATTTTGAAATGAGGCCTTATTCCTACTTGGTTATCAGTACGATCTTTTTGATGGCAGGGGCGCGGGCCCGTGCGCAGGGGAAACTCGAAAAGAAGATCTCCATATCCGTTCGTCAGAAGGCGCTGGCGCAGGCGCTGAAAGAGATCAGCCGGAAGGGCGGGTTCACCTTCTCCTATAATACCAGCATACTCAGCGGGGATAGCCTCGTGAATATAGAGGCAGAGGACAGGCCGGTACGGCAGGTACTGGAGCAGCTGCTGGGCAGTGGTTATGAGTTCACGGAGAGCGGTAAATACGTCATCATCCTTCCCCGAACCAACGCACCTCCCGTCAGGCTATATACGATCAGCGGTTATATTAAAGACGACTCGACGCAGGAAAAGGTAGGCAATGTAAGCGTGTACGAGAGCGGCCAATTGGTATCCACTTTAACGGATACCAATGGCTTTTTCCGCCTGCGGCTAAGAGACAACAAGTATGCACATGCGGAACTGGTGATCAGCAAACAATTCTATCGGGATACGGTGGTGTTTGTTCGACCGGGTTATGACCAGCAGGTCATGGTGCCGATAGTGAAGGAGAGGGTGTCTGATCTGACGCCTTTTGTCGTTTCGAATAAGGTGGAGAAGACCTGGGTGGGGAAACTGTTCCTGTCTTCGAAACAGATCGTGCAGAGTCTCAATCTTGGGGATTTCTTTGCCAACAAGCCGGTACAGATGTCGCTGATACCTGGTCTGGGTACGCACGGACGGATGAGCGGGCAGGTGGTGAATAAGCTTTCCGTCAACCTGGTTGCGGGCTACTCCGCGGGGATGAAAGGGGTGGAGCTGGCGGGGATCGCCAATTTCGACAAGGGGGAAGTACAGGGGGTGCAGGCTGCGGGGATCGCCAACCTGGTGGGAGGGAATGTGTCCGGGGTACAACTGGCGGGTATCCATAATGAAGACCTTGATTCTCTGTTCGGGGTGCAGGCCGGAGGTATCAGCAACCGTGTGTGGGGCAGCGTTGAGGGGGTGCAGGTGGCGGGTATTGTGAATGAAGCGAAGGGAGATGTACACGGCGTGCAGGTGTCCGGGATACTCAATAAGGCGAGAAAGGTGAAAGGGGTACAGGTGGGGGTAGTCAATATGGCGGATAGTTGCTCAGGGTTCATGGTCGGGCTTGTCAATATTTCAAAGAACGGTATACATGAGTGGTCCTTTTTCGCGAATGAGACTATGCCGGTCAATGTGGCCTACAAGTCGGGTACGCGTAAGTTGTATACGATAGTCCAGGCGAGTGCGGACCTTTCTTCCGACGAACGCGCATATGGGTATGGGATAGGTGTCGGAAATGAATTGGGTCTGGGGCGGAGCTTTGCGTTAAATACCGAGTATGTATTCAGTACTTTTATAGTGGGGCATGGAAGAGATCTGCCCGGTGTGTCCAGGCTGCAGACCCTGCTGCGGTGGAAGGCGCTAAAAAAATTCTCCTTATATGCGGGGCCTTCCATTTCGATCACCTCTCCGACAAAGGCTCTTAGTCCCGATGGATATAAGATGGTCCTGCCGAGGGCGGGCTATCACACCTTCGACGCCGGAAATGCGGTGGCGTGGTTTGGCTGGACGATCGGCGTAAACTTTTTTTGACGGGCGATAGGGGTCGTTTTTATGTAGGGTGTCTATCCTTATATGAAAACGAAATTTTTTTTACTCCAGATTGTCGCGCTGTTCGTCCTAACAGGTGTCAGGGCCCAGGATTCAGCCAGGAAATATGTTAATATCGGTCTTGTATACCCGATAAGTACGAACGGACTGGAAGCTAAATCCAGGACGAACTATCTATCTCTCAATGCGATTGGCGGAGTCTCCTATGCCGAGACGGGGGTATGCGTAGCGGGATTCGGCAGCGTCGTCCTCGATTCTGCGCGGGGGGCGATGGTTGCGGGATTCGGAAATGTGGTTATGGGTTCGGCCAGGGGAGCGATGGTGGGAGGCTATGGGAACCTCGTGTTTGGGTCATCCAAAGGGGTACAGATTGCGGGGTTTGAGAATGTCAACAGGCACGACGCCGGCGTACAGGTGGCGGGGTTTCTCAACAAGGCCGCCGATGTGCATACGCAGGTGGCTGGGTTCATGAATATTGCCCGCAAAGTGAAGGGCGTTCAGGTTGCAGGCTTTATCAATATCGCGGACAGCAGCGATTATCCGGTGGCGTTGATCAATATCGTGCGCAACGGGGAAATGAGCGCGGGGGTGAGTACCGATGAGACACTGACCACGCTGGCCAGTTTCCGCAGCGGCGGCCGGCGGCTGTACGGCATTGTGGGCTTCGGGTATAATCACAAGGGCGTGCGTAGTCTGGCTGCCTGGGAGGCGGGGCTTGGAGCGCACCTGGTGACTACGGAAAAATTCCGGCTGAATCTGGAAGTTGTGAATATCGGGCTGACCGATCTCAAGGCCGGGGACTGGATGAAGTCTTCGTTTCGGGTGCTGCCCGTCTATCGCGTCTCGCATCGCATCGAACTTTTTGCGGGTCCTTCCTTCAACTATCTCCATGCCAGGAACGGACAGGGCGAGGGTATTGTCGACCATTTCGTCTGGAGCGACAGGAATGCCCACAATTACTATGGCTTATTCTTCGGGGCCACGGGGGGTATCACTATTTCACTAACTAACAAATAAAATTGTATGAAGGTATTATTGTTCTTTGTTTTGCTATTTGGGGCTGTGGACCTGCAGGCTCAGGTGAAGCATACTATCAGCGGGTCGGTAAAGGCCAAAAACACCGGAGAGAGTATTATCCGTGCGACGGTGATGGTATCTCCGCAGGGTATCGGGGTGACGACAAATGACTATGGTTATTATTCCCTCACGCTGCCCGAGGGGAAGTATACGCTGCAAATTTCTTCTGCCGGCAGGCAGATGCAGACGGTGGACGTCGATCTGAAGGAAAATATCCAGCTGACGACGCTGCTGGAGGAACAGGCGCAGCTGCAGAATGTGGTTGTTACTGCAGCGGGCCGGGGCAGGAGTATACGTGGAACGCAAATGGGGGTCGAGCATATCAGCACGAATGAGATCAAAAGCGTCCCCGTGCTGTTCGGAGAAAAGGACGTGCTGAAGACCCTGCAGCTGCTGCCGGGCGTAAAGTCCGTTGCGGAGGGCAATAGCGGGCTTAGTGTCCGGGGCGGCGGGACCGACCAGAATCTCATATTGCTGGATGAGGCGCCCGTTTACAACGCCTCGCATCTCCTTGGATTCTTTTCGACTTTTAATTCGGACGCCATTAAGGACGTCACCCTCTACAAGGGGAATATGCCGGCGCAGTACGGGGGAAGGCTTTCTTCGGTGGTCGATGTGCGGATGAACGAGGGGAACAACCAGGACTTTCATGTCACCGGAGGTATCGGCCTGATATCGGCCAAGATCAATGTGGAAGGGCCTATTCAGAAGGACGAGTCGTCTTTTTTGCTGACGGCGAGGAGGACCTATGTCGATCAGTTCCTGAAGTTGTCGGGGGATTCCACGAAGAACAAGAACAGCCTGTATTTCTATGATCTCAACGGGAAGCTGAATTTTAAGCTGGGCAGCCAGGACAGGCTTTATGTATCCGGGTATTTTGGCCGGGACAATCTGTCGAGCGCGGATGTGTTTGGGATGAACTGGGGGAATGCGACGGCCACTGTGCGCTGGAATCACGTTTTCGGGCCGCGTCTGTTCTCCAATACCTCGCTGATCTACAGCGACTACAATTATAAACTTCGGTTCAATGACAACAGCGGTGATTTTACCGTCAAGTCTGAGTTGAGAGATCTGAACCTGAAGGAGGAGATGCAGCTTTATCTCAACCCGCGGAACACCCTGCGGTTTGGATTCAATTCGATCTATCACTATATGATACCCGCGGTGCTGAACTCAGATGGGAAAAGTGGTGTCAACGATACCGCCTGGCAGAAGCGCTACGGTCTGGAGAATGCCGTCTATCTCAGCAATGACTGGAAAGTTTCCGACCGGGTGAACTTCACCTACGGAGGAAGGCTGGAGGTGTTCAGCGCGGCAGGCAAGGGGGATTTTTTCAACGTCAATACGGCCGGTGAGGTGCTGGACACCATTCATAACGGTAGCGGACAGATACTGAAGACCTATGTCAATCCCGAATTCCGTGCGGCGGTGAGCTATCAATTGGGTGCGAATACGTCGGTAAAGGCTGCTTATGCAGGCAATACGCAGAATATGCACCTGATATCTTCGGGCGGCGCGGGTCTGCCGACGGACAGGTGGGTGCTGAGCAATAATATGATCCGGCCGGAGCGGTCGCATCAGGTGTCGCTGGGGTTCTATAAGAATCTGCGGGACGATAAATACGAGTTGACCGTCGAGACCTACTACAAGGCGTTGCTGAATCAGATCGACTACCGGGACGGGGCCAATGTGCTGAGTAACGGGACTATCGAGACTGAGCTGTTGTATGGCAAGGGCCGCGCGTATGGCGTCGAGTGGCTGCTGAGGAAGAAGACGGGTAAACTGACCGGCTGGATCGGGTATACGTTGTCGAAGACCGAGAAGAAGATCGACGGCATCAACGACGACAAGTGGTATAATGCGTTTCAGGACAGGACGCACGATATCTCCGTTGTAGGAATGTACCAGTGGAACAGGAAGTGGAGTTTGTCCGCCAACTGGGTGTATAATACGGGGAATGCGGTGAGTTTTCCGAGCGGCAAATATAAGGTCGACGGAAGGACGGTCTATTATTACTCCCAGCGCAATGGCTATCGGATGCCTGCGTATCACCGGCTGGATCTGAGCGCGACTGTCCAGTTGAAGCAGGGCCGAAGGTTTTCTTCGGAGCTGGCTTTTGGGGTCTATAATGCTTATGCCCGTAACAACGCTTTTATAATCACCTTCCGGGACAACAAGAATGACCCGAATAAGACGGAGGCTGTACAGACTACACTATTCAGCGCGGTACCTTTTATTTCCTACAATTTTAAATTTTAAAACGATGCGATACAAAATATTAGTAGTTTTTGGGTTTGTTTTTTTGGCTGCGTGTCAGAAAGTGATCGACCTGCATTTGAAGAATGATTCAGGGAAGTATGTGATCGAGGGGAATATCACCAATTTGCCGGGGCCGTACCGGGTGACGGTGGGGAAGACGGAGGAGGTGAATACGGACTACGTCAACCCGGGGGTCAGCGGGGCGAGCGTCAGTGTCCGGGATGATGCCGGGAATGCCGAGGTCCTGAAGGAGGTGCAGCCGGGTGTTTATCAGGGCTCGGTGTTGCAGGGTGTAGAGGGAAGGACCTATTATCTGAGCGTTACGGTGGGTGGGGCTAACTATACTGCAAGCTCTTCCATGCCGCACCAGGTAAACCTGGACAGTCTCTATATCGTCGACGTATACAATTTTTCCAGGATGGTGAAGGCGGTGGTACCGGTATTCACAGATCCTGCAGGACACGGCAACTCTTATCTGTTCAACGAGACCATCAATGGGGTACTGGATAAGGATCTTTTCTATCAGAACGACGACTATACCGACGGAAAGACCAGTAGTTTTTCCCTTCTGCGGCCTGATCCGGACAGCACGCTGCACGTCAATGACAAGGTGGATGTGGAGATGCAGTGTATCGATAAGGCGATGTACAAGTATTGGTTCAGTGTGGATCAGTCTTCTTTGGGTGACGGGGGTACGCTGGCGTCCAATCCGGTGACCAATATCACGGGTGGCGCGCTGGGGTATTTCAGTGCGCATACTTCCCAGACGAAATCGATTCTTGCTAAGTAGGAAATATTGCGTATCTTAAAGGGTATAACTAACCCTCTACTATGATCGTCGGCGTACTCAGTGAACCTACATTCGAATCCAGAGTTTCGTTGCTCGCAGAGGGTGCGGCGGTGCTGGTGAAGCGTAACATAGAAGTATGGGTGCAGTCGGGTGCGGGTGCGAAGGCGTATTGTCCCGACGCCGCGTATACCGGTGTGGGTGTGCAGATCAGGACGAGGGAGGAGTTGCTGGCTTCGGCGGATGTGGTGTTAGGTATGCATGCAGCGAATATTCCTATTACTTTACGGGATAAGGTGGCGGTTGGTGTATTTCAGCCGTTGTGGAACGCGCCGTTGATGGCGGACTGGGCCCGTGGGGGCATTACCAGTCTTAGTCTCGATATGCTGCCGCGGACGACGCGTGCTCAGTCGATGGATGTGCTGAGTTCGCAGGCCAATATCGCGGGTTATAAGGCGGTGTTGCTGGCTGCGGGTCTGTTTCCCCGTTATTTCCCGATGTTCATGACAGCTGCGGGTAGTATCCCTCCTGCAAAAGTATTGGTGCTGGGCGCCGGTGTGGCCGGGCTGCAGGCTATTGCCACGGCGAGGCGGCTGGGCGCGGTGGTGGAGGTATTCGACACCAGGCCGGCGGTGAAGGAGGAGGTGGTGAGTCTGGGGGGCAAGTTCATTGAGGTGGATGGGGCTGCGGATGCCTCGGGCGCGGGAGGATATGCGGTGGAGCAGTCGGCGGCGTTTGCGGCGCGGCAGCAGGACCGGATCGCCGAAAGTATCGCCAGGGCTGATGTGGTCATTACTACGGCGCAGATACCGGGCCGCCGGGCGCCGGTGCTGGTGACGGAAACGATGATCGAGGCGATGCGGCCCGGTTCGGTGATCGTAGACCTGGCGTCGGCTACGGGTGGGAATACGGCGCTGACGAAGGATAATGAGACGGTGGTCCGGGATGGGGTGACGATCGTGGGAAATTCTGCACTGGCTTCGGCGATGCCGTATGATGCGAGCAAGCTGTACGGGAAGAATGTGTTGAATTTTCTGGAGCTGATCGTGGATAAGGAGGGCAATCTGAAATTGAATATGGGGGACGATCTGGTGAAGGGGTGTTGTGTCACCTATGGGGGAGAGGTGGTGAACGAGCGGGTGAAGGAGTTGGGTCGCGCGGGGTCGGGGGAAGCGAAAAACTGAGCATATGAGCCATATATTGGACTGGGTGATCGTGCATGAGCAGATGATCTATATCGTGGTGCTGATGGTCTTTCTGGGGATCGAGGTGATCGGTCGTGTGCCGGCTGTGCTGCATACGCCGCTGATGAGCGGGGCCAACGCTATTCACGGGGTAGTGATCATCGGGGCGATCATCGTGATGGGGAGGGCGGAGGATGACAATTATATTGCGCTGGGGCTGGGGTTTCTGGCGGTAGTGCTGGGAACGCTGAATGTGGTAGGCGGATTTGTCGTGACAGACCGGATGCTGGAGATGTTCAAGAAGCGAAAATAGTTATATGGGCGGTGAGATACTTACCATTGTTTATTTACTGGCGTCCGTGACGTTCATTCTCGGATTGAAGATGTTGTCCGATCCTGCGACGGCGCGGAGGGGGAATTGGATTGCGGCGGGCGGAATGTTGCTGGCGATCGCGGGAACGATCTTTTTGTACAGAGATGAGGATGGGAGGAGGCTGGGGAATCATGTGTGGATATTTGGCGGGTTGCTGATAGGTGGTGTGGTAGGGGTATTGGCGGCGCGTAAGGTGAAGATGACGGCGATGCCGGAGATGGTGAGTTTGTTCAATGGGATGGGCGGGGCCTGTGCGGCGCTGATCTCGATCGTTGAGTTCGGACGGCTGCTGCGTGTGCCGGTCGGATGGACGGAGTATCCTCCTTTGTCGTCGCTGGGGAATGTTGACGGACCGTTGATAGATGCCGGGGAGCTGCTGGTCATTTTAGCGGGATTGCTGATCGGGTCTGTCTCTTTTGCCGGGAGTGTGATAGCCTGGGGGAAGCTGAACGGAAGGATAAAGGATTATGCTTTTAAACGGCAGCACCTGATCAATCTGTCATTGCTGGCTCTGATCCTGGTGATCGCGGGATATGTTCATCATTATGTAACGGGGACTCCGGTCAAAGTGGATAGTCTGAAGGATGCGCTGGAGGGAGGTATCAGGCCCGGGGGGACTAATCTCGCCAGGGCACGGTTATTATTTTATACTGTTTTTGGTCTGGCGCTGGTCTATGGAATATTATTCGTATTGCCGATCGGCGGGGCGGATATGCCGGTGGTGATCTCTTTGCTGAATTCCTTTACCGGTGTGGCGGCGGCCTGCGGTGGGTTTTTGTACGACAACAAGGCGATGCTGACGGGTGGGATACTGGTGGGCGCGGCGGGGACGCTGCTGACGATCATGATGTGCAGGGCGATGAACCGGAGTCTGCGAAATGTATTGATCGGATCGTTTGGTTCGACGGGCGGGGGCGCAGGCGGGGGGCCTAAGGAGCAGGGGACGCACCGGGAGATCAGTGTTTCGGATACCGCCATGTTGATGAACTATGCGCATAAGGTGATGATCGTGCCGGGCTACGGGTTAGCTGTGGCGCAGGCGCAGCATGCCTGTCACGAGCTGGAGAAGTTGCTTGTGGAAAAGGGGGTTGAGGTGAAATACGCTATCCATCCGGTGGCGGGGAGGATGCCGGGACATATGAATGTATTGCTGGCGGAGGCCGATGTCAGCTATGACAATCTGCTGGAGCTGGAGCAGGCCAATGCCGAATTTCCTACTACCGATGTGGTGATCATTCTCGGAGCCAATGACGTAGTGAATCCGGCGGCGCGTACCGACCCGTCTTCTCCTATCTATGGGATGCCTATCCTGGACGTGGAGCTCGCGAAGACCTGTATCGTGAACAAAAGGAGTATGAAGCCGGGGTATGCGGGTATCGAGAATGAGCTGTTCTTCCGGCCGAAGACGGCTATGTTGTTCGGGGATGCGAAGAAGGTGCTGCAGGAGCTGATTGTTGCGATCAAGGATCTGTAATATATGATGAAAAGACCTTTTGTGGGGGCTTTTTGGCTGACGGTGTGATCTTTGGGGAGGCGGCGTTTTACCGGAGGGTTCGGTGGAGGAATGTTTACAGAAAGGAGTCGTGGATGCATGCCGGTTTTTTTCCCTTGGTTCTTTTGTGAAGGTGATGATAAGGTGTTTAAAGACGCCGGTGGAGGTGGCGGTTCCGGGCGGCGGGCAGGAGAATTTATTGGATGACGCGGAGGAATAAGGTGGCGCGGCCGGATGGTGGGGGTGTGGTATTGATGGAGCCGGGGAATTGGGTATCTTTGGCGATCGTGAATTTACCTACAGCGTTAATTTCTTCATTGGAGGGGCTTCCGGGTTTTGATGCGGAGGCATTTATAGGGGTGCATGCTGCGGGCCGGCAGGTGACTTCCATACGGGTCAATCCGCAGAAGCTGGATGGGTTGTCGCCGGCGTTCAGGGAAGGGGCGGCGCCGGTGCCATGGTCTTCGAATGGCTATTATCTTCCTGAGCGGCCGTCTTTTACTCTTGATCCTTTATTACATGCGGGGGCTTATTATGTGCAGGAGGCGTCGAGTATGTTCCTTGAGCAGGCATTGAAGCAGACCGTCGATCTGTCGCGGCCGTTGCGGGTATTGGACCTGTGTGCGGCGCCGGGCGGGAAGTCTACGCTGATACAGTCGCTGCTGGGTGCGGATAGTCTGCTGGTGAGTAATGAGGTGATCCGTGGCCGGGTACATATTCTGCAGGAGAACATGGTAAAATGGGGGGCGGCGAATACGGTTATCACGAGTAATGACCCGCAGGATTTCCGGAGGCTGGAGAATTATTTCGATGTCATTATCGTCGACGCGCCCTGCAGTGGGAGTGGGTTGTTCAGGAGAGAGCCAGAGGCGATCGGGGAATGGAGTCCGGACAATGTGCGGCTTTGCCAGTTGCGTCAGCAGCGGATATTGTCGGATGTGTGGCCGGCTTTGCGGCAGGATGGAATTCTGATCTATTCAACCTGCTCTTATTCGCGGGAGGAGGACGAGGATATATTGACCTGGATGATGGAGGGGATGGATGCGGAGGGTTGCCGGCTGAAAGCGGCGGAGGAGTGGAATATCGTGGAGACTTTTATAAACGGAGGTTTTGGTTATCGTTGCTGGCCGGACCGGGTGGCGGGTGAGGGTTTCTTTATCGCGGCTGTCCGGAAGAAGGATGGAGGGGAGTATGCGGCGCCGAGGAAGCTGGCGTTGCCCGAGCGGGTGACGAAGCAGGAAGAGCAGCGGATAAGGCCCTGGGTGCGGGAAGGGGGTTGGTTGTTCTTTCGCCATCAGGAGCAGATCAATGCTTTGCCGGAGCCGGTAGCGGGGGCGTTGCCGATACTGCAGTCTGCCTTATATCTGAAGCGGGCTGGGGTGCCGCTGGGGGTGCTGTCGGCAAAAGAGCTGATCCCGGAGCATGATCTGGCGGTGAGTACGCTGGTGAGTCCGTCGTTGCCGGTGTTGTCGCTGCCGAAGGAGGAGGCGCTGGTATACCTCAGGAAGGAGGAGATAGCGCCGGGGGATAGCCCGCTGGGTTGGACGCTGGTGGCGTATGAGGGGTTGAATCTGGGGTGGATAAAGGTTTTGCCGAGGAGGTCGAATAATTATTATCCGAAGGAGTGGAGGATATTGAAGAGGTGAGGGTGGATTTGACCTTCACGGAAAATATTGCATCTTTGTCCTGAAGTGGACTTTAAAAAAATATCACTATGCGATGTCCTGTTGCCGTACTTTTATTGATCAGCTGTTTTTTTGTTAAGGTTGCCGGGGCCCAGACGAATGAATTGAATGTTTTGGGTCAAACGGGGAATCTTCACCTGGAGCATACCGTTGTTGCGAAGGAGAACTGGTATAGTGTAGGCCGGCTTTATAATATCACGCCTAAGGAACTCACTGCGTACAATAAGGTGGCGCTGACTCAGCCGTTGGTCATCGGTCAGACGCTGGAGGTACCGCTAACGACTGTTAATTTTTCCCAGAACGGACAGAAGGGGGCCGGAGAGACGCTGGTGCCGGTGTATCATGTCGTCCAGGAGAAGGAGTGGATGTACAGGATCAGTGTGAATCATAACAAGGTACCGATGGCCAGTCTCGAAAAATGGAATAGTATAAATAAGGATCAGGTGCGGGCGGGTATGCATCTGGTGGTAGGATATTTAAGGGTGAAGACGGGGTTGTCGGCGCTGGCGAAGCCTGTTGGGGCTGCGGCGACGGGTGTTGCGGTGGCCGGGTCGGGTGTGCCGGCTCCGGCGGCTGGAGGGGTATCGAAGGATGGAGGGGTTTCGGGGACGAAGGATGGAGGGGGATCGAAGGATGGGGGAGTAACGGGGACGAAGGATGGAGGTGGATCGAAGAGTGGGGGGATTTCGGGGGCGAAGGAGGGAGGGGGTTCAGGGACGAAGACGACTAAGGTGAGTGAGCGGGTGCCGGCGAAGGATGAGATGGATTCGGCGCAGGTTCCCGAGCGAAGCGAAGGGAATGACCGAGGGAAAGCGAGGGACGACGGTTTCGCGAAGGTCCCGGCTAGTCCGGCGGTTGGGAAGACAAAGGGGAGTGAAGGGTCGACTTCTGGTGGCGGGTCGGTGTCCGGCGGGGGATCGGTGTCCGGCGGAGGATCGGCGGCGTCGAGTCATAATGGGGGAGTTTTCAAGGGAGACTTTACTGAATCCGGCAAGTCCGCTTCCGGGGTAGCCGGTACCTTTAAGAGTACCAGCGGCTGGCAGGATGGGAAATACTATGCGCTGATGAATAATATTTCTGTCGGGACGATCGTGAAGGTGAGTGATAGTAATACGGGAAAGACCGTTTATGCAAAAGTACTGGGTGCGCTGCCCGATATGAAGGAGAGCGCGGGTCTGGCCGTCCGGATCAGCAATGCTGCGGCGTCTGAGCTAGGCGAGGGGGAAGGCCGGTTCAACGTGTCGGTCAGTTATTAGGAGATGGGTTGGCCGGGTTTGGCCGGAAGCCTCTCAGGAAGTCTTCGATCTTCATTCTTTTTTTGCCTTCGAGCTGGATATCGGTGACGCGGATATAGCCGTCGGAGGCGGCGAATCTCAAATAGGTTCTTTGATCAGTTTCATAGGCTCCTGGCTGAATGCCGGGAGTCTTTTTTTCTTTTTCGGAGTGATAGATCTTGAGGATCTTTCCGTCGAGGTGGGTGAATGCGGCGGGGAAGGGGGAGAGGCCTCTGATCAGGTTGTAGACGTTTTCTGTGGGTTTATTCCAGTCGATCAGGCAGGTTTCTGTAAATATTTTGGGAGCGTGTTTCAGGTCGCTGCCGTCCTGCTGGGGGGTGGCTTTCAGTGTGCCTGACGAGAGTCCGTCGATGGTAGTGACGAGGAGGCGGGCGCCGACCTCTTTCATGATGTCGTGGACGTCGCCTGCTGTCGCGTCGGGGGCGATGGGGAAGCGGTCCTGGAGGAGGATGTTTCCGGTGTCGATGGCGTGTTGAAGTTGGAAGGTCGTGACGCCGGTGACCGTCTCGCCGTTGATCACGGCCCAGTTGATGGGTGCTGCGCCGCGGTATTGGGGGAGCAGGGAACCGTGGAGGTTGACGGTGCCCATGGGGGGCATGGACCAGACCGATTCCGGAAGCATGCGGAAGGCGACGACGATCTGCAGGTCGGCCCGGAGGGCGCGCAGGTCTTCCTTGAATGAGGGATCTTTTAGTCTATCAGGTTGCAGGATAGGCAGGCCTTTTTCCTTCGCGTATTTTTTTACGGCGCTTTCGGTGAGCTGCATGCCGCGGCCGGCGGGCTTGTCGGGTGCGGTGATGACGGCGACGACGTTGTAGCCGGCTTTGAGGATGGCGTCGAGTGAGGCAACGGCGAACTCGGGTGTGCCCATGAAGATGATGCGGGGACTAGTCGGCATAGAGTAAATATTTTTTTCTGATTGCTTTAAAGTTGGAGAGTGCGGGTTCCCAGGTCTTGCGGATGGCGTCTTCGCTGAGGCCGTCTTTTATTTGCTGGCGGAGGGTGGAGCCGCCGGCGAGGCGGTCGAAGCCGCTGCCATTGCGCAGGAAAAAGGAGTCCTTATCGGGAATGAGGCGGTAGGCTTCGAGTACCCATTTTAGCGTCCATTGGTTGCCGGTAGCTTGTTCCGCGTCGTCCTGGCCGAGGTCGTAGCCGTGGCAGGTGCGGCCGAGCTGTGGCGGACTGGTTGCGCCGGGGAGGCTTTGGGGTGTGAAGTTGTAGCCGGTGTTGGGGAAGGAAGGGTGTCCGAACTGCTGGAAGGGTTTGGTGGTACCGCGGCCGAGGCTGACGGAGGTTCCTTCGAAGAGGCAGAGGGAGGCGTACAGGTATACGGACTGCATGTTGGGGAGGTTGGGGGAGGGTTTTACCGGTAAGGCATATCTGCTTTTGTGTGTGTAGTTTTTGCAGGGGATGACGATCAGGCGGAAGGTTGCGGCGGTTGTCGCGGCGGCTTTGGTGATGGAGTCGGAGGGGGAGGCCCAGTTTTCTCCGAGGAGCATTTTGGCGTATTCGCCGATAGTCATGCCGTAGACGACGGGTATGGGTTGCATGCCGACGAAGGAGCGGTATTTTGTATCCAGTACCGGACCGTCGACGTAGAAGCCGTTGGGGTTGGGCCGGTCGAGGATGATGAGTGTAAGATGGTTTTCGATGGCTGCCTCCAGATATTTCTGCATAGACGATATGTAGGTATAGAAGCGAACGCCGACGTCCTGGATGTCGAACAATAAGATGTCTGCGCCTTCGAGGTCGGAGGGAGAGGGTTTGTCCTTTGGACCGTAGAGGGAGATGATGGGGATACCGGTGGCGGGGTCCTGTTGGTTGCCGACTTTGGCGCCGGCGTCGGCTTCACCGCGGAAGCCGTGTTCGGGGGAGAATATCTTTACTACGCGGATACCTTTTTTTAACAAAGTATCTACGAGGTGGGTGTTGCCGATGACGGATGTCGCGTTGGCGAAGATGGCAACGTTCTTTCCCCGGAGGAGGGGAAGGTAGAGGTTCATTTGGTCGGCGCCGGTCAGGATGGGGCTGGTGCTGACGGTTGTCTTTGGGGTGGTATTGGCTGCGTCGGTGTGGCTGGTGTTGCCCTCACGTAGTTGGGTGGTGTTGGCTGCGTCGGTGTGGCTTGTGGCGCTGCATACGGCGGGGCGCACAAATTGCAGTGAAAGCAATACCAGACAAAGAGATATGATTCGCATAGGCCGCAATTTAATTATTTAATCCTACCTTGCAGCCATGTCCCTTGTCCGGGACCCCAACTGGACGAAGTTCAGTTGAAAAAAAAGTAAAACATATGGCACAAGAAGTAAAAGTTGGCGATACTGTAAAAGTCCATTATCACGGACGTCTGACCGATGGGACAACATTTGATAGCTCTGAGGGGCGGAGCCCGTTGGAGTTCGAAGTGGGCGGCGGTATGGTGATAAAGGGTTTCGATGATGGCGTCCTTGGTATGACTGTTGGGCAGAAAAAGACCATAGAGATCCCGGTGGAAGATGCCTATGGACCGAGGGACCCTCAGGCGATCATTGAGTTTCCGATAGATCGTTTTCCTCCGAATATGAAGCCTGAGGTAGGGATGCAGCTGGCAATGAACAATGGTGCGGGTCAGCAGATGCCGGTAACTATCGTAGAGGTGAGGCCGGATGCTGTGGTACTGGATGCCAATCATCAGCTGGCTGGTGAAGATCTTATTTTTGATCTCGAACTGGTTGAGATCAATACTCCTTCCCGGATAATTATGCCTTAAATTTTATTGGTTGGGGTGTGAACCGCTTGCCGCGACGTGAACCGTTGGGGGTGTGAACTGCCTGGTGCCGGGTGAACCGTAAGGTGTGTGAACCGCTTGCCGCGACGTGAACCGTTGGGGGTGTGAACTGCTTGGTGCCGGGTGAACCGTTGGGTTAGGCCGTGCTGGGTTTTGCCTGCGTCGTATGGGGTAGGGTGTGGGAGTTGTATTTTTTCCCGAACGCCCATGCCAGGATCAGCAGGCTGATGAGGGATATGGCGGTATTGAGGATGGAGCCTTCGAGTCCGAAGTCGCCGCCTGTCACGAACAGGTCGCCTTTGGGTTCGGCCTGCAGGACGGAGGGCAGGTTCAGTCCGCTGACCCGGAAGCCGAGTATCGGGCCCTGGAAGAAGTTCCATGTCAGGTGGAAGAGGAAGGAGAACCAGAGATTCCTTGTAAAAATATAGTTGACGCCCAGCAGGAGGCCGGCAAGGAAGAGGTTGGCGAACGCCAGGGTATGCATGCCCGGGTTAGTGAGGTGGAAGCAGGCGAAGAGGAGTGCGGAGATGGCCAGGGCGATCCATTTGTTGGAGAAGGTGTCCATCAGATTGTTTAGGATATATCCGCGAAACACGAGCTCTTCGCTGAATGCGATGAAGACCATCAGGCCGAAGGAAACGAAAAATGAAGAGGGGTCGAAGACGATATCCGTCCATTCGAGGTGTCCGCTGAGCAATAGCAGCACCGCGGTCAGGCCCATCAGTCCGGGTCCCATCAGGAGTCCGGTCAGCGCCTCGTTGATATATCCCATCAGGGGCCATCCCAGGCTTATAAAGCTGCGGCGATCCACGAAATGCCGGAAGACGGCGACGCAGACGAGAGAGATTACCAATTCAAGCAGGACCATCAGCCATAGATAGCTGCCCGTCAGGAGGCCTGAGATGGTGGGCAGCGGATTGGTCTCCAACTGCTGGAGGGTAGTTCCCGTGATCGTCACCAGGGCAGTGGTGGCCAGCAGCAGGGTGAGCAGAAAGAAGCCGCAGCCAAACAGAAGCACCCGCAGCCAGCCTTGCGGGAGTACCGGATTTTTTATAACCTGATCGGACATAGTTGGGTATATTCGTTTGGTCCAAACCAGACCATGCCCGGTTCGGACAGTAATAAATATACGAATCATGTTCGAAAACTACTCTTTTACCGTAGCGGAAAGATTCCTCCGGTATGTTCAGATCGATACCCAAAGTGATCCTCAGTCGACTACTTATCCTTCCACGGGCAAGCAAAAAGACCTGGGCCGGCTGCTGGTGCAGGAGCTGCAGGCAGCAGGTTTATCCGACGCAGATATGGACGAATTTGGTTATGTGTATGCCACACTCCCCGCCAATACGGATAAGACGGTTCCGGTGGTCTGTTATTGTGCTCATATGGATACTTCCTCCGACTGTAGTGGTACCGGCGTAAAGCCGATCGTTCACTACAAATATGACGGTGGGGATATCGTACTGCCGGATGACCCGGGTCAGGTCATTTCTCCGGCGGAGCATCCGTATCTGGCGTCCCGGGTGGGCGACGATATTATCACCGCGAGTGGTAAGACCCTGCTTGGGGCCGACGACAAGGCGGGGGTTGCCGTAATAATGGACATGGTGCATTTTTTTGCGGGTCATCCCGAGCTGAAGCACGGGAAGATCCGGATATTGTTCACGCCGGACGAAGAGATCGGCAGGGGCGTCGACAAGCTGGATATGCAAAGACTTGGGGCAGAATTCGGTTATACGCTGGATGCGGGTGAGCGGGGATCTCTTGAAGACGAGACCTTTTCCGCGGATGGGATGACGGTTATATTCCATGGGCGCAGCGTGCATCCGGGTTATGCCAGAGGCAAACTGGTCAACGCGATAAAGGTGGCGTCCTATTTTGTCGATCTGCTGCCGAAGGATGAGTGGTCGCCGGAAACGACGGAAGGCGCCTATGGATTTGTTCATCCGGTGAGAATGTCCGGGCTGGGGGAAAAGGCCGTTGTGGAATTTATCATACGGGATTTTATGACGTTGCGGCTGGAGGCCTATGAGCAGATACTGAGAGACAAGGTGGCGGAGGCGCTGGCGGCGTTTCCGGGCGCAACGGCGGAGGTGGTGGTGAAGGAGCAGTACCGCAATATGAAGGAAGTGCTGGATCTTCATCCGCAGGTGAGCGCCTATGCAGAGGAGGCGATCGTGCGGTCCGGGGTAGTAGTTCACAAGAGCAGCGCCAGGGGCGGAACGGATGGGTCGAGGCTGTCATTTATGGGACTGCCCTGTCCGAATCTTTATACGGGGGAGATGGCGTTTCACGGGAAGCACGAGTATGTGAGCATACAGGACATGCAGAAGTCGGTGGAGACGATCGTGCATCTTGCGATGATATGGGAAGAGAAGAGCTGAGTCCCGGAGCTGCGGCGTCCCGGGCGGCCGGAGTTGGGGTTGCCGGGGTTGGGGGTTGCCGGAGTTGGGGGTGCCGGAGTTAGGGGTTGCCGGAG
>Ga0068853_100000383_pt1 | contig 30452 bp, 30 predicted proteins | sample KBSCornC32_FD_65655 | JGI IMG/M metagenome (GOLD analysis project Ga0068853, IMG submission 65655) | Corn rhizosphere microbial communities from Kellogg Biological Station, Michigan, USA - KBS Corn C3-2 | ecosystem: Host-associated > Plants > Roots > Rhizosphere > Soil ... | reverse complement strand
TCGATCTGGTGGAGAACCGTTTCGTCGGCATGAAGTCGCGCGGCGTGTATGAGACGCCAGGCGGCACGATCCTTCTGGCCGCGCATCGCGCGATGGAGTCGATCACGCTGGATCGCGGCGCCGCGCATCTGAAGGACGATCTGATGCCGCGCTATGCGGAGCTGATCTACAACGGCTTCTGGTTCTCGCCGGAACGGGAGATGTTTCAAGCCGCCATCGACAAGAGCCAGGAATTCGTCGGTGGGTCGGTGCGTCTGAAGCTTTACAAGGGCAATGTGACCGTGATCGGCCGCGCATCGCCATATTCGCTCTACAGCCAGGACCTCGTGACATTCGAGGACGACCGGGGCGCCTATGATCAGAAGGATGCGGCAGGATTCATCAAACTCAACGCGCTTCGTTTGAGAACGCTCGCGATGCGGAAGAGGAAGACGCAATGACCGCCAATTCCGAGATGATCGAATACTGGAACGGCCCTGTCGGCGAACGCTGGGCGCGGTTGCAGGACACGATCGACGCGAGCCTCGCCGAAATCCACAAAGCGGTGATCAAATTCTCCGATCCGCGGCCGCGGGAGCGCGTGCTTGATATCGGCTGCGGTGCGGGGACGACGACATTCGCGCTTGCCAAGGCGGTGGGCAATGAGGGCAGCGTCACAGGCGTCGATATCTCCGAACCGATGCTGGCGGTGGCGCGGGGGCGCGGCGTCGGGGTCAATTTCCGTAAAGCGGATGCGGCGGTGCACCTGTTTCATCCGACGCACGATCTCGTGTTTTCGCGTTTCGGCGTCATGTTTTTCGATGATCCGGTGAAGGCGTTCGCGAATATCCGCAAGGCGATCAAGCCGCATGGACGTCTGGCGTTCGTCTGCTGGCGCGATCTGAGGGAAAACATCTGGGCGGCGTTGCCGATGGAGGTGGCGCGCGATCTCGTCCCGCCGCAACCGCCCGCCGATCCGTTGGCGCCGGGACCGTATGCGTTCGCGAACCCGGATCGTCTGCGCGATATCTTCAAGGGTGCGGGTTATCGCGATCTTCTGATCGAGCCGCTCGACACCGTGGTCAATCTCGGCGCGACACCGGACGATGCCGCCGCACAGGTGCTGAACATCGGTCCGCTCGCGCGCGCGGCCACCGGGTTGGACGATGCCGTGCGCGAGAAAATCCGTACGACAGTGCGCGATGCGCTCGCGCCGTATCAGAAGCCGGAAGGTGTCGCGCCACCGGCAGCGTGCTGGCTGGTGAAGGCGATACCTTAAGGCTTGGGCGGTTCTGTGCCGAGCACGCTTGCGCGCATCCAGCCCGTCTGATTGCCATCGCGCACCTGCGCCCACGGGCCTGACGTCGAGACGAGGGCGACCTGCGCGCCTCTGTCTTCTTTCTTGAGAACTGTCGCAGAGGTCGAAGGCGCATCGCGCAGATCCGATCCGCCGCGATGGACGTAGCGAACGCCGGTTGTTGGTGTTGCCGCATCGGCCACGGTCTGCGCCGCGAGTTCGCGCTTTGATGCTGTGAGTGTCTTGGCGACGCTCGCTACTGATGTCGGTGGATGCTGGAACATCGAGGTCAGCCGGTCGGCGTTCTTGAACGCAGCGAAACTGAGCGCCGCGACCAGCGCCAGCACGCCAAGCTTGCCGCCATGGCTCCCGAGTTTAGAGCGATACGAAATCCCGGTGCCGGGAATGCCTGCGTTGGTCGTGACGCCGTGGCGGCCGATATTGATGTCTGCGCCACGCGGGCCAACGCTTCCCGACAGGCCGCCCTTGCTCACATTAATCCGCAGCCACGGAAAGATGCGCAGGACGCGTTGGAAGCGCAGGCCCATCAGACGTCGAGCGCGGCGGTGAGCGCGTTGTCCTGGATGAACTCGCGGCGCGGTTCGACCAGTTCGCCCATCAGCTTGGTGAAAAGATCGTCGGCCTCATCGGCGTGCTCGACCTTCACCTGCAGCAGCGTGCGCGCGTTTTCGTCCAGCGTGGTTTCCCAGAGCTGCTCGGCGTTCATTTCGCCAAGGCCTTTGTAGCGCTGCATGGTCACGCCCTTGCGCGCCCATTCGAAGATGACGGCGAGCAACTCGCTCGGCGAGCGCACTTCGCGGGTATCGTCTTTGCGCTTGAGCTGGCCCGACGCAAGGTAGGCCGTTTGCAGGTCGCCTGCCATGCGGTCGAGCTTGCGCGCGTCGGCGCTGGCGATTAACGGGCCGTCAATGGCGACGGCTTCGCGCACACCGCGGACTTCGCGCCAGAATTTCAAGCCGCCGTCCGACGTCGGCTCGCCATGCCAGCCGCGCTCAAGTTCGTCGGACAATTGATCGAGACGTTGCGCGATATACTTCGCGGCTTCCGCGGCCTTTGCCTGATCGTTCAGGATGTCCGGATTGAGCGCGCCGGAGATCGCCGCCTGTTCCAGCAGGAAGCGCGGATATTGCGGCGGGAAGCCTTCCAGCGCGTGCTTGGCGGCGCGCGCTTTCTCGACCAGCGCATCGAAGTCGGCACCGGCGATGGTCTCGCCGTTATGCAATGTAAATTGAGCACCGGCTGAACCTTCCGCGATGAGATGGTTCTCCAGTTCGCGCTCGTCTTTGAGGTAGCGTTCCGATTTGCCGCGTGTCGTTTTGTAGAGCGGCGGCTGGGCGATGAAGATGTGGCCGCGTTCGATCAACTCCGGCATCTGGCGATAGAAGAACGTCAGCAGCAGGGTGCGGATATGCGCGCCGTCGACGTCGGCGTCGGTCATGATGACGATCTTGTGGTAGCGCAGCTTGTCCGGGTTGAACTCCTCGCGTCCGATGCCGGTGCCGAGTGCGGTGATCAAGGTTGCGATCTCCACGCTGGAAAGCATCTTGTCGAAGCGCGCACGCTCCACGTTCAAAATCTTGCCGCGTAGGGGCAGCACCGCCTGGTTGGCGCGGTTGCGCGCCTGCTTCGCCGAACCGCCGGCCGAATTACCCTCGACAAGGAACAGCTCGCATTTCGAAGGATCGCGTTCCTGACAGTCGGCGAGCTTGCCCGGCAGCGATGCGCCGTCGAGGGCGCCTTTGCGCCGCGTGAGTTCGCGGGCTTTGCGCGCGGCTTCGCGCGCCAGTGCCGCTTCCATCACCTTGCCGACGACACCCTTGGCCTCGGCGGGATGTTCCTCGAACCAGCGGCCGAGCTTTTCGATCACGACGCTTTCGACGACAGGGCGCACTTCAGACGAGACGAGCTTGTCCTTCGTCTGCGACGAGAATTTCGGATCGGGCACTTTCACCGAAAGAACGCAGGTCAGGCCTTCGCGGCAATCGTCTCCGGTCAGCGCGACCTTGTCGCCTTTCTTGGAGCCCATGCTTTCATCGGCGTATTTCGTCACCACGCGCGTCAGTGCGGCGCGGAAGCCGGCCAGATGCGTGCCGCCATCGCGCTGCGGGATGTTGTTGGTGAAGCACAGCATGCTCTCGTGATAGCTGTCGTTCCACGTCATCGAGACTTCGACAGAGATGTTCTCGCGCTCGGCAGCAACCGTCACGGGCGCTGGGATCAGCGCGTTCTTGGTGCGGTCGAGATATTTCACAAAGGCTTCGAGGCCGCCCTCGTAATGCAGCGTAACTTCCTTCTTCTCCACGCCGCGCAGATCGCTGAGCACGATGGTCGCGCCGGAGTTCAAGAACGCGAGCTCGCGCAGGCGATGCTCCAGCGTAGCGTAGTCGAACTCGGTCTTGGTGAAGGTCGCGGGCGAGGGCAGGAAGGTCACTTCCGTGCCGCGCTTGGGCTTGCCGTTGACGAGAGGCGCATCGCCGACGATGGCCAACGGCGCGAGAGCATCGCCCATCGCGAAGCGCATGTAGTGTTCCTTGCCGTCGCGCCAGATGCGCAGATCCAGCCATTCCGACAGCGCGTTCACCACCGACACGCCGACGCCATGCAGACCGCCGGAGACCTTGTAGGCGTTCTGCTCGAACTTACCGCCGGCGTGGAGCTGGGTCATGATGACCTCGGCCGCGCTCACGCCTTCGGTCGCATGAATGCCGGTCGGGATGCCACGTCCGTTGTCGCGCACGGTGCAGGATCCGTCGGCATTCAGGATCACATCTATGCGGTCGGCGTGACCGGCCAGCGTCTCGTCGATCGCGTTGTCGACGACCTCGTGCACCATGTGATGCAGACCCGAGCCGTCATCGGTATCGCCGATATACATGCCGGGGCGCTTGCGCACGGCATCGAGGCCCTTCAGCACCTTGATGCTGTCGGCGCCATATTCATTGGGGTTCGGCATTGCGGGAGACGACATGGGGATATCTCTAGATAGGGCGCGGAAGTGAATCCGCAACCTCGAAAAGGTCGGCCTGGCCGCGTAGCGGCGCGAACATGTCCATGTCCGTGCCGGTCATCCACGCCTGCGCGCCAAGTTCCAGGATTTCGTCGAACAGCGCCGCGCGGCGCGTGACATCGAGATGCGCCGCGATCTCATCCAGCAGCAGGATCGGGCAGAGACCGTTACGCGCCCGCGAGAGTTCACGCGCATCAGCAAGCACGATGGAAATCAGAAGCGCCTTCTGCTCGCCGGTCGAACATTCGCGCGCATCGGTGCGCTTCTGCGTGTGACGGACAGTGAGATCGACAAGATGCGGGCCAACCGTCGTGCGGCCAGCCTCCGCATCGCGGATACGCGCGCGGGCGAGCGCCTCACGCAGCACATCGGCATCGTGCTCGATATCGTTGTCGAGCGAGAGCTGTGCCGCTGGGAATGCGCCGACGCGTTCTTCGAGTGCGCTGTTCAGGCGCGCAACGGTTTCGACACGCGCCTTTGCCATCGCCAGACCGGCCTCGACCATCTCGCTTTCGAGGCCGTCGAGCCACGCCGGATCGCGCGGACCGTATTTCAACAGCCGCGCGCGCTCGCGCATGGCGGTCTCATACCGTGTCGCTGCGCGCGCATGACCGGCATCGAAGCCGAGTGTGAGACGGTCGAGGAATTTGCGCCGTCCACTCGCGCTCTCGATGAACAATCGGTCCATCGCCGGCGTCAGCCACAGCATCTGGACCACGTCGCCGAGATCGGCGGAGGATGCTGCCGCAGCGCCGTTCAGGCGCACTTGGCGGCGTTCGCTGCCTTGGCTGGATGTGAGGCCCGTGCCGATATCGTAGGGCTCACCGCCACGCGTGACGGTCGCAGCGACCGCCCACAACGCTTCAGAAATCGCGGAAGGTCCGCGCCGCGTATGCTCACCGAGCTTCGCCCCACGCAAGCCACGTCCCGGCGACAGCAGCGAGATCGCGTCGAGTAGATTGGTCTTGCCTGCGCCATTCGCGCCCGCGAGCACAACCGGTGCGCCGCTGGCCGCTATCTCGACGCTGGCATAGGAGCGGAAATTGGTCAGGCGCAGCCGCGTGACGGAAAGCGCGCTTTCCTTCCCCACCCGCTCCGGCGCGGGGGAATTCTGCATGTCCGTCACAGTACTCAAACTCACACCCGCATCGGCATGAGGACGTAAAGGGTTCTGCTGTCCTCAGTGTCTTCGATGATCGTCGGCGAACCCGCATCCGAAAGCAGGAAGCGGACTTCCTTGCCCTCGATCTGCCCGGTGATGTCGAGCAGATAACGCGCGTTGAAGCCGATCTCGACCGTGGCGGCGCTGTAATTCGCGCCGAGTTCTTCCGTTGCTGTGCCGCTTTCCGGATTGACCACCGAGAGCGTCACCTTTTCCTTCGCGATGTTGAGCTTCACCGCGCGGGTTTTGTCGGCGGAGATGGTCGACACGCGGTCGACCGATTGCGCGAATTCTTTGGCCTCGACCGAGAGCACCTTGTCGTTGCCCGACGGGATCACGCGCTGATAGTCCGGGAACGTGCCGTCGATCAGCTTTGATGTCAGCTCAACACCGCTGAACGTGAATTGGATCTTGGTGTCGGACAGAGAAATCTCGATTGCGCCATCGGCATCGTCGAGCAGGCGGCGGAGTTCACTCACCGTTTTGCGCGGCACGATCACGCCGGGCATATCGCCGGCGCCGTCCGGCAATTCCATCTCAAAGCGCGCAAGGCGATGGCCGTCGGTCGCGGCGGCACGCAAGACCTTTTTCTTGTCCTCTTTTGCGGCGTGCAGATAGATGCCGTTCAGATAGAAGCGCGTCTCTTCTGTCGAGATCGCGAACTTGGTCTTGTCGATGACTTGCTTCAGATCGTCGGCCGCAAGGCGGAATTTGTGGGGCAGGGCGCCGGCCGCCATCTGCGGGAAATCTTCCTTCGGCAGACAGGCGAGTTCGAAGCGCGACGAACCGGCGGAGACGGCAAGGCGTCCACCTTCGGCGGTCAGCAATTCTGCCTGCACCTGCGCACCATCCGGCAGCTTGCGGACGATGTCGTAGAGCATGTGCGCCGGCGCCGTGGCCGAGCCGTTGCGCAGCACGTCGGACGGGATCGACTCCACGATCTCGATGTCCAGATCGGTGGCGGTGAGCTTCAGCTGGCCCTTCGCCGCCTCGATCATCACGTTCGAGAGAATTGGGATCGTGTTGCGGCGTTCGACGACACTCTGCACATGGCTGAGCGCCTTCAAAAAGGCGCCGCGTTCGACGTTGATTTTCATGGGTCTTTCAGCTGCCGTCCGGTTCCAGAAATAGCCCCGGCGAAACGTCCGGAAGCCCTTGATTTGCTTGGGTCCGGAGGGTCATGGACTCAAGCAAGGAACCATATCAGATGAGGGCGAAATAAAACAGTTTTTCAGCACCCCAAAAGGGCCGTTTCTCCCCCTGTTTGGCAGGGGGAGAAGGCTCAAAATGGACCCGGAAAATCAGACCTTGCGCGACAGCATCTGGCTGAGGAAATCGACCTCCTGACGGAACATCGTGTCCTCCTGGCAGAGCGCCTCCACACGGCGGCAGGCATGCAGCACGGTGGTGTGGTCGCGGCCGCCGAAACGCCGCCCGATTTCGGGCAGGGAGCGCGTCGTCAGCTTGCGCGAGAGATACATCGCAACCTGCCGCGGGCGGGCCACGCGGCGCGCGCGCTGCGGCGAGTGGAAGTCGCGGACCTCGAGTTTGTAGAACTCGGCGGTCTTGCGCTGGATGTCCTCGATCGAGGTCTTGGTGCCGGGTGACAGGCGCAGGCCGACGGCTTCATCGGCCATCTCCGGCGTGACCGGCTTCTTGGTCAGATCGGCATAGGTCGCGAGCTTGGTGAACACGCCGATCATCTCACGCGGGCTGGCGTCGTTCATGTCGGCGATGCGCTCCAGCACATCGTTCGGCAGGGCGACGTGCGGACGGAGCTTTGTGAACTCCTGCGCGCGGCGTTGCAGGATGGCGAGGCGCGTGTCGCGGTCGGGTGCGCCGAGCGCGATCACAAGGCCGCCCGCGAGGCGCGACTTGATGTCGGCGCCAAGGCCTTCCAATGCCTGCGGTGCGCGGTCTGCAGCGATAACGACGCGGCGGCGCAGATCGGCGAACGCGTTCACGGTGTAGAGAAACTCTGACGCCGTCGCGGTCGAGCGGCAGATGTGCTGTAGATCGTCCACGATGAGGACTTCCGCCGTGCGCAGCTCGTCCTTGAACGCCAGGGTGTCCTTGCGGTGCAGCGCGCCCAGGAAATGGCGCATGAAGTCTTCCGCGCGCAGGAACAGCGTGCGCTTGCCACGCTTGCGGAACTCAAGCGCCGCAGCGTTCAGAAGATGCGTCTTTCCGAAGCCGAACCCGCCATGGATGAATAGATGCGGGAAATCGTTGTTCTGGCCTTCTGCGAACGCACGCGTCGCGGTGTGGCCGAACTCGTTGGCCGAGCCGGGCACAAAGCTGTCGAAGGTCTGCTGCGGGTGCAGCATGCGGGTCCACAGACCCTTGCTCGGATCTGTCTGCTCGACGGGTTCGGCGCGGGCAGGGGCATAGTTCAGGATCGCGGCAGACGGCTGCGGCACGGCAACCTGCTCGCGCACGACATTGCCGCCGATCATTGCCTGCGGCTTTGCGAGCACGATCGAGATCGAAGCCGGCACCACGCCTTCCGAACGGAACGCGCGATCGAGACGCGCCATGTAGTGGTTGGCCACCCAGGTGCGCACGAAAGGCTTCGTCGCGCCGATGCGCAATTCGCCATTGTCACAGCCTTCGAACGTCAGCGGTCCGATCCAGGCATCGAACACCGCATCGCCCAACTCGCGCCGTAGCCGTTCGCGAACAGCGCCCCACACCCCCGGCCAATCCGGCCCGGAGGTCACTCCGTTTACTTCCACCATTGTCCCACTTCCGCTTCTGTCCGGCATTCGCATGCCGCCGAGCTCTTGTTCTTCAGTCCCGGGAGATGTTCCCGGCAATCTTCCCCTTATGCGCGAGGACCTCGCGCCGCTCTTTCGTTTGGCATTGTCTTCCCCTTGTTATGACGCGCCGAAGTTTTGGAGAGGCCTCTGCAGGCCCTTTTTGCCCCGGTCGCAAAGATGGTTAACCTTGGCGCAGACACCCCTCTGCACCAATGCTTACGCTTTACTTGAGTTTTATTTAGACGTTACTGGAACTCTGGCGGACGCTGATCAAGAAGCCTGTTTTGATTGAGCTTTTATTGCTTCTTGTCTTTGGCATGGCCGCTCTCGTCGTCAGGAACGGTTAACATTAGACTCACCCTGAGACGGATCACAACCGGAACAGAAAGCGAATCAGGGCAATTGCGACGCTTTTGAAACGATGGCTAAACGATTGTTCCGCATACGGAAAACAACGCAGCTTTTCGAATCAACGGCTTACACGACGTGAACTTGAAGTTATTGCGACGAAAAAATTACGCTCTGCCTACGGACAATAAAAAGGCGCGGAATACTTGGACTTAAAGTACCCGCGCCAGAATTCGCTAAAGGATTCAAGGGTCGGAAATTTTACTTCCCGAGCTTGGCAACCCGCTTGGTCAGGCGCGAGACCTTCCGCGCGCCCGTGTTCTTGTGCATCACGCCCTTGGAAACGCCGCGCATGATCTCCGGTTCGGCAGCCTTGAGGGCAGCCTGGGCAGCCTTCTGGTCGCCCTTCGCCAGCGCTTCTTCGACCTTGCGCATGAAGCCACGGACGCGGCTCTTGCGGGCGGTGTTGATGGCGGTGCGCTTCGCAGTGGTGCGGGTGCGCTTCTTGGCGGAGGCAATATTGGGCATTTCTCGTCCTAAATCCTTTGGGAGGCGGGGTCTTTAGCCCGGTCAGGCTCTCCGGTCAATGTGCCGTGAGCGCCGCGAAACGTGAGTTGAGCACGGGTTCCCGGTCCGGGACAGTCGGGGTCGGATTTAAGCGGAACCTGTCATGGATATCAGAGGCTTGGCACTGGCGTTTTTGATGCTCGTTGCCGTCCCCGCACAGGCGGCGGCGCCGACCAAACAGACCCTTCCGTTCGAGGGGCAGGACCGGACCTTCTATCTGTATGTGCCGGATGGCGGACAGGGGCCAATGCCGATGGTCGTTTTGCTCCACGGCTCGGGCGGCAATGGCGCGTTCATGATCTCGCGCTGGCAGGACATCGCCACGCGCGAACACATCGTTCTTCTGGCGCCGGACTCCCTGCACACCGATATCGGCTGGGACATCCGCAATGACGGGCCCGACTATATCCACGCCGCGATCCAGGCGGTCGCCGCCGGGCATCAGATCGATTTCCACCGTCTCTATCTGTTCGGACAGTCAGGCGGCGCGGTCTATGCGCTCAATCTCGCGATGCTGGAGTCGGAATATTTCGCCGCCGCCGCCTATCACGCCGGCGGGTGGCGTAAACCCGCGGAATACAAATTCGCGGACTACGCCAAGCGTAAGATCCCCGTCGCCTGTTATGTCGGCGACAAGGATGAGTATTTTTCCGTCGAGTCCGTTCAGGAAACAGAACGCATTCTCACCCAGCACGGCATTCCATCTGAGTTGCATCTGCTTCCCGGCCGCGTGCACGCCTACACGGACGTGTCGGCAGACTTCCACGACACGGTGTGGAATTTCCTCAAGACCAATGTGATGACCGATCTTCCAAAGTACGCGCCTTATCGCTTGGGCGGCGCGTCGATGAAGTGACTACTGGTCCTTGAAGTTCGGCTTCCGCTTCTCGCTGAACGCGGCCATGCCTTCTTTCTGGTCGTCGGTCGCGAACATGGCGTGGAAGACGCGGCGTTCGAAGCGCACGCCTTCTTGCAGCGTCGTCTCGTAAGCGACGTTCACCGCTTCCTTAGTCATCATCACGATCGGCGTAGATTTTTCGGCAATCGTCTTCGCAGCCTTCAGCGCCTCAGTCAGAAGATCGGCGGCGGGCACGACGCGCGAGACGAGACCTGCGCGCTCGGCTTCGGCGGCGTCCATGTTGCGGCCGGTGAGGCACATTTCCATCGCCTTCGACTTGCCGACGAAACGGGTGAGACGCTGGCTGCCGCCGATGCCCGGCATAACGCCGAGATTGATCTCCGGCTGGCCGAACTTCGCGGTATCGGCGGCGATGATGAAATCGCAGAGCATCGCGAGCTCGCAGCCGCCGCCCAGCGCATAGCCCGCGACCGCGGCGATGATAGGCTTGCGGATCGCGCTGATACGGTCATTGGCGTTGGCGAAGAAATTCGCCTTGTACATATCCATGTAGGACTGCGAGGACATCTCCTTGATGTCCGCGCCGGCGGCGAAGGCGCGCTCCGAGCCCGTGAGCACGACGCAGCGCACGTCGGTGCCGCGATCCCAGTCTTCCAGCACCGTGATCAACTCGCCGATCAGCTCGCTGTTGAGCGCGTTCAGCGCCTTCGGCCGGTTCAGCGTGATCAGGCCGACGCCGTCTTCGATCTTGGTGGTGAGGTTCTGATATTCCATCGCGGGCACTCCGTTTTCCGGGCGCCTTCGTGGCTTGCTGCAGCGCCGAAATCAACACCCAATTTGGGATTAGTCGTCGAACCGTTTGGAGCGGTTCTTCTTGATATTGGCGCGGTTCTTCTTGCCCTCGATCCGGCGTTCTTTGCTGGCGCGGGTCGGTTTGGTGGGGCGGCGCGTCTTCGGAGTGATGGCAGCTTCGCGGATGAGTTCGGCGAGGCGTTCGCGGACGTCCATGCGATTGCGGGTCTGATCGCGATACTGGCGGCCCACAAGAATAAGCACGCCTTCTTTTGTCAGCCGTGATCCCGACAGCGCGATCAGACGCAGCCGCACCGGATCAGACAGCGACGGCGAGTGCACGACATCGAAGCGCAGCTGCACCGCGCTCGACACCTTGTTGACGTTCTGGCCGCCGGCGCCGCTCGAGAGAATGAAACTCTCCTCGAGTTCGCTCTCGTCGATGCTGATGGAGGATGTGATGCGAAGTGCGGTCATGCGGGTCTTTTACTTGCCTCTTGACATGCAACCAAATGGTTGCATATTAGGGCCATGAGCATGGACGCGGTGTTCAAGGCGCTGGCCGATGAGAGCAGGAGACAACTGCTCGACCGGCTCTTCGCCGAGAACGGACAAACTCTGAACGATCTGTGCGGTGGACTGGATATGTCGCGGCAGGCAGTGACGAAGCATCTGGGCATTCTGGAGGAGGCGAACCTCATCGCCGTCCAGTGGCGTGGGCGCGAGAAGCTGCACTACCTCAATCCCGTCCCGATCTTCGACATCGCCGATAGGTGGATCGGCAAGTTCGAGCGCGGCCGTCTGCGCGCGCTTAACGACCTCAAGAAAAATCTGGAAAGGGAAGAGAAATGAGCGACTACGTTTACGTGACGTATATCTACTCGACGGCGCAGAAAGTCTGGGACGCGATCACCAAACCGGAATTCGCGCATCAGTACTGGATGCACACCAATGTTTCGGACTGGAAACCCGGTTCGCGCTGGGAGCATCAGCACGGCGACGGTTCGGGAAAGGTGCTGATCGACGGCACGGTTCTGGGATCGAATCCACCGAGGCGTCTGGTGATGACCTGGACGCGGCCCGACAAATCGAAAGAACCGTCGCGTGTGACGTTCGACATCGCGGATTATACGCCGGGTCTTGTTTGCCTGACGGTTACGCACGATCAGCTTGCGCACGATCCCGCTATGGCGAGCAGCATCTCCGGCGGCTGGCCGAAGGTTCTCTCCAACCTCAAATCGCTGCTCGAAACCGGCAAAGCCGAGAACATCTGGCTCATCAAGGGCAAGGAGTAATCACCATGTCCGGCAGTTCGTTCGTTTACGTGACCTATATCCGCAGCACGCAGCAGAAGGTGTGGGATGCACTCACCAAGCCTGAGTTTCAGAAACTCTACTGGTTCGGCGGGCATCAGGAGACGACCTGGAAGAAGGGTGCCGAATGGAAAATGTTCATGCCGCAGCATGGGCTGACCGACAGTGGCGAGATTCTGGAAAGCGATCCGCCCAGTCGCGTCGTCATCAAATGGCGGAACGAGTTCAAGCCGGAACTGAAGGCGGAAGGCTATTCGCAATGCGTGATGGAGTTGGTACGGGAAAACGATCTCACCAAACTCACGATCACGCACACGATCGAGAGGGACAACGCGCAGTTCATCCAGGCCGTATCCGGTGGTTGGCCGCGCATTCTGTCGAGTCTACAGTCCTATCTGGAAACAGGCCGCGCGCATGGCGACACGCGCACGGCTTCGGAGCAGGCGCACAAATGACCAAATCGGTTTCGACATTCCTGATGTTCACCGGCCGCTGCGAGGAGGCGCTCACATTCTATGTGTCGCTGTTCTCGAATTCGAAGATCGAGGGCATCACCAAATGGGGCGCCGGCGGCCCGGGGAAGGAGGGGAGCGTGATGCGCGCTTCCTTCACCCTGAATGGCGTGAAATTCCAGGCGACGGACAGCCCCGCAGTGCACGCGTTCGATTTTACGCCGTCGATGTCGATCTTCGTGGAATGCGACGACGAAGCCGAACTCGACCGCATCTTCGCCGCGCTGAGCGACGGCGGCAAGACGCTCATGCCGCTCGGCAATTACGGCTTCTCCAAAAAGTTCGGCTGGTGCAACGACCGCTTCGGCGTGTCGTGGCAGTTGAATCTTAGCTAAGCGCGCAGGCCGAGTTCGTCGATTTCCTTCATCTCGTCCGGTGTGAGCGCGCCGAGACGCTCACCCTCCAGGCACTGCACAAGTTCGGCGCGGTTCTTCACGCCCAACACGACGGTGTCGACGCCGTCCATCGACAACGCATAGCGATGAGCGAGCACTGCGGGATCCTGCCCAAGGCGCTTGCATAACTCGCGATAGGGCGCGGCGCGGTCGTAGTCTTTGGTTTCGGGATGATTGGCCGACAGGCTGCGGTCGATCTGGGCTGTCAGCGCGCCTGCCTGCACCGCACGGATGCCCATAACGCCGACGCCTTCCGCTTTCGCTTTGGCAATGATCGCGCGGGGCGATGCCGGTTCGGCATAGCGGCGCAGCGCGCCGGCGCTGTCCATCAGGTTCGCGATCGCCTGCACGATGGCAGGCTTGGGGCTATGCGCCAGCGCGCGCTGGATTGTGGTGGGCACGCCGGTGCCGGTGATCGCCCACATGCCGATCTTGCCCTGCGCCTTCAACTTTTCCGCTGCCGGAATGAATCGCTCGGTATAGAGCGACCATGTCGTCGCGATGCTATCGCGCAAATCGGGCCGCACCGCATAGACGAAATCGTCCTCGCAGATATTGGAGTGCAGGAACAGAACATCCACGCGCGACAGCTTCATCGCGGCAAGGCTGTTGTCGAGCGATTGGGTGAGTTTCTGTTCGACGTCTGCGGCTGCAGGCGAACCGAGGAAGCATTTCGTCGTGATGCGCACATGCGTGGGCAGCTTGCCGTTGAATGTCTCGCCGATGATCGCCTCGCAGGTGCCGTACATCGGCGCGGTATCGATCAGGTCGATGCCGCCATCCAGCGCGGCATGGATTGTGGCGATGGATTCCTCGCGACTCGACGGTCCCCAGATATGGCCGATGCCGCCGCCGCCCAAGGTAAGGCGGCTGACCTGGCCGAGCGGTCCAAGCGCGTTCGTTTTCATGGCTACCTCTGACAGACCGGACAATAGAACGACGACCGCCCGCTCTGCACGATGCGCTTGATCACGCCGCCGTCTTTGCGGTGGCAGAGTTGGTTCTTGCGGTCATAGACGGCGAAGCTTTTCTGGAAATAGCCGAGTTCACCGTCGGTGCGCTTGTGATCGCGCAGGGACGAGCCGCCGGCCTTGATCGCCTCGCGCAGCACGGCCTTGATGGCGGTGACGAGGGCTGCGATTTCATCGGGCTTCACACGTGAGGCGCGGCGTTTCGGTGAGACCTTCGCGCGCCACAGCGCCTCGCACACATAGATGTTGCCGAGGCCCGCGATTAGGCGTTGGTCGAGCAGCGCGGCTTTTATCGAGGTCTTCTTGCCGTTGAGGACGCTCGCAAGAAACGCGGCATCGAGATCATCCGACAGCGGTTCGACGCCGACGGCTTTGAACAGTTTGTGCTCTTCGATCTTCCCCGTGTCGATCAGGGTTATCAGCCCGAAGCGGCGGTGATCGTTGAACACCACGCGCGCCGGTGCATCGGTGTCGAAGACGACGTGGTCGTGCTTGCCCTTGCCGGCGCCATCGGGTTCTCGCTCGTAATAGAACTGGCCGAGCTTTCGTCCTTCACCCTTGGCGTAGACCGACATGTTGCCGCTCATGCCCAGATGGATGACCAGCGTCTCGCCATTGTCGAGATCGGCCATCACATATTTCGCCCGCCGCCACATCCGCACCACGCGATGCCCGGTCAGGCGCTTGGCGAAGTCCTTCGGGAACGGAATGCGCAAATCCTTGCGCCGCGTCTCGACATGCGTGAAGCGGTGGCCCTCAAAAGCGGGCTTGAGGCCGGTCATCACGGTTTCGACTTCGGGCAATTCGGGCATGGTGAACCATTAAGAGTCGCAGGCCGCGACGGTAGCCCACGGACTCGGCCCAAGCTATGTTCCGGCCGATGACTGCTGACACCGCCAGCTTCGGCTACCGCGACGTGCCGGAGGCCGAGAAGGAAGGCCTCGTGCGCGAGGTGTTTTCGTCGGTCGCGAAGAACTACGACCTGATGAACGATCTGATGTCCGGCGGCGTGCACCGGATCTGGAAGAACATCTTCGTCGAGTGGCTCGATCCGCGTCCCGGACGCGCGTACCTGGATGTCGCAGGCGGCACGGGCGACATCGCGTTCCGCATTGCCGATCTGGCGCGCAAACGCGGCGGCGAGGCGGCGATCACGGTCTGCGATATCAATGCCGCCATGCTGGGCGAGGGTGTGCGTCGTGCCGAAGCGAAGCACGAAGCCGCCGTCGAATGGGTCTGCGGCGACGCCGAGAAGCTGCCGATCCCTGATGCGAGCATGGACGCCTATACGATCGCGTTCGGCATCCGCAATGTCACGCATATCCAGAAGGCGTTGGAAGAAGCGCGCCGCGTGCTGAAACCCGGCGGCCGGTTCCTGTGTCTGGAATTTTCGCGCGTCGAAGCGCCGGGGCTCGACAAGATCTATGACGTCTATTCGATGAATATCCTGCCGCGTATCGGCCAGATGGTGGCCGGCGATGCGGAGGCGTATCGCTATCTTGCCGAAAGCATCCGCCGCTTTCCGCCGCAGAACGCGTTTGCGAAGATGATCGAGAAGGCGGGGCTCGCGCGCGTGCAGGTGCGCAATCTCACCGGCGGGATCGCCGCGATGCATTCGGCGTGGCGCATCTGATGGGTGTTGTCGGGGACACGTTCCGGCTCCTGCACATCGCGCGTACGCTTGCGCGCCACGATGCGCTGGTGCCGCGCGAATATCTCGCGGCGATGCCGCCGTCGCTGAAGTTTGCGCGGTTCGTGCTCGGCATCGGTCCGACGAAAGACAAGGGTTTGCCGCCGGGGCAGCGCCTGTCACGCGCGCTCGAAAGTCTCGGACCGGCGCACATCAAGCTCGGCCAGGTGTTGGCCACGCGGCCCGATCTCGTTGGCGACGACATTGCGCGCGCGCTGGAGCATCTGCAGGACAGTCTGCCGCCATTTCCGATGGCGCAGGCAAAGGCTGTGATCGCGAGCGAGTTCGGCAAGCCGGTCGATGCCATGTTCTCGGAGTTCGGCGCGCCGATCGCTGCTGCATCCATCGCGCAGGTTCATAAGGCTGAGACCGCCGAAGACCCGCCGCGCAGTGTTGCGGTGAAGGTCCTGCGTCCCGGCATTGAAAAGGAATTTGCGCGCGATCTCTCCGCGCTGGGCCTCTTCGCGCGCGTCGCAGAGCGCGTGTCGAAGGAAATGCGGCGCCTGCGTCCCATCGCGGTTGTAGAATCTCTGGCGATATCGGTCGCGCTCGAACTCGATCTGCGCATGGAAGGTGCGGCGGCGTCTGAGTTGGCGGAGCGCACCAAGGGCGATGCGGATTTCCGCGTGCCGGCGGTCGACTGGAATCGCACCTCGGAGCGCGTGCTGACGACGGAGTGGATCAAGGGCACGCCGGTGCGCGATGTCGAGGCGTTGCGCGCCGCGGGTCACGATCCCAAGCGCATCGCGCAGATCGTGCTGCGCAGCTTTATCGTCCAATCGCTGCGTGACGGTTTCTTCCACGCCGACATGCACCCGGGAAACCTGTTCGTGGACGAGCAGGGGCGTCTGGTCGCGGTCGATTTCGGGATCATGGGCCGCCTCGATCAGCAGATGCGCCGCTTCATGGCCGAGACTTTGGCCGGATTCCTCGCGCGCGATTATGAGCGCGTGGCGCAGGTGCATTACGACGTCGGGTTCGTGCCGCCCCATCATCCGCTGCAGACTTTCGCACAGGCGCTGCGTGCCATCGGCGAGCCGATCTTCGGTCGCCCTGCCAACGAAGTCTCGATGGCGCGATTGCTTCAGCAACTGTTCGACACCACGCGCCGCTTCGATATGCAGGCGCAGCCCCAGCTCGTGCTGATGCAGAAGACGATGGTCGTGGTTGAGGGTGTCGCGCGGGGCCTCGATCCTGAATTCGACATCTGGGATGCGTCGCGGCCTGTGGTCGAACGCTGGATGATTGAGCAGATGGGCCCCGAAGCGCGGCTGCGCGACATGGGTGAGGGCGTCACCGCGCTTGGCCGTCTCGCGCGCGATCTGCCGCAACTCCTGCGCAATGCTGAGTCAATTTCACAGATGCTCGCCGATGGCGGATTGCGCCTGCATCCCGATACGACGCGCGAAATCGCCGAGGCGCAGATCGCACGCACACGTCATGTGCGCGTGGCGTTGTGGATCACAGCGGCGAGCGCTGTCGGAATTCTGGCGATGTTTCTGCTTTAGCCCTTGGGCGGCGCGCCGGTCGTTAACGGCGGCGGTGGTGTCGAGACGACACGGTATTTTCCACCTTCGCAATCCGTGTTCTTCGGACCGTTCACGACATACACGCTCAAATCCACCGTGTGGTTGGCGAGGTCGGGCGCGTTCGGCACTTTCAGATGCACGGCGCTGCCGGTGACTTTTTCATTGAGCGCCAGAATCTTCTTGTAACCGGGAGAATTGTCGCCGGGCATTGCGGCGATTGTCAGAACCACGCGCACATCAGAGGGGTCGGCCACGCGTTCGATCGCATCGCAGGCGATGGCGACGTCGTCGCCGAGTGCAAGCGAGGGAACGTCCGCGGTGTCGTCGCGCTGCACGATCGGCTTGAGCTTCTCGGACGGCATCGAGTTTTGCGCGAGCGCGGGCAGCGCCGTAAGCGCGACGCCGGCGGCCAGTGCAAACCTCATCGACACTCTTTGCATCGTCATTCCTCCCGCCGCAGACGACAAAGCGGCGAGTCTAGTTTACCTGTCTGTCGCGCCCTTCCCAATAGGGCGCGCGCAAATCCTTGCGCAGGACCTTGCCGGACGGGTTCCGCGGCAGGACGTCGATGAAATCTACAGATTTGGGCAGTTTATAGCCGGCGATGCGCTCGCGGGCATAAGCGATGATCTCGGCGGGGGAGGGTTCAACCCCCTGTTTTTTAACCACAATTGCCTTTACCGCCTCGCCCCATTTGGGATCGGGAACTCCGATGACCGCGACATCGGCGACGCCGGGATGACCCATCACCGCGTTCTCAACCTCGGCCGGATAGATGTTCTCGCCGCCCGACACGATCATGTCCTTCACGCGGTCGTGTATGTAGAGGTAGCCCTCGGCGTCGAAGAAGCCGGCATCGCCGGTGGAGAACCAGCGCTCGTTGCAGACCGCCTTCGCCGTCGCGTCGGGCTTGTTCCAATAGCCCTTCATCACATTGCCGGAGCGGATCTGGATCTCGCCAACCTCGCCATGCGGCAATGCATTGTTGTCGCCATCGACGATGCGGATCTGATGACCAGGTGCGGGCCGTCCGCAGGAGCGCAGTTTGCCGCGCGACGGTTCGTGATCTTCGGGAAGAAGGAATGTGCCGCCGCCGGTGGTTTCAGTAAGGCCGTACACCTGCAGGAATTCGCAGCCGAACATCTCTTTTGCGCGCAATAGCACTTCGTCGGAAATCGGCGACGCGCCGTAAGAGATGTTCTTCAGCGATGAGAAGTTCGTTGTCTTCGCGGTCGGGTGCTGCAGCACGAAGAGGATCAGTGCGGGGACAAGGAATGCGTACGTGACTTTCTTGGTGTTGATCAGGCGCAGGATTTCTGCGGGATCGGTTTCGCCGAGGATCACGCCATGCGCGCCCTGTGCCAGCGTCAGCAATCCGATGTTTACGCCCGCGACATGGAAGAACGGCATCGCGATCAGCACGACGTCGTCGAGTTCATATTGGCCGAGCGGCGCGCTGCCGAGGCAGGCGAAGATCGAGAGATAGTTCGCGTTGGTGAGCTGCACGCCTTTGGGATGTCCGGTTGTGCCGGATGTATAAAGCTGGATCACATCGTCTTCCGCCGCGATGGGCAGCATCGGATCGACGGTCTTCTGCGCGTCGCGCCATTCTTCATACGCAAGCCAGGACGGATGCCCGCCATCCATTGCGATCACGGTCTTGAGCTTTGGACACTCCGGCAAAACCTTCGCCATGATGTCGTAATATTCCTTGCCGACGAAGATCACTTCGCAGCCGGCATCGTTCAACACATAGGCGATCTCCGGCGCCGCGAGACGCCAGTTCACGCCCACGATCACCGCGCGCGCCTTGAACGCGCCCAGCAGAACCTCGAAATAGCGGTCGCAATTCTTGCCGAGATAGCCCACGCGCGATGTCGGTGCCTGACCGAGTGCGATCAAGCCCTGCGCCACCTTGCTCGCGCGTTCGTCGAGCGCGCCGTAGGTCGTGATGCGGTCGTTGAAATCGAGCGCCACATGGCCCGGCCGCTCCGCCGCGTGGACGCGGCTGATATCGGCAACCGATTTCAGCTTGGAAAAATCAAACATGGACGCACTCCCCGGATGTCTGTTCCGGAGAGATTAAGCGTCAGGCTCCAGAGAAGGCCAGCGTTCAGTTCTGCAGCCCATAGACATAGAGCCACGCGACCGAGCCGCCGCTGCCGCCCTGGTCGCTGCCAATATAGACCTTGCCGTTCACCACCGTCGGCGAAGAGCTGACGATGGGATCGTTGGTCAGGCCTTTCCACAACTCATCGCAGACCGATTGCCCGCAGGGTTTGGCTTTCCAAGCGAGTACCTCGCCGGAATTCCGCCCGGCATAGACGACGCCGTTGGCAACCGTCGGCGCGGACTCCACACCGTCCTGAAATCCTGTCCCGAACAGAAGCCATTTCTTGGCGCAGACGGATTGCCCGCAACCTTTCGCATCATAGACAGCGACACCGGATTCAAGCGGTTGGTACACGCTGCCGTAAGCGATTGCCGGCGAGCCCGCGAAGAAGTCCTGGTCTTCTTCCGCCGTCCAAACCGGCTGACAGGTTTTGGCGCCGCATCCTTTGGCATCAAAGGCTGCGAGCTTGTGTTGCGAGTTGATGTAGACGAGCCCCTTCGCGACCGCGGGCGTGGATTCGAAAATCGTTCCGTCTAGGTCGCCGGTCCACTTCGGATTGCAGACTTTCTTTCCGCATCCTGCGGCCTTGAAGGCATACAATTCGCCGTCGTTGGAGCCGATATAAAGTACGCCGTTGGATACGGTCGGCGTCGATTCAATGGGGCCACCCGTCTGCGCAGTCCAGACCGGCTTGCACATCTTCTTGCCGCAACCATCCGCGTTGAAGGCGTAGAGCTTTCCGTCAAACGCTCCGACGAAAACGAACCCGTCCGACACGGTCGGCGAGGATTGCAGGATCGATTGTGTGCCGGTGATCCCTTGCCACAACGGGTTACACGTATCTTGCCCGCACCCGTCCGCGGCAAAGGCATTAAGTTTGCCGCTTGCGTCATTGTCATTGGTCTGCGAGCCGACATAAACGACGCCACTCGCAACTGCTGGCGAGTCCATGATCTGGCCGAAGATGGGCGTCGTCCATAATGGCGTGAAGCACTCTTCCTCACCGCAGCCATTCGCGGGGTAAGCCCACAAGCGGCCATCTGTCGTGCCGATATAGACGACGCCGTTCACGACGGCGGGAGAGGAGTAATCGACAAGCGATCTGTCGCCTTCGCCCAGAAACGCTTTCCACAACAGGTTCGCGCCGCGGATGTTCGTCGCGTTCAACGTGGTTTCACTAGGCTGAAATCCGGTGTGATTGTCGTCAAAGCGGAAATGCGGCCACTCCGTGGTGCTACCCGCGAAGGCAGCGGTCGCGCTGGCGAGCAATGTCGCGAAAACAAATGCCGTAAATTTCTGCATGACAGACTCCTTCGGCGCGGATTGTCATCCGCGGCACGTCCGAGAGGAAGACGGTCGGCGGGCGCGGATTATTCCGCTTCGCACGCGCAAAAAGAGATATGCGCGTGCGAAGCTTTTGTTACCGCGTGCGGCTCAGCCACCAGAATCGCCAGACCATCAGCACCGCTGCGACGAGCAGCGCGAAGGCGAGGCCGATCCAGATGCCGAGCCCGCCCATGTGCCACCAGAAGCCCAGCGCCACGCAGGTCGGGAATCCGGCGATCCAATAGGAGCCGCCCGCGATCCACATCGGCGCGTTCGCATCTTTGAGACCGCGCAGGCTCATCGCGCCGACCACCTGAACGCCATCGACGATCTGGAACAGAGCCGCGACATGCAGAAACACGATCGCGAGCGCGATCACTTCTGCATTTGAAGCCGAGCGGTCGAGATAGGCGTTCGCGATCTGCTCCGGAAACAGCCACAGGATCACGGCCGTCACCGACATGAACACGACCGACATCACGATCGCGCCATAGCCTGCGCGGCGCACGCCTTCCTTGTCGCCCGCGCCGGCCGCGAGACCAACGCGCACCGTCGACGCCATGCCGATGCCGAGCGGCACCATGAAGGTGATCGACGGCACGTTCAGCGCGATCATGTGCGCGGCGACCGACGCGGTGCTGAAACGGCCCATCAGCAACGTCGAGCCAGCGAACAGCATCGCCTCGAACATCATGGTGAAGCCGATTGGCATGCCCAGGCGGAAGACTTCCTTGAGCTTCTCCCAATGGGATTGGGTGAAGTCGAGGAAGATGCGGTATTTGTGCAGGCTTGGCGTCAGGCGCACGACCACGACCATCATCAGGAAGCTGAAGGCGTAGGAGCACGCGCTCGCGAGGCCCGAACCGACAACACCGAGCTTCGGCATTCCGAAGTGCCCGAAGATAAAGGCGTAATCGCCCGCGGCGTTGAAGAAGATCGCTGTCACCATCACGATCAGGGAGGCGCGCGGCCGCGACAGCGCTGTCGAGAAATTGCGCAGCACCTGATAGCCGAGCGAAAAGGGCAGGCCCCAGCACAGCGCGCGCGTGAACAGCTGCGCACCGTGCGCAAGCTCCGGCGTCTGGCCAAGCACGATGTAGATCGGCTCGATGAACAGCAGCAGTGCGATCAGCGGCAACGAGATCGCGAGCATCGCCCAGAAACCCATGCGCACCGACGCGCGGATGTCGCTCACGTTGTTCGGATCGGCGCCAAGCGTGTGCGCAATCATTGGCGCGACCGCGGCAACAGGGCCGCATCCGAGAATCCAGCAAAAGAAGAACGCGGTGTTGCCCAGCGCGGCCGCGGCGAGCGCGGTCGTGCTCAGATGTCCGAGCATGATCACGTCGGTGGTCATGATCGCCATCTGGGCGAGTTGTGTCAGTGCGAGCGGGAAGGCGAGCTTCAGCGTCTCCCACGCTTCATCGCGCCAGGCGTCGAGGCCGTGACCGGTTATGCGCCGGCCGGCGTGGGCAATATCGATCTCTGCAACATGGGCCATGATACGGACTTCTTTAATTTAGGCCCGAACCAGACGCTGAGGGGGAGCACCAGATACAAAAATCCCCTCCAAAGCCTGGCTCGGGAGGGGTGAAACGTGGCGATTTAGAAGGATCTAAAGCGCGTTCTCCTCGCGAACCGATGCAGCGGCAACCGCGCCGCCCGAAAGGGCGAACGGGATGTCCGGCATGTATGTGCAAACGTTGCTGTTCATCGGTCTCTCGACTCATCCGCCCGGCCCCATGCCGTTTGGATGCAGCGTGGGTACGCCTCGGATTTGGGGAAGTCAACTCACCGGTAATGAGGCGATTGCATTCCTTCGATGCGTGTCTGCCGCGCCACGTTCGCATCTGCGGAAAGGCGGGCTTGCGATCAGAAGTTGTCCCCTCCAAGGTGGCGTGGGTATTCCGGGGCGGGACTTTCATGAAACGTTTGGCGATTGCGGCTGGGGCTCTGCTTCTGACAACTGGCGCACACGCCGAACCGGCCAAAGGAACGGTGCACATCGCGCCGGCACCTGGCGTCTCGTTCGATGTCCCGACCACTTGGATTTCCTGCGACGACGCCACCAACAAACTTCTTGGCGGCAACGCGGATCCTCACGGTCTTAAATCCAAAGTGTGCGTGACTGTTGCGGATGTGCCTTACAAGTTCAGGGCCTTCAATCCGGCCTTGTTCAAGACGCTATCGATGCTGGTGGATCAGCATGAGAAGTTGGACATCACACCCGACGAACTCGCGTCGATCACGCCTGATATGGCGAAAGCGATTACACCCGCAACATGCGCGGAGATTGTCAAACCGATGACCGGCGACGGCACGACCATCGCAAGCTGCGAAGTGACGGTCGGCACTTTTGCGGGAATGAAAGCGTTGCACTCCATTGTGGTGGCCACGCCGCCCAACAATGAGATCGCGAAATTCCAGGTCGACATCTATGAGATGCCGTACAGCCACGGATATCTGCAGGTGCAGTTCAACAGTCCTTCGGCATTCCGCTCGGTGACAGGACCTCAAATTGACTCGGTTATCGCCTCTTTCAAGGTCGAATAGCCGCAACGACCGCGCAAAAGAAAAACGCCGACAGCTTTTGCTATCGACGTTTTATGTCGAACGACATTGAGGGCTAGTTCGCGTTGTCCCAGCCGCGCCGATTCAGCCTGAAGCCAACCGTGTTGTCGGCATTGCCAATGATCCTGCCGTTCGGTGCGATCATCGCTGTGCAGGTATTCGTGGCACCTGGCGCGTCCAATGCGAAATAGGTACCGGAGGGATTGCGCACCCAACCGTGGACGATGGAGAGTTTGTCCCAATAACAGCCGGTAATTACGCCTTGGTAGTTGATGCTTGTGACGACGCTGTTCTGTACGCCTTTGAAATCCGAGCCCGAAGGATCAATAGTCGTGATGGTTCCATCCGGCTCGCGCAGGAAGCCGTTCTTATCAGTGCCCCCCACGATCTCGCCGGCGGCATTCATCCCTGTTGCGTAGGTGAATGTCGCGCCCGGAACGTCAAAGACCGTTATGCGTCCGAGACGATTGCGCACGAACGCATGCTCACTCCCGTGTGAATCGTTAAATACCCCGGCAATCGTGCCGTGGCCGTTGATTGCGACTGGCGCGACAAACGTTGCATCTGGCGGTGCGAAGGTCTCGAACGTGCCGTCCGCCGCGCGCAAGAAGCCGCGGGTTGTTATTGGCCCGTCCTGGAAGTCTCCGATCACAGTGCCCTGGACGTTGATGGCGCGCGCGACCGTCGAGCCGACGGTGCCGGGAACATCAAAAGTCTGGATGTTGCCTTTCGGATCTCGGATGAAGCCATGCGCTCCATTGTCGAGATAGCCGGCGACGGTGCCGTTGGCGCTCATGGCCGTAGGTATGGTCGCGTTCGCGGCATCGGGATCGTCAAACGTCGTTACGGTGCCGTCCGGCGCCTGCAGGAAGCCATGCTGTATTCCGTCGGCGCGAAAGAATTTGCCGAGGATGGTGCTGGAGCCGTTGATGGAGATCACTGTCGTGGTGGCCGCGTCGATGGAGATAATCTCCCAGGGATTGCCTGCCTCTGCGCCCGTTGCCACGCCAATGGTTAAGGCCAGCGCGAGCGACGACGACTTCAACAAGGCCCGAAGATTCCGTGAATTTTGCATGATGTCTCCCCCAATGCCGAGCCTTCATACAGGGGGATTGCCGCCGGACTGGCTGGCCAAATTTGAAGCGGTGGTGGCCAAATTTGAAGCGGTTCAGCCACGCATCGCTTCGTGCGCGAAGCCCATAAAGGTGACGTGGCCCAATGCGAAGTAGTGCCGCATGATCGGACCAAGCGTAGGCTGGAAGCATCCCGCGCCGCTCTGGTCACGTACGAGGTAGCCAGAGGACTCAAGTCGGTCGATGAGGCGGCGTACATGCGCGCGCGAGACAGAGAACCGTCTTGCGACTTCCGACACCGGGATATCGAAAGGTTCAAGCGCGGGAAGTGGGCCGCCGCGATCCGCGCGCATCAGAAGATCGTTGAGAATTAGAAAGCCGGCGCGATACGTTCCAATGTCGTTGAAGGATTTGAATTGGTGATCGCGATCCTGGGCAGCGCGCACCAATTGTCCGCCGAGCAGCGCCATGAAGCGCGGAAACACCCCGGGCTCTTCCCATCGTGCGACATGGGTCTGAAGTGCCGGCTCCACGGCGATGAGCGCGGAAAGGTCAACCTTGAAGCGTGCGCAGAAGAAGTGCGTCATCTGCGCGCTCGGCAGATAGCGCGCGGGCAACCCGTTGGTGGCGGCTTCGCGCGTCACCAGCCCCTTCGCGCGCAGCAGGCCGAGGATCGCGGAGGCGCGGCCGGCGCTGAGAATCGTGGAGGTGTTGCCAAGACCCGCGAGCCTGCGATGCGTGATGCCGCCGGTCGAATCCAGATAGAGCGCGAGCACACCGAGCCCGAACGTACCCATCTCGCGGAATATCGCGTTGGTCTCCGGCTCTGAGTCGTAGAAGTGCAGGCTACCGAGGATCGAGCGCCGCACGGCTTCGTCATATTCCGGCCTGTCGAGAAGGCGCGCGACATGATCCTGCGCCGTGCCGGCCAAGACGGTTTCACGCCAGAACTCAAGCTCGGTTGTATCCCCCACCGCTCCAAATTTGGCCATGGGCGGAATGGATGCAAGGGAAAAGAGCTTCGGCTCCCGGTTGCACCTCTTATGCGAGCGCGGATGCACCTCTGAGTTCCCGATGGAACCCGATGGGCGTCGGGGTTTCGCATGGCGGCGGGATCGTGATCGGCTATATATAAAGCGACGCGGGCGCGTTGGGGCTGTCGATGAAAACGATTTCGGTCGCGCAAGGATTTGCGCTGAGTTTGCTTGTGAGCGGTGCTGCGCAAGCGGCGATACATCACGCCGGTTCGTTTGCGGTTACAGCGTCGTTGAACGCCGTGACCGCGCCGCCATCGAGTGCCGATTTCGGAGGGCCTTCGGTTATGCTCACGCCGGTCGATGGGTTGTCTCTCTCGGTGCCGGCGCATTGGATGGCGTGCGATGAGGCCAGCAACGCTAAGCTCGCATCGGCGCCAGACAGGCGCGCACTCGCGCCGAAGTTCTGCGGCACGCAAAACGCGACATCCTTCGGCGCCTTCGATCCGGAGCCGCTGCACCCTGCCGCAATCTATGCAGGGCGTGAGCCGCAAAACGCGATCACCGAAGGCGTCATTCTGCGGATGTCAGAAGCCAATCTCGTGACGATGGGTCAGAACGTCTGTCCCGTGCTTGAGAAGCCGTTCGTGGATGCACATGCCGTGATCGCGAGCTGCGTGCTCAAGCGCGAGGCGATTGCCGGTCACCCGGCGCTCGTCTTCCGCATCGTCTCCGCGCCGTCCGAAGAGCCCGCGGCTCAGAGCGAACTTGAGGCATGGGCAATTGCTACGCCGCGCGGCGTCGTCGATTTCAACGTCGTCTGGCCTGTCTACGCGAAAGACAAGGTGCAGCCGATGCTGCAGGCCATCCGGGATTCGTTACAGCTGCAGTAGGTGAGGCTGTTGCGTCAGTGCCGCTGCCAGATGCGCGCAATGGCTCTGACACCGTGACCGTCCAGATCGTTGCCGATAACCTTGCCGATCCGGCTGATCGCGGTGATCGCCGTGCTGATCTGACCTGGCTCATCGATCGTATGGATGACGCCCGCGCTGTCGCGAACGAAGCCGTGATAGTTGTTGGCGCTGTCGTAGAAGGTTCCTGCGATGTTGCCGTTCGGGTCGATCGCCACAGGCATCGTACCTTGCGACGCCGCGCCGGGTGCATCGAACGTGATGATCGTGCCGTCGGGTTCGCGCACGAAGCCGCGATTGAAATAGTCCGTGCCTGTGTAAAGACCCGTGATCTCGCCCTTATCGTTGATGCTTGCGGGCTGGGTGTTGACGGAGTCCGGCGGATCGAAGGTGGTGATCTTGCCACCCGTTCCGCGCACGAAGCCGTGCATCAAACCGTCCCGGTAGTAATAGCCCGTGATGGCGCCGGCGCGGTTGATCGATCGGGCGTAGCTGCCGTCGGAATTGCGGAGAAACAGCACCGCCGTGCCATCGCTCTCGCGCAGGAACGCGACCGGTGCGGTTCGATTACCTTGGACGTAACCTACAACCGTGCCCCGATCGTTGATCGCCGCTGGGACCGTCCACCGAAAACCGTTGACTGCGAACTCCTCGAACGTCCCGTCCGGATGACGCACGTAACCTTGCGTGTATTGAAGGTCTGTGAAGAAGACGAAAGAGCCCGTGATATCGCCCGCGTCATTGATGTCGGCCGCCGTCGTTCCCTGATTGGCGTCGGGCGCGTCGAAGGCCGTGATCGTGCCATCCGGTGTGCGCAGAAACCCGCGCGCAAGGAAGTTTATCGAGCTCTGACACTGGCCGACAATCACGTTGTGGACGTTGATGGAATGCGGCGAGGTGAGCCACGAATCCGGCGCGTCGAAACTCAGCCACGCTTTGCTGGCGCCCGCCTCCGCGGAGAACGCGACCGCGCCAAACAGCATGCCGAGGGCGATGCGTTTCAGATGTCTGTTTCTGTAGAGCATCGGCGCTATCTGGCGATCACTGTTGCCACACGCTCGGCGCGGCGAGGAATCCGTGCTGATTTCCGACTCGATCAAAATCCTGACCGATCAATCTTCCGGCTCGTCCGATCGCGGTAATGCAGGTGCTGGTCGCGTCCGGTGCGTCGACGATATGGAATGTGCCCGAAGGCTCGCGAACGAAGCCGTGTGAGAGGGCTTGATTCGTCATCGCGCAGCCAACGATGTTGCCGTCATTATCCATCCCACGTACCTGCGTTCCAGCCGGCGCATCCGGCGCATCGAATGTCGTGATCGTGCCATCCGGCTGGCGCACAAATCCGTGCAAAGCGCCGTTGTGCGCGTCGATGAACAGGCCCGCAATCGTCCCACTGTCGTTGATGGCGAGTGCGTTTGTGATGATGGAGTCCGGCGGATCGAACTGCGTGATCTTGCCTAGGCGTCCGCGCACGAACCCGTGCCAGGTGCCCACCGTGTATCCCGCGACAACGCCGGACCTGTTTATCGCGATGGCCACAGCGCTCGTGCCCTGAAGGATCGGCGTAATGCTGCCATCCGGATTGCGCAGAAACGCGGAATAGGTACCCCCACTTTGAGAGTAGCCCGCGATTGCACCTTTGCTGTTGATCGCTCGCGGGTGTGTATCGTCAGACCCAATTTGGAACGCCGTGAATGTCCCATCGGACTTGCGGAGAAATCCGCTGGTGCCATCGGAAAGAGCGAAGTCTCCCACGATGTCACCGGCATAATTGGCACCCATCGGGTTTGTCGCCCCGGTCGTATCCGGCTCGCTGAACTTTGTGATCGCTCCGTCAGGCGTCCGCATGAAACCGCTGGTGTTGCCATTCGCATACTGCCCAACGATCAGATTATGTCCGGTGATTGTCAGGGGAGACGTCGAGATAGAATCGGGTACATCGATCGGCATCCACTGTTGCGCCGCGTTTGCGGTGGCACCGAAGACGAGTGCGCAAAAAGCGGCACTTAAAAGCGTGCTTCTCAAACAAGCGGAGCCGTTGTGCATAGGAATCCCCTCACGACCTCCGGCGCTGAGCCGGCGTCGTAGAAGGCATAGGGAAGAATGCCCGGTCTGGGTACTGGACAAATCTGGAGCACTCACGCTTTACAGCGTCGAGCTCTGCGTAGTTTTGCTTCAGCGTGGTTGCCACACGCGCGGCAGAGCGACGAACCCTCCCGCGCCCTGCCTGCCGACCAGCCTTCCGGCCGCGCTGATTGCCAAGACGCAAGTGAATGGGGCGCCCGGCATATCAATTGTATGCATTGCGCCAGAAACTTCGCGAACAAAGCCATGCGTGGCGCTTGCGGAGTCTGTTACGCAACCTACGATGTTTCCATGATCGTCGATGCTCTCGGCGAATGTTCCCTGGCTCTGGCCTGTTCCGGCACCCGTCGCATCGAACGTCGTGAGCGTTCCGTCTGGCTCGCGCACGAAGCCATGGTAGTTGTTGCTGGCGTCGACATAGGTGCCCGCGACTTCACCACCGGCATTGATAAACACGAAAGCATAGGCGGTTGCGCCGGTCACATCGAAGGTCGTGACGTCACCCGTCACCGCGCGCACAAACACATGTTGTCCGCTGCCGATTGTGAGTCCGGCGATCACACCATCCTTGTTGACAGCGGTCGGTACGGCGTTCACACCGGGAAGGAGCGCAATATATTTGCCGTTCGCTCTGCGCAAAATCGCCCGATAGGTGACGCCGACGAACGTGTAGCCGATGACCGCGCCGCGGGCGTTGATCGCCGTCGCATAGGTTGGAAGAGACTGATACTGGAAGGTTTCGAAGCTGCCATCGGCTTTGCGCACGAACGACGTGTTGCCGACAGAATAGTCCAGGAACGATCCGGTGATGTCTCCGGCGGTGTTCGCGCCCGTCACGACCGTGCCGTTGGCCGCGCCAGGCGCGTCGAATGCCGTCACCGTTCCATCAGGCGTACGCAGAAAGCCGTGCTTGATGCCATTGGAGTCGTAATAATATCCGGCGATCAGGTTGTGTGCGGTGATGGTGAGAGGAAACATGCCGATTGAGTCCGGCGCGCCGAATGTCGTCCACAACGGCGTCGCATCCGCCGTCATGCCCAACGCGACCGCGCCAAACAGTGCACCGAGAACGGCGTTCCTCAATCTCGCGCGATGAATCTTTTGCATCGAAAATCCCCTCGGTGAAGCGACCGTCGCGCAACCCATAGGCAAGAACGCCGTGGTCCGTCAGTGGACAAATCTGGAGCACTCGCGCTTTACGGCGCGGTTTTGTCCGGCGGCTGCAGCACATCGTGCGCGCAGGCCATGAGCGCGACATGGACCGTCGCGATATAGCGCCTGAGCTTGGATTGCAGCACGGGCTGAAACTGGAACGTATCCTTGTCGCGCACGAGGAAGCCGAGCGCCTCGGTTCTGGCGACGACCCGGCGCACATGCGCGCGCGAAACGGAGAACCGCCGCGCCATCTCCGAGATGCTGACTTCGAACGGCGCGAGCGAGGGAAACATATCGCCTTTGTCTGCACGCATGAGCATGTCGAAGAGAATATGGAATCCGCCGCGCCGCCCGCCGACATCGGTAATGGTCTCAAGATCGGCGACGGGCTTTCGCCCCGCGTTCACCAGGTCGTTTCCGAAGCTGGCGACGTAGGTGTGCAGCGTGCCGGGCTTCTCCCAAATCTCCAGCAGCGCGTTTACCGACGGCTCGACAAGCGAAAGCGCTTTAAACTCGATCCCGATGCGGGTGGTAAAGAAGTGCGGGATGCCGGGGCTCATGCGGTAGCGGATCTGCGCGCCCCGCGGTGCGTGCCTCTCCGGTGTCGCGAGTCCTCTGAACCGCAGCATGCCGAGGATCGCCGATGCGCGGCCGCGGCTCAGGATCGTGGAGGTGTTGCTGATCTCGGCGAGGCGGCGGTGCGTGATGCCGCCATTGGCGTCGAGATAAAGCGCGAGCGTGGCCAGCCCGGCCGTGCCGATATCCTGGAACGTCGCGTTCAGCTCCGGCTCGGCATCATTGAACGCGAGCCCGCCAGTAATTGCCTGACGCAGCACGGCGCTATAACGCGGATCATCGGTCAGGCGCGCAACGGCCGCGACATCGACCTCCTCGCGCGCCGCGTTGCGCCAGTACTCTAGACCTGTCGGCAACCCGCTCTCCGCGCCGTTCCTGGCGAATCTCACTAGGATAGGAGCAGGTTACAGGCGTGCGCTGGACAACGGCTAATTGTTTACGCCGTTGAATAAATTGAGAAATTTCTG
>Ga0068853_100000382_pt1 | contig 30506 bp, 16 predicted proteins | sample KBSCornC32_FD_65655 | JGI IMG/M metagenome (GOLD analysis project Ga0068853, IMG submission 65655) | Corn rhizosphere microbial communities from Kellogg Biological Station, Michigan, USA - KBS Corn C3-2 | ecosystem: Host-associated > Plants > Roots > Rhizosphere > Soil ... | reverse complement strand
TGGCCGCGGTGGCTGAGCGGGTAGCTGTACTGTGCGGCGAGCATAGAGGTGTATTCTGGGGTGAAGACCTGGTGTTTGCCTTTGAGGTCGACGACGGAACCGTTCGAGGACAGTTTCAGCTGGTCGTAGAGGGCGTGGGTATAGCCGAAGCTATAGTTGAGTTCGAGTCCTTTTATGGGTGCGGCGGCGAGTTCTGCCTCGAAGCCTTTGCTGTTGAGTTTACCGGCGTTCCTGGTGACGGTGATAGCGTCGGGGAGGACGAGGGTTGGGACCTGCGCGTTGCGGATGGTCGAGTAAAAGACGGCGAGGTTGGCCTGGAGGATCCCGCGGATGATGCTGGTTTTCCAGCCGGCCTCGAAGTTGTTGCTGTATTCGGGCTGGTATGCGTATAAGGGTGGCTGTGAGGGATCGGAGGACAGCTGGGTCAGGCCGCCGGTGCGGAAGCCGCGGCTATAGGTGCCGTAGAGGGTCTGGCTCTTCGACAGGAAATAGCTGAGGGTCGCTTTTGGCGACCAGGCGTGGAAGTTGGTCTTCCCGCTGGTATCGGGTGTCGTCACGATAGCGGAGGCGCCGTCGGGCTGGTATTCGCCGAGGACGTTCTCCGACTGGTGTTCGTAGTCGTAGCGGAGGCCGGCGGTGACTTCGAGCTGTGAGGTCAGTGCGTATGATGCCTGACCGTAGAAGGCGATGCCCTTGTTGGTGCTTTTGGTAGTATTGATCGTCGCGAAGTCGATGTCGGGTGAGCCGAGCATGCCTGCGTCTTTGCCGTAGTGCGTGGCCTGTTTAACCGGGGCTTCGTTGTGGAAGAGGTATGCGCCGGCGGTCCAGCTCCAGGGCGAGTTGCGGCCGGCGGGGGACGCGAACCTGAATTCCTGGGTCCAGGTCTTTGTCTTATTCCAGTCGCCGCCGTAGTTGTTGATAATAGTTATGGCATCGAGGGGGGAGAAGTCTCCGTCGATGGGCTGGGTGTAGTAACGATAGTTCTGCTGGAATGCCGTCTGGGAGGTAAAGATGAAGCCGCGGCCTTTGTAGTTGACCGAGAGGCTGGAGTTGATGGTGTTGTCGATCATTTTTGTGGTCGCGTTCTGGTCGAGGACGAAGGGATCCTTGAATGGATCACTGGCCACGAGGGGGAACGGACCGTGGTTGCGGTTGTCGACGTGTTTGACGTTGAGTGTGACGTCCCAGTTGGCAGCGGGGAGCCAGCGAAGGTAGTAGTTACCGGTGAAGCTGTGCTGGTCTTCGTAGGAGTGGTTGGTGAAGTCGTTATGATAGTAACCGTCGCGGCTGTCGTAGAGGCCGGCGGCGCCGATGAATAATTTATTCGGGATGAGGGGGGCGCGGAAGCCGACGGAGTAGCGCTGGCGCCCGTAGTTGCCGATGCTGACCTCGGCGAAGGTCCTGAGCTGGTTGGTTGGTTGTTTGGTAATGATGTTGATCACTCCGCCCATGGCGTTGCGGCCGTAGAGGGTGCCCTGAGGGCCGCGGAGGACTTCGATGCGGTCGATGTCGAGGAGCTGGAAGATATAGCTGTCGAGGCTGAACTGGTTGACTCCGTCTATATAAGTCGCTACGGCGGGTGTATAGGAAGTAGTGGCTATGCCACGGATGCCGGTGGCGTTGCGGCCGTCGCCGGGGTCGGCGGAGTAGAGGTCGGGAACGATGGCGGTGATGTCGTGGCTGTTCCAGAGGCGGTAGTCGGTGACCTGGCGGGACGAGAGTGCAGTGATCGAGGCAGGGACTTTTTGGAGGAGTTCCTGACGTTTTTCAGCAGTGACTACGACCTCATCGAGTTGTTTGGAAGATGGGGTGAGGGGTATGTCGAGTTGACTGTTCAGTGGGTTTTGGATGGTACGGGTCGTCGTTGCGTAGCCGGTGGCGCTGACTTCGAGGATGTAGCTTCCTGGACGGAGATGAGCGGGTAAACCGAAGCGGCCGTTGGCGTCAGCAATGATCGTGTAGTTGGTGTTTAAGATACTGATCGTGGCGCCAGGGATAGTTTTGCCGGATTCGGATTGCGCGCTGGCTATGTTTAATGATCCTATTAGAAAAAATAAAAATGTAACAATCGTCCTATTCATGGAATGAAGATACGGCATCCTCTTTATGAATGAACAGCCCGCATACCGATCCTGTGTGGATTGGCGGGGAGAATTGTTTAGCGTTTCTTTTTAGCGGGCTTGCGGAAATCGGTAGATGTGGTGCGGCGAGATGCAGACGATGATTTTGCAGTGACAGTCGGAAAATCCAGCGGATAAGCGGTGTCGACCTTTCCTTCCCAGAGTACGAAGGAGGTTTGGACGGCGCCGATATTGGGTTGTGAGGCGATGCGGTCTGTGAGAAAGTTGTTGTATTCCTGGAGGTCGCGGACGGCGACTTTTAGTATGAAGTCGAATTTTCCGGTGAGCCGGTAGCTTTCCATGACCTCTCTGAATTTGACGCTTGCCTGTTCGAATGCGGCGAGTGCGGCCTGGGAGTGTTCGAGCAGCTGGACCATTGTAAAGGCGATCTGTTTCTTGCCGATCTTTTCTTTGTCGAGGATGGCGACGTAGCGGCGGATATATCCGGTCTCTTCCAGGCGGCGGATGCGAATGGAAATGGGGGTGATGGTCAGGCCAAGTTTGTCCGCGATCTCCTTGGTCGTTACGCGGGCGTCGTGCTGCAGGAGGTCCAAAATTCGGAGGTCGATGGTGTCAAGCTGGTCAGTCATTGGTAGTTGTTTTTGCTAAAACGGGCCTGGTCGGACCTGCTTTATAGTCAAAAATGTCAGATAGCTGACCAAAACTAGTTATTTTTATTAATATTTTTACTTCTCTTGGTTTTTAACGCCACATTTCTAAATTTTGATAAAAATTATTGCTTGTCAGACGTATGAATGCCTTTTTTATCCGCTCAGAACACCGGTTTCAAAGGATAGATATCCAGACTATCCATTACGTTGAAGCCAGTCGTAATTACTGCAAAATTTTTACAGCAGACCATATGTACATGGTACATGTGGCTTTGAAGCATCTTGTTGCGGCGTTGCCGCCGGAGGACTTTTGTCAGATACACAGGTCGTTCGTGGTCGCTGTCGGTGAGATCAGGTCTTTTGACAACCATACCGTCTATTTGTCGGAGCGTTATCTGCCGATAGGAGAGTCCTATCTGCAGGATCTGCTCGAGAAGGTGACTGTTCTTACGAATACGTCTTACGCGTATTCGAGGAAGGAGGTGGAGTTGGTGTAGTGACGTGTTAGCGGCCCGGTGCGCGGGCCGGGTTGTATTCCCTTGTAGATTTTCTCATGTGATATCCCCGGTGGAGTTTCTACTCCGCCGGTCTTTTTTTTGTGGGTGTCCGTTAAAATTTGAAGAGTACTTTACCGAAGGGGCGGTCTTCGATCATGTAGCGGTGGGCTTCTCCTATTTCGTCTGCTGTAAAGACCCTGGCGACGGGTGGCTGTATCTTTCCTTTGGCGAGAAGCGGGAGCATGGTTTCGAGGGCTTTTTTGTGTTTGGTTCTTTCTGTGTAGGAAGAGAGTGACTGGCCCCGCATCTGGATGCCTTTCCATACGAAGTCGGTGATCTTTGCCGAGAATTCGGTGCCGGCGGCGTATCCGATGACTACGAGTATGCCGTTGCGTGAGAGCGCGCTCAGCGCCTGGCCGGTGAGGTTGCCGCCGACCATGTCGATGACAACATTTACGCCTTTATTTTGGGTGAGGAGCATGACCGATTCGGTGAGTGAGGACTTGCTGAGGTCGATGACGTTTTTGATGCCGGCTTTGGTGGCCTGGTTGGCTTTTTCCGTGGATCCGGCGGTTGTGATGACGAGGCTGGCGCCCGTGGCGGTGGCGAGTTGAACACCGGCGTTGCCGACGGCGCCGCCTGCGGCGAATGAGAGGACGCTTTGACCGGCGGCGAAGTCTGCCTTGTCGAGGCAGGCCCAGGCCGAGAAGTAGGCGACGGGGAAGGCGGCGGCAGTCTCGTCGCTGACCGTGTCGGGTATTTTGATCAGTTCGGTGGGGTCGAGGGCCAGGTATTCCTGCCAGGCGCCGTCGCTGGAAATGCCGCGGACGCCGCCCTGTGCGTCGTAGCAGGAGATGATGACCCTTGTGCCGTCGGGGAATTCGTCGTTGCCTTTGACCACGGTGCCGGCGGCTTCGTTGCCGAGGATCTTAGGGAAAGTCACTCTGCTTTTGATATGGCCGAGACGGAGGGTATCGTCTACGGGGTTGACGGCTGCGGTATTGACTTTTACGAGGAGCTGTCCTTCTTTTGGTTGGGGCATGGGTCTGTCGACGATCTTTAGTTTGTCGTATCCACCGAATTCTTCGAACAGAATGACTTTCATGGTTGTGATTTTTCGGGAGTAAAGGTAGGATGAATTTAATACCGAATGGTATATTTTGTGTTAAATGTTTTGGGTGGTTGTTCTTTGGGAAAAAAAAGACCCCGCGCGTGGCGGGGTCGTATGTATAAATGTTGATCGTTATTGGGGCCAGAACCAGGATATCCATGTGCGTCCGTCGGTGGCCAGGACCATATCGTATGATTTTTCGCCGGTTTGCACGACATAGTAGCCGGCGGGGTTGAAGAGTGTTTGTCTGGTCTTGTCGAAGGCTCCGCCGGCGGGAATGGGGGCGTTGCCATCGCTGCCGCCGTTCTGGAATACGGTCGTTCCATTGGAGGGATAGAGTGGTGGGAAGCCAGCCCAATGGTAGGTGGCGAATCCGAGATGGTTGGTGAAAAGCATGATCGAGCTCAGCCGGTCGGCGGGATTTGAGTAATAGGCGGGCCAGTAGGCGAGGTAATAAAATGTGCCGCCGCCCTGCGCTGTGTCCGTCTGGTTCCTTATACCGTAGGCGTCGTCGACGCCGTTGACGTGGAAGCCGTATCCCGAGGCCCAGAAATAGCCATTATTTGCGCCGTAGTTCCACCAGCGGGACCCGGCTGTGGCGTCTGCTTTGAGCGGCGTGGGGGCGCCTGTGATCGTTCCGGTCTGCGAGCCGATGGTGACGGTGACGGTAGAGTTGCCGGGGTTGTAGGTGAGGCCGTTGATGGCGGTTATCGTTTGACTGCCGTTGACGATGGGTGTATCGAACTGGATGCCCGAGCCCGTGATAAAGTAGTTGACGGTTTGCGTCTGAATTTTGCCCGAGCCGTCGACCCAGGTGAAGGTGACGGTGCGGTTGGTCACGTCGAGGCGCAATTCATAGTTGTTGCCGCCGATGGACAGGCGTTTGAAGTATTCGAGGATATTGTTGAGGCTGAGGGCGCCGCCCATCAGGGCCAGTACGTTGCCGGCGTAGTAGCCGTCGCGCTGTGCCTGAGTGGCTTTTATCAGAACGGCGTTGGCGCTGTTGAGGTTGCCGGTCAGGTGGATGGTGTCGCCGAGTTTGTCTGCCGGGACGGAGTCGGAGAAGGAGTATTCGAAGTCTGTCCCCCATCCGTAGCCGAAGCCGTAGGGGCTATGGGAGATGTTGGGATCGGGGTCGCAGGGGACGTGGATATAGCTGTAGGTGTCGAAGATGAGGGCGGGGCGGGTGAGTTCCTTGACCAGGAAGCTGGAGGACTTTGGCGCCGCTGCCATGGTGGGGTCCCAGTCGGAGAACATGGTCACCCTGTTGCTGTCGTTGAAGGACATGTAGTAGGCCAGGACGATCTTCGGGCCGTTCTGGCTGGTGCCCTGATTATAGGCGACGCCGGTGGTGCTTTCCATGAGTATCCAGCCGTAGGGGGCGCCCGTCAATTTCTTCTGGTAGGCCGCGAGGGCGGCGGAGACGCGCTGGTCGGGTGTCTGGCCGTTGATGGTATCGTTGTACGACTTGGTACAGCCGGCGCCGATGGTCATCACAGCCAGTATATAGATCGATATCTTTTTCATTTTGCGTTGTTTTGGCGGTTTATTGCAGATAGTTCACAAAGGCGGTGCGGCATTTGGTGCGGAGGGAGTAGAAGTCGATGTTCCATACGCGCTGGAAATAGTCGACGACGACGGCTTCCTTGGATTTGATGGTATTGTAGCCCGTCGAATCGTGGACTACTGTGGGTCCGATCTGCGATGTAATGATGGACTCTTTGAGTAGGGTCTCGTATTCGTCGTAGTTGCCGGTTGCGTCGTTGGGTCCGCCGGCGAGCATGGTGCTGATCATTTCCACGAAGTCTTCGTCAGGGCCGGACATGGCGTAGCTGGTGATAAATCCTCCCTGCAGAGCATCTATGGTGCTCACGTTGTACCACTGTGCGGTATATCCGGTAGAGATGGTCTTGAAGCTGGCGGGGTAGAGGACGTTCTGGTGGAGGATATGTCCAAACTCGTGGTGCATGGTATGCATCGTTTGTTTGAAGGTATTGGAGTCGGCCTTTTTCCTGCTGTAGTTGTTGACCTGGTAGAGCAGCATGGCTGTGCCGCCTTCGGCCTGTCCCAGAAATATGGCACCGTTGGGGAGGTATTCGGCGCTGCCGGCCATTTCGAGGGCCTTGGGCAGGTATTTACGAAGAAAGGTCGTGCTGCCGGTTTGCTGGTTGTAGGGGGCGTAGGCTACGTTGAGGAGGGCCTTGAGCATGGGGATGACCTGCGCCTCGTCGGGCGGGGTGATCTCGCTGGGGAAGTCCAGCTGGCCGGGGAGCCACTTGTAGTATACGGCCACGTTGTACGGCACTGTCATGCTGTCGTGGATGAATATATCGGTGGCGGTCTGCGCCCAGGTGTCTCCGCCGAGTCCCGGCGGCGGGGTGGTCAGCGGCGTAAATTTCTCCTTTTTACAGGAGGCTGCCGTCATCAGCAGGATGAGGATCAGAAATATATTTGAGTATGTTTTCATGTCTGAAGGTTGAAGGTGTTAGCGTGGATTTTGTTCGAGTCCGGCGGTGACTGCCTCAGCGGGAAGCAGCAGGACCCTTCTTTTATCGTTAAAGGGTACCGAATCGATGGGGAATGAGAAATCGTTGCCGGCGAAGCGGTATATCGTGAAGCCGAGGCGGATGTTGTCGAACCAGCGGAGTCCTTCCTGGAAATAGGTAACTCTTTTGAAGTCGAGGGCTGCGAGCACCAGGGAGATATTGACCGGTGCGCCGTACCAGTTGACTGCGCTTTGCTGGGTGACGTTGTTGGTGGCCGGCTTGTAGTTGTCGACGTTCTTGCTGACCCAGGAGTTGAGGTCGGTGAGGGCGGCGTTGTAGTTGCCGGTCCACGCGTAGGCTTCGGCTCTGTTGAGCAGGACCTCTTCCATGCTGAAGAGGGGCATTAGTCCGTATTTGATATTCTGGTTGGCGGGCCCGACATTATAGGAGCTCCATTTGGGGAAGTTGAAGTATTGGGGGGTTGCACCATAAACGGTAACCGCATATGATCCGCCGGTCACGTTGTTGTTGCCTCCGAGGACGGTGCTCTGGAGGCCGAGGCCGAGTCCGTAGCGATACTGGTAATAGGAGTCGAAGTAGCTGCTTTGCGCTTCCTGCAGGAGGATGTTGGCGCTGTTGCCGGAGGACGGGTTGAAGATCGATAGCTGCTGGTATTGCAGGGTGCCATAGAGCTTGACCTGATCGCGGATCAGGGTAGCAGGGTCGGTGGTGCCGAAGACCGCGTTGGCGTGGGTGATCGCCGAGTTGTAGTCCTGCTTGAACATATAGAAGCGGCTTGCAAAGGCGTGTGCTGCCTGCAGGGTAAAATGGAATTTCGGGGATACGCCGTATATCCTGTCCTGGATGAGGGCCAGGCCGCGGGTGAGGTCGCTTTCGATGGCGGCGTAGTCTGCGGCGACGGTACCTCTTTTGTACGTCTGGAAGACGGAGCTCTGTACCGTGGTGACGTAGGGGATGCCGGGGTCGGTGCCGGAGGTCGTCGGGTCATATGGTTTGGCGAAGAGGCAGACCAGCATGAAGTGGGCGTAGGCGCGGCATACGAGGGCTTCGCCTTTCTGTGCCGAGTAGCTGGCCGAGTCGGGGCCGTTGCAATAGGTCAGTGCGAGGTTGGCCGTGGCGATGGCGCGGTAGCAGGAGTCCCAGTAGGCTGTCGGCGAATCAAACCGGAATGAGGTGATGTCCTGGAAGCCGTATGCCTGTGAGTTGATCTGGTAGGAAACCGGATCTGTACCCTGTGGGGCGGTGCCCTTGTCTTCCGCGTTATCGCTCATGGGCTCGGTGAAAGGAGCGTACATGGCGTGGGGATATGCGGAGGTGAGCAGCTGTGTCACCTGATCCACGCTGGTGATGACGGCCCTGTTGTCCGGAAGTTTTTCCAGCTGTTTGTTACAGGCAGCTGTGAGGAGAACCGGAGCGAGGATGTATATGTATTTGAACGTATTTTTCATACTGTGAAATGTTTTCGGTTAAAGTCCAAGTCTTAGCGCGACGGTTACTTGTTTGTTGACCGGCAGTGCGGCTCCGCCGGTGGCGTAGAATTCCGGGTCCTGTCCGTGGAGTCGTTTGTCGGAATAGATCAGCCAGAGGTTGTTGGCAACTGCCGAGATGGAGCCGCTGCGCATCCCTACTTTGGACAGCAGCGTGTTGGGCAGCTGATAGGAGACGGATACGGCTTTCATGCGGACGAAGCCGCCGTCGGCGACGCGGTCGGACGAGTAGTTGTAGTTGCTATACGGGAAGGCCGACAGCGTGGAGAGCAGGTAGCCGGCCTGGGTATACATTTGGACCGAGGGGATATTTGTCAGTTTTTGGTCGCCCGGCAGCTCGAATCTTTTATTGAATTCGTTGGGAAGGGCGTCCAGGTCGGCGTAGATGGAAGCGTAAGCGGGTCTCAGCCGGATCTTGTTGCCTGCCTGATAGGTGAGCAGCACGTTCAGCGAGAACGGGCCGTAGCGGAAGGTGTTGGACCAGCCGCCGGTGATGGTCGGGTCGGTGGGGCCTTCGTATTTCAGGTAGGAGGTGTTGAGGCTGGCGAGGTTGACTACCGGGCTGATCTGACCGCTGTCGTTGAGGAAGAGCGGATAGCCGAGGTAGGGGTCGAGTCCGCGGTTGCGGATCGAGAACAGGCCTCTGACGGGGAAGCCCTGCTGGGCGCCGCCGCCTTCGCCGACCAGCGACCAGATATTGGGATTGGATTTGAGGTTGGTGATCTTTGTAATGTTCCATCCGAAGTTGAAGGTGCTGGAGATGCTCCAGTCCTTTTCCTGAACGATCCTGCCGGTGACGGAGAAGTCGACGCCGTGGGACTGCATGTCGGCGTAGTTGGCGTATTGGTAGACTTCGCCGCCGATGCCGGAGGTGCGAACGAGGCCGACGAGGTCGAAGCTTCTGCGACGGTAGTAGTCCGCGGTCAGGATCAGGCGTTCGTGGAAGAGGCCTATATCGGTACCGGCGTTGAATTCGTATTTCTTTTCCCAGGTGAGGTCGAGGTTCTGGAGGTCCTGGATATTGATGGCCGTCTGCTGGTCATTCTGGTATTGTCGGTTGGTGATGGCCGATTTCAGGATGGTCGTGCTGTTGATGGCGTTGCCGATGCTGGCGTTGAGGCCGTAGCTGCTCTTCAGCATGAGGTGGCTGACGGTAGGATATAGCGGCTCCATGAATTTTTCCTGGTCGACGTTCCATATGCCGGCGGCGGTCCATGTCGGAAGCCAGCGGGCGCGGGAGGTGTTGCCCATTCGGTTGGAACCGTCGGCGCGGGCCGTACCCATGATCGTATACCGGTTGTTATACGTATACTGGGCGGTGCCGTAGAATGCGGCGTTGCGTTCGAATTCCCTGAGCATGCCGTAGTAGACGCCGTTGGTCTGCGTCAGCTGTTTGAAGTAGGTATAGTCGACGAAGGGCGTTCCGCCGGAGTTCCACTGGTAGCCTACGCCGACGTCGCTGGCGGTCTGGCGATCGGTGGAGATGTATTCCTGTCCGACGAGGGCCGTGATCTGGTGCATCTTGTCGTCGAAGCTCTGGTTATAGGTGAACTGGTTGCGGAGATAGATGGTAGACAGCTGTCTGTCGGTCCGCTTGTAGAAGCCTCCGTAGGGCAGAACCGAGACGGCCTGGTTAAAGGGGAGACTCGGGTCCTGGTAGAGGAATCTGTTGTTCTGGTTGACGATGCTGTTGGAGCCCGGCCAGACGGTGGCGTCGCCGACGCGATAGGCGTTGGCTTCGTTGGAGTTGTCGAGGACGTCGTGTTCTTCGGTGGTCTTGGCGTAGCGAAGGCTGCCGGTGAAGTCGTAGGTCAGGGAGGGGGTCAGCTTGTAGCTGAGTCTGCCCTGTATCTTTCCGTCGAGGACGTTGAGGTGTGTGGAGTTGTTCTTCAGCTCATAGAGGATGTTGAACGGGGCATAGGACCTGATGGAATAGTTGTATGAGCCGTCGTCGTTGTAGGCCGGAAGGGTACGGGAAGTGGTGAGGGCGTAGGTGAACGGGTTGAGGTCGAAGTCGCGGCTGTAGGAGCCGATGACGGGGTCGACGCTGCGGTTCTCCGTACCCGATATCTGTTGCTGGCGGACGTTGCCGGAGATGAGGAAGCCATAGGTCAGCCGGCTGGAGGGCGTATAGTTCTGGTTGAGGCTGAGGATATAGCTCTTTACGTTGTCGGCGACGGTCCAGCCCGGGTCGTTGTAGAAACTGGTCGACAGGTAGGTAGTGGCTTTCTCGTTGCCGGATGAGATGCTGAGCGAGTGGGTCTGGTTGACGGAGTTCTTGAAGAGGGTCTTGAACCAGTTGGTATTGACGTTGGCGTATTTCATCAGCCATGCCTGTCTTGCCGCGGCGGTGTTCTGTACGGCGAAGTTGCCGCTGGCGTCCGGGGTCTGGAGGATGCGGGCCAGTTCGCCATAGACGCCGGAGTTCTCGGCGTTGACCATCTGCGGGTAGTTGAGCACCTGTTTGCGTTCCATCTCCGCGTTGACCGACATCTGGTCGGCCGAGTTCATAATGTCGTAGTTGGCGTAGGAGGGGCGCAGCTGAAGGCCGAAGGCGCCGGTGTAGCTGACGAGGGGTTTTGCGCCGGCTCGTCCTTTTTTGGTAGTTATGACGATAACGCCGTTCATGGCCCGGGCGCCGTATAAGGCGGCGGCGGAGGCGTCCTTGAGGATGTCGAAGGTTTCGATGTCGTTGATATTGAGGCCTGCGACGGAGGAGCCGAGCAGGGTGCTGGCGTCGCCGCTGGTCAGCTGTTCGTTGGAGACGTTGACGATGTCTTCGAGCACTACTCCGTCGACTACCCATAGGGGTTTGTTCTCACCGTTGATGGAGGTGGCGCCGCGGATGCGGACCTTGGGAGCTGTTCCGAAGGTGCCGGAGACGTTCTGGATGGAGACGCCTGCCGCGCGTCCTTCGAGCATGCGGCTGATGTCGTTGACGCCGTCGAGGCGGATGCTATCGGCTTTTACTGTCACGGCGGCGCCGGTGAACTTCTTTCGGTCGATGCGCTGGAAGCCGGTCACCACAGCGTCTTCGAGGGCGGCTATTTTTGCTTTCATGTGGGCGGTGATCTCCGTCTTACCGGCCACGGCTAGCTGCAGGTCTTCCACGTTGACGCCGGAGAAGGTGAGCACGGCACCGGCGGGAAGGTTGTTGATGGTGAGATCACCGTTGATGTTGGAGACATATTTTCTTGGTGTCCCTTTTACCTGGACGGTAATTCCGGGCAGAGGCTGACCGAGACTATCGGTCACGTGCACCGTTATACTCTGAGTGACAACCTGCCCTGAAACCTGAAAGCAAAAAGCTAAAAGCAGAAAAAGGGTAAATCTGGCCAATCTCATAAGCTGAACCAAGGGTTTTTAATTTATGAATAAATAATTCTTTCCCGTCCCATTCTGCAACGGGAGGCATGTGACGCGCGGTAGTAGAGTAGATTTTGCAGTTAATTCGTTAATAACCAGTTCTAAGATACTGTTTTTTATGGGATTGTTAAAATTATACCCATTTACCCCAGCCGGGGTGTTGCTTGTTGACTGTCATGGGGTTGCGGTCATATGTAGCTCAGCCACCAGCTGCGGTGCTTTTTTTTGTAGTTGCTGAACCATTTGCAGGGCTTGTACAGGACTGCAATAACAATCAGCCAGACGAGGTAGATGGCGGCCAGGCTGATGCCGAAGTCGGGAGGGGCAAACAGGAATGCGCTGTTAGGGGTAACGATCTGGTGGACGGTAAAGCCTTTCGCGAAGAAGAGTATGATCGTGATGGTTTGTATGAGGTACCAGTGTAGGATGTAATAGAAGAAGGGGACGGAGCCGTATATCGGGAAGAATTTGCTGCGGGCGTTCTCTGTGCGGCTGAGGATGAGGGTTGCGACTCCGAGGGTGAGGCAAAGGTATAGGAGTGAACAGGGGTATTTGGTGACGTTGAAGAAGGAGATGATGGTCAGGGCCGTGGTCTTTTGGACGGACCAGGGGGCGGGGTCGCCGTAGATATTGAATGCCCGGAACAGCAGGAATATCGCCAGCAGGGTGAGGCCTGTAACAAGAAGGATCTTTCTTCTTTTTTTGGGCTCGAATGCCGCGGTGTAGAGGGGGCCGAGGGCGTAGCCCATGAGCATGACGGATGTCCAGGGCAGGAGGGCGTAGGGGACGTTGATGACGCGGCCGTGGCCGAGGGGTATCTCGCCGTCCCAGCCTACGCCGGATATAAGGAGTTGCCAGGGGAGGGTTTTTGTGATCGGGCCGGGATCGATGACGTCGAAGATATTGTGGCCGATGAAGATGATGAATCCGATGATGCCTATGGCTGTGGGGGAGACTTTGAGTATTATTAAAAGTCCCAGAATGATCATACTTCCTCCGATGGCCCAGATGACCTGGAGGATAATATAGTTATAGTGTGGGTTGAGGGTGATGGCGAATGTTATTATTGCGACTTCGACGACGAGGAGCCAGGCGCCGCGCCGGAAGAGGAATTTGGCCATTTCGTTGCGTGTGCGGCGGGAGCCGGCGAGGAAGGCGGAGATCCCGCTGAGGAATACGAACGAGGGGGCGCAGAAATGCGTGATGAAGCGGGTAAAGAATAAGATAGGGGTGGTTACGGAGAGGTCTGTGGGGGTTGGGTGGCCTTTGTGGAGGGCGTCTCTTATGTGGTCGATCGCCATAATCAGCATGACCAGGCCGCGGAGGATGTCGATGGATGCGATGCGTTGTTTAGGGGAAGGCATGGGAGGCGCTCCCGCGGGGGGCGTGATTACCGCAGGGTTGGGAGTGTTTGCCTCCGGGATCGGGGTAGTTCCCATTTTTGATTAAAGATAATAGAAAAAAATCCGGTTATTTGTCGGTAATTGAAAACAGCTGTTATGAAAGTAAATCTATTGGTTGGTATCCTTATTCTCTCCCTGACGGCGGCCGGGCAGAAGCCGGGATCGGCTGCTGATCCATTTGTGCTGAATCCGTCGGTGGGTACGGTGGCGTGGGGTTATTACTGGTCGGGAGCCAAACCGGTGTTGTCGGTGCATTCGGGGGACTATGTCCGGGTGCGGACGCTGATAACGTCGAATCCTGAGCGTCTGGAAGCGGCGGGGGTGCCGGCGGATCAGGTAGAGAAGGAGTTGAGGGATGTGCAGGGGGTGAAGGAGAGGGGGCCCGGCGGGCATGTACTGACGGGGCCGATCTATATTGAAGAGGCTGAGCCGGGGGATGTGCTGGAGGTCCATTATGATTCGATCCGGCTGGCTATTCCCTATGGGTATAACGCGATCGGTCAGGCGGGGTTCCTGTCGGATGAGATCTTCGACCGGAAGACGAGGATCATCCAGCTGGACCGTTCCAAAATGATCGGGCATTTTGCGGAGGGGATCGATATTCCGCTGCATCCTTTCTTTGGGAGTGCTGGGGTGGCGCCGCCGTCGGAGGTGGGGAAGTGGAATAGCGCTCCCCCGTGGATCAATGCGGGTAATCTGGATAATAAGGACCTTGTTGAGGGTTCGTCGTTGTTCATTCCTGTGTTTGTGAAGGGAGCGCTTTTCGAGATCGGTGACGGTCATGCGGCGCAGGGCAATGGGGAAGTGGACATAACGGCGATCGAGACTTCGCTGGTGGGGAAGCTGCGGTTTACGGTGCACAAAGGTAGGAGTATAAAGTGGCCGCGGGCGGAGACGGCTACGCATATAATTACGATGGGATGCGACCGGGATCTGAATGCGGCGACGCATATTGCGGTACGGGAGATGATCGACTATTTAATGAAGGAGAAGGGGATGAGTCAGGCGGATGCGTATATGTTGTGCAGTGTGGCGGTGGATGTAAATATTACGGAGTTGGTGGATGGGAATGTGGGGGTGCACTGTTTGTTGCCTAAAGCGATCTTTAAGAAATGAGTATCCGGACGAATACATTATTGCTGGTTTTGGGTGCGGGGTTTTGTGATGCGATCACGTTCACGAAGGCGGATGAGTTGTTCTCGGCGCACGTGACGGGGAATTTTATTTTGTTTGCGTATGATCTGGTGAACGGGGCGGATTTTGTGACATGGGTGAGGTTGTTGACTTTTCCGGTGTTCTTTTCGGCGGTGCTGGCGGGCGGATGGATCGAGCGCAAGGCGGCGCCCGGCGCCGGAGGATTGAGCATTTTGAGGGTAGAGGCGGTGGTGCTGATCATTGGAGGGGTATTGGTTTGGTTGTTGCCGGGGATGGTGTTTTGGGTTGCGCTGATGGTGGTGTTTGCGATGGGGTTGCAGAATGCGTTTGGGAAACTTTATAGTAAGGATGTGTATGCGCCGACGACGATGATGACGGGGAATGTGACGCAGGCTGCGCTGAATATTTTGAAAGGGGACCGGATGAAGGGGGGACAGGATGCGGTGGTGTTGTTTGGGTTTTTGACGGGGTGTTTACTGGGGGTTGTGGTTGGGAAGTATTGGGGGTTGCAGGGGATTGTTTTTCCTGGGATGCTGGTGTTGCTGGCGAGGAAGTGAGTTATTAAAAGAGGGGGCGAAGACGGTCTCCGCCCCCTGGGGGATCAGGGGTGGTCCCAGCCTGGGTTTTGCTTCAGGTTGGGATTGAGGACGAGTTCATTGAAGGGTATCGGATAGTAGTATTTATAGTCGGCCCACTGGCGGGTGATGTTGTTGAGCCAGATGATGGTTCCGTAGGTGCCCTGCGAGAGGCGGGCCTGGCCGTTGTCGATCAGGAAATAGTATACGCCGGAGACTTTGTTGGACGGGATGGCGCTGACGAAGGAGACGTCGGGTTTGCCGTCCCCGTTGAGGTCGTATAGGGTGTTCATGGCCGGTACGTAGAGGCCCGTGTAGGTTGCGGCGAGCAGCTGACCAAGGTTCCAGCGGAAGAGGTCGTAGTAGCGGAAGCCTTCGAGGGCCAGCTCGATGGCGCGTTCGCGGCGGATCTCGAGGAGGGCGGGGTCGGAGATGCCGGGGAAATAGTTCTGTTGCAGGTAGGGGTCGGCGGTGGTGGGCATGGCGGTGTTGGTTATACCTGCCCTTGCGCGCAGCGGCCTGATCGTGTTGTTCCAGTCGGTGGCGGTGAAGGAGCCGAGTTCGGCTTTGGCTTCGGCATAGTTGAGCAGTACTTCGGCGTAGCGGATGATGGGAATACTATTGTCATTTTTCGCGATGCCGTCGGTGGCTTTCGAGTCGAGGGTAAATTTCAGGGGCTGGTAGCCCGTATAGGTATAGGTAAAATCCGGGGGCGCGGCAGAGCCGTCGCTACGCTTGTAGCTGCCCATGCGGATGGTCTGTTGGAGGCGCAGGTCGCGGTTTTTCACCTCATTCCAGAATGGTATGGTATCGAACTGGGGCTGGTCTGTGAACCGGCTGCCGTCTGCGTTGAGATAGGTGTCGATGAAAGTTTTGGTCAGGCTGAGGCGGTCGCCGTAGGTGGCGCTGGTGTAGTACCAGTTGGCGTCGTTGAAGACCTGGAGGCCGGCGTTGCAGACGTAGGCGAGGATGGTCTCGTCGGCGTATGGCGTCGAGGTGACGAAGAGGTCGCGGTAGCTGAGGGCGCTGCTGGTAGTATTGACGTGCAGCTTGTACTGATTGCCCGCGATGACAGTCTGGGCGGCTGTTGCGGCTGCGTTGAGCCAGTCGCCGGCGGACCCGGTGAGGCCGAGTTCGGGGTGGTATTTCCGGTAGGTGCCTTCGTAGAGGCAGACGCGGGATTTGAAGGCCTGGGCGACCCACTGGGTGATCTGTGATGCGCTGTTGTCTTTTGGTATGGTGATGTTGGCGCAGGCAAAGTTGAGGTCGGCGAGGACGCTGTCCATTACGAGGGTACGCGGGTCGCGGGGTTTGTAGAGGGCAGAGTCGCCGGGGTCGAGAGGGGCGCTGTACCATGGGACGTCGCCAAATTTGCGGACCATGTTGTAGTAGAACCAGGCCCTGAACAGGCGCGCGATGCCGCCGTAGTTGTTCTTTATGGCGTCGGTGACTTTTGCCTGACGGTAGTGCTGGAGGAAGTAGTTGACATTGCGGAGGGCGGTCCAGGACCAGCCGGTGGCCTGTGTTGCGGAGAAGCCGTTGGGGATGAGGTATTGGGACGCGCTTTTGTTGGCGGCGAAGTCGCTGAGGTCGTCGGCGCGGATGATGTCGTTGGCCTGGGGAAGGATATTATACATCGAATTGACGTATAGCTGGAGGTCGTCTTCTGTATTAAAGGCGGTGGAAGGCGTGAGTTTGTCGAAGGGTTGGAGGTCGAGTTCGCCTTTTTTGCAGGCGGGCAGGAGGGTGGCTGCCACGAGGGCTATCCGGAGTATTTTTTTCATGATCGAATTTTAAGCGCTTAGAAAGTAATGTTGATACCGAGTGTATAGGTTTTCAGCATCGGGTAGTCCATGCCGTTACCTGAACCGGTGGTCAGTTCGGGGTCCGAGCCGTCGACGACTTCGGGATCCATTGTCTTTATGATCTTGTACATCGGCGACCATACCCAGAGGTTTTGGCCGGTGAAATAAATTTTGGCGTTGACCATGCCGGCCTTTTTGATGAGGGAGGCGGGGAGATTGTAGCCGAAGGAGAGGTTTTTAAGTCGTATATAACCGGTATTCTGCAGGTATTTTGTCTGCATGACCGTCAGTTCGGTACCCGAGTTGAGGGCTACGTATCCGCGGAGGCGGGGAAAATAGCCGTTGGGGTTGTTGGGTGACCATTCGTTGCGGAGCACGTCCGCGGGCAGCCAGCTGTAGGGGCGGTTGTACTGGCCCCAGAACAGGGAGGCGTCTGTGCCGGGCCACCAGTTGCGTTTGCCGATGCCCTGGAAGAAGACGGAGAAGAAGAAGTTGTTCCAGTCGAGGTTGGCGTTGAAGCCGAAGGGCAGGCGCGGGCTTGTATTGCCGATGATCTTCATATCGCCCGGGTTGGAGACGGTGCTGTTGCCGGGTGTGATCTTCCCGTCGCCGTTGAGGTCTTTGAATTTGATGTCGCCGGGCAGCGGGAGGTTGGCACTGCTGACCTTGATGAGGGTCTGGTCGGCGTGTTTGGCGATGTCGTTGGCGTCGGTGAAGACCCCTTCGTTGACGTAGCCCCAGATGTCACCGACCTTCATTCCCTTATAGTAGGTATTGATGAGCCCTGTGGGGTTGTTGTATTTGGTGACGAAACTGGTGTTGTCAGAAAGGATGAAGTGGAAGGAATAGCGGAGCGGTCTGGAAGAGTTGGTTTGTCCCCTGTACGCGAGGTCGAGTTCCCAGCCGCGCGTCCTGAGGTCGGCGTAGTTGCCTTTTGGGACGCTTGCGCCGAAGACGGCCGGCAGGGGTAGTCCTGTCGTGAACATGTCCGTGGTCTTGCGGGTATACCAGTCGAATGTGGCGGTCAGGTGGTTGTTGAGGAAGCTGACGTCGGCGCCGAAGTTGGCGGTGGTGGATCTTTCCCAGGTGAGGCCGTTGGGGATCACGTTTGGCGCCTGTGTGGCATCGGGGACGATGCCGTTGATGACCATTCCGAGTTTGGCGACCGACATTGTCTGCAGGTATTGGTAGGGGGATACGTTGCCGTTGCCGAGGGTGCCGTAGGAGGCGCGGAACTTCAGGTCGGAGACGATATTGTCGGGGACTTTCCAGAAGGATTCGCGGGATACGCGCCATCCTGCGCTGGCGGAGGGGAAGAAGCCGAATTGCTGGTTCGACGGGAATTTGGACGATCCGTCATAACGGCCGTTGACCTCGAAGAGGTATTTCTCGGCGTAGTTGTAGTTGAACCGGAAGAAGCCGCCGAGGGTCTTCCATTCGCTGCCGCCGCCGGTGAGAGTGAAGGCCTGGCCGTCGATGAGGGAGAAGTCCGGGAGGTCGGAGTTGATGAGGCCGTACCGCTGGATATAGTTGGACTTTAACAGGGAGTGTTCGTAGTTGTAGCCGACCAGTCCTTTGAAATAGTGGTTGCCGATGTTGCGCTCGTATTCGGTATAGAGGTTGGCACCGACGTAGTTGGTCGTATTGGTGGTCTGGTTCATGCGGCTGTCGCCCATTTCCAGTTCGGCGCCGGGTTGCGTCTCGTAGGGAACGGGTGTAAAGAGCCTGGTTTCGAGGTAGGATGTATAGCTGAGGGTGAGGTCGCCGTGGACGCGGAGGTGGTCCCTGAGGAATCTGGCGTTGAATGTAGAGGTGTTGCTGATCAGGTTGGTGGTCTGGTTGGAGTAGTTGTTGCCGCTGACGAAGGAGCCCATTGTGATGGCCGCGTTCTGGGTAAGGGAGCCGTCGGGGTTGTAGAGCATGGTGACGGGGAAGAATTCGTCGGATATCCTTCTCCAGATGGGGGTAACGGGGTCAGCGTGGTTGACGATGGGATAAAAATAGGTCATACGGGAGTACTGGATATTGTCTTCGAGGCGCAGCCATTTAAATGGTTCGACGGTTCCCTTCGAGCGGATGTTGTAGAGTTTGTAGTGGTCGGGGCTGTATCGGAACAGGCCTTTCTGGTACTGGTAGTGACCGGAGAGGTAGTAGGAGGCTTTTTCGCCGCCGCCGGAGACGCTGAGTGACTGATCGGTGGAGGGGTCGGTGGGGGCGTAGAGTAATTTCTGCCAGTCGGTGTTGCCGTAGTAGACGTAGTTGCCGGTGGTCGGGTCGATGCCTGTCTTCGGGAGGCTGGGGTCCTGGTCGTGGCGCTGGAGGGAATCGAGGTAGTCGAGTGAGAAGGGGAAGACGCTGTTGGCCTTGGCGGGGTGGGATTTATAGTCGTAGAAGGAGTAGTAGGCGGAGTCGAAATTTTTAGTCCATGTATAGCCGTTAGTAACGAATTTGGGTTTGATGGTAGGTGCGCTGAAGGTAAGGCTGCTGGAGAAGTTCAGCTGGGTCCGGCCTTTTTTCGGGCTCCTGGTGGTGATGAGGATAACTCCGAAGGCGCCTCTTGCGCCGTAGATGGCGGAAGCAGCGGCGTCTTTGAGAACGGTAACGTTCTCGATGTCGTTTGGATTGAGCATGTTGGGGTCGCCGGGTACGCCGTCGATCATGATGAGGGCGCTGCCGCCCGCGCCGATGGAGGTGGTGCCGCGTACGTTGTAGTCCGAGCTGCGGATGGGCTTGCCGTCCGTCATTTTGATATTGAGGTTGGGGATGACGCCTTCGAGTCCGCGGGTGACATTGGGGAGGGGCCGGTCTTCGAATACTTCTTTGCCGACCTGGCTGACGGCGCCGGTGAGGTCGACTTTTTTCTGGGTGCCGTATCCGACGACGACCACTTCGTTTAGGCCGCTGGCTGCGTCTTTAAGAACGATGGTGAGAGTGTTGTGGTTTTTCAGTCTTATTTCCTGTGTCGCGTAGCCGATGCTGGTGCAGACGAGTGTGGCTCCCGCGTCGGAGGCAGGCAGGTCGAACTGGCCTTTTTCATTGGTGGTAGTCGCTTTGGGTGTGCCTTTGAGGGTAAGGGTCACTCCGGCGAGAGGAGTACCTTTTTCGTCGGTGACGGTGCCGTGGATGGGTTTGTTCTGTCCAAAGGATAGGAGGGTGGATAGTGTGAAGAGAAGGAGGCCGAGGGATCTGTTTGTTGAACGCCTGGCGCGGAGCGAATAGTGCATATGGCTATCAGTTTTGGAGGTGCTCAAAATGAAATTAAATTAAAGCAATCGAAACAAATGTAAAGTTGATTTTATTTAAAAACAAAGAAAATTTAATGTTTTGAAAGGAAAAGTAAAAAAAATAGCCCCGGATGGGGCCATTGGGGGACGGTAATGATGTAGTGGGGTTACAGAGTCCGGCCCATGAAGGGGTCGGTGAAGCTGTCTTTTCCTGTCTCGACGTGGCCTGAGTAGCGTTGTTCGAAGGTCGGATAGCCTTCTGTTGTGACGCTGAGGTCGTACCAGCCGAAGCTGGCGGCGGTTTCGAGGGTGACCGATGTTGTCGCCGCGGGCGGGATGTCTTTTTGTATAGGGTTGGCCTTGTAGGACTGGTCCTTTATAGTGACGTTTTGGGTGTGTTGGTTATCGCGGTTGTGGATGCTGAGCTGAAGCCGGCCGGTGAGCTGACGGGAGTTGTTGGGATGTCTTTCGTAATCGCAGTCGATCTGCAGCAGCGGGCCGTTGGTGTTGCCTTTGTACTGGCGGCAGAAGCCGTTGGGTCCGTGGACTTCGATCCGGTATTCTTTTTTGACGGGGAACTGGTCGGTCAGGCTGTCGCCTGGCATGACGGCATAGGAGCGGAGGTCTTTGTCCGGCTGGAAGATGTTGAATGGCGAGCCGGCAGAGCGGTCGCCAAAGATCTCGTTGCGGGCTTCGAGTCGGATGATGAAATTGTGGCCGTCGTCGCTGAGTCGTCCGTCTGCGTAGAGTTGGTAGGGAAGTGCGCAGCCTGGCCGGATGCCCTGCTCCTGCCGGGCCATCAGCGGGGAAGAGAAGGGGTCGTTGTTGATCATGGTGATCTCTTCGGGTGACAGGGCCTTGAAGCCTGGGGCGGGCTTGAACCGGGCGTTGTAGATCTTTTCGATAAAGGGTTGTCTTTTCAGCCAGGGCAGTTGGTCGGGCTGTGCGCCGTCGTAGGGCTGGAAGGCGGAGGTGAGGTCGCCGGTAATGGTTTTTCTCCAGGCACTCGTGTTGGTCTCGTCGATGCCTGCGTTGTGTTTTTTGTTAAGCCAGGTCTGGACGAAGCGGAAGACGGAGGTATGGTCGAAGACCTGGGAGCAGACGCGTCCACCGCGGCTCCAGGGCGAGGCGATGATCATGGGTACGCGGAATCCGAGGCCGGCGGGCGCCTCGCGGGCTTCTTTCGGCTTGACGCCTTCTTTCAATTCGTGGTCTCTTCGTATATATTCCACCGTGGTATCGATCCCTGGTGAGCATTTTCCTGTCGCGGGATTTTTCGGGTCGGGTGCGACGAACGGGGGGATATGGTCGAAGTATCCGTCGTTCTCGTCATAGGTCATTATGAAAATGGTTTTCTTCCATACCCCGGGATCTTTCGTGAGGATGTCGAGTATTTCGGATATGTACCAGGAGCCGTACCATGGGGCGGTGGGGTGGTCGGAGAAGTTCTCGGGTCCGACGAGCCAGGATACGGCGGGCAGCCTGCCGTTGTCGACGTCCTGTCTGAACTGATGGAGGATGTCGCCGGCGGGTATGTTCAATTGTCGTTGCTGTCCGTTGTCTTCGTATTGAAGGCTGGTGAGGCGGTGGTAGTCGGGGTCGCCGTCGTTGATGGTAAATGCCTTTTGGTAAAGGGATCTTTCGGCGGGGGTCAGTTTTTCGAAATTTTCGGGGGTGAATGAGGCTAGTTCCTGCCGCGTTTGGGCGAGGAGGGCTTCTTTTATACCGATCTCTTTTTCGATCTTAATGCGTTGGGGGCTGCCTGCGGGGAGGGCGGCGGCCTGGTCGTTCAGGGAGGAGATATCGCCGGGCAATGATGCGGCACGGGTCTTAAGGCTTGCGATATAGCGGGCGGAGAATCGGGCGTTGTACTGTGCGAAGGGTTCGAGCAGGTTGCAGCCGAAGTTGGCGAGCCATGCGCGTTCTTCGCCGGTGAAGCCGCCGCCGAGGGTAAGGTCGTTCTGGTATACTTTCCAGGACATGCCTGCTTTTTCGAGGAGTTCGGGGAAGGTGGTCCATGCTATTTCGCCGGTGCGGACGTCGTTGCGGATATAAGCTTTTGATTCGCCGTCGGGTTGGGGGCGGATGGTGCCGGTCCACAGGAAGAGGCGGTTGGGCCAGGTGCTTGTCATGCCGGAGGCGAAGTTCTGGTCGCAGATGGTGAAGGCGTCGGCGAGGGCGTAGTTGAAGGGCAGGTCGTCGCGGGTGTAATGGCCGAGGGTCAGCGGCATGTCGGCGTATCGCGGATTGCCGGAGCGTTTGGCGGTAAGCCATCGGTCGTGGCGGCCGCGGTTGAATGCGTCGACCTGGCTGGAGCGGACGTGTGGGATGGATCCCATCCAGGTGATGCTGGTATCGCGGATGTCGAAGCGGAATGGCGCGTAGGTCTCCCCTTTTTCGTTGGTCTGCAGCCAGACGCGGTTGTTGTCGGGCAGCCTGATCGCGCGGGGGTCGTTGAAGCCGCGAACACCGCGGAGGGTGCCGAAGCAGTGGTCAAAGGATCTGTTCTCCTGCATGAGGATGACGACGTGTTCGGCGTCCAGCCATGTGGAGGAGGGATCGGGGTTGATAGCGAGGGCTTTGCGGATGGATTCGGGGAGGAGGCCGTTCCAGCCGGCTGCTCCGGAGAGGAGCATTGCTTTTTTGAGGAATTCGCGGCGTGTGTCCATTGGGATTGATTTTGTCCGCGGGATGATCCCGTGGGTGTTGAGGATTGATTTTGTCCGCGGGGTGCGCCGCGGGTTTTGGATTAATAGTTTAGAGATAGGGTTGGAGGGCGGTTCTCCAGACCTGGTAGCCTTTGTCATTGAGGTGGAGGCCGTCCATGGTATAGGCGGCGTTGAGGCGGCCGTCCTTGTCGAGGAAGTGCGGGTGCAGGTCGACGAGGGTAATATGATATTTTTCGGTCAGGCGCCGGATGCCGTCGTTGACGGCGGCGATATGCTGATCCTTATTATAGTGATCCTTGTGCTGGGTGAAGGTATTGTTGGTCGGCAGCAGGGTTTGAAAATAGATCTTTGTAGACGGGGAGGCCTGTTGTATCCGGCGGATCATGGACTCGTGGTTGCGGGTGATGAGGCTATCGGGAATATTGCGGCCTATATCGTTGATGCCGATGAGGATGAAGATCTTTGCGGGATGGCCTTCTGTAACTTCGTCGAGACGCTGGAGTACGCCGAATGTGAGGTCGCCCGATATTCCGCGGTTGCGGGCCGTGGGGAGTTGCAGGAGTTCGTTCCAGTCCGTGCCGGCGGTGATGCTGTTACCCAGAAAGATGACGTCTTTTGTGGAGTTGGGATAGCTGTTAAAGAGCGCCAGGCGCTGGGTGTAGGTGGGGGGGCGGTAGTTGGTGTCGCCCATGGGGCTCGTGGGTGGGGTCCTGGCGAGAGTGCCTGTCTGGGCGTGTAGGAATAGTGCAGGGACCAGTGTAATAATAATGGATAGGACCTTTTTCATAATTAGAAAGCAATTTTAAACGATTGCTTCAAAACTAGGAAAGGTTTTTAAACTTAAAAAAATAAAATTTAATAAAATGAAAGATGGGCTAGTGGCGGCCGCCGCCTCCTCCTCCTCTGAAACCTCCGCCTCCGCCACCGCCGCGGAAACGGCCGGGGAAGACGCCGGGCATTTTTCGCTGGTTTTTGCCGGAGAAGTTGTTGAGGTTGTAGGTGAAGGTCAGCATGGCGTAGCGCTGGAGGGTAGATGTTCGGCTGGTGGACACCCTGTTGAGTGATACTGTCTTGCTGACGGATGTATTTTCTTTTAGCAGGTCGAAGACGGTGAGGCGGATTTCTCCATTTTTTTTACGAAACAGTGATTTTGCGATGCTGGGGCTGATCAGCGGGATGCTGGCGTTGTATCCGGGCACGCGGTTGTCGGTATAGGTATAGGTGAAGTTGGTGGCGATGAGCCAGCCGCTGTTGGTATAGGCGGTTATCTCCGCGTCGACGACCTGGGAGAAGTAGTCGAAGTTTTGCTGGGGGTGGAGGCTGTTGCGCGCGATGTTGTAGTTGGAGGTAGCGCTGAGGTTCATGTCGAAGTTCTTCTTTATGTTGGAGGTCCAGGAAACAGTCTGAGACAGGGTGGTGTTGCGGGAGTAGTCGTGCTGATAGTCCCCGGCGATGCCGGAGTCGACGAGGGTCTGGGACTGTCCGTAGTTGATATTGGTGATCAGGTTCAGGTTTGACTTTGGCTTTTTGAGGGACCAGCCGTAGTCGAAATAGCCGGCTACGCTCCAGGTGCCGCTGAGGTTGACATAAGTTGTGGTTTGTCCTCCTTTTTTGTTGGGAACGATGGCGCTCTGGATGTCGTTGACGGTGGTGCTGGCGTTGACGGTGGCGAAGAGGACGTTCTGGGTCGAGGGATTATAGGACTGGTAGAGCAGCCGGACGCTATGGGTGAACTGTGGTTTCAGAGATGGGTTACCCGTGGTATAGTTGATGTTGTCGTTGGTCGTGGTCAGGGGCTGAAGCTGGGAGGCGGAGGGCTGGCCGGTCCTGCCGGAGTAGTAGAAGCGTATCCGCTGCATGTGGGAAAAAGAGTACATGAAGTTGACTGCGGGTGTCCAGTTGACATAGGTGTGGGCGACGTCGATGCCTTTTGTCGTGTTCTGGCTGTTGTAGGTGGTGAACTGGACGCCGGAGCCTGCGTTGATATTGAATTTGGCGTTTTGTATCCGGTAGTTGAGGGTGATGCGGTCGGAGTTGGACCCGAATTTATAGGAGTTGCTGAAGAGGCTGTCGTAGCTGGTGTAGGCGTGTGCGGCGTCTTCGTAGTCGAAGGTGTTGTTGGTGGTGGTATGGTGGGTATAGGTATGGTTGTAGTTGAGTTCGACGATCGAATTCTTTGTGATGGGTTCGGTATAGGAGAGCGTGGGGCTGAGGGTGACCGAGCGTAAAGAGTCGTTGTAGTACTGGCGCAGGTTCTGGGTCGAGTCGAGCAGGAAGAAATTGTTGAGGGCGTTGTTGTAGCCGTAGCCGTTGTTGACGTTGGCTGTCCCGTTGATGTCGAGGGAGAGGGTCCGGTAGGGTTTTGCGAATTTGTGGCGGAGGGTGATATTGGAGCCGTTGACGTTGAAGCCGTGGTTGGTGCTGTTGGTGCTGCCGTCCGAGGTACTGACTGGCGTGCCGTGCTGGTCGGTGGTGGAGGAGACCGACGCGGAGTTGGGGCTGCTGGTCTGGAAGGCTATATTGGGCCGGAAGACGAGTGAGCTCCTGTTGTCGATCTTTTCTTCTATGTTGAGGTTCATGCGTTGGTTGGCGCTGCGCTGGTAGCCGGTGGAGGTTCGGGTGGTGGTATTGGAAGTGTCTTCGGCTGCGTCGAAGAATTTCTCTGTAAGGCTTTGGCTGCTGGTGGAGACGTGTGTGAAATTATAGAAATAGCTGCCGTATATCTCGCCTTTTTTGCCGAGGGAGTCTCGGTAGTTGAGGCCGGCGGCCCATACGGTTGTTACGCCGGCTCCGCTGCCGTTGGTGGCGGCAGAGGGTCCGCGGCCGCTGCCGCGTCTGCTGCCGGATGAGCCGAGGATGTCCTGGGCGGTGAAGTTCTGTTTGTTGATGTCGTTGCCTTCCCCGAGGACGGAGATCTGCTGGTTGTTGTTGAAGCGGTGGAAGTTGAAGCTATTGTTATAGGCCTGGTCTGTTCCGCCTCCCGCGATGGCGCGGCCGAAGTATCCCTGCCGTCTGTCTCTGCGGGTGACGATGTTGATGGTCTTTATGCGGTTGCCGTTGTCGAAGCCGGAGAATTTGCTCTGGTCGTCGAGGTCGTCGAATATCTCGTATTTCTCGATGATGTCGGGGGGGAGGGTGCGGGTGGCCAGTTTAGGGTCGTCGCCGAAGAAGCGTTTGCCGTTGACGAGGATGCGCTGCACTTTTTCGCCCTGTGCAGTAATGTTGCCGCTGGCGTCGACCTGGACGCCGGGAAGTTTCTTCAGCTGGTCTTCCGCGACGGCGTTGGGTTTGGTGGCGAAGCTGGCCGCGTTGTATTCGATGGTGTCTTTCCTGATCCGCATGGGTGGGCTTTGGACGACGACCTCCTGGAGGACGTCGGTGGCCTTCTGCATGTAGAAGTTGTGGTAGTCGATGTCTATTGTCGTTGTGTTTATGGTGAGGCGTCTGGTGATGTGGTGGAAGCCTTCGAAGGTGATCGTGAGCTGGTAGCTGCCGGCCTCGAGGTTTCTGAAGGAGAAGGCGCCGTGTTTGTCTGAGATCATAAACTGGGCGTCGGTGCTGTCGGATGCGGGGGTGAGGGAGATCGTGGCCTCGGAGAGGGGTTGGTTGGCCGAGGAGTCTATGACTACGCCTTTTACGCTGCCGCGGATGTGCGGCTGAGCCGCAGAGTATAGAGACAGGCAGGAAAGGAAGAAGAACACGAGGATTCTCATAAGCTGATAAAGCTAGAGATAAGGCGGGGGATTTTTTGAGGGGATAGGTGAATGGGGATTTGCTATCGGCGAGTTATTCCGCTTTTAGGTTTCTTATAGGATTTGTTTTGGCGGCTTTTATGGACTGGTAGCCTACGGTGAGCAGGCCGATGGCGACGGCGGCGGCGCCTGCGGCGAGGAAGGGCCATGGGCTGAGGCGGATGTGGTAGGCGAAATTATTGAGCCAGGTTTTGCTCAGATACCAGGAGAAGGGCGTGGCGATGAGGAAGGCGAGGAGGATGAGGGAGAGGAAATTCTTACAGAGGAGGAAGGTGATAGTGCCGGTGGTGGCGCCGAGGACTTTGCGGATGCTTATTTCTTTTGCTTTCTTTTCGGCGGTGAAGAGGGCCAGGCCGAAGAGGCCGATGCAGGAGATGAGGATGGTAATGGCCATAGAGGTATTGACGAGGGTGGCGGTGCGTCGGTCGTTGTCGTATAGGCGGGCCAGTGATTCGTCGAAGAAGCGGTAGTTGAATGCGCGGCCGGGGTAGACGGCTTTCCAGTCGGCCGCCATTTTGGCGAGGACGGGGCCGGGGTTGTTGGTGGCCAGGCGGACGGCGATGGAGCCTTTTCTGTCGGGGCGGTTGATGATGCAGGTCGGGAGGATGGGGTCGTGCATCGATTTGGTGTGGAAATCTGCGACGACGCCTGTGACGGGATACGGTCTGTCGTTCCAGTATAGTATCCTTCCGAGGGATCTTTCGGGTGTTCTGTCGCCGAGGAGGCGGGAGAGGGATTCGTTGATGACGAGTTCGCGGACACTGTCGGCGGGCGAGATGTTCTTGCCGGCGATCAGGGTTATCCGGTAGAGGGGGATGAAGTTCTCGTCGCCTACGACCTGGGTTACGCCGATGGGTTTGGGGTCGGAGGGGGAAGTCTTTAGCGCCATGCCGCGGGTGTTGTCGGTCATGGGGGTTACCCATTGGAGGGCGGTCTGGCCGATGCCAGGAAGGTGGCTGAGCTTTTCGGCGAGAACTTTGGTGTTGCCGGGGGGTTGGCCGCGGGGAGCGTCGATGGTGAGGATGGCGTCGCTGCTAAAGCCTGGGTTTATCGCGCGGGCGTAGCGGAGTTGGCCGGCGATGACGAAGCTGCCGATGATGAAGACGAGGGATACCGCGAACTGGAATACGATGAGGCCTTTGCGGAGCAGCCATTGTTCGCCGCCTTTTTGTTCAGCGCCGCCTTTGAGGCTGAGGGCCGGGGTATAGGAGGAGAGGACCTTTGCGGGGTAGAAGCCTGCGAGCAGGGTGGTGATCAGGAGGGTGCCGGTGAGGAAGGCGAGTGTGGGCGGGGTTAGCAGACCGGTTTTCAGGCCGGGGGGTATGAAGGTGTGAAATAGTTGCAGGGTGGGGCTGACTGCGGCGATCGCGAGGAGGATGGAGAAGCCGGTGATGACGGCGGTCTCGAGGAGGAACTGCAGGCGCAGGCTTGTCCGGGTGCTGCCGAGTACTTTGCGGATGCCTACCTCTTTGGCCCGGCGAAGGGACTGGGCGGTGGAGAGGTTGATGAAGTTGATGACTGCGAGCAGGAGGATGAAGCAGGCGATGGTCAGCAGGCCGTAAAGGGTCGGCATGTGGGCGGTGAGGACAGGGTTCTCTATGACGTCGCTGTCGAAGTGGATATCGGCCAGCGGTTGCAGCCAGAGTTTCAATTTGAAATTAGGGGTGCGGTGTGGCTGGACGAGGTTGGCAAGTCCGCGGTCGACGGCGGCCGGTTTTGTATTTGGGGAGAGTTTTATGAAGGTCCATGCGGACATATCGCCCTGGGTCCAGGCGTCGGCGCGGGTGGTGGTATCGGTGGAGGAGGATATAAAGTCGGTGAAAGGGAAGTCGGTGTTTTGGGTCCTGTCTTTTACGATACCCGATACCGTTAGTCTTAGTGAATCTTCGTAGACGATCTGTTTACCGATGATGTTGCCGGGACTGGTGTTGCCGAAATAGAATTTGGCTTTCGTCGCGGTCAGGACGACGGTGGACGGGGCCTGAAGGGCGGTTGCGGGGTTGCCGGCCAGCCATTCGTAGGGGAAGATGGAGAAGTATTGTGGTTGGGTGTAAACGGCGGATGGTTTGAATGGGTAGGGGACGCAGGTCGTTATTGATTCGATGCCTGGCAGGGTCAGGCGGGATGCGACGAGGGGGATCTTTGCGAAGTGGAGGGTCTTGCCGGAGGTTTCGGGGAGGTCGCCCATGACGCGGTAGATGCGGTCACGGTCCGGGTGGAAGCGGTCGAAGCTGAGTTCGTGGTGTATGATGAAATAGATGGAGAGGCATGCGGTTAGTCCCAGGGAGAGACCGAGTATGTTGACGGCGGTGTAGAATTTATTGCGTCGGAGGTAGCGTAAGAAAGTTGTTGGCATGGTCATTCGGCTTTTAGCGCGGGCGCCGGATTTTTTCTGGCGGCTGCATAGGTCTGCGAGATGATGGTAAAGAGGCCGATGGCAAGCAGCAGGATATAGCAGGCTGATGCAGCCAGGAAACCGTTGCCGGGGCGTTCGGCGAAGTTCATCTGGAAGAGGAAGCTCAGGGTGTAGCCGATGGGCAGGCCGATGGCGCCGGCGATGACGAGCAGCCTGATGAAACGGCGGGAGAGCAGGCGGACCAGCTGGGATTGGTTGGCGCCGATGACCTTTCGGATGCTGACCTCTTTGCGTCTTGTCTCGACGCTATAGATGACGAGACCGAGCAGGCCGAGGGTGGCGATGGTGACTGCCATGAAGGCCAGGTAGCCCAGCAGGGAGAGGGTGGCGGACTGGGAGTCCATGCCGGCGATGTCTTCATCGAGCCATGTGCCGGTGAAGGGTTGTTTGGGGATGGCGCGATGCCAGGCGGCGGCGAGGCGTTGGGTCAGCGCTTTTTTGTCGGAGGAGGAAGTGGTGATGTATAAATAGTTGTAGTTGGCTATTTTGTTGCGGAAGGCGGTGGGATCGGTGGGCCTGCCTGCGCCTTCGTAGACGAAGTCCGAAGTCACGCCGATGATGGTCAGCAGTGTACTGTCGTTGACCCATAGCCGTTTGCCGAGGGCGACGGCGGGCGTTGTGAAGCCCAGGAGCCGGCTGGCTTTGGTGTTGATGATGACGGAGCGTTCGGTGCTGTCGTCGGACGTGAAGTTGTGGCCTGCGACGAGGGCGATCTTCATGGAGGGGATGAAGGCGTGGTCGGCGTAGAGGTAGTTGAGGTTGATCGTGCCTTTCTGGTTGTTATCGATCCATGCGGGGCCGCGGGGGCCTTCGTAGCGGGGCTGGAAGCGGACAGACATGGCTGAGACGGATCTGACGCCGCTGGTGGCGGCGAATGCGGAGGCGACCAGGCCTTTTTCTGCGCCGTCCAGGGGGACTATTACGGTGTTGTCTTTTTTGAAGCCGCGGTCTTTTCCCGAGAGGTATGCGAACTGTCGATAGAAGGAGGACAGAAAGATGACGATGACGAGGGAAAGCGTATATTGAAAGACGATTAGGGTCTTCTGGAGGCCGACGCTGCCGAAGAGTTTGACGGTAGTGAGGTTCCTGAGTACGCGCAGGGGGCGGAAGGAGGAGAGCATCCAGGCGGGCGCGGAGCCGGCCAGCAGGCCGGTGAAGAGCGCGAAGCCGATGGTGGCGAGGACGAATGGAATATTATAGCGAAAAGATGATGGAACCATTTCGTAGCCGTCGTTGAAGGGGGCGTAGCGGACGATCAGGGAGAAGAGCATCCAGGCGAAGCCGAGGGCGAGGAAGGCCGTAATGCAGGCCTCGACGATATATTGAAGAAATATCTGATAGCGTTGGGCGCCGTTGATCTTTCTTACGCCGACCTCTTTTGCGCGGGTCAGGGCCCGGGCGACGGTGAGGTTGGTGTAGTTGAAGCAGGCGGCGATGAGCAGCAGGAGGGTGACGTCGATCCCTGTCCATAGTTTGGACCAGGAGGTTCCGCGGCCAATTTCGTTGTAGATATCCGATGAGCCGGGGCTGACGGCTGTGATGGGCTGGGTGTCGAAGGATAGCTGGCCGTTCCTGTCTTTGCTGTTGGGGCCGGCGGCGATGCTCTTTAGCAGGCCTTTCAGCGGGGTTGTGTTTTTGGTTAGCACATAGGTGTAAGTGGCACGGCAGTCGCCCCAGTCATTGGACAGTATGGCGGATCCGGATGCGTAGGCGTCGAAGTCGATATGTGATTTATGCGAAGGGGTGGCCAGGACGCCGGTCACCATGTATTGACCTTTTTTGCCGAAGCTGATGATTTTCCCCATCGG
>Ga0068853_100000381_pt1 | contig 30507 bp, 24 predicted proteins | sample KBSCornC32_FD_65655 | JGI IMG/M metagenome (GOLD analysis project Ga0068853, IMG submission 65655) | Corn rhizosphere microbial communities from Kellogg Biological Station, Michigan, USA - KBS Corn C3-2 | ecosystem: Host-associated > Plants > Roots > Rhizosphere > Soil ... | reverse complement strand
GGATAAAAAAGAGGATCGAAGGCTTTGTGCTGGTCATAGCGGGATTGAGCCATGCCGGCAACGGCAATCCCGCAAAGGAGGGTCAATAGATAAGGTTTCATGTATACTAATATACATAAAAAAAACGCCGGCATAAGCCGGCGTTCCTTAGCAATATTTGAACGGCAATCAATGCTGCAGCGAATCTGCGGGCACGATACCCATATCCTTTATTTCCTGTGGGCTCATCGCCGGCATCTGCCGCGCGAGCAGCCTGTCGTAGATCTTTTTACCTACCGCCAGAGCATCTTCCTTCGACCGGAATCCCCAGCCGTGGGAAGCGATGGCCGGAACAACATCCTGATGAATATAGATCCGTCCGTCCTGCAGGATCTCATAACCCCATCCTTTTTCCGTATGGAAGGCCCGCAGCTCGACGTATACATGATCCTTCTTCCATTGACCGCGGCGATACACATTATAAACAACCACGGCGCCAATCCCTAGCAACAACAGAATGGTGATCCCCCACTTACGAAAGAACTTCATCACGCTCTCTTAGTCGAACTGGTTGTAGATCTGGTTGGGGAAGAACTCCAGCAGGTCCTGAAAACCGATGCCGCCACCCGTCGCCGAAGGCAGACCGGTACCGACAAATCCCCGGTTCTTGATGGTAAAGCCAACCGCATTTACGCGGGCGCCACCCTCAAAAGGAGTCTTCTCTGTCCACAGATCGGAAGCAAAATCATACTCCCAGGTATAAGTATAAGAAGTACCATTGGCGCCGGTCGTCAGATACCCCTTGTCACCGCTGGTAGTACCCGTGATGACAAAGCCCGAACCCAGTTCGCGAACGATATTCGTATATCCGTCGTCGTAAGTGCTGCTGCTGGTGTTGGAGATATCCCTCAGCCTCGTCCAGGCAACGCTGTCGGCCTTGGCGGGATCGAACGTCCAGAAATCATAGCACATATTGTTGACCGCCCAGCGGGAACCCGGAGTGCGGCCCGTCAGCAGATAACCCTTGTTGCCATATACCCAGCTGACAGCGCCTGAACGCTGCGATCCGGGCATGAAAGACTTCTGGGTCCAGGTGTTGGAACCCGGATCGTACTGCCATACGTCATTGAAATAGTAGTTGAGGTCCGTACCGGTCAGCACATAAGCCGTGTTGGCGAAGCTGAACGCAACGGCATCCTTCCGGGGATAGCTCTTCTTGTTGTCATGGATGCTGTCTACCTGTGTCCAGGCGTCCGCGGTGGGGTCGTAGGACCAGAAATCGGCATACACCGTATAACCGTCATTTCCAATACCCGTGCCGATATAGCCCTTGCCATTTACAGCGAATCCAACCGCATTGCTGCGGGGCGCACCAGCAAAATCCTGGATCTGCTTCCACGCACCCAGAGCACTGTCATAACCGGTCGGGCTGGCAGTGGAGATAGGAGCGGCAGTGTATCTGAACATGGTCGTGAGACGCGTGTTGGGAGTTTGCGGATTGATGCCGGTACCGATGTAGGCAGCATTGTCGATGACAAAGGAAGCGGCTGCGCCACTGGGTACTCCCGGGAAGGTCGCACGCCCAACCCAGTTGCCGTTTTGTGTATAGTTTAAGCTAGCTTTGGTACAGCTGAAAAGGATACCGACTAACATTAATGAGAACAAAGTAATGTTGATCCGCTTCATGTTTTAGTGAAATTTTTCGCTAAAGTATTAGAAGTCCAGGTAGGAAATTCGTTAAAATGTATCTTTGGGGATATTTAATAGACAATCAACCACTTTTCATATACAAAAAAAGAAATAGTGCTGAAAAAAAGACAGTTACAACAACTGGAGATAATTTGGATTGGTATATAAAAACCGTCTGTTAGTCGTTTTTTTAGTACTTTTGATACATACTAACAAAATAGTAACAAGAAGGGCCCCTAATATTGCACGGAATCTAATAAAAACAGCCCATCCAAAAAGACGCCGGAAAGCGCCCGTCAAGACTTGGCCTTCAGACCAATAAGAAACCCAGCATGACACTATTCAAATACCCAGGCAAAAAACTGCTTTTTTTCCTTTCTGTGGTTCTTTTTTTAGGGACAAGCTGTCAAAAACAGCCCAACCTGCTCTTCGGAAATTCCTATACCAACGATAACAACGGGGCCAATATTGTTGTTGTGGATACGTCGACGGTTCTCCTGTCAACCGTCTATACAGATTCTACCTCGACCAACGGAACGGGCTATCTCATGGTAGGCTCCTACAACGACCCCTACCTCGGGAATATCACATCCCGCGCCTACTGGCAGGTCTCCCCGCCCGGCTCCCTGCCTTCGCTGAGCCCGATCAACGACCGGTATGACTCCATCGGTCTCCTTCTTTTCTTCAAAAAGAACAACCCCTGGTACGGGGATACGACCTATAGCCAGAACTATGTCGTCAATCAGGTAGACTCGCTCTACCAGCTGGCGACCTTCCAGAATGGCTTCAACAGCAAAACGGTGCTGCCGCTCGACCCCGATTCCCTCGGAGAGACCGGCCCCATATTCATCTTTCCGACGCAACGCGACACCTTACCCTATATCAGCCAGGGCGCCGGCCAGGGCGACACGGTCAAGATAAGGCTCAACGACAACCTGGGCAAACAGTTATATAATATGGTGTACAGCCTGTCCGATACCCTCAAAAACGTCACCAAATGGCTCAACTGGTTTCACGGCCTGGCGCTCTCGTCGAAGTCCGTCCTTAACAGCGGCCAGACCGGCGCCATCTACGGCTTCAAGGACAGCTGCGTAATGCGTATCTACTACCGGGAAGCAGGCGTCATCAGCACTCAGAAGTACATCGATTTTAATATCACCAACAGAGGTCTGGCCTTCAATCATCTGTACAGGCAGTTCGCGGATAAAAGCAGGCCTGGGACGGCCCTCGACCAGCTGAAGCTGCCCGCGGCGACCGTCCAGACCCCGCCGGCCACCGTGTCAAGGCTTACCGGCAATGCAGCCTATGTGCAGACCATGACCGGTCTCAACGTGAAGCTCAGCTTCCCCTATCTGCGCGCTATAGCCCAGCGACCCGACTATATCGGACTCCTGCGCGCGACCCTGACAGTCCGCCCAGTACCGGGCAGCTTTAGCACCCAGTGGCGCATCCCGCCGACGCTGGGTATCTATACAACCGACCAGAACAACGAACTCGGGATACCGGTACCGGCCATCGGCCTCTCCGGCGCGCAGACCGGCAACCTTTCCCTGAACTATTTCGCGCCGCTGACCACCACCTACACCTATGACGTCACCGCTTTCATAAAGGGACAGATCACCAATAACGCGTCCAATGCAACCGAACAGGGTCTCCTGCTCAGCGTACCGTCACCGGCCAACACCACGGATTTCCGGCGACTGGTGATAGCAGACCAGACCTACCCTGTCAATCAGCGGGTGCTCCTGAACGTTTACTATATATCCCTTTTCCCCCACCAATAAATAACTAATTACTTACGGGATGAAACCGAGCCTCATGAACTATATCACTTTCGTCAACCTCCAGCGAGGTTCCGTCCGACCATTAAAAATTCGTTTACTCCGGACGAAAAGATCGGTCGTCATATACCTGCTCACTTTGATCTCCCTGGGGGGAATGGCACAGGGAAACTTCTCACCCTATTCCCAGATGGGACTCGGGGACATAGAGGATGGCTTCTATAATCGCACTACGGGTCTCGGCAATACCGGCATCGCCTATCGCTCCAACCGTTTTCTGATCAATAACAACCCTGCCTCATTCAGCGAACTGGCCAACCAGTATTTTACCATGGAGACCGGCATCCGCGGCAGCTTTATCGACTATAAAGGCTCGCCCGTGGACATCGCCAGCACCCAGAGCGGCGACATCACCTTCCGGCGCCTGGCCATGGGTATCAAGCTCACCAGACACTGGGGCAGCAGCATCGGCCTGGTCCCCTTCAGTACCCAGAACTATGAGTTCAATGTCCCCTACGACATCCAGGGCAGCGGTACCGAAATTGCCAACCACTACTATTCAGGACACGGCAGCGTCAACAAAGTATACTGGGCCAACTCCTACGAGTTCTTCCACCACGTCTCCATCGGTGTGGAAGCAGGCTATATCTTCGGCCAGCTCAATCAAAAGGACATCATCCAGGCCGGCAACGGAGCAACGCAGGTCTCTACGACCAACGACATCAACCTCCAGAACCTGTACATGACCTATGGCCTGCAGACATACGGCAATCTGGGCAAACACTGGCAGTGGGGCATCGGCGGCACCTTTTCCCCGCGGGCGGACCTCCTGGCATCCTACAACAAAAGCGTCCTCGACAACGACTCCGTCAGCCTCCAGAACAACGAACTCCAGCAGCGTTATCTCTCACTGCCTCATAGCTATGGCGTCGGCCTCTCGCTGACCCATAACCAGAAATTTACCTGGGTGGCCGACTACCGCTTCCAGGACTGGGATGCCGTAAAGAGCAAGAACGTATACCCCGGCCAGGACTACGCCATCGCCAGCAGCGAAAGAGGCAGCTTCGGCTTTGAGATATCCAGGAAAAAAGCGCTCTACAACAGCCGCGTCGAACTCAGCTACTTCCAGTCGGGCGTTTACTACGGCAACTCCTACCTGCAGATCAACGGCGAGCAGATCAAAGACATGGGTGTCACCGCCGGCTTCGGGATCAACTCCCTCAAGACCCCGCTGGCCTACTCCATCACCTTCCAGTACGGAGTAAAAGGCACGACAAAGAACAACCTGATCCGCGAAAACTATTTCAACGTCACCTTCAACATCAACTACGGTTCTATCTGGTATACAAAAGGAAAGAAATTTGAGTAATACGTTCGATCTCCACCAACCAATGCAGGGCTTCCCGATGATGGGAATGCTGAACTGTATTGTTGTGGAAGACAACACCAAGCAATCCGCCCTTCTAAAGGACTATATTGCCAAAACACCCAAGCTCTCCTTTTCCGGTAAATGCGAATCTGCAGTAGACGTTTTCCAGCTGGTTGTCTCGCACCGCGCGGACGTCATCTTCTGGGACATCCGCCTGCTCGACAACAAGGTCATGGTCCGGCTCAGGGAAGCAGGCTACTACCCCATCGTCATCTGTATCGCTGACAAACAGGAACAGGAAGAAAAAGAGACCGAGATAGACGTCTTCAGCTACCTGCTCAGACCCCTGTCCTTCGAACGCTTCCTCTCCACGATGAACAAGATACGGGACTATCTTTCCACCACGATCTATATCCATCACCGCAACAACCGTTTCGTCTTTGTCAAATCGGAATACAAGATCATCAAGGTGAAATTCGAGGATATCCTGTTCTGCGAGGGCATGAAGGACTATACCCAGATACACGTCCGGGGCCGCGCCGAACCCATACTGACCCTCAACAACCTGAAATCCTTCTCCTTCAAGCTGCCACCGGAAGAATTTATCCGCGTGCACCGTTCCTTTATCGTCAGCCTCACCCATATCGACTCCATCGCCCGCAACGAGATCTATATCGGAAAAAAGATCATCCCCATCGGCGACAGCTTTAAGGACGATTTTTACCAGATCATCGAGTGGAACTCGTAACGGCCACCTAACCCACCGGATCGGCCACCGGAGCTTCGTCGGAACTGCTTCGACACGTTCCTCCTCGCTCATTTCCTTCGCTTTGCTCGGGAACCTCTCTCAAAAATTTTGTAACTTTGCACGATGGAACCGCAGAACAGAGTAAGAATAGCGATCCTCGATCTCTATGAAGGCGTTGCCAATCAGGGGATGCGCTGTATCCGTGAGTTGATCGCTGAATACGGCAGAAAACATGACCTCGCCATCCGGCTCGACGAATTCGAGGTCCGCCAGGCAAAGCAGGTCCCCGACCTCTCTTACGATATCTATATCTCCAGCGGCGGCCCCGGCAGCCCCCTCGACAGCGAAGGCTCCGAATGGGAATCCGTCTATTTCGACTGGCTCGGCGAAGTCGAACGCTTCAATACGACCGCACCTTCTCCCGCCCGCAAACGGGTGCTCTTTATCTGTCACTCCTTCCAACTGGTATGCCGACACTATAACATCGCTCATGTCACGAACCGGAAGTCCACGGCCTTCGGTGTCTTCCCGGTGCACATGCTCGACGGGGCAAAGGACGAACCCATATTCGCCGGCCTCCAGGACCCTTTCTATGCCGTAGACAGCCGTAGCTATCAGGTCATCCAGCCCAACTACGAACGACTCGAAGAGATGGGCGGCCGGATTCTGGCCATAGAAAAAGAAAGGCCCCACGTCCCACTCGAAAGGGCGATCATGGCCGCCCGCTTCAACCCTTACATGGTCGGCACACAGTTTCATCCCGAAGCCGATGCCATCGGTATGAGCATGTACCTGCAGCGGGACGACCGTAAACACACCGTTATCGCCGAACACGGTGAAGCCAAATGGCAGAGCATGATCGAACAACTCAACGACCCCGACAAGATCCTCTGGACATACAGCCATATCATACCCAATTTCCTCGACAGCGCACTGATGACTTTGAACCGGGCTCAGCCCAGTTTGGTCTAAACGACGTACCTTTCGGTAAAACAAGCCTGCATGGTACCAGCACTGCGGACCGCGTTCAACGAAACCTTTACAAAACAGCGCTACGCCAATTTTCTGACGGACCTCGACAGCCGCTATCCCGGCGCCATCGATTTCCGCCTCGCCGAAACACCCGTCTTCGTCCCAAAAGGCCTCGCGGCACAGCTGACAGAAGCCTGCGAGTCGATCGTCGACCTTATCCTCGACGCCCGCTTCAAAGAATGGACCGAGCGCGCTATCCCCGCCGACGAACGCGTCGCCAACGAAAACGACCACCCGCACTTTCTCGTCTTCGACTTCGGCATCTGTGAGGACCCCATCCACGGCTATACACCCAGACTCATCGAAATGCAGGGCTTCGCCAGCCTCTACGGATTTCAGGTATACTTCCCCGAAACCCTGCGCCGCCACTTCCCCATTCCCGACAACTACAGCCAGTTCCTCAGCGGCTACGACCACGACAGCTACCTTACCCTTTTAAAAGAGACCATCCTCGGCACCCACGCACCGGAAAACGTCATTCTTCTTGAAATAAAACCCAACGAACAAAAGACAAGGGTAGACTTCTATTGCACCAGGGACTACCTGGATATCCAACTGGTATGCCTGACCGAACTGATACAGGAAGGCCGCCAGCTCTTTTACATTCACCCTTCCACGGGCAAAAAAACGCCCGTCAAACGCATCTACAACCGGCTGATCTTCGACGAGCTCAACGCCGTAAAGGATACGCTCGGACCACACGTCGATATTCGCCAGGACCTCGACGTCGAATGGGTGGCCCACCCCAGCTGGTTCTATCGGGTCAGCAAGTTCACCCTTCCCTTTATCCGCCACCCCTTCGTCCCGCCTACCTTCTTCCTCAACGAGCTCAAACAGCCCCCGGCAGACCTGGAGAACTATGTCCTGAAGCCCCTGTTCTCCTTCTCAGGACGCGGGGTCATCATCGACGTTCAACCCGGAGACCTCGACGTCCCCGACCCCGCGAACTGGATCCTTCAACAAAAAGTCAGATACGCAGACGCCATCCCTACCCCGGATGTCCCGGCCAAAGTTGAGATCCGGATGATGTACCTTTGGAAAGACGGCGCCAGCCGCCCCACGCCCGTCATCAATCTGGCCCGGCTAAGCAAGGGAAAAATGATCGGGGTCAGCTATAACAAAGACCGGGAATGGGTTGGCGGAAGCGTCGGCTTTTTCGAACGATAACACTGCACAGCATGGACCTTCAGTTAAAAGGAAAAACAGCCATCGTAATGGCCGCCAGCAAAGGCCTGGGTAAGGCCTGCGCCCTGATGCTCGCCGCCGAAGGCGCCAACATCGTCATCGGTTCGCGCAACAAGGAGACCCTCGACAGCACAGCCGCAGAGATACGGGCCAAAGGCGTTAAAGTCCTTGCCATCCCCGTCGACATCCGGAAACCCGAAGAGGCGGCAGCGTTCATGGATGGCGCAGTAAGGGAATTTAGATCCATCGACATCCTCGTCAACAATGCCGGCGGTCCACCCTTCGGCAAATTCGAATCCTTCGACGATGCGGCATGGCAGTCGGCCTTCGACCTCAACCTCATGAGTTTCGTTCGCCTGAGCCGCCTCGTGATCCCGCATATGCGCGCCACCGGCAGCGGCCGCATCATCAATATCACCAGCCTTTCCGTAAAGACCTATCTGGCCAACTCCGTCCTCTCCACCAGTATGCGCATGGGCGTGGTCGGTATGGCCAAGATGTTGTCCAACGAGCTGGCGCCGGATAATATTACCGTCAACAATGTCGCCCCCGGTCTCATCCTGACCGACAGGGTAATGGATTCCCTGCCCCCCGTCCAGCCCGGCGGACCCGGTCTGGAAGAACTGCTCGCACAACGCGCCAAAGACATTCCCCTGGGCCGCATCGGCAAACCGGAAGAACTGGCCGCGCTCGTGACCTTTCTCGCCAGCCCGCTGGCAGGATATATCACCGGTGCGACGATCCAGGTGGACGGAGGCGCAGTAAAAGCTCCTTACTGATTCTCTGCCAGCCCGCGGCCACCGACCTCGTCGTCTCTTTTCTTGGTAACGATATTGATATGAACGGCCCAGTCAGCCAACTGATAGACCAGCTCCAGCTCGACCTTCACGTCCCTGTACCGCCAGTCGCCCGTCATCAGCTTCAGCGTGCTGGTCGTGAACGAAGCGCTCTCTTTGGCGGGCTCCAGGTCCCCTTTCAGATAGATCACGCTGCCGTCGACCAGGGTGAGATGACATCCCTGCAGCTTGCGGAACAGCTCCTGATAGGCTTTGGCGGCCTGATCGAACTCGTCACCGCCCGCCATCTTCGCCTGCCAGCTCGCCGTCGTGTCGTCCGCCGAATGCCAGCGGGTCACGATACACTGCTCCGACCCCGGCAGCTCGACGATGGATGCATAGTTCTCGAACTCACCCTGCGCGAGCACCAGCTCGCCGGTAATATTCCGGAGATTAAAGGGGAGATCCTTCAGCACGGCGTCGATCGCGCCGTTAAAAGACAATACCCGAACCCGGCTGCGTAATACCGAGTCTACCCGGGCAAGCGAATCTGTAAGTCGAAGGCTGTCCGCCGCAGAATAATGCGGCATGGCCTCTGCCAGAACCAGTGAGTCTTCATGGGTCAGCGGGACCTGCTTGCTCACCCCGCCATTCACGGGGCCTTGCGAAAATGCAAAAAAAGGGGCCACTACGGCCATGATTAGGGTAATTAAAGGTTTCATTCGATAGGATTTGCAACAAGAGTACAATCTTTCCTCCACGTAGGCCACCCAACCTTATCCACTTATCCACATTTCTGGCTACCTTCGGTGAAAAATAGGAATGCAACAACTCAACGATATTCCTGTAAAGAATACCCTCCCGGGTTTCTTCGGCAGAATGGTTCACGGCGACTCTTCCTCCCTCGTTTTCTGGGAGATAAAACAAGGCGGCGTCTCACCGGAACACCACCACGTTCACGAACAGATCACCTATATAATGGAGGGTCAGCTGGAAATGATCATTGGTGGTGAAAAATACCTGATGACTCCAGGGACCGTACACGTTATCCCATCCAATGTCCCGCATTCGGCTGTGGCTATCACGGATTGCAAGATCATCGACAGCTTCTCACCAGCCCGGGACGACTACCGGTAAACAAATATGGCACACACGCACTCACACGATCATACCCACGACCACAGCCACGGCGGCAGCGGCCACGACCACGACCACGGCTTCAGCCTGGGTCACCACCATCACCCGGTCGACCTGAAAGACGTCAACCAGGCCTTCGTCATCGGCATCGCGCTCAACTTCCTCTTCGTCATCATCGAGGCATCCGTCGGCCTTTATATCCATTCCCTCTCCCTCCTATCGGACGCCGGACACAACCTCGCAGACGTTGCCAGCCTGGCCATGTCCCTTATGGCTATCCGCCTGCTAAAGGTCAGACCGACAGAAAAATATACCTACGGCTATAAGAAAACGACCATCCTCGTAGCCCTGCTCAACGCAGCCATCCTGCTGCTCTCCCTCGGCGCCATCGGATATGAAGCGCTGCACCGGCTCATGGCCCCCGAACCGCTGCCCGGAAAAACGATCAGCATCGTGGCAGCCATCGGCATCGCCATCAACGCCATCACAGCCCTGCTGTTCTTAAAAGGAAAAGACAAAGACCTCAATATCCGCAGCGCCTTCCTCCACCTGCTGTCGGACGCCATCGTCTCCGCCGCTCTGGTCATCGGCGGTATCATCATCTTTTATACCCACCTGTACTGGATAGACTCCGCGCTCAGCCTGCTCGTAGCCATCGTCATTCTCTTCAGCAGCTGGCAGCTGCTCCGCGACAGCCTGCGGCTCTCCCTCGACGCGGTCCCCGAAGGCATCGAGGTCCGGAAAGTAAAAGAGATCATAGCCAAAATGAATGGAGTAAAAGACTTCCACCATATCCATATCTGGGCCCTCAGTACCACAGAGAATGCACTGACGGCACATCTTGTCGTCGACCGCAACTGTAAAATGGACGAGGTGGAAAAATTGAAACACAGCATCAAACACGAACTCCTGCACCAGAACATCCAGCACGCCACCCTCGAGATCGAACTGGAGAATTCTCCCTGCGACGAGCCGGACTGCTAACGGGAACCGTCCGCGGCGGACGCCGCCTAATTCACAAACCCCCAAAAAAATCCAAACCGGAGAACAAGCCCCGGCGAAGGATAGCTTGGCGCCACAAAATTATTATTATACCATCCAAACCCGTGCGGGCTGAACTTCATCGCATTGATATTCTCGGCCCTCACAAAGGCCGTAAACCCGCGGACCCGGAAATGCAGATACAGATTGACGTCCGGCAACTTCTGTTTAATAGTCGAATCCTGCGTAAAGAACTGCCCCACCACAGGCGCATACCCATCCGCCTTATAAGGGCTCACATACCTCAGCTCCACGCCAAAACTGGCGTTGAGATTCCTAAAGCCCAGACTGCCGTCATACCCCACCTGGTTCGTCGACATCAGCAGCGGTACGTGCACCGGCGAATTACCCGCGGTCTGCTGCAGATAGGTCAGCGTCCGCCATTTCCAGTGCCGGTACAACGTAAACTGCTTCCGCACGCTTATCTGCAATAAATTAAAAACGTCCGCCTGGGCGACCCGCGAATAGTTGGTGAAGAAGGCATAGTTCGTCATCAGATAATACGACGCCGACAGACTCAGCTGATGCTGCGGCTGGTCCAGCGAAGCAAAAAGATGCGTCGTATTCTCCTTTTTGATACCACTCTTGTAGGTCGTATCCAGATAAAAAGCGCTCGCCCGGTCGAAGACAAATCCCGGCGTCCGGTTGGCATTCTCGAAACCAGCCGTAAAATATCCGACCCGCCGCGTGATCAGCCTCCGCAGTGAGATATAGGCATTATAGTCCCCCGAGTTCAGCCCGTTGAGATAGAGCCGGCCGTACGCCTCGATATCCCACACCTGATTGCGCGTCTTGTTCCGGTACTCCCCGTGCGCAAAAACGTTCTGCGTATTGGTCTTATGAATCGTTTTTGTCGTCTGGCTGGAAAGCGAAGAATCAAAGGTCCCCGTCAGCAGCTCGAGCGTAGCGCCCAGCTTGACGAATTGCTGCGGATTCTTCGAGTCGGGAAACTGATAAAGAGAAAAATCATTGGAAAACACACTCCACTTATCCTGCAGATAGACGCTGTCTGCCGCAGGCGACAGCAGACCAAGGCCGTAGTTCTGCGCGTAATACGAGGAATCAAGTATATAGGTCGGATTGGTGGAAAAATCGAAATACCGGTATTTATAGGTGCTGTACGAAATGGTATGCTCCGCCCTTACGCGGGGATAGAACAACGGGATCACCGAAGTGTCTGTAACGATGGAATCCTTCTGCCCCAGGTCATACTGCTGACGCATCATAAAGGTCGTCGTCGAATAGCGCGTGCCGGTAGTGATAGGCGCGGAGAAGATATTCCCCGTAGCCTGCTGAATACCGTTGCCAAGCTTCACGGGCAGCGTCGCCTGATTGGCATACTGGATGGAATCCAGATCCGCGGGATTCTGAATGCCGCCGTTCTCGGAAGCCGCCAGCTTATTGCTGACCATTACAAAGAAATTCTGATACCGCTTGCTCTTCGCCTGATACCAGGTGGCCACCCGGATATTGGAATGGTTGGTATTCTGGTTCTGGAAGATGCCGGGCGCATTGATCAACCGGTAATCGAACGAAAAATTGAAGTTGGGACCCCTGTTCTGCGTATGGGAGACACTCACGAGCTGTTCCCCTCTGGCCGCCAGCATATACCCCAGCTCGGTATAAGGCCGGGTCGTGTTGAAAAACCGGGTATCCTCCACCCTGAGAGCGTAAACATCGTAGGCATGCCAGCCCGGGTCCCAGCCCGACTGCATCCTCGGCGAAAAGACCAGGCTCCGCGCCGGGGTCCCCATATTACCCAGATTGACCCAGGTCGAGGGCCGCGGTACCCTCCTGCCAAAATCTAAAATGGAAGAATCCAGCTTCAGCAGCCGGCTCGAGTCGAGATAACGATAATTGATGGTGATAGTGTCGGCCTTCCGGTGCTGGAGCGTATCGCCCTTGCCGCCCCCGCCCATGCCCCCGATATTGCCAAAACGGCCGAGGGGATTCTGGGCGTGAACACTGGCCCCCAGAGAGAGTAACAACAGGAATAGCAGCGCTGATATGATTCGGCGTCCCTTCACTACTAAAAAAATTCCGGTTAAATTACTCATTTAATTGTTACACCTTTCACAACATCCTATAACTCACTAACCAATCCCCTGAAAAGAGCTGTTAATTTCGGTTCTGCGGCAGCGGCCGCCGCCAGCACCTCTTCATGCGTAATAATATTGTCCTCTTCACGGATACCCAGGTCTGTGATCACGCTGATAGCAAAAACGGACATCCCGATATGCCTCGCCGCGATCACCTCCTGCACCGTACTCATACCCACCGCATCCCCCCCGGCTAAATGGAGGAGCTTGTACTCGGCGCGGGTCTCGAAGGTCGGTCCTGTTACACCGGCATAAACGCCCTCGTGCAACCGGATATCCAGCCTGTCCGCAATGGTCTTCGCCTTTTGGATCAGCGCCTTGCTGTACGGCTCGCTCATGTCGGGAAAACGCGGTCCCAGCTGGCTCTCGTTCCTGCCCAGCAAAGGATTGATTATAAAAAGGCTGATGTGGTCGTGGATGATCATCAGGTCGCCGACGCGAAAACGGGCATTCATCCCCCCCGCCGCATTCGACAGAAGCAAAGTCTCTACGCCCAGAAATTTTAATACCCTTATCGGAAAAACCACCTGTTCGGGAGTATAGCCCTCATAATAATGGAATCGTCCGGAAAGCACCGCCACGGGTTGACCATTCAGCGTGCCGAAGATCAGCTTGCCCTGGTGCCCTTCTACCGTCGACACCGGGAAATGCGGAATATCGCTATAGGCTATCTCCTTCTCCGCTACTATCTCCTGCGCCAGATTTCCCAGACCACTCCCCAGCACGATACCGATACGGGGGCTGACGGAATAAACTGCCCTGATAGAACGGACCGCCTCTTCTATCTGATGAAGAATGGATGTATTACCCATATGATTAGCTAACGGCTTTGTTAACCAGCGCTGCCGCCTCGCTGAGGAGAATGGCAGACTGAACCTTGAGCCCGCTCTGGGTGATCAGCTGCTTGGCCTCTTCGGCATTCGTGCCCTGCAGACGCACGATGATCGGCACCTTGATGTCGCCGATCGAATTATAGGCGTCGATAACCCCCTGGGCTACCCGGTCGCACCGCACGATACCGCCAAAGATATTGATCAGGATCGCCTTTACTTTCGGGTCCTTCAGGATGATGCGGAAACCGGCTTCTACCGTCGTGGCATTGGCCGTACCGCCTACGTCCAGGAAGTTGGCGGGCTCGCCGCCGCTGAGCTTGATCATGTCCATCGAAGCCATGGCCAGACCGGCGCCGTTGACCATACAGCCTACGTTGCCGTCAAGTTTTACGAAGTTGAGATTGTACTTGCCGGCCTCCACCTCGGTCGGATCCTCCTCGCTGATATCCCGGAGGGCTTCCAGCTCCGGATGACGCATCAGGGAGTTGTCGTCCAGATTCATCTTACAGTCGACAGCGATGATCTTCTCGTCGCTGGTCTTGAACAGCGGGTTGATCTCGAGCATCGAACAGTCCAGCCCGACATAGGCGTTATAAAGATTGGTAACGAACTTTACGCAATTCTTGAAGGCTTCGCCGCTCAGCCCCAGATTGAAGGCTATCTTACGCGCCTGGAAAGGCTGAAGACCGCCACCGGGATGCACCCACTCCTTGAAGATCCTGTCGGGCGTGTTGTGCGCGACCTCTTCGATATCCATCCCGCCCTCAGTGCTGTACATGATGACGTTCTGACCTTTCGCCCTGTCCAGCAGTACCGACAAATAAAACTCCTTCACCGGATTGGCGCCGGGATAGTAGACGTCCTGTGCGACCAATACCTTGTTGACTTTCTTCCCCGCAGGGCCGGTCTGAATCGTCACCAGCGTTCCACCGAGAATATTGGAAGCGATCTGTTTGATCTCTTCCGCACTCTTCCCAACCGCTACCCCTCTCTGCTCGGTTCCCTCTATCTTGCCTTTTCCACGGCCGCCTGCATGAATCTGGGCCTTCACCACCGCGAAGTTATTGCCGAACTGGACCTTAAGATTCTTATAAGCTTCCTCAGCCGCCCCGGCATTGTCTACGGGGATGCCTTCCTGTACGGGTACATTGTACTTTTTCAGTAGTTCTTTAGCCTGATATTCATGCAAGTTCATTGGAAGAAATTTGTGCGAATTTAGGGTAGAAAGCCTATATAATAAAATAAAGACCCGTTCCGGTGCCAGGTCTCCCAGCCCGTCCCCCCTGAGGGGAGTTTTTTGCAGGACGATATAATTACATTAGTTTGCAGCGTTTGGGTTTTAAGCATCGATAATCCTTGTTGCTAACGGTTTCGGTAACGACCCAGGCATTACGCCGGGAGCGGTCTCAAGCGCTTCCGGTTTTTTTGTGGCATTAAGATAATCCGTATTCACCACCTACCCGATTCTGAGAAACCGTCCCTCCGCCCGACCCTCTATATCGATTCCCTCGGCACCAGGTCCGCGTGCAGCTGCACCGGAGCATTCTCCTGCACCACTTCCTCTCCGGAATGTTTCAGGCGGTCGATAAGCGCCGCCATTGCCTTCTGACCTATCTCTTCGATCGGCTGGCGAATGACAGAGATCGTGGGTGTATACAGCCGGAATATATCGTTGTCGTCAAAACAAAGTACGGCCAGCTGTTCGGGAACTTTAATATGTAATTTCTTAATAACCTCTATCCCAAGCACACCCAGGTAATTGGTCAGAAAGAAGACCGCATCCACCGACTCGCCGGCGCCCGACAGGACCGACTCGATCTCCTGCAGGGCCTTTTCTTTACTGCTGTTGTAGGGAATGATCTTCACCTGATGTCCTTCGCTGCTCACACCGTGGTGTTTCAGCACATCACAGTAGGCCCGTACGCGGTCCTTCATATGCGCCATCTCCGTCTCGATCGTTATCAGCGCGATCTTGCGGTAGCCCTTGCCGATAAGATATTCCGTACCCCTCGTCACACCCTCGTAGTTGTCGACAAGCACCGCGGGTATCTCGTCGTGCTGCGGGAAATAGCGGTCGATCAGTATGACAGGCTTGTTCTCCGCCTGCAGTTTGCGGATCTCATCCACAAGGTTTAGCGTTGGCGTAATGATATATCCGTCCACCTGCCGCTGCGACAACATGTTGATCAGCTCGCGCGCCTTTTCTTCGTCGTTGTCCGTACTGCAATAGACGACCTTGTAGTCGTATTTCTTCGCTTCGTCTTCGATGGTCTTTGCCAGCGTGGCAAAAAAAGCGTTGGAGATATTTTCCACAATAAGACCGATGGTCTTGGTCTTACCGGTGCGAAGGCCGCGCGCCAGCTGATTGGGACGATAGCCCATCTCCCGGGCAACGTTCTCGACCTTCTCTATCACCTCGCGGCTTATGCGCATTTTTACTGCCTTGTCATTCATTACGAAGCTGACCGTGGAGACAGAGACACCCGCTTTGCGGGCGATATCGCTGATGGAAACTTTCTTCATTTCTGTGGATTGGGCTATAAAGATAAGAACTAAATCGTTTTAGCCCATGTCTCTCAGTAAATATTTAGTATTATTAGGGACCACCCCCAAAACTGCTCATGAAGAAACCTTTTACAGCAATTTTGCTATTTTTTGGTGCTGCGGCGCTAGCCCAAAAAACCAGTCCCCTTCCCACCGTACTGGTGCCTTCAACCCCAGGCCAACCCATCGCCATCCGCGTCGTCAACGATACCGGCCTGCGCGACTATACAAATATAACCTTACTATGGGAATTAAAAGCCAACGGTCTCGTCCGCCAAAAAGGTAGACTCGCCGCCCTGCCCATCCCCCCCAAAAGATCAGCCCTGCTTCGCCTGCCTGTTCGGGTCACGTCCGATGCCCCCGAAGAGCTCTACCTCGACCTTCATTATTATTACAGGCAGGCAGCCCGCCCTTCCACAACGGCTCGCCCGGCAACAGGCCGCGCCCCGGCAGGCCTCCCGCGCGCGCCAACCCGGAACCCCGCCGGCAAACCCCTCACGGACGTCCTCCTCTCCGAGACCCATCTCCTCCTCCACCCCTGGACCGGCAGCCAACTCCCTGTCAAACCCACCGGCGACCTGAGCTATACCGACTCCAATGGCCTCTTTAACGTCCAGTCGCCCGTCTTCCTCCTCCGCTTTGACAAACAAACGGGCTGGCTGCAATCCTACACCACGGGAGACTGCCGTCTGGTAGAAGACACACCGGGCCTCAAACCCCGCCTTTGGCCGGATACCACGACCGTTCCCCACCTCCAGCTGTTCTCAACCAGCACCGGCAGCCAGCTCGTCATCGTCCGGACAGAATATACCCTCCCCGAAACATCCAGCCTCCTCCACCTCAGCTATACCGTCAACGCCGCAGGCGAGATACTGGTCGAACAGTCTATGACCACCGATACCGCCAGACAGGGTCCGCCCCTCCCCTGCTTCGGAATGTACTGGCGTCTGCCCGCAGGCTTCGACTCCCTGTCAGCCTATGGCCAACAACCCAACTCTCCTGTACCATCCTGCTATCGCTTAGGGATTACCGGGACCAGCTCATTCGACAGCACCCGGTGGCTGTCCATCACCCGCCCCGACGGCAGAGGACTCCGGATCATCGCAGACAGCACACTCCTGACCATCCATATACAACCCTCCTCGCCCCGCATCTTCATCGATACCCCGAACCGGTCAGATCAGCTGCCCTACGCCGACTACCGCTATGCATATAAAATTTTACCGATCCTTCCTCCCGCACCACACCCAGTTCGCTAAATCGTTTTCCACCACCCGCACCACACCCAGTTCACTGGATCGCTGTCCACCTCCGACACCACACCCAGTTCACTAAATCGTTTTCCACCACCGCGCCCCACCCCCTTCACTGGATCGCTGTCCACCTCCGACACCACACTCACTTCACTAAATCGTTTTCATAAATTGAGTACATAATACACAAAAGAATTTTTCACAAAAAATGCACGTTTCTATTGTAGTTCAAATGCTTTTTTCTGTACCTTCACATACCTGGAAATTCCAGTAAATTTTATCCGTTCCCTGTCGAAGATTAGCTTGCATAGAAGATGTGTTATAAACCAATTTCGTTAATCCACTAACACCTCATCAGATGAAGCCCAATGTCGTCCAGGTAATCGCCCCGTCCGTCAGCTCACAGCTGACCACCTTGCCAGCCACCGCCAAAATCGTCAGACATCCCCGCTCGAAAAAAGCCAAAGAAGACCAGGTGCCAATGACGCCCCCTCCTTCTGAAGAAATGATCCTGCGATTAAACGCTATGGCCAAACAACACCCGTTCTGCGTGTCTCACAGGACCAACAGCCATAGCCGCCTCCTGTAACTCAGGCCTGTTCCGGTAATACCTTGGAGTTTAAGATAACCTCCAGCCTGCACCCTTTTCCCGGAGCCGAATCGATCTCAACCCTCCCATTATACAGCTCTGCGCGGCTCATGATATTGGAAAGCCCTACCCCTTTCCTCCGCATACGCGTGTCAAATCCCTTCCCGTCATCCGTCACACGCAACCGGATCTGCTCCTTCACCATATTCAGCTCCAGCACCACCGAACTGGCCTGGGCATGCTTTAAGATATTATTCAGCTGTTCCTGGATGATCCGGTAGATATTGATCTTCTGCTCGGGCTGCAGCGACTGCTCGTCTATCCCCGTAATGATCAGCCGGATCTTCATCTTCCCCACCATCTGGATACTCCGGATCAGCTCCTTTATCGACTGTATAAGCCCCAGATCGTTCAGACTGGGCGTTATCAGTTCGTGGGAAAGCTTGCGGATCTCCTCGATCGCCATCGAAATATTCTTCCGGCTCTTGGCAAGCAGCTCGAACCTCGGCTCGCGCTCCTCGATAGCCACGTCCAGATACAGTTTGGATGTCGCCAGTATCTGGTTGATGTTGTCGTGCAGTTCCTGCCCCAGCTCGAACCGCTCCCGCTCCTGCGCCCCCAATACCACCTCGGTTATCTGCTGCTGCTTCAGCTTTTGCTGCAGCGCCAGCTCTTTCTCCAGCCGGATACGCTCGGTCACGTCGTTGATGATGACCTGCATGCACATCTTCCCGAAATAGTCGATCAGGTGCGACGTGATCTCTACGACCATCACGTCCCCGCCCTTCTTGTGATGATGCCACAGCTTGATAGCCCCCGACTGCAGGTCAGGCACAGTCTTCAGGCTATCCATCAGCATTTCGGCCTCGCCGGGCGAGTGGATATCCCTCATCGTTAGCTGATGGAATTCGTACTTGTCGAAACCATACTTCTCCAGCGCCGCGTCATTGACCTCCACGATCTGCAGCGTGTCCAGGTCGAAGATCCAGGTGGGAAAAGGATTCTTATAAAATATCTGCCGGTACTTCTCTTCCGAAGCCAGTATGGTTGCTTCAGACCGCTTTCTTTCCGTTATATCCTGGATCGCGCCGATCATACGCACGGGCCGGTGGTCCGTAGAAAAGATCAGGTGCCCCCGGTTATGAACATAGGCATATTCGCCATCACTGCGCCGCACCCTGTATTCATCCTCCCACTTGCCCGGGCCGCCATCCCTGATCAGCTTCCATCGCCTGGTCATTACCCTGTCCCTGTCTTCCGGATGAATGATCTCCTCCAGGAAACCATCCGGAGTGTACGCATCCACGATATCATAGCCGAACAGCTGCTTGTAATTGTCGCCAACCATGAATACCTTGTTGCTGAGAATGTCCCAGTCCCAGATGGCGTCGTTAGTGGCTTTCACAACGGTGTTGAAACGTTCATTGCTCAATCGTAGATTTTCTAACGTACGTTTACGTTCCATACTATACTGTATGGCCTTGGCCAGCAGCCCCTCCGTTAACTCACCTTTAACAAGATAGTCCTGGGCTCCCTCCTTGATCGCCTCCAGGGCAATATTGGTGTCCGACATCCCGGTCAGAATGATCACCGGTATCCGCTGGACTACAGGCTTTAGATGAATAAAAGTATGAATACCAAAACTGTCCGGCAGCGTGAGATCGAGTAAAACTACGTGGATGGTGTGCCTTTCCAGCAAAGTATAGGCTTCGTGAATATGATCCGCAGAATACAACTGCTCGATATCCAGACCCGAGGATCTCAGCATATGCTCGAGCAGGAATAAGTCGCTGGAATTATCCTCGACAGTTAGGATGGTAATACCGGTTCTTTTTTGCATCAGGTATTGATTTGGGAGTTTTCCGACCCAGGGTTTCCTAATTTCAGGCACTAATCACCGCCTTATCCCGATAAAAAAATCCCCGCTTGAGGCGGGGATGCACTAATCAAATACCATAACCATTAAACCTTATCCTATTAGACCATGAATGTACTTCTTTTTCTATTCACCAACAAAAATCTTCTGTGGTCATTTTTAAAGAACTAGAAGTTACCCCCAGGGTAAACCCTTACTAAGAGTTTAGTACTAAACCTAACTCACCCCCCTCTAAAAAATGGTGCTCTAAATAATTCATTATCAATAATTTTCTTTTGAAGACCCGCTTTGCCTCGATTAGATTTCCTGCAATCCGGCCGCAGACTTTGATTCGCCGGCCGGCGCCGTCTTTTTGCCCCCTGGCTCCCCCCTTCCGGCAGCTTCCCCGACCATTCCGCCGCCGTCAGCCCGCGGGCTTTTTTCTGGGTCTGGCCCCTGGGGTCATTCTTTTTTTGCGACTACCCCACACTGAAAGTGAAACCAAAACTACTCCCCTCTCCGACCCTGCTCCTGACCCAGATATGCCCGCCCTGCGCCTCTATAAACTCTTTGGATATCGACAACCCCAGTCCCGTCCCATTACGGTCATGGGTCCCCGGAACCTTGAAATACCGGTCGAAGATCCGGGGGAGATACTTCTCGTCGATACCCCGTCCCTGGTCTTTTACGATAAACTCGACCCTGTTACTCTCCCGGAATGCGGTCACCTCGATACCCGAGTCCTCCGGGGAGTACTTGATGGCATTGGTCAGAAAATTGATCAATACCCACGAGGTCTTTTCCAGATCGGCCTGTATAAAGGGCAGGTTGTCGGCTATTCTGGTCTGTATCTGAATATGCTTCTGCTGGGCCTGGAACTGCACCGCCTGTACGGCCTGATCCACAATGGTCAGTGGACTGGCTGGCTGCAGCTTCAGCTGGATATTCCCTGTCTCTACCTGGGACATATTCAGCAATTCCCCGGTGATCTTCAAAAGCCTGTCCGAATCATCCGTTATACTGCGGATCAGTTCCTGCTGTTCGCCGTTCAGGGGACCGACCCGGTTGTCCTTAAGCAGCCGGGCGCTCATTTTGATCGAAGAAATAGGGGTCTTCAGCTCATGGCTGACCGTAGCGATAAAATTAGTTTTTGCCTCATTCAGCTCATGAAAAGGAGTGATATTGCGCAGGACGATCACCTGGCCGACGATCGTCTCCTTATTGGTCACGTCCAGCACGTCCTTGTTAAAATAGCTTTCCTTATTGTCAGCGTATATCTTCAGTTCTTTCTTCTCTGGGCCGGCCTGCAGCAGCGTCCGCATCAGGTCATTGGTAAGCGCGACGTCCGGGGCGTACTTCCCCGTTATATCTCCTTCCTTCAGCCCCAGCAGCTTTTCCGCAACTGCGTTAAGGAACAGGATATTCTTCTTCTCGTCCAGCCCGATGATCCCGTCCTTCATCTGGTTGATGATCGTCTCGATCCGGCTCTTCTCGAACTGCATCTGCGCCAGGTTGCTGTTCTCGTATTCGTCCAGCTTTTCCGCCATAGTATTAAAGGCGTTGGCCAGATCGCCGAACTCATCTTCCTGTTTCAGGTAGATCCGCTTCTTGTAGTTCTTCTCCGCAATCGCCAGTATACCCTCTGAAAGACTCCGGATCGGGCCGGAAATGATCCCGGGCAGGTTGAAGATAAAGGTAAAGGACACCAGGGTGAGGATCGTGAACAGCACCGTCAGGACGTTCTTCGCATTGTCTGCCGTCTGCTGGGCGACGCCGTTCTTCCGCACGATCGCCATTTCGTTGAGGTCCTCGATCTTGTTGATGCTCCTGCGTATATCCGAGTAATTGCTGGAATCCGACGGATCAGCCAGCATCTCGTCGAAGTTGCGCGTCAGGTCGTCCGTGGCCTCCTTCTCCCCTACTTCCGTAACGTTCTTCTGCTGTTTTCCCAGGTTCTCCCGGAAGACTGCAAGGGCGTTCTTGTCGATTGGAAGGTCCTCCAGCGCCTGCAACATCTTGTTGCAATAGACCAGCGACTCGTGATTGTTCTGCAATACCAGCCTGCCTTCGTTGCTGAGCCGGTTGATATAGAACAGCCCCAGCACACCGAAGAGCAGGATCACCGAGAATAGAAAGACCAGTCCTACGGTCAATTTCGTTTTTAGTCGAATGCTCATACTACGATAATATAACGACGTCGATATCCGAAGCTGCCAGTCTTTGCAGCAGCTGGTTGAATACCGCCGTACTCACGATCACATTATACAGGGTCAGATGCGGCTTCCCGATGCAGATGGTGGTGATATTGTGCTTTTCAGCCACTTCCATGATTCCCCTCGCAATATTCGACTGTTTTACCTTTATCACCTCGGCCCCCAGCTCGGTCGCCAGCTTAAAGTTATTAATTAAATGCCGTTGCGCCGCCAGTCCGATCTTGTCCCCATCCTCTTTTGGCGTCTGCACATAGAGCAGGAACCAGCGCGAATGGTAATAGGTCGCCAGCCGGGCCGTCTTGCGGATCACCTTCTTCGCGACTTCATGATTACTGCTGATACAGGCCAGAAACCGTTCCGTTCGCAGGTGCGCCCCCCTCGGCAGTTCGCTCTCGATCTTCCTTTCCACCTGGCTGGCCACCTCTTTCAGCGCCAGCTCCCGGAGCTGCAGTATCTTTTCCGGCTGGAAGAAATTCTGAAGCGCTATGGCGATCTTGTCGGCGGCATAGATCTTCCCCTCCTTCAGCCTCGTCACCAGCTCGTCAGCCGTCAGGTCGATATTGACGACTTCGTCCGCTTCCTTCAGCACACTGTCCGGGACCCGCTCCGCCACTTCTATACTCGTGATATTCCGGATCTCCTCATTGAGGCTTTCGATATGCTGGATATTGATGGCGCTGATCACGTTGATCCCCGCGTCGAGTATGTCCATGACGTCCTGCCACCGCTTTTCATTCTTGCTCCCTTCGATATTCGTATGCGCCAGCTCGTCAATGACCACCACCTCGGGGTGCAGATTGATCACCGCCTGCACGTCCAGCTCGTCCAGCTCCTTACCCTTGTAAAAGAGCTTGCGCCGGGGAAGGACGGGCAAACCCTGCAGCATCAGCTCGGTCTCCTTACGGTTGTGTGTTTCCACATAGCCGATCTTCACGTCCACCCCATTGCGCAGCAGGGTCTGCGCCTCCTGCAGCATACGGTATGTTTTCCCCACCCCGGCGCTCATGCCGATGTAGATTTTGAACTTACCCCGTCTCGACTGGCGGATCAGCTCAAGAAAATGTTGTACGCTTTCGTCCTTATCGGCCATCCAGAGCAACGTTTAGTTTTAGCACATTGACCTTCGCAGGTCCAAACATCCCAAGCAGGGGTCTCTCTGTATAACGGTCAACCAATGTGTTTAGTTGTTCCTCACTCATATTCCTGGCCTTCGCCACCCTCTTGACCTGCACTTTGGCCCCCGCCGGTGAAATATCGGGGTCGAGACCGCTCCCGGAATAGGTCACCAGCTCAGCCGGAATGTCCTCCTTCTTCACTCCCGGATTATGCACCAGGAAGCTATCGATATGTGTCTGGACATCCTTCAGATAGTCCGGGTTGGAAGGCCCCTTATTGCTACCCCCGCTGCCCGCGGCATTATAGTTCACGGCGGAAGGACGGCTCCAGAAATAGTTATCCCTGGTAAAGGACTGCCCCTCCAGCGCGTAGCCTACTACCTTCCCGTTGACGGACACCCTCTCGCCCTCCCCTTTTGCGGGGGCCAGCTGTGCGGCCCCCAGAATGACCAGAGTATAAATTCCACAAAAAAAGACCACACAGACTGCTGTCAGCCTAAGTGCGGGTATGATATGCTGTTTCATGACTAGACATTTGTTTTTTTAGAACCAAATAGATACCACCAGATCGATCAGCTTTATCCCGATGAACGGTACGATCACACCTCCAAACCCATATATCAGCAAATTCCTCCGTAGCAGGGCGCTTGCTCCGATCGGCTTGTAGGCGATACCCCTCAGTGCCAGGGGGATTAACAGGGGAATGATGATCGCATTGAAGATTACAGCCGAAAGAATGGCGCTCTCAGGACTGTGCAGCTGCATTATATTCAAAGCCCTCAGGCCCGGGATAGAAGCGATGAAGAGCGCCGGGACTATCGCGAAATACTTGGCGACGTCATTGGCGATCGAGAAGGTCGTCAGCGTTCCCCTCGTCATCAGCAGCTGCTTTCCGATCTCCACGATCTCGATCAGCTTGGTCGGATCATTGTCCAGGTCCACCATATTACCGGCTTCCTTGGCAGCCTGCGTCCCGCTGTTCATAGCGACACCCACGTCAGCCTGCGCCAGGGCGGGAGCGTCATTCGTTCCATCTCCCATCATCGCCACCAGCTTTCCACCCTGTTGCTCTTTGCGGATGTAGTTCATTTTGTCCTCCGGCTTTGCCTCGGCGATGTAATCATCTACCCCGGCTTTCTCCGCAATGTATTTCGCCGTCAGCGGGTTATCCCCGGTGACCATTACGGTCTTCACACCCATCTTGCGCAACCGCTGAAACCTCTCCTGGATACCCGGCTTGATGATATCCTGGAGCTCGATAACGCCAAGGGCCTGGCCGTTACTGCTTACCGCCAGAGGGGTCCCCCCATTGGAGGCGATCTCTTTTACTTTATTTTCCATCGACACCGGAAAGACATTCCCCTCCCGGATGACGATCTTTTTTATCGCATCGGCTGCCCCTTTACGGATTCGCTTTACGCCGTCGAGGTCGATGCCACTGCACCTGGTCTCAGCCGTGAAAGCCACGAACCGGGCATCCTTCAATGCATAGGAATGCGGATTTGCCTTCGCCAGCTCGACGATCGATTTGCCTTCCGGCGTCTCATCAGCCAGCGATGCCAGCACGCAGGCTTCGATAAAATCCGCTTCTTCGATACCTTCGGCCGGCCAGAAATGGGTGGCCTTTCTGTTACCGATAGTAATAGTACCCGTCTTATCCAACAAGAGGGTATCAAGGTCCCCGGCCGTCTCGACAGCCTTACCGCTCTTCGTGATCACATTCGCCCGAAGTGCTCTGTCCATACCAGCGATCCCGATCGCGCTCAGTAATCCGCCGATGGTCGTCGGAATGAGACAAACAAACAATGAAATAAAAGCCGCTATAGTGATAGGCGTATTCGAATAGTCACCAAAAGGCTTCAGCGTCACACATACGATCACGAAGATCAGTGTAAAGCCTGCCAGTAAAATGGTCAGCGCAATCTCATTGGGCGTCTTCTGTCTGCTGGCGCCTTCCACCAGTGCGATCATTTTGTCCAGAAAGCTTTCCCCCGGTTCGGTAGTGACCTTTACCTTAATCCGGTCGCTGAGGACCTTGGTGCCACCGGTCACAGACGATTTGTCTCCCCCGGCCTCCCGGATGACAGGCGCAGATTCGCCGGTGATCGCACTCTCATCGATGGTGGCCAGCCCTTCGATGATCTCCCCATCCATCGGTATGATGTCCCCTGTCTCGGCCAAAAAGATGTCCCCCTTTCTTAGCTGGGAAGAAGGAACAACCTTCACTTCTCCGACAAAGATCTCTCCTACGGCAAAGATCTTTTTTGCAGGCGTATCTTCCCTCGTCTTTCTTAGACTGTCGGCCTGTGCCTTTCCTCTTGCCTCCGCTATCGCTTCAGCAAAATTCGCAAACAGGAGCGTAAAGAAAAGGATCGTAAAGATCAGGATATTGTAAACGAGGTTTCCCTGACTCTTTTCTCCGGCCATGATCCAGAGACAGACCCCTAACATAATTACCGTCCCTATCTCCACCGTGAACATCACCGGGTTGCGGAACAGTATAGTCGGGTTCAGCTTGACAAAGGACTGTTTCAGCGCCTCCCTGACTAGTTTAGGTTCAAATAATTTATTGCTGCTATTATATTTGGTCATTTTGATCGGTTTTAAAAATGTACTACTTCATGCTGAAAAACTCAGCTATCGGCCCCAACGCAAGCGCCGGGAAGAATGACAGGGCCGCCACAATAATGATCACGGCAAAGGTCATGAGGCCAAATGTGCCCGTATCCGTCTTCAGCGTCCCCGCGCTCTCCGGGACATATTTCTTTTTAGCAAGAATCCCCGCAATGGCCACCGGCCCAATTATGGGTAGAAAACGGGACAGCAGCATCACGATGCCGCAGGTGATATTCCAGAACGGAACGCCGTCTCCCAGCCCCTCAAAGCCCGATCCATTATTAGCGGATGAAGAAGTATACTCATACAGCATCTCGGAAAAGCCGTGATAGCCGGGGTTGTTCAGCCAGCCGGCGTAGGTCTTCGTATCGTGCGCAAAAAGGTAGGAAGACAGCGCCGTAAATGATAGTATCAACAACGTATGCAGCAGCGCAATGATCGTAGCGATCTTCATCTCTTTCGCCTCGATCTTTTTCCCGAGGAACTCGGGTGTTCGTCCCACCATCAGTCCGCTGATAAAGACCGCAATGATGATAAAAATATAAAAGTTCAGAAAGCCGACACCTACGCCGCCATAAAAGGAATTGACCATCATTCCCCATAGGGCGAACATGCCGGTAAGAGGCGTATAACTATCGTGCATGGCATTGACCGACCCGTTGGACGTTACCGTCGTCGTTATCCCCCAATAGGCGGAGGCCGCCGGCCCGAACCGCACCTCCTTCCCCTCCATGCTGCCCGACGGCTGAATGACCCCCATCTGACCGATGGCAGGGTTGCCATTCGTCTCATAGTTCAATGCCGGGATCAGCAGACACAGGAAGCCCGCTGTCATGACGCCAAATATTACCCAGGCGAATCGTCTGCGACGAAGTACGTGCCCCAGCGCAAAGACCATGGCAATCGGGATAAGAATGATGCTGATGTTCTCCACCATATTGGTGAAGTAACCGGGATTCTCCAACGGCTGCGCGGAGTTGGCGCCGAAGAACCCTCCGCCATTGGTGCCCAGTTGCTTTATGGCCACCATCGCGGCTACCGGTCCTCGGCTGACGTGGACGGTATCCCCCTGCATGGAAATATAACTGTCCTTGCCCTTGAAGGTCATAGGCGTACCGCTGAACAGCAGCAGCAGCGCGACCACCACAGACAGCGGAAGCAGGATACGGGTACAGGACTTGACGAAAAATGCATAGAAATTACCCAGTTTCTCGGTCGTCCTTTCCTTCATCGCGAGGAATACTACGGCACAAACTGCCATCCCCGCCGCCGCACTTATGAATTGAAACAGCATCAGCACCAGTTGTCCCAGATACGAGACCCCGGATTCCCCGGAATAGTGCTGGAGGTTCGTGTTGCTGACAAAACTGACGGTCGTATTGAAGGCCAGGTCGGCCGACATGGACGGATTACCGTCCGGGTTCAGCGGCAGCCAGCTCATATTCATCAACACAAGCATCGAGAATAAGAACCATACCAGGTTGATAGTCAGCAGCGCCGACAGGTGCTGCTTCCAGTTCATTTCCCGGTCGGGCCTTATCCCTCCAAGTCGGTAGAAGATTCGGTCCAATGGATTGAAAAGACGGTCGGCCCAGGTCCGCTCATCTGTATATACCTTTCCGATGTATTTTCCCAGCGGAATAGCCAGCAGTACGGTGAGGAGGTACATGGCTACGACGCCCATTAGTTGCGTGTTCATGAAAATTAGTTTTTAGGCTTAGAATTTTTCCGGTTTCACAAGTACATAACAGAGGTAAATGAAAACCAGGATGGAGATGATGAATAACAGGGTCATAATGATTATATTTTATCAAAAAAGTCGATAGCCTTGTAGAACAGGGCAAAACCCACGAGCCCCGCCAGCAAAAGGATCACTGTCAGCATTGGAAATAAATTTCTTCCAGAAGGTCAAAAGAGATGCCCGGCCCGTCGCCGCAGCAGGCCGGAAATGCCAAATGCAGAACTGGCTTGACTTTTGGCGCGAAGGCTATAAATTGGGCGGAAAGGAAGACCGGAGAAAATCCTACCAAAATGAAAAGGTTTGCCAAAATGGTGAACGCCCCGGCGCCTCTGACCATCCCGGTTCAGAGCAAACTCCCGGGGGCTAAACCTCCGGTTCAATGGTCTACCCTTCGTAGCTGAGCTTGTATTCTTCTATCTTCCGGTACAGCGTCGTCAGACCGATATTGAGCAGCCGGGCGGCTTCGGTCTTGTTCCCTTTGGTATGGTTCAGAACGCGCTGGATATGCAATTTTTCGACGCTAGCCAAATCAAAGGCGGACAGTGGTCCCGTAGATTTCAGCCCTGTCGTTTGAAACTCGGATGGAAGGTTGTCGACGGTAAGCTGGGGGCTTTCGGAAAGAATGACGGCCCGTTCGATGATATTTTTGAGCTCGCGGATATTCCCCTTCCATTCGTGCTGCTGAAGGCGGTCCATAAAATCTTTGCTGATACCCTCTATTCTTTTGTTCCCTTTGCCGGAGAAGATGCGGAGATAGAAGTCCGCCAGCATCGGGATGTCCTTCTTTCTGTCACGCAGGGACGGCAGAAAGATCGTAAAAACGTTGAGGCGGTAAAAAAGGTCTTCCCGGAAATGGCCGTCGTCGACGTCCTGTTGCAGGTCCCGGTTGGTAGCAGCGATTATACGAACATTAACCCTTGTGGGTTTGGTATCCCCTACTTTGATAAACTCGCTGGTCTCCAGGACGCGCAGCAACTTCGCCTGCAGGTCGATATGCATCTCCCCGATCTCGTCGAGAAAAAGCGTCCCCAGGTTGGCCTCTTCGATCAGGCCCTTTTTGTCCTTCGACGCGCTGGTAAAAGACCCCGCCTTGTGGCCGAAAAGCTCACTCTCCAGGAGCTCTTTGCTGAATGCGCTGCAATTAAGGGCGATAAAAGGCCTGGTCGCCCGCTTGCTGCCGTTGTGGATGGCCTGGGCAAAGACCTCTTTGCCGGTCCCCGTCTCTCCCAGCAGCAGGACCGTGGCCTCGGTCGGTGCCACCTTCCTCGCCAGGGCAACCGCATCCGTTATAAGGGTGGAATGTCCGAGGATGGTCTCGAAGGTATAACGTTTACCCACCTGCTGTTCCAGCTGCGCCACCCGTTTCTGCAGCTGCACCTTCTCCATGGCCCGCGCCAGCAGGGGGATGATCTTGTCGTTGTCGTCACCTTTGGTGATATAGTCAAAGGCCCCGTTCTTCATGGCCGTGACCCCATCAGCGATATTTCCATAGGCCGTCAAGAGGATCGTCTCGACCGACCCAAACCTGGTCCTCAGCTCCCTTACAAACTCTATCCCATTGCCATCCGGCAATTTTACGTCACAGAGCACCACGTCTATATCTTCTTTATCCAGCAGCCGCCCCCCGGCCTTTATAGTCTCCGCCTCCAGCACCGTATATCCCTCCAGCCGGATGATCCGGGCCAGCAGGGTACGCAATTTCTCCTCGTCGTCGATGATCAGGACAATCCCAGTTGACATTTTCCTATCGAATTAGACGCCAAAACTATTGGTTTTCCGTCATTCCCTCCAAATTCTCCCCACCGCCGCCTCCAAAGTCCTCCATTTCTCCCCCACCCAAAACCCTCCCCTTACCCACCAAAACCTCCATCTCTCCGCCCGAAAGATCTTCCCCCCCACCGCCCAAATCCTCTAATTCCCAATCCTAAATCCCTCCATTTCCACCAAAAAACCCTATATTTGCAACCCTTCGACACACCCGCGCGGCCAGCATCCCCAACGCCCCGCCATGCAGGTGACACCAACCAGGAGAGGTGGCAGAGCGGTCGATTGTGGCGGTCTCGAAAACCGTTGTGCGGGCAACCGTACCGAGGGTTCGAATCCCTCCCTCTCCGCAAGGCAAATCAGTTGCCCCGCATTCGCGGGGCATTTTTTATTCCTGGACGCGGGGCGAACTTGTTCGCCAAAGCGGGAGGGGATAAAAAATGAAAGGCACGCAGTGCCGGCAACCGATTTGTCTTTAGCCCCCATCCCAGGGATCAGCGCTGCTAATCCCTCCCTCTCCGCTGAATTTATTTTCAAACCTTTTAAAGGGCTCGTATGACGCTGGTTCTACGCGCCCTTTTGAATTTTCCACTGCAAGTTGATCTAAAGGATTTCAAGGTTCATTGAGCCTGATTCGGTGCCTCGTTCCATATCGGAATTTTGGTGCACCGAATCGCTTGGAATGCCCGCCAAGCCTGAGATTCTCAAAAATCAGCCGCTTTTGGTGACGGACGCAAAACCGATTCAAAAACCAAAAAATCAGTGGAACATGGAACCTCGTATCAGCATCCTCTTTTATGCCCGGAAATCCAAAAAGACCAGCGACGGCCTGGCTCCCATCTATCTGCGGATTACCGTCAACGGCGAGCGTCTTGAGCAAAGCATCCAACGGTTCGTCGATCCCGCGCAGTGGTCCGCCGCTGCCGGGCGGTTGAAAGGAAACACTTCCCAGGCCCGGCAACTGAATTTGTATTTGGACACGCTCTCGAGCAAAATCTTGCAGATGGAGCTGAATTTTTCAAATTTCCGCGAGAAGTCGCCTGGACTCACGGAGCCCGTCCGTCTGTTGCTTGAGGTGTTTCAGCAACACAATTATCAGATGGCTGCGCTCATTCGGGTCGGCAAGGATTTTTGCTCGGCGACGCTGG
>Ga0068853_100000376_pt1 | contig 30625 bp, 34 predicted proteins | sample KBSCornC32_FD_65655 | JGI IMG/M metagenome (GOLD analysis project Ga0068853, IMG submission 65655) | Corn rhizosphere microbial communities from Kellogg Biological Station, Michigan, USA - KBS Corn C3-2 | ecosystem: Host-associated > Plants > Roots > Rhizosphere > Soil ... | reverse complement strand
ATGCGGCGAACTTCCAGAGCATCGAGGGCAAGGGAACGATAACGCTGGATCTTAACGCGACTGGAGCAAGCCAGAGCGCAATCGTCTCGGCGCTCGGAGGCAGTGCCAAACTAGAGTTCGCCGACGGCGCCATCCGCGGCGTTACAGCATGCATGTGATACCCCCTTGGTCGGGTCCGAACGCCTCAAGCATCGGGCCGAACTGCCTCAGTTTCTTATTAAGGTATTACTAAGATGTTGAAGTGGGTGGAGGAGCGGGTATGGACTAAGCGAAGACCATTCGTCACCAGCCTAGCGGCAACTTGCAGAGTCATCACCGTCGATCAACTTTGTGCAGCTGTCGGCAACAAGTCGCTTCTTGGCCGGGCCGGACTCCCGCTGGCGACTACCTAGTCCGGCTGAGGGTCGATTTTGACCAAAAGGGTCGATCTTGACCAAAGGAGAGGCTCCGGCGGGCCCCAATCACTGATTGTCCTTGCTGTCGTTTTTGGATTTGGATTCTGCTTCTTCGCAAAGCCGTTTGACGTCGGCTTCGGCCTCCTCAACTGTTTGATATGCATCTTTGCCAATTTTGGTAACGCCTTTTTCCGCACCCTTTGGTTCAACGTCGACGACAAGGCACTTCTCATCAGACGAGCGGACAATCCACCAGGCCGCAAGGGCCGGACTAGCGAGAGTGCTTCCGATAACAGCAACGGCGATGAAGAGGCTACGCATTATGTCTATCTCAAATGAGTGGAATGACTTCGTCCGATCGCGCAGTTCGAAACGCCTTTTCTGACACAGCTTATTGGGCGTGTAGCAGCGCACACCAAGATGCGCGATTCAATGGCGGTGAAAACTTACCACCAGCGCCCGCGACCGTAATAGCCGCCACCAAACAAGATGAGAACAATCAAAAGGATGATCAGTAGTGTGGTCGTGTCCATGGCATCCTCCAAATCAGGCGGTCATTTATAGACGGAACTTTGCAAGTGCTCTACTTGCGGCGTGCAGGCACCTTTCCTCGCTCTTTTCGAAACCCGTTTTCCCCCACAACGTTCCTTTTCAACGATATCGTGCCGATACCGGCACCTGGTGGCGCCCGCTGTATCGCCCCTGCTGAGCTGTTGGACTGAGCGACTTCGCGCTGGACGGACCTAAAAGCTGCGGACTCGGCGCCGCTTCACTTTTGGTTTGCGCTTCGGTGCAGGGCCGGTTACTTCCCTATCGGCTGCCTCCTTGGCCAATCGTAACTCACGAAGACGCTCGCGCCCTCGCTCCTGCTGAAGCTTCAGACTTATCTCGCGCGTATTGGTTGGTTTCATCAAGGCCTCAGCGTTCCGTCTGGCGGCGGTCATCCGCGACACAGCTTTATTCCCTGGAGCATCCATCGATTAAGTTGAGCCTTTATCTGAACTAACAAGCCGCCCCCGAGGGGGCGGCTCTCTTTTATCCAGAACCTCAAGCGGCCTGGATGTTGCCGACTGCGGTTTTGCCGCTGCGGCTATCTTGCTGCGTATCAAAAGAGACCTTCTGGCCTTCGACAAGATTGCGCATTCCGGCGCGCTCGAGCGCGCTCGCATGCACAAACACGTCTTTTCCGCCATCATCGGGCTGGATAAAGCCAAAGCCCTTTTGCACGTTGTAGAATTTCACTGTTCCCGTAATCATCGGGGTCGTCCTTTCGTTTGATGTCAGTGCAGGCCTACTCAAGGCGAGCAATCGCTAACCTTGAAGATTGTTCATCGATGTTTTGGAAGGGTCTGAACGTGCGCCTGGCAATCAGCGAAGGCGAGACGGCCACAACGGTCCGGCCAAATGTCGATGGCTTGATGTAAGCACGCTGAATCCTTTTTACAACGAGAAACCATATCCGAGCATTTAAGCGACACGACTTATCCCGAACGTCTGGGCATTATCCAACATGTCGAGCAGAGCCCTGTCGCTCTCGAGTTGAGCAGCTAGCTTTAACCAGACGTTGGCAAGCTCGATGAAGTCGTCACGGCTTTGCTGGGTTGTGCCTTCGTTCGCGAGGCGCACGCATTCAGCAGCTTGTTCGCGACATTGATTCGGATCGCCGCGCATGACTCCCACCTTTCATTCTGCAGGCGGGAGCGCAGCGATCGACTCTCTCAGCCACCGAAGCCTGTTGTCGTTATATGTCGGTGATAGGTAAAGCCTGCGCCTTCCGAGGGCGATTAGCGAGTCTTTTATCTGGCTTCTCATATCCGGCTTCTCAAATGGAACTTTCCGGCCGAACGGCCGACCGACTGTAGGAGGTCGCGCACGATTTGATGTCCAAGGGAGACCGAGTAAAGAGTCAGAAGCCCGGTCCTGGAGCCCCGGTAGGCTTGGCTTCTTTTTGGCCGAAGCCCGGCGCGCGAAGAGCTATTCACGGGCGGCCTCAGGGGGTTGGGCACATGGGCTCCAACGACGATTATCGAAAGAAAGCCGAGGGGAGTGCTTGAAATTATCGCAGCAGTCAGCTGATTCAGTCCTGAAAGCGACCTGGCTGCGATTGGCGGACGCTTGGCAAAAGTTGGCTTGTGAGTGTGAGAAACGGAAAGCGAAAAAGGATTAGCTTAAGTCATCCACACTAGGGTCCGCTCGTTATTGGCGCATCGATCATGCACACGAGGCCGGAGGATTGGTAGTCAATCTGCACATCCCCCCTCAGCTCCTGCGGCAAGGCGCGGCCGACCAGGAGCGAGCCAAATCCCTTGCGTGTGGGCGGGACCACGAGCGGGCCTCCTTGCTCGGCCCAGCGCATATGTAGACGGCGTTCCTCGCCGCCGCCTCTAATCTGCCAGGTGATAGAGACATGGCCCTGCTCATTGGAGAGCGCGCCATATTTGGCGGCGTTCGTGGCCAACTCGTGGAGTGCCATCGCGAACGAGAGCGCTGCGCTCGGCGCAAGCTGCACGTTCGGACCTTCGATGTGAAAGCGGCCTTGCTCTGCGTCAAGCGGTTCGATTGCTTTCCTCACCACATTATTCAGGTCGGCTCCTCCCAGCTCTCTTGCGTTAAAAGGTCATAAGCCCTTGATAGGGCCATCAGCCGTGCTTCGAAGGCGCTGCGTGCCTCCGTTATCGACTTGCTGTTTGAGAGGGTCTGCGCAGCAATGGCTTGCACCGTCGCCAGCGTATTCTTGACGCGGTGATTGAGTTCGCCCCGGATATATTCGACCAGCCCGTGCCGGCCTTGCTTCGGACTCGGGTTTGCAATTTGCCGTTATTCCAAATTGCTGCATAGCCTAAACCGAACAGGCCTGATGCGCGTTCAGTGTCTAGGGAACGAGTTTCGCTCCATATACGAAGGGGTCATTGAATGGATTACTCGGGTCGCGAAGTCATCGTGACGGGCGGAACCGGGGCGCTTGGATCCGCGGTCGTGGGAGCCCTCGTTGAGGCTGGTGCGACCTGCTACGTGCCTTGGCGCCACGAAACCGAGGCGCAAAAATTTTCGTACAAAGAGCATAAGCAAGTAAGGCTCTTCGGCAGTATCGATCTTGCCGACGAATGTGCGGTTAAGCGGTTCTTTCGCGAAGTCCCAAGGCTATGGGCCTCGATCCATGTTGCAGGCGGATTTGCCATGGCGCCTGTGGCCAAAACCGGCAAGAGCGATCTGATGCATCTAATTGATATGAACTTGGTCAGTTGCTTTCTTTGCTGTTCGGCCGCCGTCAACTCAGTAAGCCGGTCTGGTCAAGGCGGCCGTATCGTCAACGTCGCGGCGCGACATGCGCTCGAGTGGCGCGGCGGAGGTGGGCTAGTCGCTTACACCGCGAGCAAGGCAGCAGTCGCCGCACTGACGGTGGCGCTCTCCGAGGAGGTGGCCAAAGAGAGGATTCTCGTTAATGCAGTTGCGCCTTCGATCATGGACACGCCGGCGAACCGGGCTGCAATGCCCAAGGCGGACTACAAAGCTTGGCCTAAGGTGAAAGAAGTGGCGGCAACCATTTTGTTTCTCGCGTCTCCAGAAAACAAAGTCACGCGAGGAGCCGTGGTTCCCGTGTATGGCCAATCGTGACGATGACGCAGGAAAGCGGGGTTCGATATGAGTTGGTTGCCCTCCGCTGACCCGATTCTTGGCGATAAGCGATCTTGTGATGCGCTGGAACTCGTGGTCGTTCCGCGAGTCCGAGATTTGGGCGACGGCTTCGAGGTGCGTCGCGCTTTGCCCAGTGACAAGCGGCAGATGGTTGGGCCATTCATCTTTTTCGATCAGATGGGACCGGCGCAGTTTCTTGCGGGACATGGCTTGGACGTCAGGCCCCATCCCCATATCGGCCTTGCGACGGTGACCTATCTTTTTGACGGACGCGTCATGCATCGCGATAGCGAAGGAAACGCGCTCGAGATCACGCCGGGCGCGATGAATCTCATGACCGCGGGGCGTGGCATCGCACATTCCGAGCGCACGCCAGCGAACGCGCGCAATGGCGGCGATGGCTTATTTGGGATCCAGAGCTGGATTGCCCTGCCGGAAGAGCATGAGGAGATCGAACCCTCCTTCCAGCACTTCGACGCTGCTGATCTGCCGGTGGTCGACGTGGAAGGTTTATGGGCGCGGGTTGTTGCCGGATCTGTGTTTGGCGAACGCTCACGCGTCGGCATGTTCTCCGAATGGTTCTACGCCGAAGTGGTTCTTGAGCCTGGCAGAACGGCGCCGCTCGACCCCGACTACGAAGAGCGGGCAATCTATGTCGTCAAGGGTGAGGTAGGGATTGCGAACGAGAACTTCGAGGCGCCACGGCTTTTGATCTTTCGGCCAGGCGACCGCATTACCGTGCGGGCAAAGAAACATGCACGCCTGATGTTTCTCGGCGGCTCCGCGTTGGCGGGACCGCGCTACATTTGGTGGAATTTCGTCTCCTCACGCCGCGAAAGGATCGAACAGGCAAAGGAAGACTGGAAGTCAGGCCGGTTCGCGCCGGTGCCCAACGAAACAGAGTTCATTCCTCTCCCGGAGAAGTAGCTTGGGGCAAGGCGAAACCAAACTGAATGGACCGGATCTTACCGAGGGTATTCCTGTTGAGGGCTTGGCCGACGGCCAAATGCTGGTGGGGCACGCGCGGGGCAAGCCAGTTCTTTTAGCGCGGGTAGGACAGGAAATCTTCGCGGTCTCGCCCCACTGCACCCACTACAATGGACCGCTCGCCCAGGGGCTGATGGTCGGCAACACCGTCCGCTGCCCATGGCACCACGCTTGTTTCGATTTACGGACCGGAGAGGCCCTTCGGGCCCCAGCGCTCAACCCGATCACGTGTTGGGAAGTGTCGGAAAATGGTGGGTTGATCAAAGTCGGGCAGAAGCGCGAACAGCCCCAGACCAGAACCCGTATTGAGCCGACTGCCGAACCCGAACGGATCGTGATCGTTGGTGGTGGAGCAGCCGGGTTTGCAGCAGCGGAGATGTTGCGGCGCGTGGGCTACCAAAATTCCCTAGTCATGCTCAGTAGCGATGCTGCGCCGCCCTATGACCGTCCAAATCTGTCGAAGGACTATCTCGCTGGCACAGTCCCTTTGGACTATGTGCCGCTGCGGGATGAGGCCTTTTATGAAGAGAATGGCATCGAAGTCCGGCTCGGCAAGAGTGTCGTCGGGCTCGATCTTCGCGCGCATCACGCTCTTCTTTCGGGTGGAAAGAGGCTGCCGTATGACCGGCTGCTGCTCGCAACTGGGGCCGAACCGGTTCGTCTTACGGTTCCCGGCGCCGAGCAGCCACACGTCCACACGCTGCGTTCTCTTGCCGATAGCGATGCGATCATTGCAGCGGCGAGGACGTCAAATCGGGCAGTGGTGATCGGCGCGAGCTTCATCGGGCTCGAGGTCGCCGCCTCGCTCCGCGCCCGTAAGCTCGAAGTCCACGTCGTTGCACCCGACAAGCGACCAATGGAACGCATCCTCGGGCCCGACATGGGCGATTTCATTCGCGCCCTGCATGAAGAGAACGGAGTAATATTTCATCTAGAGACCAAACCCAAAGCAATCGACAAAGTCGTGCATCTTGAAAACGGCGAGTCGATCGAAGCTGACCTTGTAGTTGTGGGCATAGGTGTCCGGCCGCGTCTCGAACTCGGCGAGAACGCAGGCTTGAGAGTCGATCGGGGCATTGCTGTCGACGAACATCTCGAGACGAGTGCGCAAGGCATATTCGCTGCAGGGGACATTGCGCGATGGCCAGATCCTCATTCAGGTGAGAACATCCGTGTCGAGCATTGGGTTGTCGCCGAACGCCAAGGACAAGCCGCGGCGCTGAACATGATTGGGGAGCGCGCGCCTTTCGATCAGGTGCCGTTCTTCTGGAGCCAACACTATGATGTTCCAATCAACTATGTCGGTCACGTGGAGGCTTGGGACGAAATCCAGATTGACGGCGACGTCATGAAGAAAGACTGCCTTCTCCGCTTTAAGCGCCACGGACGTGTGGCGGCTGTGGCCTCGATTTTTCGCGACCTCCAAAGTCTTCAGGCCGAGCTCGAGATGGAGCGTGAGGTTGCCGCGTAAATCCGCGATCGTGGGGAAATTTGCCACCTTGGCTTCAGGCGACACCACTACCGCCCTGGAACAGCAGGACGCCGGTCCGAAACCGGCGCCCTGAGTTTCCAGAAATTAGCAGATCCCGGCTAGTAGCAAATCCAGACGTATCCGCCGGGTGTCCAGCGCCAGCATGCACCGACACCGTAGCCATACCAGTGGCCGCGCCACCATCGGCCATGACCGTGCCCGTGGTTCCAGTGACCATGGTTCCAATGAGCGTGGCCATGGCCGTGTCCATGTCCATGACCGTGTGTCCATGTCCATGACCGTGTCCATGTCCATGACCGTGTCCATGTCCTCCATGGCCATGACCTCCATGACCATGCCCAGCGTAGGCCATCGGTGAGAGCATCATTGCCGCTGCAACAGCGACCGCTAAGCCAATTTTGCGAAGCATTACGTTCCTCCAAAGGATTGAGTCGCAAGAAGGCCCCGTTATCCAACGCGCTCAAGCCGTCCTGGTATCCTTAAAAATGGGGGGTTTGGGCTGGGGCTTTGGATCTCGGAGACCCTGAGGCCAGCAAAAGGTCTGCAAGATGATAGGCAAGTATGGCTCAGGAGCCGATGCCAAGGCAGCGATGGCCAAAATTGCGGAGTGTAAATCGGCCTGAATTACGCTGAACGGCTTCAGGATGGGTCATATGTAGCGATTATTTAAGCGGCGGCGCTGGTTGTGCCACCTAGGGGCCCTACTTTAATCCACGGACTCGCGAAATTTGCGCGGCGTTATCCCGGTTTCCCGCCGGAAGTTGGCTGAGAGGTGGCTTTGGCTAGAAGCTGTTGCATTGGCCTTGGCAGGTGGATGCGTCGGAATCATCGTGGGCTGTATCGGCGCCGCGTTTAAGCGTGGCAAGCAGGCTGGCCGGTCCTGATAAGCCCCGAAGCAATCCTCTTGTCATGTTCGTCCGCTTGTCTCGTAGGCATTATTTTTGGTGTCTACCCAGCATACCGGGCGTCGAGACTTGATCCAATCGTGGCCTTGCGTTTTGAGTAGCCAGGAAAATCGGGACTCGCCCACTTCAGTTCGGCGCCATGCCCTTATCATTGAGCTCTTGGACCGCCGTCTCGTTTTTCGATAAATGCGTCAATCCCATGCCGCGAAGGACGTTTGGTGCCTTGGTGAATTGGACGTTTTCATAACTGACAATCTCGATCCGGTTGCCCCATGGATCGCGGAAGTCAAGAAAAGGGCCGGGCAGGGGTTCGATTCCCGCTTCAGCCAGCGCTTTGTGGACCGCATCCTTGTCGTCGACCACAAGTCCGAAATGGCGCCCGTCGTCTGCAGGTTGGGTACGACCTTTCTGAACCGCCAGGAATTGATCGCCCAGATCGATAAAGGCGGAAGTAGCGCTCTTGCCCCGCAGTTCAAAGTCGAACAATCGACGATAGAAGGCCAGAGCCTCGCCGATGTCACCGACTTCGAGCGCTACGTGGTTGAGACCAACCGCACGCGCTTTTTTTGCATTATTCATGGTACTTTCCTTGGCTCACCCGACGAGAAGAGGTGTGGCACCGATTAGTGCGCGGTCGTCGACCTGCCGCACGATGAAGTCCGCAACGTCGGCCCGACTGATGAGTCCAAAGCGCCAGTCATGAGCCGCCGTCAGTATGCGGTAACGGCCAATTACTGGGCGATTTGTCAGCAGTCCTGGACGCACGATGGTCCAATCGAGTCCCGAGGATCTAACGATCCACTCCTGCACGTCCTTGTCGTCATAGACGCGGCTTCAAGAAGAGCGGAAAGACCACTGCGTCGTAAAGAAGACCACCATGACCGCGACTGTCGCCTGCACCGAGGCCGGTTACTGCGATCAACCGCTTCACGCCCGTAGCCTTCATCGCGTCGACTAGGATGCGGGTTGATTGTGAAAATAGCGTTGTGCGCTCGAAGATAGACCGAGGCGCGATATCAACACCGAGCGTTTGGACGACCACGTCTACGCCTTGGAGGGCGCTCCGGATCGTGCTGCTATCGAGTGCGTTCCCGGGCACCTTCTCCAGCCCCGGATTTTGAATGGGTATAATCCAGGCCGAACGCGCCAGGGCGCGAACGCTGTGACCGGCGGCAAGGGCGGCCTTCACTGTTTCCCGTCCGATGCCACGGCTGGCCCCTATAATGAGAAGCTTGGCCATGTTCTTCCTAGTCATATTTGTTTTCGATCCAATGTTGGCAAGCAGGGCACTTGCCGAGAGCGCTGGCTGACCAAGCGGAAGTCGCTTGGGACACTCTATGACTAGGTCGAGATGATTAGGTCGAGGCAGGCGGGAGCTCGCGGAGCGCAAGTTCGAGACTTTTGACGAGTTCCGCCATGAATGTGAAATCGAGAGTATCGATCGTGTCACTGGGGAGGTGATAGTTGGGATTCCGGAAGAAGGCGGTATCCGTGACCATAAGTGCTGGCAGACCAGCGTCCCAGAAAGAGGCATGGTCGCTCAAACGCGTTTCCGGCAAAATTCGCCCATTGAAAGGAAGATAAAGCGACTCGACCGGTAGCTCTGTGTTCTTGCGGAAGCCTCGCAGAACCGCACGTCCGAAGCGCCATGACCGCCAATTTGCGATGATTCCTATAAAGTTTCCTTCTGCAGGATAACCAGGCCAACGAGCGAGATATGGATAATGCTGCCGCGGTGCCGTGAAGCCGACCATCTCTAAGATAATGGCACCGAGCACGTGGTCACCGCTGGTCTGGCAGCTTCGAACAAACATCCGGCTGCCTTGATGACCCGTCAAATAGGCGGGCGGCTCTTCAAGCGTGAAGGCACCGAAGAGAACCTGGGCCTTAATGCGCTCATGCCGTAAGCGTCTGGCCAATTCGAGCATCACGGCGACAGCGCTCGCATTGTCGTCTGCACCCGGAGTGCCGGGGACGGTGTCGTAATGAGCGCCGACCACGTAGTATGCCGAGGCTTCGGTGTCTACAGGAAGCGTTCCAAGGACATTCGTCACTCGGTGGTCATAGTATTGGTAGTCCTGCCTTGTCACAGAGAGGCCGGCCTCCTCGAAGACTGAATGGATGTAGTCGGCGGCGAGAACTAAGCTGTTGCCATCTACCGTCGTACGAGGACCAATGTCGATCGCGAGAGCGCTGACATGTTCGCGCAAAGCGTCGCGAAGGATTTCTAGCTCATTATCTATCAAGTAGATTCCTTGCGTCGCCGCGGAAAAAACTGACGGTCGCGGAGGTCGCTCAGCTTAATAACATCGGCCGCCGACCGTCTTTTGTTGGAGCGCATGCCGACTTGTAGGCGACAGCACTGATTATGATCGATTGCGAATCTATGTCGAGGAACTGATTCCAGCGCGCGCGGGCTTTTAGGGCCACCTCCGCCGAGAGCCGCCGCGAAAGGCGAGCGGGTCCTCAAAATCGCAGCGTCCTTATGGCGGCTGGGTTGGACTCCTAGTTACGCTTAGACGATCCAGTCTGCCGCCCATAATCATCCGCAGTCGAAGGGCCATAACCCCGGCTAAAATGCCGGGGTTGAGGAGAAAGGATTTCACCGCCAATGAGGATTGGCGAAAGGGCAAGTGCCACCCAACGCGTCTGGATGCCCAAAATCAGAAATATGCCACCGACTACCTCGGCAAGAAAAGTTGCGTAGGCAAGCCAACTTGGCAGTCCGATCAAATTGAAGAAGTCGGATGTGCCGGACAATGTCAGCGTTAGAAGCATATAAATGACGCTGTGCGCTAGAAACATCGTACCGAGAGAAAGCCTCAGGAGAAGCACGCCATATGATCTCAGGCGATCGTCGGTCATGGTGCGAACTCCAGTACTCTGCGCTTTTCTGTGGTGGCGGCTGCAGGCCAGTTTGCCTTCTTTCAGCGGAGTCGGATTTTAAGTCTGGCTGCCGGTTGGCTACCAAATTTCTCGTTATTTGGTTCAACGAATCGAGCTGAGCTCTTCTGAGCCTTTAAACTTTCAGATCGAAAGAGGCGCGTCGATGAGTGATGTCGACAATCAGTTAGAAAAACTTCAGGCCAAATTGGCTGCAAAGACTCGAGAGATCGAGATGCTTGTAGCAGAGGAACGGCATTTGGGCGATCCAAAAGCCATGCAAACCAGCGACTACACTCGGATACGGAGCTATGTTGAGGAGCTGATCTACGAGTGGCAGGAAGCGGTCGTTCGTGGTGCGGAGCCTAATGCTGACACAGCACTCAACAGACTTATCGCTGAGCGCGAGGAAATCGAGCAGCAAATTGTGGAGCTGCAAGTACGATGAAGAACAGTTCTCTTGCGACACTTGCCAGGCGAGATAGTCGGCAGCCGCGCCCGTGGCAGCTGCTCCTTTCTGCTCTCAGCGGGCGCGCCGTTTAGTGGAACGTCCACGAGCTTTGGAGGTCCGCGCTTTCGAAGTGCGTCGCTTCGCTTGAGGAGACTTGCGGGTTGTTCTCGCCGTCGCAGCCTTTTTTCCAGGTCTGCGAGTCGTAGCGGCAGAACCAGTTCTCCGTGTGCCGGATCGCTGCCTGGCAGGAGATTTTCTCGTAGCTTTGCGACCTGCCGCAACAGGAGACCGTTTGCGACCAGCGGAACGCTTTGCCTTGCGCTGCGTGCTCGCGGCTCCCGTGGAGCTAGCCTTCTTCCTTCTAGAGCTCCGCTTGGCGGTGCGTGGCTTCCTCTGTTCGCCAGTGAGAGCACCAACGAACGACCCGACTGCGCTCTTTGCGACCTCAAGCGCAGCGTTCACATTTGCTTTGGCGGCGTCGCCGATCGCCTCTTGTGCACTGGATGTGAGAGTGCCCTCGTTCGCTTTATTACCTTCTGCCTCATTGTCCATTCTGTCCTCCTTTCAGTTTCTGTGAACGTCATACCGAGTCTGGGGAGGGGTCAAGGGCATGGCATCTAAAGCTGTGGAGGTCAGGGAACACTCCCATATCGTGCTATTTCACAAAAGCGACAATCCTCAAGAGCAGGACCGTGCCGGCTTGAAACTATCTTCCATCCGCTCCACCACCGGATTGTAGAGGTTCCTTTCTCCGCTCGGGTAGGTGACAGCCATGACATTGACCACTTGCCCACCGCAGGAGAACATCACCTTCTCATAATAAATGTCATCACCGCGGTAGCCGCTCAAGACAAACCATGAGCGACCACGTGGCCGGTAGGTCACCTCGTCGTAGCCGCCGATATTTGTCATGAGCCAGCGCTTAAATTGATCAGGGGTGCGGCCTTCGCGATTGTTCCAAGCTCCAACCATGAATTTCGCTTCTGAGTTCGGCGACATGAAATAGTGGAAGGTCCGCTTTCCATCTCCCTCGATCTGGCTAAACGGCGCGCGGATATCAAAAGCGAAAGCCCAGGTCGCCGTCCTGCTCGTGTGACCAAGGGGTCGTTGCTGCGCTGGCTGCGACGGCGCAAAACGCGGCGGCCAAAAACGCACAAATTGAAACACGAATTTTTTTCATGCCTCTCTCCGCCAGACGACGGGACTGTAGCCCTTCGTCATCATCTCGACACTTGTTGTGGCGGCACAACCCTCCACGCATCACCGTGTTCCAAATGAGTACGCACCCTATGGAGGACTTAGCCTCTGGCGTGGGTTTCCCGTGCCTCACGAAGCGCTGAGAGTTGATTTAATTTTTCGAGTGTTGTCCGACAGCATTTGTTTGCGGGTACCTCATTCCCTAAAAATTCGACCTGGGGCGAGACCCTCATACGCTAGAGGAATAGTAAAGGCGCTGGGGCTCCCGAGGGAAGAAATGGGACTTCGCATTCTTGTGGCGGCATTCCGTTCGTACCTGCGCAACAGCGCCGGCAGAGGGTTGCGCTCGGTCTGACCATAGCGATTGTCATTCTGCTTCTTTGAGCGCGAAGACGACACGATCAAGCTTGGCCTGAACGTCTACCGGGGGGTTGAGACCAAACTCTCATGGAGAGGTCCGCGCTGGCACTTGGCGCCGACCGCATGCCGGTGTTCGACAGAGCGGAAAGCAGACATTGGCGACACAGACCTCAATGCCTGAAACGAGCCAATACCGACGTTATCATCCGGTCAAGGCGCTCGACCTCCGTGCCGGATAAATGATGGTGCCATCGGGCTGCGGAATTGCGCCAGGGGTAAGCCGCGCCTGATCGACATGGTTCGTGTTAAGAATGTGGAATACGTCTTCGCCAGCGCGAATAAGATAATCGGCAATGATCCACCGGTGGCACCTCCACCAAACGGCTTCTGCACACATGACCGCAGTGCACCGATCATGCCCGCAATCCTTGAGCTGTCTCAGACCCTGATGGAACTCCTGCGTCATTGCGTAATCCGCGTAGTTTCGGAAACTGAGGTTGTCCCAGAAAAGGTTGGGCGAAACATCGACTCTCGACCGATTTCGCAATCCGCCAAGCGCAGCCACGTGGGCATACCCTATTTGAACCATAGCCAACTCTTCGGCCAATGTTTCTCGGTTGAATTGCGGGTTGGTGCGTGAGCGCGGTATGTGGCGAACATCAACCACGAACTCAATTTGTGACGCTTGAAACAGGTCCACGAATTGAGACACGGTGCGCGTGGAATGTCCGATAGTGAAGAAGGGATAGGCCATCTCGCGTTGCGATCTCGATCGGAATAAAAAAGGGGCCCACCTTTTACGGGGGCCCTCGGACACCTGCTTTCGCAACCTTGGGGGCGGCGCATGAAGGATGATTGTTCGTTACAGAGGTTAACACGGACAGCTCAGGGACTTGGCAAATCTTTTGCCGCACCTCGGAAAAGACGCCCAGTTGCAGGTTTTCCAACTTTGTAGAGGGACAACAGTAGCCGATCGGTTGCTCTTGCTTCGCCTAAGATCGCGTGGCCAATATGAGGTTGCGAGACACACACCGGGGGGCTGTTCTTGCAACACACACGCATCCTTTGTAGCGCGACGCTCGCCGCGGCAGCGGCCATTGCGCTGCCCACGCACGCTCTAGCCGAATTCCAAATCCAGGAAGCGACCATTGAGAAAGGCGAGACCGAATTCGAATATCGAGGCGCCTATCATTGGGGAGTGCCCGAAGTTACCCAAAACAACGAGAATGCAAACGACCTCGTCCAGAGTCATGAGTTCGAACTGCAACACAGCTTCACCAATTGGTTCCTTTTGCAATTAACCGTCGGTTTGGAGCAGCCTCTGCACGAGGATTTAGAGGCCAGCAGTGTGGAGTTCGAACCCGAGTTCGCCTTGATCAAGCGAAAGGATGACGGCATCGCTCTGTCCTTCCAGGGTGGCTATGCGAAGTCCACTAATGGTGAACCCGACACATTCGGCTTTGGACCCATCATGGAACTAGCGAACAAAAACCTGTTGATCACGCTCAACCCTCTTTTCACAGGTCAGGCCGGCCCAAACCGGGAGACAGATGATCTTGGTTTCGAATATGGCTGGCGCGCTGAATATGATTTCGCCAAGCATTGGGGCATGGGCGTCGAAATGTTCGGCGAGATCGAGGACCTTTCCCATGCGGGCTCGTTCAACCAGCAGAACCACAGCATCGGCCCGACCCTGTTCTGGAAGCCCGGGAAGAAGGAAGAGGAGGGTGAGGAGGAGGAGGCCAAGGGAGACAACGACAATGAGAAGGCGTCCGGCCCTTCGGAGATGCAATTGTCGTTCAATATTGGCTTGCAATTCGGTCTGACGGACGCGACGTCCGACACGGCGCTAAAATTCCAGGGATCGCTTTCGTTCTAGACGCAGGAAAGCTTCAGTTTCCGCATCAGGGATGATGCCCCGGGGCGTCTGCGGTCCAGGTCGATTCGTCCGGTATAGATGGTCGCGATGCGGGTCTTACGCCTTTGACCACTTCCGCATGAGACGTTGCAAGGCGAGTAACCGAAATTGGACCTGCAAGGGCTTGGTGGGAAAAAATCCCGCCAGCCGTAAGACATTCTCTCGTGTGATCTGTGGTGGTTTGCTGGGCTCTGGCGACGCGGCAACGACCGGCGAAAGGTCGATATTCCTGTTACGCAGATTGGCGAAAGTGACGCCAAGCTGCGTAGGCGAGTTTGCCGCCTGAAAGGCGGGGGCAACTGGGGCGGCCACGTTCTCCGTTTTGTGGTGGTAGCCCCGGTCACGGTGAGATTGTCGCCGATGGTCACGTTTCTGGTCGAATTGCTGATGGTGCTTTGCAGGTCGGAGATGCTGGTGACGACAAGATTGTTGCTGATGGTCACGTTTCCGGTCGAATTGCTGATAGCGCCTTGCGGGTCGGAGGTGCCACCTACGGTCAGAAGGTTTCCTCCCAAGGCGGTTAGCCACACCTCGCACCAATCCGATCAAGATATACCAACGGTGCAAGCGAGTCGGAGGCAAAAAGCGGCCAACGTCATTCCTCGTATGCTAGATCGATGAATCGAGCGGCCGCTTGTGCGGAACAATCTCTGTCAGCGCCTTGGGATGGAGCTCAAATTGCGTGGGGGTCTTCGTCACGAGCTCGCCATCAGCATCGACCGGACGCGGTCTATAGGTGCGCAGTGATACGCTGACAGCAGTCAGCCGCTTTAACACCGCAGGCTCGGAAATACCGAACTTCAAATGGATTAGGGACGTGGCGAGCTGCCAAAGCCGGCCCGGATAGATGAGATATAGATCGAGCTTGCCATCATCTATCGCGGCATCTTCCGCAACCTTAAGGCCACCGCCGTGATACCGACCATTGCCAACGCTCACCTGATAGACCCACCCCGACCAAGTCGGCGAGGAATCGAGGTCGAGCTGTACAAAGAAAGGCTTGAGGTCGCGCACTGAGCGCAGGAGAGCTATCGTATAAGCCAAAACGCGCCACTTCTGCTTCAGGTCTTTTGATTGGCGCGCAGCGACCCTGGACGCAATTCCCACGCTTGCAACATTGAGATAAGGATGGCCGTTTGCCAGGCCCACATCGATTCTGTGCTTCCGACCTGAGGGCGACTTCGGCTGCCTGGATCGGGTCCATTCGCAGCTCGATAGTATCGAGCGAAATCGTTGGCTGTTCCGAGCGGTAAAACCGCGAAAGGCTTGCCGAGCTTCAGCAATTGGGGAAGGGCTTTGGAGATTGTTCCATCGCCACCCCCGATCACAATCAGCTCTGCCTTCCTGCCGCGTACTTCAAGCTCACGCTTGCGATCCTTCTTAGACTTCGCCACGACAATGGTGGCGTCGCTGTTCTATGAGAACCACGAGGACACGGCCGGCAATGCAGCCTCCGCTCTCGAGGCGCCGGGGTTGATGATAACAAGCACACGGAACAACCTGCTCATGTGAGCGAGACTGCGTTTCTTTGAGAAGCTGGTATGGCCAAATTGAAAGAAAATCCCGTAATTCGGCCGAACAAAGCTAGGCCAAGCCCGCGGTCAGGACTCCTCGGCAGGCCCGAGATTCGGATTTTGATCTCACTATTCGTCATCGCCGGCTTGATTCTAACATTCGGGCATATCGCGGAGGAGGTTATCGAAGGTGACTCCGCCAAGTTCGATCAGACGGTTGTTCTACTCTTTCGCCACGCCAACGATCTGTCGAACGCGATTGGACCGCCATGGATGGAGGAGATGGCCCGCGACATCACAGCTTTGGGCAGCTACGCAGTGCTCATCATCATCACTGGTGCTGTACTTCTCTATCTCCTGTTGGCACATCGGCGCTCCGCCGCGCTTTGGGTCTCACTCGCGTTCCTAGGAGGCGTCCTTCTGAGCAACTTGCTGAAACTAGCCTATGAGCGTCCCCGACCTGATTTTGTGACTCACGCGGCGCGCGTGTTCACCTCAAGCTTTCCCAGCGGACATGCAACACTTTCAGCGATCACCTATCTGACGCTGGGCGCTCTTCTCGCCGGTCTGCATGAGTCCTTTTGGTTTAAGGTCTATTTTTTGGGTCTGGCAATTGTGCTCACGATCGTGATCGGCATCAGTCGAATCTATCTTGGCGTTCACTATCCAACGGACGTACTCGCCGGCTGGTGTATTGGTGCCGCCTGGGCAGGGCTTTGCTGGAGTGTCTTCACTTGGCTCCAGCATCGGGGTCGCGTCGAACGTAGTAGCTGAGAACGCGTCTATCGAGTTCTTGCGCAATATGTGTGCGCCGTGTCGGCTACCCATTTAGGCTGCGCCCAACGCGGATTACCGTTTCGAATTGCTCATCGAGAACGGGACCGGCAACGAGTACGCCATTCTCTCCGGACAAGGGGATAATGAGGACCCACCGAGCAGCGAACTGATCTCTGCCGTCAATGGAAACGAATCGCCGGGTGTCGGGGGTCTCGAGGCAGGCGCTCCCGACCAGATTCTCCCTCCCGATCTGCAAAAAAGCTTCATGAAGCAAAATGACGGCCCGAATGCCGAGGGTTACCTGCCGAGCGGAACTCCTTGGCACCAGATGGCCCCCGGCTCAACGACTGTCGTGGGTCCAACCCCAGGTGCGACCGTCGGATATGTCTGGAAGGTGATTGGTACCGGCGATTGTGGAGGCAGGGACATCTCATGCTCGAAGGCTTCCGAGCCCAGCCCTCTGAATGCAACGCCGAGCGGGCGGGCCAAATAGCCGTGTGCTGGACCGCAGGTCGCAATAAGGGCTATCCCGGCTTTGCAGGATGCCAAGGGAAACCCAAGAACTGGTGTACGTATAAGAACGTGGCGCCCGAACGGTGCCGGGGTGGATCACATTCTGGGCAAATGTGGGTCTGCGTTGAAGACGCTGGCTAAGCGCGTTGGCCTACTCATAGTTGCCGCCTGACCGCATCCCACTCAGCGGACGCTTGCCCAGCAGCCTGCGCGCCGCTTGGCAGGAATCCGACAACAGCGTCATTCGTCCATGTTAGAAAAGGACTCAAAGCACAAAGAGAAGAACTCGGCATGAAGGCAATAATAGGTTTCGTTGCATTTTTGATGTTGGTGACAACGCCTAACCTCAGCAGGGCGAATTCGGCTGAGGAGATCAATGACGCCGCTAACGCAACTTTGCACAGGTTCGTGGAGCAAAATCCGAGCGCGGAAGAACTGGGACGAAAGGCTCCTGGAGTCCTCGTGTTCCCCTCCGTGATCAAGGCGGGGATGCTTCTGGGGGGTCAATACGGAGAAGGCGTTCTCATCGCCCATGGTAATGCCGCCGGCTATTACAACATCATCTCGGCCTCATTAGGTTTTCAGCTTGGCGTTCAATCTCTATCTATCATCATCGTGTTCATGACCGAACAATCGTTGGCTGATTTTCAAAACGCTTACGGATGGAAGGTCGGAATCGACGGCTCAATTGTGGTTGTCACACTAGGTGCCGGCGGATCGATCGACACCCACAGCCTTACCAGCCCTATTGTGGCCTTCGTCACCGATCAAGAAGGCCTGATGTACAGTCTCAGTCTAGAGGGCTCGAAATTCAGTCGTATCGAGCGATGATGGTCATAATCACTTCTAGAGAGGACTCGTTGAAAGCCCGCGATGAGGGCCCTGAAGTTGGCTTCCAACCCAAGCAAAGTCGCGCCGTCAGGCGTGCGACCTGAGGCGCAAGGGCAGTTAGGTCGTTCGAGCGGACTCGATCTACAGGCGCGGCTGATCGCCAAAGGGCTACGCATACCCACTATTTTTGTCACGGCATTCCCCGACGCAACAACGCGCGCTCGAGCAATGAACGCCGACGCGCTCTGCTATCTGACGAAGCCATTTAACGATGAAGAGTTGCTAAATTATCTCAGGATTACGGTCCCGGATTCGTCCGACGGGACAGACGAGGGTCCCAAAGCGCCAAAGTCGAATTGACTACGGCAAAGACATGAGGTCGACCAAGCCAGTTGCTCAGTCTCGCCTATCGTAAGCAATTCCCAAGGCAGCTGCGACAGCCAATCCTGCAACTCCCAACAAGAGCTTATCGCGAAAATCTTCGTCGCCAGTAACCTGGTCGAATTGCGATCTTGCATACGCCGCGGCTTCACGCCCGTTTTCAATCCTCTCGGCTGCTTTCTCGGCCGCTGAGGCAGCTAGCCTCTCGATAGTGTCCCCCGCAGACTTTGCATAAGTACCAGCTTGTTCTCGAGCAGCGACGGCGGTTTCCGCGGCGTACTCCTTTACAGTTTCTACTGCCTCACCAATCTGCTCCCCGAAGCGCTGTTGCGCCGCCGTCAAATAATCCTCCTCGTCAACAGCGATCGGAGTTGTTCGCCAAAGGCTAAGCACGCCTGCGCCGACGAGCGCCGTTGCAATTGGTGGGTGCTTTAATAGCCTCCAAGCGAGACCCGCTCCGATAGCCAAAGCAGCACTGGGATTGGCGGCAGCTCGCGCCTTCAGATCGGCACCCACGCGTTTAACAACAGATTGCGCTTCGGATTTCAATCCCGCCGTGAACTTCCGATATGTTTGTGGCGAGCGCAGAAACGCCAAGTCTCTTGCGAGCTTGGCTCGAGCCTCCGCAACTTCAAACTCCAATTTGGATATGTTGTCGGTCACCTGCGTCCTCCGCTCGGCGTCGTCCCGGGAGACCTGCCGGTCGAACCACTGCCTTTATTGGAGTGCTGCCGCCCAGTTCCTGACTGGACCCGAGGGACTTCCGTTTGCGATCCAGCGTGCGCACCAGGTCGCGTCTTCTGCGCGGCTTGACCCGAACTTGGTTGCTCACCAGTAAGCGCCGAACTGAAGCTCTCGCCCACTTGGCGAGCCGCTTCCTTAAGCCCCTCGCTGGTCAGTCCTCGTTCTTCCGCGACTTCGCTGAGCCTTTCACCCGCTTGCATTCCGGCTTGCTTAAGCTGTTCGCCTGCGCTTCCGACTGCGGATCTTAAGCGCTCTCCCACTCCGCCCAGCGTTCGCTTCTCAATTCGCGTCGGGGGAAAGGCTGCGGCAATTGCAGCGCCGGCAACGACGCCTGCCAGCGCGACTGCCCAGGGTTGCTCGCGAACGACATAGTCTGCCTTATCGAGAGCCTGGTCGGCCACTCGCCTGGTTCGTTCCGCCGCAAGCCGCGAGGCCTCATCCGCGTACTCCGCCGCCGCCGAGGCATAGGAGCGCGCTGTCTCGGATACCCTGTCGGTCGCCTCAGAAACGTATTCTCCTGCTCGTCGAGCCGCTTCCGCGACACGTCCTCCAGGCATGCTGTTTTCACCGTGGCCGCCATTTTGACGGCCACTCCGGCTCGTCGGGAAAGCTTCAGTGTAATCGCGCCTCGGCGATTTGCCGCGGCCACTCCGCATCAGCAGGGCACACCCAGCGGCTAAAAGGAGCAGACCTTCCGGATTGCGCGTCATGGCGCCCATTATCCACTTAGTCCCGCCCTCTCTCGTTCCATAGCTCGTCATGTTAGCTGCTCCTTAGCTGTCTCGATATCTTGCCTGACTTGATTCATGGTCCTTGCGGGGGCGATCTCGGCCCGAGCTTCACTGCGGCCAGCGTAATAGGCAAGAACCGCTATCACTGCGACTCCTGCAGCGACGATTAAGAATGCGAGATGCAAGCTGACTCCGAACGTGACGATCCATGCGACCAACGCGCCCAGAATGAGGATAAGAGCAAGCAGGCCAAGCAGGCCGGCTATGCCGAGCCAAATGCCGCCGCGGATCTTTGTGGAAATATTCGAAGAGAGCTCGGCACGTGCCAGCCGCACCTCTTTTTGAAATAGCTCCGCCAAGTCGCTTACGACGTCAGACAACGCTTCCGGCAAACTTGGTTGGTTGAACCGCTCATGAGCCATAGTAGTCCTCGCCGTGTAGACTGCTACCCGGCCTGTCTGCCGCGCTTTGCGACATCGAAGCGCGTGAACTGCTCTTGAGAGTTCGCAACGCAAAGAAGCCGGCTAGCGCGGCGACGCCGAACACAACTACAGGCTGACGACGAGTGAATTCAGAGGCAGCCTGGTAGATGTCGCTGACTGATTGGTCCTCCAGAGTGTGCGAGTACTCTTCGAGACGATCAGCCGCTCCGCGCACGAGGCCCGCTATTTGCGGGGCATCGCTGTCGAGCTCCTCGGCCGCCCGCCTTACCGAGTTGGCTACGTTGGTCATCATCCTCGCACCTTTGACGACCTGTTCGTCCAAGACGCCTTGGACCTGCGAGGTCAGCGTCGACGCAGCCTCGGTTGCTTTCTGCGTATACCCAGACGTGCCAGTGCTTGAGCCGGGCGTATTTTTCTCGCCGGCTTCTATATTCGGCGTTGTTCGGCGGCCGCGGGCGGTGCCGGATCCTTGATTGAAATTCTGATTGGCCACGTCATTCCTCCAGTTTCAGCGCTCAACGAGGAGCTAATCCCGGAGTTCCTTTTGCGAAGCCTCCGAGCGAAATTTTCTTCTTGGAGGGTCTCGGTCGCCGAGGGCGTGGCATTTGACGCAGCTACTTCACTGCTTCCGCTTTCCTGTTTGGAACGGGCTGCGTTTTCGAGGCGTTGAGGCCGCATTCCCAGTTCCGATGTGAGGGTGGTCCCTCCGATACGTGAGACTTCTGAGGGCCTGCATGCGCTTTGGATGGCGCTGGATGCCTAAGAGAGCGATGGTTTGCCGCAGCATGGCTCACCAAAAAAGACCGCAATCGTGGTCGCTTCGTAGCGAAATCGAGATCTCTCGGGGGGAACGAAAGTGTCAAGTTTAGGTCATCGGAATGCTGGCTTTTTTGGAAGCGACAAACACTCTTCCCCGCTGGGTTCGCATTGCGATAACGGGCTTCGCCATCGCCGCGGCCTATTTTTTTCAGATTCCCATCGAGACCGAGGTGCCGGGTGAGCCATTTCTGCTCTTCTTCGCGATCACGGTTGGCTGCACCGTGTTATTCGGCCTGCCCATTGGATTTTTCGCGGTAGGCCTTAGTTCGTTACTGTCACTGCATTTCTTCGATCCGGGCGGCTCGATATACATCTATCACGCAGCAGATCTCATTAAGATCGAATTATACGCGCTTTTCTCTGTTGGGGCGGTCCTGATAATAGCCGGCCTGAGCAACGCCGCACTCGCGACGAGCCGCACGAATCTATCGCTTGCCGCTCTTGAAAAACAAAAGTCGGTGTTGCTCTCTGAGCTCGTTCATCGCGTGGCGAACAATTTTGCCACGGTCGCAGCGCTCCTGAGGCAAAAATCAATCTTGGTTGTGGACCCCCAGGCGAAGTCTGCCCTTGAAGACGCAATCGAGCAGGTGAGCATCATGACGCGCATTCACGGTCGGCTCTGCGCCGGCAATAACGCTGGGTCCTTTGACACTCGGGCTTTCATGCAAGAGTTGTGTGATGACATAAGATTGTCCGTAGTCTCGGTGCGTCCAATCTCAATCGAGTGCGCGGCCGTCAGTCACTGTCTTCCCATGGCCGATGCCGTGCCTCTCGGACTCATCGTCAACGAGCTTCTGATCAATGCGATCAAATACGCATTTCCCAATGACCGCCCGGGTATCATCAGAGCCAGACTCGATAAATGCGGCGCTCAATTATGCCTGTCGGTGGAAGATAATGGTGTGGGCATCCAGAACGCGGTGCAAGGAACCGGTGTTGGACTTAAGCTCGTGCGTGCGCTTGCTCAGCAGCTCGGCGCTTCCTTCGAAATCAAGTCTGGCACGCGCGGAACGCTAATTTCGATCACTTTTGACGCTGCGACTCGGCCACCCGCCAGCGCCACGATGCTTGCGGCCAGAAGCAAATCTCAGATAGGCGCCGGATTGGCACGGCCCAGCGCGTCCATGATGAATTGAGGATGTCCGTTGTTCCGGTCGATTGATGCGGGACGGTAAGTGTTACTCGTTCCGCGGCGGCTACGCTTTATCGAATTCAAAGCACAGCCAGGGCGCGCCGCGCGGATTGCCGCCGGGCGCGTCAGGCAGCTCCGCCAGCGCTGGCATCCGAAATCCAACTTCGCGCGACTGCTTATGCATGGTTGATAGGTTCCAGTGGTAGTCAACGAACTGGATCGCCTTGTCCCGGTCAACGACCACCGAAGGAGGCACCATTCTGCAAGTAGTCCTCGTTCTTGAATTGGGTTTTGAGCGATGAATAGCTTTCCTCCCTGAAGCAGGGATGCGTGACGACGACCAGGACCGAAGCGGGCCTTAATCCGAGGATGATCTCGATCAGCCATGGGAACACGACCAAATGCCGGCTCTCCAGGATATCGCTGAAGACGTCATCGTCTTCTGCGCTTGAAAGCCATGGCTTCTTCAGTTCGTTTTCATTCATAGGCAGCGTCCCATCATTGGCACCCCTTATATGAGTGAGTATGACCAGAGGTCATGCTACGGTATCGGTATATTGAGCTGACGACGGAAAACGCATTTGCTGAAGGTTGACAGCGACCAGATCGTACGCCTAGGCCCACCGCGGCCTTCGGTCATCCTGCGCCCTGGAATACCGACCCTTGCGCCGGGCGAGGAGCGTTACACCGTGCCCGGCGGCGGCGCCATCGCCGTGCCGATCCATGCCGGCGACCGGGTCCGGGTCGTCGATGTGGAAGGCATGCAGCTCTGCGAAATGGTGGCCGCAGATGCCATGGGCGCCATTGATGCCTCGATCATCGGCGCCCGCGGCGACAGCGATGCGGGCGGCCTGAAGCGAGTCTTAAGTGGGAATAACGAGAGCGCGCGCTCGGTTCGCGCCGGGATCGAGCGGCGCGGCGTTGATCTTGCCGCCGCGGGGGCCGTCACGCTGTTCGGCGGCGAATCCCGGCCGGGAGACACAAGCGAGTTCACCGTTTCACGTGACGGCGTGCTGATCGTTGGAGCGCCAGGCGGGGCGATGGCCGCGGATTCGCAGGCCACGGCGACGCCGCTCCGCCTTCATATTTGGCGCAGCCACTTGCGTCCGTTGAATGAGACAATCCTGCCCGAGCCGCTCGCGGAGCCGTTGCAAGACATCCGCGTCAACAGCGCGAAGGCAAGGGCCTATTTCGTCCGCGCTGGTGAATATATTCAAATCATCGATGTCGCCGGGCGCCAGTGCACCGACTTCCAGTGCTTCGCCGCGCGCAAGTTAGAAAAGGGCGTAGAGCACCCGCTCGACGTCACCACAACGCGCTCACTGATGGGACAGAGCTATCCGCACCCAGGGCTCCGCTCGAAAGCTTTCGATCAGGAAATGGAGGCGCTGGTGGAGGAGGTGCGCGACACAGTTGGCCGCCACGACGCCTTCGGGCTTGCCTGCAACGCTCGCTATTATGACGATCAAGGCTATCCCGGCCACGTCAATTGCACTGACAATTTCAACGCCGAGCTCGCGCCTTACGGCATTGCTGCGCGCAAGGGCTGGATGGCGCTCAACTTCTTCTATAACACGCGCATCGATGACCAGAACGTGCTCTACTTCGACGAGCCGTGGTCGCGCGCCGGCGATTATGTTTTGCTGCGCGCGCTTACAGACCTCGTGTGCGTCTCCTCAGCCTGCCCTGACGACATCGATCCTTCCAATGGATGGAACCCCACCGACATCCATGTGCGGACCTATTCCGATAAGCAGAGATTCTCCAGAGGAGTGGCCTACAGGATGACGCCAGACGCCGAACCCCAGCTCACGCGCGAGACTGCGTTCCATCCGCGGTTTTCGGCGCTGACGCGCAACTACATCGATTATCGGGGCTATTGGCTGCCGAAGTTCTCCAATGCCGGACCGGTCGCCGAATATTGGGCCTGTCGCCAGCGGGCGGTAATCATGGATCTGTCGCCCCTGCGCAAATTCGAGGTGACCGGACCTGACGCAGAATCACTGCTGCAATACACGCTCACTCGCAATGTGCGGAAACTGACGACCGGCCAAGTCGTCTACACCGCCATGTGCTACGAGCATGGCGGTATACTCGACGACGGGACGCTATTTCGGCTTGGCGAGAACAATTTTCGCTGGATCGGCGGAGACGATTACAGCGGCATCTGGTTGCGCGAACTTGCTGGGAAACTGGGATTGAAGGCCTGGGTGCGCTCTTCCACCGATCAACTTCACAACGTGGCCGTCCAAGGACCAAAAAGCCGCGATATCTTGCGTGAAGTGATCTGGGCGCCGCCAGCACAGGCGGCGTTAGAGGAGCTTGGCTGGTTCCGCTTCACCATCGGGCGCATCGGCGGCTTTGATGGGGTGCCAGTGGTGGTCTCACGCACGGGCTATACCGGCGAGCTCGGCTACGAAGTCTTCTGCCATCCTAAGGATGCGCTTACGGTATTCGATGCCATCTGGCAGGCTGGCCAACCGCATGGATTGATGCCGTTCGGCCTGCAAGCGCTGGACATGGTGCGTATCGAGGCGGGTCTCGTCTTCGCCGGTTACGAATTTTGCGATCAGACCGATCCGTTCGAAGCCGGCATCGGTTTCACCGTGCCACTCAAGGGCAAGAACGAGGATTTCATCGGCCGCGAGGCATTGCTGCGGCGGAGCGAGCACCCGCAACGAAAACTCGTCGGACTCGAAATGGATGGTGACGAAGCCGTTGGACACAGCGATTGCGTACATATCGGCCGCGCCCAGGTGGGCGTTGTCACCAGCGCCACGCGCTCGCCCATCCTGCAGAAGACCATCGCGCTCGCCCGGCTCGATGTCGCCCATTGCGAGCTCGGGACAGAGGTAGAGGTCGGCAAGCTTGATGGTCACCAAAAGCGGCTACCGGCGCGCATCGTGCGCTTTCCGCACTACGATCCGGACAAGACGCGGGTTCGCTCCTGAGCCGGAAGCGGGCACCTATTCCGCGGCGGCCTTTCCCTTGACCGCGAGGAAGGTCTTCATCGAATCGTCCATCGCCTCGAACCAGGGCGTGTGGTAAACGGGCGCCATCGTTCCCGTGCAAGGTGATTTGAATGCCTTATTCCGATAGCCAAGGATCGAATGCTCCTTGTCGTGTTCCCACTCCTTGAATTCGTCGACCGTCATGTCGATGTCGAATTTCGGGTAGTCGATCGCAGCGCATAGGTCGCGGACATAGTCGGCTTGGAAGTCGATCTTCTCAAAGGCATCCTTCAGCGCCTCCTCGCGCTTGACCCAGGCGTCGTCGTCCTTTTGCATTTCCGCTTTCGACGGCAGCTTAATCCTTCCCATGATCACGTCCCGAGCGTACCAGGCTTGCGCGTCGAACATTGAGAAGGTGTAGAACTGGTCCTGCATGCCGAGATAAGCGACCTTAGGATTGTCGATCCAGAAGATGCCCTTGTAGAGATGCGGCGGATGCATGCGGTTGTGCGTGCGCAGCTTCAAGTCGTCCGCCAGAAATGGGAAATGGTGCTGATAGCCCGTACAGAGGACGATGGCATCGAACTCCTTGCTCGAGCCGTCTTTGAAGTGCACGGTTCTTCCTTCGATCTTGGTCAGCAGCGGACGCTCATCCATCCCCTTCGGCCATTTGAATCCCATCGGCTGCGTGCGCCAGCACATGGTGACGGATTTCGCCCCGTATTTGTGAGACTGCAAGGCGATATCTTCCGCTGAATAGCTCGCGCCAACCACGAGCAAATCCTTGCCCTTGAACTCGTCGGCGCTGCGGAAGTCGTGTGCGTGCATCACGCGTCCGGGGAACGACTCGACCCCAGGGAACTGTGGAACGTTCGGCACGGAGAAATGCCCGGTCGCAACCACGATCCAATCGAACGTGTCGGTCTTCCGCGTGTGGTTGGGCAAATGCTCGACGGTCACCGAGAACTTGTCCTTGCTCTTGTCGTAGGCGACGTAGCGCACGGCCGTGTTGAACTTGATCCACGCCCGAACACCCGCCTCCTTGGCGCGTCCGACGATGTAGTCGTAGAGCACCTCGCGCGGTGGGAATGAGGGGATCGGCTGCTTGAAATGATGGTCGAAGGTGTAGTCGGCGAACTCGAGCACTTCCTTGGGACCGTTCGACCACAAATAGCGATACATGCTGCTATGAACCGGCTCGCCGTACTGGTCGGTACCCGCGCGCCAGGTGTAGTTCCATAGGCCGCCCCAATCGCTTTGCTTCTCGAAGCAGACGATCTCCGGAATGTCCGCACTTTTTTGCTTCGCCTGCTGGAACGCCCGCAATTGGCCGAGGCCGCACGGTCCCCCGCCGATAACAGCAACTCGAACTGTCATGACCCACTCCCTCGCTCGTTCCGACCCTCATTGTCGGCAGCTGCGTGACGGCGGTGTAGCCAAACCAATTTGCCGCGTGAAGATGCCATTCTAGACCAGTGTCGGACCAATTTGTCAAAAGCAAAGCGGATTGGTATTGTCCAGCAACAGCAAGCGGTCTAAGCTTCTGGTGCTTGAAAATGCAATGGTGATGCTGCTTTGGACGCTCGGCAAAAACCACATTGGGTCAGATCGGCCCAAACCACTTTGGGCCAGCTAAACCACTTTGGGCCAAGGCGTAGAATGCGCGAATAGCATCTGCACCGCTGCTTTCCGGGCGCTTGGCTGTGATGTGAGTGTCGTCATTTCTTGAGAGTTTCGGGGGGTGCCATGAGCACAGCAACGGCAGCGAACGTACCGGATACTGCAGCAGGGGCAGCGCATAGCCTGCACCGAAAAATAGACTGGACTGGCGCGTTCTGGGTTGCGAGCGGTGTCCCCGCGCTAGTGCTGTTCTCGATTGGCGGTATCGCCGCCACGGTCGGCAAGGCATCCTGGCTCGTTTGGACCATCTCCATCATCTTCGGTTTCATTCAGTCGTTCACTTACGCTGAGATCGCGGGTCTCTTCCCTGGCAAATCAGGTGGGGCTTCGGTCTATGGCGCGGTCGCTTGGGTCCGTTACGCCAAGTTCATTGCGCCAACCTCGGTATGGTGCAACTGGTTCGCTTGGTCGCCCGTGTTGGCGATCGGATCGGGACTAGGCGCCGGATACATTCTCAGTCTCTTCTTTGCGCCGGATGCTGCCATCAACACTTGGCAACTCACCTTGCTCGACCTCGGAGCGGTCAAGGAAGGACTGACATTGCGCATCAACGCCACCTTCTTTATCGGCCTGATTTTGATGTTGGCGTGCTTCCTGATCCAACACGGCGGCATCCTGCGTTCCGCGCGCGCCACAATGTTAATGGGTGTCGCGGCACTCCTTCCCCTTATGTTGATTGGGATCGTTCCGCTGCTGACCGGCGACCTGCCGCGCGAGAACTTCGTGCCGCTGGTGCCGCTCGGACACGATGCCGCCGGGAATCCCATCGACGGAGCCTGGGACAAGGCAGGCTGGATCCTATTCTTCGGAGGTCTGTTTATCGCAGCCTGGTCGACCTACGGATTTGAGACGGCCGTCTGCTACACCCGGGAGTTCAAGGATCCGAAGCGGGACACGTTCAAGGCGATATTTTATGCGGGCCTTCTATGTCTTGCCGTGTTCATCCTCGTCCCGGTGGCGTTTCAGGGCGCGCTCGGGCTGAAGGGAATGCTGGCGCCCGACATCTATAGCGGCATGGGCGTCGGAAAGGCCATGGCGGGAATGATCGGCGGCGGTCCGTACATCGAGACATTCGTCGCCATCTTGCTGATCTTTGCGCTCATGCTGACCATCATGACCGCCATGGCGGGATCCTCCCGCACGCTATATCAGTCATCGGTCGATGGCTGGTTGCCGCGCTACCTGTCCCACGTGAATGAGCAAGGTGCGCCGACCCGGGCAATGTGGACCGACCTCACCTTCAATCTGATCCTGCTCATGATGTCGGACTACCTGTTCATCCTGGCAGCGTCGAACGTCGGCTACATCATCTTCAACTTCCTGAACCTCAATGCGGGCTGGATGCATCGTGTTGATCGGCCGAACTGGGAACGACCTTACCGCGCGCCGACGATCCTGATCGCGATCGGTGGCGTACTGGCGTACGTCAATGCCGCGCTGATGGGCGCCGGTGCCGACGTTTGGGGTGCACACACGCTATGGACCGGGCTTATCTTCGCGGCCCTGATCATCCCTGTGTTCCTGTTCCGCCACTACATTCAGGACAAGGGCGTGTTTCCCAAGGCCATGGTGGAGGACATGCATCTCGGCAGGGAGGAAAAGGTCGAGAAGCGTGCGGGAGTCCTCCCGTATGTGGCGCTCGCCGCCGGCGTGGCGATCGTGCTCCTTACGCACTACTGGGCCACGAGCTAGGCGCGAGAAACGAACTGTCAGGAGCTCCGGCCACGAACCTCAATGTGGCCGGAGTCTCTTAGTTTCGGCTAGAAACCCCCTGAACGGCCGCCCCGCGGCCTAGCGCCGTCGCCAGGCATCGGCTGGGAGGGCACGAATGAGTCTCGTAGATGCCGTTGACGTACCCTTTCTAAGACTTTCCGAGCCAAGTTTCTCGATTCGCTCGCCGGAGGTGCGCGAGGCGCGAAAGCGCAGTTGGTATGCGCGCACGCCTTATGGCATCGCGGTCCTACGCTATGAGGATGTCGGCAAACTGTTGCGCGACCCTCGTCTGCGCCAGGGTAGCCATGCCTGGCCGGCCCACAACAACGTCACCGGCACGTTTACCGATTGGTGGCTACGCATCGTTTTGAACAGGGTGGGCGACGACCATGCACGGCTGCGGCGGCTCGCCAATCCTGCCTTCTCGCCGAAACCCATCATCGCGCTGCAGCCGAAATTCACCGAGCTCGCCAATGAGCTGATCGACAAGTTCGCTGGGCGCGGCCGTTGCGAGTTCATGGCGGAATTCTCCGAACCATATGTGACGCGGGTCATCTGCATTCTTCTCGGGTTCGATCAGAGCGAGTGGCGGCGGCTGGCCGACATAGCCGCCGACATGGGCCTCGCACTTGGCGTCACCTTCAAGCAAGACGTGGAGAAGATCGATAAGGCGACCGCCGCCTTGTTCGACTACGCCCGCGGCGTGATCGAGGAACGCCGGACACGCCCGCTCGGCGATGACTTCGTTTCCCTTTTGCTACAGGCAAATGAAGACAAGGATAGGCTCAGCGATCAGGAACTCTACGACATGGTCGTTCTCGCTGTGTTTGGCGGCATCGACACCACGCGCAACCAGCTTGGTCTAGCGATGAGCGTGTTCATCGAGAATCCGGACCAATGGAGTCTCCTTGTCGACCGGCCGGAGCTCGCAAGGAGCGCAGTCGAGGAAGTGATGCGCGTGCGCCCGACGACGACCTGGATCACCCGCGAGGCAATGGAGGACTTCACCTACAACGACCTCAAGATCAAACGGGGCACCACCATTCACCTGTTCTCCGAATCCGCGGGAACCGACCCGCAGCAATATGCGCCCGACTTCGACATTACTGCGCAGCGCAAACCGCATTTCGGGTTTGGCGGAGGGCCGCATCATTGTCTCGGTCATTTCATTGCGCGCGCCGACATGACCGAGGGGCTCAAGGCATTGGCCAGGCGTATCAGAAATCCGCGGCTCGACGGCGAGCCGACCTGGCTGCCGGACAGCGGGAATACCGGCCCCATCAAGCTCCCCATTGCATTCGACCCAGAATCTTAGATGCGGCTTGCGAGGTGGATTTATGCGAAACGGGAAGCCGACTTGTGAAAAAAGCGCGGCGGCGCTTTACCGTTGTGGTCGCAGTAGGTGTAGACTGACCGAGTTCTCGGGTTGTCTGGATGACGACTCGGGGCAATTGGGCGGGGACTCTTAGTTTGATGTCTCTGTTTCGCAGGCAGGCATCCTCCAAGGCGAACGGGAAGCTGACGCGCCTCTTCTTTGCCTCCGATTTTCACGGTTCGCAGCGTATTTTCCGCAAATTCGTCAACGCAGCAAAGCACTACGAGGCCGACGTCCTCGTCATGGGAGGCGACGTGGTCGGCAAACTCGCCATCCCCGTCATCCGCGAGGGCAACGGCCGCTTTCGCGCTCACCTCATGGGCAAGACCGAGCGTCTAGAGGGTCAGGACGATCTGAAGGGCTTCGAGGAGCGGCTCGGAACGCTAGGGTTTTACAGTAAGATCATGGACGCGGATGAGTACGATGAAATCCGGTCCGATACGGCGGCTGTCGATCGTCTGTTCCACGACCTTGCGCGCGAACGGCTCGCCTTGTGGATAGAGCTCGCCGAGACGCGTCTGGCAGGAACCGGCGTCCGGTGGTTTGTGATGGGCGGAAATGACGACGATCCCGAGGTGCTGGAGCTGCTGAAAGACGTCAATACGGAGTCCATGGTCTTTTGCGAAGGCAAGGAGGTGGCGATCGACGATCACCACACCATGATTAGCGTCGGCTTCAGCAATCGCACGCCGTGGAAGACGCCGCGCGAGATCGACGATAATGACCTCGGAACGATGATCGAGGAGTTGGCGGTCAAGGTCGCAGACACAGAGCACGCGATCTTCAACCTGCACGTC
>Ga0068853_100000375_pt1 | contig 30626 bp, 27 predicted proteins | sample KBSCornC32_FD_65655 | JGI IMG/M metagenome (GOLD analysis project Ga0068853, IMG submission 65655) | Corn rhizosphere microbial communities from Kellogg Biological Station, Michigan, USA - KBS Corn C3-2 | ecosystem: Host-associated > Plants > Roots > Rhizosphere > Soil ... | reverse complement strand
GGGGGGAGTGGTGGTTCCGCCGGGGGCCGCAGCGGCTCGCCGGCGAGCAGCACCGGCGGTGCTCCCTCGAGCGGCAGCAGCGGTGCCACCGGCGGAAGCGGCGCTTCGTCCAATGGCAGCGGCGGTTCGACGAACGACGGCAGCGCTGCCAACTACGACGGCAGCGCGAACGATGCGGGCCTCATCGTCGACGCCCCGCTCGACAAGCCGTCCAGCAGCGGCGGGGCGGGCCCAGATGCATCGACGGCGACCAGCTCGGGCGGCAGGGGGTCTGGCGGCTCCATCGGAGCCGGCACAGGCGGGCTCTCCGGCTCGGGCGACCTCTCCGGCACAGGCGGCCTCTCCGGCACAGGCGGCCTCTCCGGCTCGGGCGGCCTGTCCGGCACGGGCGGTGCCGCGGCGTGCAGGGCGGGCGGCTCTTGCGGCTCGACTTGCCAGCCCGGCACGATCGATTGCAGCTCCGGGACGCCGATCTGCAAGCAGAAGAACGCGCCGCCGGGGACGACGTGCGGAAGCAAGCAGGTGTGTGACGACCTTGGGAATTGCCTCTTCTGCACCAACGGCATGTCGTGCGGCACGATCTGCAACCCGGGGACGATCGACTGCAGCAGCGGCGCTCCGACCTGCAAGCAGAAGCTTTCGATGGCCGGGACGTCGTGCGGAACCAATCAGGTGTGCGACGGAAGGGCGAGCTGCGTGGGCTGCACGCAGGGCATGAAGTGTGGCCAGACCTGCAAGCCGGGGACGATCAGCTGCAGCACGGGCGCCGAGGTCTGCAATCAGGCCAACGCCCCGGCCGGGACGTCGTGCGGGACCAATCAGGTGTGCGACGGTAACGGATTCTGCGCCGTCTGCTCGAGCGGTTCGCCCTGCAAATCCTCGAACTGACGTGGGGCGACCCTCCTCTTTTGCTCGTTGGTGTTGCCTGGGATCAGCCGTTCGCGGCCGCGCTCGCCTCGAGCGGGTAGCCGGCCTGCTTCCACGCCTCGACGCCGCCGTCGAGCGCGACGGCGCGGGTGTAGCCCATGATCCGGAGCGTCTGGGCGGCCAGCGTCGAGATCTTCCCGAGCTGGCAGCAGGTGACGATGCGGGCCGTGGGGTCGGGCAGCTCGCGATCCGCCCGCAGCTCCAGCTCGCCGCGCGGCACGTTGCGGGCCCCGGGAACGTGACCTGCCCGGAAGGCGTCGCGCTCGCGCACGTCGAGAATGACCAGGGCAGGATCGCGGGCGTCGACGTGGCGGCGCACCTCCTCCATCGACATGAAGGCGATCCCCCGGGCGGCCTCGGCGATGAGCTGCTGCACGGTCTTGCCGCCGGTTCGGTTGGTCCGGAGCGCCTCGGTCAGGTGCTGCGGCATGGCGATGTCGAGACCGCGCATCAGCGCGACGAAGTCGTCGCGCTCGCGCTTTTGAAGGCGGGGGTTACCGGCCTTCTCCGCGCCGAGCGTGCTCTGGCTCCGCCCCTTGTAATCGTGGGCGGGAAACACCAGCAACTCGTCGGCGAGCCGGAGCAGCTTGCCGAAGAGGCTCTCGTACAGCGCCTCCGCGTCGCCGGTGGGCAGATCGGTGCGGCCCGTGCCGCCGATGAGGAGGGTGTCACCCGTGAGCACGCGGTCGGCGAGCACCAGGCACATCGAATCGTCCGTGTGCCCAGGGGTCTCGAGGATGCCCATGCGCAGCTTGCCCATCACCAGCGTCTCGCCGTCCTCGACCCTGAGATCCACGAACGGGGCGGCGCTGCGCCGGTTCATCACCACCGGCACGCCGAGCTGGCGGGCCAGCTCGCGAGAAGCGGTGAAGTGATCCGCATGGGTGTGCGTGTCGAGCAGGTAGCGGATCCGCAGTCCCTTCTCCGCCGCGAGCGCGAGGTACCGATCGGACTCGCCGAGCGCGGGGTCGACGACGATGGCGGCCCGAGTCTCGTCGCAGCCGATGAGGTACGACAAGCAACCGCCGCTCCGGATCTGCTCGAAGATCATCGACGACATACTACCCCGACCCTCTGCCTGGACCCCTGGGCCCGCCCCAGCGTCGACTTGCCGAGGCCGGAACACTGCGATTGGATGTGGAGGATGAGCACGTCGCGGATCGAACTGGCCCGGCGGTACCTGGGCGCCCTCGAGGCGGGCGCCGTCGGCGACGAGCTGGCGGCGTTCTTCACCGCGGACGTGGTGCAGGAGGAGTTCCCCAACCGCCTGGTGCCCGCGGGGGCGCGACAAGATCTGACGGCGCTGCTCGACGGCGCCGTGCGCGGGCAGAAGGTGATGCGGCGGCAGCAGTACCAGCTGGTGAGCGCCGTCGAATCCGGCGACGTGGTGGTGCTGGAAGTGCAGTGGATCGGCACCCTGGCGGTGCCGCTGGGGAGCCTGCCCGCCGGCGGGGACATGCGGGCTCGGTTCGCCGTGTTCCTCGAATACCGCGGCGACCGCATCGCCAAGCAGCGCAATTACGACTGCTTCGAGGCTTGGTGACGGAGTGCCGGCCCTGCGCCGGAGAAGAACCTGCACCCGCCCTGCCTTTGTTGTCCGGTCCCCCGCACCGCAGGTGAAGACGCCGTCGTGGGCCTGCGACCGCAGTGCCGGCCAGCACAATGCGCCCCGCGTCTCTTGGGCTAGACTGACCGCCGTGCATCGGAGCTGCCCCGTGGCCGTTGCTGGCCTGATGTTCCTCGCGACCGTGGGCGCGCCGGGCCCAGCCGCTGCCGGGCCGGCGCCCAGCTCCGAGCGGGTCACCACCTGGGTCCTCTTGACGCTGCTGCCGCACGATGTGGGGGCGCTGATCTCGGCGGCGGGAGGCGACCTCGATCTCGGTTGGACGATCCAGGTGCCCGTGCTGGTCCGGCATCGCATCGCCGCCAGCTTGGATTGGAGCCCCACGTCGTACGACCACCGGGTCCGCGGGCGCCTCGGGTATCGCGTGGCCACACGCTATCCCTTCTTCGGATTCGGCGGCTCGCTCGACCGCTCCGGCGCGACCTGGTCACCGGAGATCGGCGTCCGGCTCGCCTTCGGCGAGGGCGAGCGGGGATTGGACCAGGCCAGCGGGGCCGCTCACGTCCTGGCCCGCGCCGACCTCGCGCCGAGGTTCGACGCGCTCCGGACCGTGAGCGTGCTCATCGGCTGGAGCCTCTATTGACTGGCCGCGCTCCGCTGCCGCGCTCGCCAGAGCGACCGACAGGCCGCCTGAAGGTCGAGCAGAACAGCTTGCCGCGACGACGGGCCTGGGCGGCTTCTACTTTTGCCGCGCCTTCCCCGCCGAAACGCCGCTCGCGCTGACTATCGTCCCTCGGTCACTTCCTCGATCGAGTCGGCGAGCAACCCGTGCGCCGCTTTGTGAACCGCGATCGCGGCTTCGGCGCTGGGGGCCTCGGCCAGGCACATGATGTCGCCGGCCTGCTCGTCGACCCAGTAGTTGATGTACTTGACCTCATGCTTCGGGCCCACCGCCAGGTCCTTCTTGTGGGCCTCGGCCACGGCGCCGGCGGTGACCTTGCCGGGACCCAGGTGATGAACGTCGAGGTAGAGCTTGGCGCCCGGGGTCGGCGCCCAGGTCATGTTGTCGGCGCTGACCCGCATGATCCGATTCGCGACCAGGCCGTGGGCCTCCTTGTGGACGGCGTTCAGCGCCCCGCGCGTGGGTGCCTCCGCCAGGCAATAGATCTTGCCTCCCTTCTCGTCGACCCAGTAGGCCTTGAACGCAACGCCGTGCTTGCCCTGGACGGCCAGATCGCGTCGATGCGCGTCCGCCACCGCCTCGGCCGTCACCTTGCCCTTGCCGAGCTCGTGCACGTCGAGGAAGAGCCGCCCCGCGATGGCCACGGGTCGCGACGGCGTCGCTGCCGTGCGAGGCGTCGATGCCACGTCGCCTTGCGAACCCTCGCCCCGATCGGCAGCACGCGCCGCTGATCCGCTGGCCAGCAACAAGATCGTCCCCACAACCATCGTCGCATCTCGCATCGGTCACGTCCTTCGTACGTCAGCCGTTTCGCTGTCCGACAGGAGTACGGAGGAGCGGCACACGAGTTTCTCTGCAATGTTGCGAGCCGCTCGTGCACTTGGACGTGTGGTCGCAAAATGGTACGGTCGATCTGCCATGCCCGGGTCCGATCGATCCCATCTCGTTCGCCCCGACCAGCTTCGCGGGGCCTTGCGGCTGGCGAGCGAGCTGCGCGATCTGGAGCCGGGCTCGGACGAACAGCGCCATCATGCGCTCGAAGGTCTGTGCGCGCTGGTCGGCGCGCAGGTGGGTCTGTGGGTGACCGTCGAGGCGGTCCCGGCGGGACACGTGGTCATCCGGACCGCGCGTGACCGCGGCTGGTCGAACGATCGCGAGCGCGAGATATTCCGCCGCTTCGCGAGCTCGCAGGAGGTGCACCGGCGGGACCCTTCGGTGGCGGCCATGCTGCGCCGGATGAAAGACAAGGATCGCGTCACGTCCGTGCTGCGCGACGAGCTGATCGATTCGCGCGCGTGGTACCGATCCGAGTACGTTCAGGAGTACCGGCGAGGGTGCGGGGTCGACAGCTTCATCTCGACGGTCGCGCGGACGTCGGCGACGACGGCGTCATGTCCCTCGTTGCACCGACCGTGGGGTGACAAGCCCTTCTCGGGGCGCGACCGCTTGATCATCGATATCTTCCATCGCGAGCACGAATGGCTGCACACCGTGCCGCGCTCGATGGGCGCCCCGCTGATGGCCGGCATCGCGCCCCGCCTGCGCCAGACCCTGGCGGCCCTCGTGCGCGGGGCGAGCGAGAAGCAAATCGCGGCGGAGCTGTCGCTCAGCCCGCACACCGTTCACGACTACGTGAAGGCGCTTCACAAGCACTTCGGCGTGTCGAGCCGGGGCGAGCTCCTGGCGCTCTGCCTCGGGTCCGGAGCGGCCGCGCCCGTCGCGCCCTCGACGACGCCGCGGCCGTCGGAGGGCGGACGACTCCCCAGGTGACGCTGCAACGGCGGTCCCTCGGACCGGCGTGATCCGGGAAGCCATCGCATGCGCAACAACAACGCTCCGGCGCCGCCTCCGACCAGCGCCAGGATGCCGATGGGCAAAAGATGCCCCAGCAACAGGTGCGGCAAGTACGAGACCGGGCAGTTGAGATCGACGAGCCACGAGCTGCCGAGCCCGGCCCCCGCCCCGAGCGCGGCGCCTGTCACCCCCGGTGACATCGGCACCGTACGACGCGCCGAAAGCAGCGCGGCCAGCAAAGGCAGCGCGCCCGTCGTCACGCTCAAACCGAGGCATCGATAGCCCGGGCGGCCGGGCCAGGCGGACGTCTGGCCGAACAACGCGCTCACGCCGTACCGCCAGGTGAAGAACAGGATCGCGGTCGTCAGGGCGAGGGTGACCAGCCGTCCCGTGGGGCGACCGAGCGCCGACCGGCCGCGCGTCAACAACAACCACATCCCGGCTCCTACGATGGTGGCGGTGCCGAGGCTGGTCAGCGCGGTCAGGGATCGCGGCTGGGACGGGAGGTGGCCGCCGCCTTCCAGCAGGAAGATGGCCAACGCGCCGAGCACGCCACACCCCAAGATCCACGCACGGGCTCTGAGCGCCTCGCCGCGGGTCGGCGCCGGAAGCTCGCGAATCGACGCGAGCACTCGACCCTTCAGATCGGTATTGGACGGCCCTGTCATGAGCCCTCCACCGTCCTGAGACGTCCGGTGGTCCCGCGCGCCGCGTTCCTGGCGGGCGTGCGCGGGGCAGGCTCTCCTGCCAGCGCGCGGCGAAGCGCCAGGTGCACGCGGTGGACGCGCAGCTTGACGCCCGTGATCGTGGTGCCGAGGACGGCCGCCGCCTCGGCGTAGGGAAGCCCTTCGATCTTGACCAGGTCGAACGCCTCACGCTGAGGGAGGCTCAAGCGCTCGTAAGAGGCGGCCAGGAGGGCGTGGGTCTCCTCGGCCTGCATCGACTGCTCGCTGCTGGGCGACGATCCCTCGTACGAGATGACGCTGGCCGGGACCGGTGGCGGAAGGTCTTCCTCGAAGCCCGCTGGCTGCTCGCGCCGTGACGCGCGGCCCGCGTCGATCATGAGCCGCCGGGCGATCGCGTACGCCCAGGGCATCACCGCCGCGCCGCTGATGAAGGTGGCGCGAGCGGCGTGCATCTGCAGGAAGGTCTGCTGCACGATGTCCTCGACGGCGGACCGCGCAGGCACTCGCCTGGCCAGATAACGTTCGAGCCGAGGCGCGACCGTCTCGTAGACGACGTCGAATGCGGTCTCGTCTCCGCGCGCGTAACGGCTCATCGCCTGATCCACTTCGTCGATTGTTCCCACGGCTGGGCTCCTCGACTCAAGGTGCCCTGCCCCGCCCCTGGCCACCATCCCCCGAAACAGGGGGATGAATCCGGCGTGCCGAGCTCCTGGTGACGTCACAATCGGCGCGATCGACGGCGCTGACCGAAACGAAACTCACGCTGCCCAGTACTCCTTCGATGAAAGGAGAACATTGCCCATGAAGATCCAGACCGGACGAATCCGAGCTTGTTTCACGATGTCCTGGCTGCTTGCCGCGGGTTGCAGCGACCAGATAGCGGGCACCCAGCGACCAGTGGGGGACGGGGTGGCAGGTGCAGATGGGCAGGCCGGCGGCGCGAGCGGGGCGGAGGAAGGGCCCAAAAGCGACAACGGCTGGATGACGATCCCGTCGATGGCCCCGGCCCTCGTGGTGCCAGCGGGGGCGACGCTCGCGACGCACGCCCGCGCGGAAGGCGCTCAGATTTACAGATGCACGGCCACCGGCGCCGACGCTGGTGGCGCGACGGGGACCCCACCCGCCCATGCCTGGGTGCTCCACGCGCCCGACGCCACGCTCTTCGATTCGACCGGCGCACCGGTCGGCATCCACGGCGCGGGTCCGAGCTGGTCCTCGAACGACGGTAGTGTCGCGACCGGCGTGAAGGTCATCGAGCTGCCAGCGCCGGTGCCTGACGCTATCTCGTGGCTCTTGCTCCGCGTGTCTTCGACGAGCGGCACCGGGATCTTTGGCGGTGTCAGCTACGTCCAGAGGTTGAGCACGACCGGCGGCCTGCCGCCGACCAGCGCGTGCGATGCAACGATCGCGGGCGCAGACGTGCGATCGCCCTACACGGCCGAGTACTACTTCTACCGGGGTGGCGGCAGCGCAGATTGGCTGGCGCCGCCGGCGAGCCTGCCGATCGCCCTCGCCGTGCCGTCCGGCATGATGGTCAAGGGCCACGGCCACGCCATCGGCGAACAGATCTATGCCTGCGTGGAGGCTGGCTCGAGGGGCTACGGGTGGAGCGGGTGGACGCTGAAAGCGCCCAACGCCGTCCTCTACGATCCGAGCTTCGTCCCTGTGGGGAGGCACGCCGCGGGCCCCACCTGGACCTGGACCGACGGCAGCACAGTCGGCGGAACGGCGGTGGCCGAGGTCGATTCACCTCTACCCGACGCGATCCCCTGGGTTCTGCTCCAGGCCTCGTCGCCCAGCGGCGCCGGCGAGCTGGGCGACACCGCCTTCGTGCAGCGCCTGAACACCGCCGGCGGCCGCGCGCCCACCACCCCCTGCAACGCCACCAACGTCGACACCCTGGCTCGCGTCGCGTATTCCGCGGACTACTACTTCTTGTCGAGGGAAGCCGAAAGTCCCTAGCATTGGCGGGAAAGAACGAGGTCAGTCGCGTGCGGACCGCGCGAGCTCGGCCGCACGGATCGCGCGCGCGGCTCGCGCCTGCTAAGGGATGTGCGCGTTCAGCCAGGCGAGGATGTCGCCCTTCACGGGTTCCTTTCCGAGGTCATTGAGCAGATCGTGGTAATGGCCCTCCTAGAGCTTCGAGGGACCACGCGTGGCTGACCCGACAGCGGATTGCGTGCGCCCGCGAGTTGCTGTCGACGCCCGAGCTGCGGATCATCGACGTCGGGCTGGTCCGCGCCACAGGTAGCGGCTCGCCGGCTCTCACTCGCGGCGCCCGGCGAGGGGCAACGCAGACGTCGCGCGGAACAGCACCTGGCGGGTGCCGGGATCGATCTCGACGGTCCGGCCCTCGCCATCCCCTCCGTGGCCGGGCGTGGTCACATCACTGCGCAGCTTCCACCACGCCCGCGCGCGATCGGCGCTCCACCCGGCCGCGGCCGCGCAGGCCGCGAGCCCGCGCTCCAGCTCCAAGGCCGTGCCATAGCGATCACCGGGAGCCTTCGCCAGGCAGCGCAGGACGATGCCCTCCAGATCGGCGGGCACGGCCCGGCCCAGGCGCTGGCTCGGAGCGACGGGGGCCGAATGCAGGTGGTGGGCGCAGATCTCCAGGGCCGAGCGGCCGGTGAACACGGGCTCTCCCGTGAGCATGTAGTAGGCGACGGCGCCCAGGGAGTAGATGTCGCTGCGGGCGTCGACGAGGGCGGCGCCCTTCAGCGCCTCGGGAGAAATGTAGAGCGGCGTGCCGAGCACCACATTGTGACCCGTGGCGGACGCGGACGGGCCCGCATTGTCCTTGGCCAGCCCGAAGTCCAGCACTTTGACGGCGTCGGGCTCGCCCCAGCGCCGGCAGACGAACACGTTGGCCGGCTTGATGTCACGATGGACCAACCCTGCGTCGTGCGCCTCGACCAGACCGCGTGCGGCCTGCCTGACGATGTGGATGACCCGTTCGGGGGGCTGGGGCCCGTCGACGGCGATCAGCTTCTCGAGGTCCATGCCCTCCAGGAGCTCCATGGCGTAATAAAAGGCGCCATCGGCCGTGCGGCCGTAATCGTGAACCGTGACGATGTTCGGATGGCTGAGGCTCGCGAGCAGCTGGACCTCTTGCTCGAAGCGGGCCAGGCTCGCGTCGCCCCGGTCGGTCAGGAACTTGATGGCCGTAGGTCGACGCAGCATCGCGTGACTGGCGCGGTAGACCACGCCCATGCCGCCCTCCCCCAGCTTTTCGCCCAAGGTGTATTGCCCGAGCTTTCGCGCATCCCGCACGTCGCGCCGCAGCCCGTAGAGCACGGCGGAGGCGACGCAAGAGAAGATGAGCGCGATCGCGGACCAATTGATGCTGAACCCCACCATGGTGATCCACGAGACGGTCTGACGGTCGAAGCGATGCGTCCCCCACGCGACGCCGAGGACCGTCGGGCCGCACATCAGCAGCCCGCACAGCAGCGTGCGCTTGACCGTGCTCGGAATGATCAGCGCGCGCCAGAGAAGAATGCAGATGAACCCGATGAGGTTCTCGAAGACCCCGGAGATCGTGCCGAGGTCGCCGAGCATGAGGAAGACGTTGTCGATCCCGATCGCCAGGCTGCCGGCGACGTCCGTAGCGAGCAAGAAGGACGTCGAGCGCGGTCGCCCGCGGGCCACAATCCAGAAGACCGAATAGATCACGTTGAGGAGGATGACCTCCCACGACAGGATGTGGCCCAGGGACCGCGCGAAGCCGACGGTCGGTCCCCAGACCATCGCGTAGATCAACCAGTAGAGAATGCTCTGAGCGACCAGGAACTTGCCGTACACCGCCACGCGACGCTGGAGAAGCGTGTAACCCCCGACCTCGCTCGGCTCGAGAGCTGGGTCGCTGTGGAGTCCCTTGCCGCTACCCAGGGCGAACGTGGCGCGCATCGAAGGTCGAGAGTCTATCGGGCGCGGTCCAGCGAGGACAAGCGCAGCTTCGCCCCCGCATCGAGCGGGAGCGGGCAGGGCACCCGGGGCGACGGAGCACATCTACGCAGGTCGTTCGTGTCGGCTCTTGGCGCAGACCACCGCTGGGGGTACCTTAGCCGCCGAGCGCGAGGCGTGCCGACGTAGGCGGAGAGTCTGTTATCCCCTTCTCCCATCACTCTCCCGTTCCCAGTCCGACCGAAGCTCCAACCCACCATCGCAGAGGAGAGTCATGACCAGCCGAAGAACCGTCACCGAAAGACGCCGCGGATACCGCGCGTGCCGCGCCCTTCTCATCGGCCTCGCGCTGGGCCTGAGCCTGGCGTCCGCGCCGGCGGCCCACGCCTCGACCTATCGCGTGTACACCGCGAGCGCCGCCTCCTCGATGACCCTCAACGCGGGCGACGGAGTCTGCACGCTGGCCGAAGCGGTGCAGCACGCCAGCGACAACCCCATCTACAACTGCACGGACTTCGCCCCCGGGTCGTCAGAGCAGCGGATCGAGCTGCTCGAGTCGCCGAACAAGCCGTTCTCGGCCAACCACTTCAAGATCACCTCGTTGACCCTGGTCAGACAAGGAATTCGTATCCGCGTCGTCGGCTCGGGCTCGGGGGCGTTCATCGACTCCACCTGCACCTCGCCCAATCCCTGCTCCGCTTCTGCCTTCGTGATCCCCTTCAAGTCCATCGGATTCTTCGAGCGGGTGACGCTGACCAACACCGCCGGGAGTAACGGCTCACGGTTGATCGAGAACTACGGCGAGCTCGGTTTGAGCTTCGTGACGATCACCAAGGGTGACGTCTCGGGTGCCCAGCATCCAACCGGGCGCGGGGGTGGCATCTTCAACGGGAATACCCAAGGGTTGTTCCCGGCCCTCATCTCCTTTGCGGAGAACACCGTGATCACCCTGAACAAAGCCAAGAGGGGCGGCGGGATCTACAACGACTCTTCGATCATCAACGAGCTTCAGGCCACCATCTCGGGCAACACGGCGACCCTGGCGGGGGGCGGGATCTACAATATCTCCAACTCTCTCGACCCCGGGCAGCCGACCAACGGGACCATCGTGACGACGGGGCTCACCGTCACGGGAAACTCGGCCCGGACCGGCGGCGGCATTTTCAATCGCGCTTGGATCCGTCTGCTGTCCGATAGCAACATATCGGGGAACTTCACCACGACCTCGGGAAACAGCCTGGAGACGTGCACGGGCAGCGCGTCGTGCGACGGCATGGGGGGCGGAGTCTTGAACGCGCACATCTCGGCGGTGGGTAACACCCCATCTGGTTCGGTGACCAGGTTCACCCTGCTCGGATCGATTTTGTCGAACAACACCGCGTCGGCGCGCGGCGGCGCGGTCTACAGCGTCGGAGTGTTGGAGCTGGGAGGCAACGCGATCAACGGCAACAAGGCGGCGGACGGCGCGGTAATCTACATGACCGGCCCTACGGACGGCATGCAGCAATACTGCAACACCTATGGATCCGGCGCCGTCGGGACCGCGACGCTCAATAACAATTGTGTTGTCGTCAACGGGGCGTGCTCCAACGCAACCAGCTTCTTCAGCATCGTTTCTGGCAGCACCGGCGGCAGGGGTGACTTCAGGGGGTGTACCTTCGGAGGGCTGCGCACGCCGGGGCAGACGACCTACATGACGGCGTCGGGGAACAGCACGCCCTTGTGTCAGTCAGCAGTGATTGACGTCAACAGCCGGTGCCCCCCGCAGCCGTAACGGCGATCGTACGAGCTCGTTGGTCGGCCGGACCCTGGTCCTCCGCCAACGAGCGTACCTGACATGACCTCGTCCCAGGCTGCATTCAGCAGCCTGGGACCCGAGGGCTCGGACGGCTCTGCTTCCGCGGCCCTCAGTCCGGAATCGGTCCGAAGCGCCCGGCCTGCACGTCGAACATCGCCTGGTGGATCTCCTCGGCGCTGTTCATCACGAACGGACCGTACTGGACCACGGGCTCGTCGATCGGCTCGCCTGCCAGGATGATCACGTGGCTGTCCTCCTCGGCCGTCAGGAGCACGCGCTCGCCGTCGTGCGCGAACAGCAACAGCTCGCCCGCCTGCGCCGCCTCGCCGCCCGAGCTCACGCGCCCCTTCGCCACGACCGCCATCGCGTTGTAGCTGCGAGGCAGCTCGATGGGCACGCTGCCCCGAGCGGCCAAGCTCACGTCGAGCATGTCGATGGGCGTGAACGTGTGCGCCGGCCCCCGCGCGTCGCCGAACGTGCCGGCGATGACCCGAACCGCGCCCGCGCCGTCCGGCAGCTCGATTCGAGGAATCTGGCCGGCCGTGATGGCCTGATAGTCGGGGGCGGCCCCCTTGTGAGCGCGCGGCAGGTTCACCCACAGCTGCATCATGTGCATCTGGCCCCCGCGCCGGCTGAACGACTCCTCGTGATACTCCTCGTGGAAGATCCCGCCGCCGGCGGTCATCCACTGCACGTCACCAGGGCCGATGACGCCGGCGTGACCGGCGTTGTCGCGGTGAGCGACGGCTCCTTCCCACGAGAGGGTGACGGTCTCGAAGCCCCGGTGGGGATGCCAGCCCACGCCGCGCTTGCCGCGCGCGAGGGGCCTGAACTCCTTCGACGGGCCGTAGTCCATCAGCACGAACGGGCTGGTCCGGGCGGCGGGGAGCCCGCCGCTCGGGAAGTAGGTCGAAACGTAGAAGCCGTCGCCGACCCAGTGGAACGTGGTCGCGCGGTGGACACTCTCGACGGTGCGAGTCTCCGCCAGCGCCCGCGGCTCGAGGTGACGGCTCTCGGTTCGAACGGCTCGGTTGCTCATGGGGGAACTCTAGCCCCCGAACCGCCGTCGAAAAGCCTCCGCCGCGTGATGACTGGTATCAGCCGGCGTGATGGCCCGCTCGACTGTCCCCGGGTGCCCGAAGTCGCTGCCGGCGACTACGGCGCGGACGTAGCCTCTCGGCAGAGGTGGCTGAGGCGCTCCTGTGCCCAGCGCGCCACCGGACCGAGCACCGCGTTTGGCCGCCAGACGAGGACCAGGGACCGGCGTGGCCCGTCCCCGGACCAGACGTCGAGGCTCAGCTTCACCAGCCGGCCGGCGTGGAGATCGGCACGGACCAGGTGCTCGGGCAGGTGCCCCCATCCGAGGCCCCCCGCGATGAGCGCCTGCTTCGTCGCCAGATCCACCACCCGCCACGTGCGGGTGGAGAACACGCCCTGGACGTCCTCGTCGCCGTCGTCGGCGGCGGCCGCGGGATGAGGCGCGCGTTCGCCGACACGGTGCTCGCCCAGCACGATCTGGACCGCGTCGGCCAGCGCCTCCGAGTCGAGCGGCTCGCGCCGCGCGGCGAGCGGATGCGCGGGCGAGGCGACTGGGATGAGCTGCACCTCGGCGATCGTGCGCCGCTCGAGCTGGTCGAGGTTGGCGTCCTCCACGGCGACTCCCCAGGCCGAGCGCCGCTCGCGCACGTGGGCCGTGACCGCGGAGAGGGTGTCGCTGAACAGCACCAGGTCCACGTTCGGGTGCTCGCGCGCGAAGTCCTGCGCGAACGACACCAGCGACGACGAGGGAAGCAGCACGTCGACCACGATGCGCAGCGTGCGCTCGGCGCCCTGGCTCAAGTTGGCGACCAGCTCCTCGAGCGCCGCGAAGTCGAGCGTCACCTTGGCGGCGGCGGCGACCACCGCATGGCCGTGCGCCGTCAACGTGGGTAGGCGGCCGGTGCGGTCGAACAGCCGCAGGCCGAGCTGCGCCTCCAGCCGGTCGATCGCCTGGCTGACGGCGGCCTGCACGCGTCCCAGCTGGCGGGCCGCCGCCGAGAAGCTGCCCTCCTCCGCCACGGCGCGCAGGGTGCGCAGCTGCTCCAGCGTCACACCGTCGAGAATCGCCGCACCGCCATCGGGCGACTTTACCTCAACCGCGTACGTGATCGCGTGCACCGGCAGGGTTCACCTGTCCGCGACCGTCCGTCCGCGGACGCCTGTCCGCAGCCGTCATGGCCGATGAAGAGGCGCATTTGCGGGCGGCATGTCCCGTGCAATCTGCCGATGCATGGAACTGAACATCTTCGCTCCCCAGGAATTGCCGGCGGTCCTGTCGGCGCTGCGCCAGGTCGCCCTCGCCAACGAACGATTCACCGAGGCCGAGGCCGCGCTCATCGACGGCGTCGCGCGCATCCACGGCGCCACCCTCACCAGCGATGACCTGACCACGCCGCTCTCGTTCGACGAGCTGGCGCGCGTGGTGACGGATCCGCACAGCCGCAAGCGCGTGGTTCAGCTGGCCCTCGTGACGGCGCTGGTAGAAGGGACCCCCTCGCCCCAGACCGAGGCCGTCGTGCGCGATCTGGCCGCGGCGCTGAGCCTGGACGAGGAGGGTCTGGGCGTCCTTCACCGGGTGACTCACGGCCATCTGTTGATGGCACGAATCGACATGTTCCGGCGCTTCAGCCGGTTCTTGCGGAACACCAAGGAGTTCCCCGGCGTCCTCCGCTTCGCCGCGCCGATGCTGGGCCTGGGGGGAGGCGACCAGGCCATGGCAGCGCGCTATCGCCAGCTTGGCGCCTGCGCCCCGGGGACTCTGGGACGGGCGTTCTACCAGCACTTCATCGACAACGGGTTCAAGTTCCCGGGCGAGCTCGGCGGGCTTCCCATGCCCTTCCATGATCTCGGGCACGTCCTCGCCGGCTACTCGACCGATCCGCAGGGAGAGATCCAGCAGGCGGCGTTCCAGGCCGGCTTTGCCCGCCGTGACGGCTTCTCGTTCCTGCTCTTCGGGATCCTGCAGTTTCACATCGGATTGCGCATCACCCCCGTCGCGCAGGGTCATCGCGGCAACTTCGATGTTCCGCGGGTGCTCAACGCGCTCCACCGCGGGGCTTGCTGCAAGGTCGACCTGACCGACGGTTACGACATCCTTGCGCAGAAGGATCGCCCGCTGGACGCCGTGCGCGCCGATCTCGGCATTCCACCGCTTTGAAGATTCGAGAAGGAGAAGGACCATGAAGACTCGACTGAAGGGACTGATCGTGGGCGGCGGGATCGGCGGGTTGGCGACGACCATCGCCTTGCGCCAGATCGGCGTGGAGGCGCGCGTGTTCGAGCGCGACGCCCAGGCTCGCGACGGCGGCGCCGGACTGTCGCTGTGGCCCAACGGCCTTCGGGCGCTGGATTCGATCGGCGTGGGAGGCGCCGTGCGAGCCCGCGGCGTTCGCGACCTGGACAGCGCGCTGCGGACCTGGCACGGGCGGGTGCTCGTCGCGGCCAACGGGGCGGCGCTGCAGCGTCTGCTCGGCGACGTGTCGCTGGTGGTCCGCCGCGGCGATCTGCTGGACCTGCTGCGCAGCCGGCTGCCGGCCGACGCCGTCGTGCAGGGCGCACAGTTGACGGACATTCAGGATGACGAGAGCGGAGTCACCGCCCGATTCGCGAACGGGACAACGGCGGAGGGCGACTTCCTGGTCGGCGCTGACGGAATCCACTCTGCCGTGCGCGCTCACCTGGTCGGAGCCGCCACCGCCGACTACGCCGGCTACACCGCCTGGCGCGGCGTCACCGTGTTCGATCACCGGCGGCTCCTCCCCGGCGTCTCCATCGGCAGGGGATGCCAGTTCGGGCAGGCTCCGATGGCCGACGGACGGGTTTACTGGTTCGCCACGCAGAACGGTCCGTCCAGGCGCCCCCGACCTGCCAGCGGGTGGAAAGAGACGCTGCACTCGTTGTTCGCAGCCTGGCATGCCCCCATTCCGCAGCTGATCGCGGCCACCGAGCCCTCCGCGATCCTGCACAACGACATCTACGATCGGGAGCCCCTTGCGACCTGGGGCGCCGGCCGGGTGACGCTGCTCGGGGACGCGGCCCATCCCATGACGCCCAACCTGGGCCAGGGCGCCAACCAGGCGCTCGAAGACGCGGAGGCCTTCGCGCGCGCCATCGCAGCCGAGGCCAGCGGGGCGTCATCCCACCGTGCGCGCGCCAGCGCCGTCGCCCGGGCCCGCCACCAGTACCAGGTCGCCCGTCTCGCCCGAGCGAACGCGGTGGTCGTTCAGTCGCGGCGGGTGGGCCGGGTCATGCAGCTCGCGAATCCGGCGGCCTGCTGGCTCCGCGATCGCCTGCTGAGCACCAGCTACGCCAACCGCGCCCAGATGAGCCAGCTCCGGCGCCTGGTCGCTGCCGAACCGACCTCACCGCCCGCGGCTCCGACGACCACGTTCCCTCACGCGCCCCGGTCCGTGACGTAACGAAGGAACAGATGCGATCCGTGGCGCCGCACCCCGGCGAGCGCCAAGGCGGCGCCCGCCAGGTCGCGGCCGTCCACCAGGGACTTGCGCCCGTCGTTCGCGAACCGGCCGAAGACCTTGGGCGACGAGGTGAGAAACAGCTCGTCCACCAGGCCCGCCGCGAGGAGCTCCGCCAAGAATGATGGGCCGCCCTCCGTGAGGAGCAGCGCGAGCCCGCGCTCGCGCAACATCGCCACGAGCGCCCCGGGATCGACCCCTTCCGCCCCGAGGACGATCAGCTCGGCCCCCTCGGGCAGCGAGGCACGGAGGCGGCGTTCTCCGGCTCGGCCCGTGACGATGACGGCGTCGCGAGCCGCCGGTGCCCCCGCATCAATCGCGCCGCTCGCGGTGACCAGCACGAGCTTCGGGTGCTCCGTCAGCCCGAGCCGCCTCCGCGCCTCCGCGAACCAGGCCGCGCCCTTCGGATAGATCGCCTCCGGGTGCCAGAGGTGGCCCGGCGACCGGCGAAACGTGCCCGCGCCGACGATGACCGCATCGGCGCACGCCCGCAGCATCCCCATGACGAAGCGATCGGCGTCGCTCTTGCCGCTCACGACCTGGCCAGAGTCGCCTTCCCCCGGCAGCGCCACCACGCCGTCGAGGGACGCCACGAAGTTCGCGATCAGCCGCGGGCGATGGAAGCCGAGGCCCCCGCCATAAACCGACAGCAACGGCTCGGGCAGGTCGAATCGAGGGAGACCCTCGCGTTCGAACAGCACCGAGAGCGATTCACCGCCGGGAGGCTCGAGCGTGGGCGTCATGGTCGGAAGCTTAGCCATTGCATGTGGCCATTTCACGGCGCATTCCGAACCCTGCAAGCCACAACTTCGCCACCCGCGGGCCGACAAGCAGGTGTGCGCTATGATTTCATCGATGACGGCCGACGCTCCTGCGACCGATTCTCCGCGACGCCTTTTCACCGTGGACGAGGTGAACCGAATGGCCGAGCAAGGGATCCTCGGCGAGGACGAACCGGTTGAGCTGCTCGACGGGGAGTTGCTGATCGTGAGCCCGCAGGGTCCCCGTCACGCGGCGACCGTCGTCGCCCTGGCACGCCGGTTGACCGATCTGTACCGCGTCGACGCGCATGTGCGTCCCCAGGTCCCTTTGACCGCGAGCCCGGACAGCCTGCCCGAGCCCGACCTCGCGGTCGTGAGGGGGCAACCCCTCGACTATCAGGACCGCCATCCCGTTGGCATCGAGACCTTGCTCGTCGTCGAGATCGCGCGCACCAGCCAGGCCGTCGATCGACGGAAAGCGCGAATCTACGCCGCGGCCGGTGTCCCGGTTTACTGGCTGGTCGACCTGACGGAGCGCCGAATCGAGGTCTTTAGCCAGCCCTCTCCGGAGGGAACGTTCAAGCAGCGACGCACTTTTAGCCCCGGCGAAGAGGTGGACCTTCCCGGCCTCGACCTTCGGCTAACGGTTTCAGAGATCGTGGGCTGAAGAGCCACCTGCGCCCGAAGCGCACGGTCCGTTTGCCACAAATGAGCGCTGTGGGGTCCAATGGGTGTCCCATGGACCAGCTGGCCATCGAAGGGCTCTACCGCGAGTACGGGCACCTCGTGCTCGGGCGCGCGCGCCGCCTGATCGGGGAGGAGCAAGCGGCCGATGCGCTGCAGGAGGTCTTCGTGCGCGTGGTGCGCGGGTACGACAGCTTCCGCCGGGACGCCTCGCCGGTGACCTGGCTCTACCGGATCACCACGAACTACTGCTTGAACCTGCTGCGAGACACCACCCGCAGCGAGCGGCGGGTCGGCGAGCCGTCGCTCGTGAGGATGGGCGAGACGGACCTTGGTGGCGACCTCGAGCCCGGATCTCAGGTCTACGACGACTCGCTCCCCGAGCGGCGCCTGACGCTGGCCCATATCGTCGCGCACGTCTCGGAGGAGCTGTGGGAGATAGCTGTCTACCACCACGTCGATGCCATGAGTCACGAGGAGATCGCTCGGACGATGGGCGTCTCGCGCCGGACCATCGGGAATCGCTTGAAGGAGTTCCAATGCCAGGCGCTCGCTCTGCTCCAGGTCCCCTCGGAGAGCGTGGCGTGAGGACCGGCGGCGAGCACCTGTCGGACCTGGCGCTCGAGCGGTGGGTCGCCGGCGAGCTCGCGGGCGACACCAGCGCGGCCGGTCATCACCTGGCCCGCTGCGCGCACTGCCAGGCGCGCCTTCGCCACCGGTCGGAGGCTCGGATCGCCTTCGCCGGCCGGGGCGATCTGGCGGCGCTGGCCGAGGCGACCGGGCGACGCGCGGGGCCGGCTCCCTCCTCCCGGCGGCGGCGCGTCCTGGCGCTTGGCGCTGTGGCCGCCGTGGCCTGCGCCGCGGTGGCGATCCCGCCCCTCCTCTCGACCCGCTCCGGCGAGCGCCTCGACGGTCTGCGCGCCAAAGGGGGCCTGGCGCTCGAGCTCTTCGTCCATCACCCGGATGGCGCCGTGGCGTCGATGGCGCCCGACGGCGCCGCCGCCGGGGGGGACCAGCTCCGCTTCCGTGTCGTCACCCCTCGCAAGGGGTTCGTCGCGATCGTCAGCGTCGACGGCGCCGGTCAGGTGAGCAGCTACTTGCCCGCCACGGGCTCGCTTCCGGCGGTGGACCCGGGCGCCCACCTGCTCGACGGAGCGGTCGAGCTGGACGACGTGCTCGGGCACGAGCGGCTGCTCGCCTTCCTGTGCGCGGAGCCTCTCGACGGCGCAACGGTGCTGGAGGAGGTGCGCGGGGCCCTGAAGGAGGCCGGCGGCGATCAAGCTCGGCTCGATTCCACCTTGGCTCGCCTGCCGTGCGCCGTCACATCATTCCGGTTCAGAAAGGTCCCCCGGTCTTGAGGGCGGCGACGTCCCGTTCGCGCGCCCACCCGTCGCGCTGGGCCCTGCTCGTCGCCGCGGGCCTGATCGTGGCGACACTGCCGTCCGCGGCGCGCGCGCGGCCCGGCCGGTTCGCGATCGTCGTCGGGAGCGACGTCGGCGATCCCAGCGAGGTCCAGCTCCGCTTCGCCGAGGCTGACGCGCGCCGCATGGCGGAGGCTCTCCGCGCCGTGGGTGGCTTCTTCCCCGAGAACGTCACGGTGCTGACCGCCGGCTCGGGTGAGGACGTGCGGCGCGCGCTCATCGGATTGAACGCACGCCTGCGTCAGATCCCCGGGGCGCTGTTGCTCGTCTACTACTCGGGCCATGCCGACGCCGAGGCGCTTCACCTCGGCGGCACGCGGCTCCCGTTCTCCGAGCTGCGGGACCTGACCGCCGGCTCCCCGGCCGAAGCTCGGGTGCTGGTGGTCGATTCGTGTCGCTCGGGCGCACTGACCCGCGTGAAGGGCGGCCATCCCGTGCCGAACTTCGAGATCCATGCGGATCCGCCCTCACCGACGCAAGGGCTGGCCATCCTCACCTCGAGCGCGGCCGGCGAGGACGCTCAGGAGTCCGACCAGCTCGGCGCCTCGATCTTCAGTCATTATCTCTTCTCGGCGCTGCTGGGCGCCGCCGACGTCGATCACGACGGCCGGGTGACCATCGACGAGGCGTTCGGCTACGCCTCGGAGCGGACGCTGACGGCGACCGCCTTCACGCGACCGGGCCCGCAGCACCCGACCTACCGCCTCGAGCTGGGCGGAAGGAACGATCTGATCCTGAGTGAGCCAGGACGGGACGCGCGCGGGCGGGGCAAGCTGGCGTTCGATGCGCCCGGCACGTTCATGGTCCAGAGCGGTGGCCCCGATGGCCCGATGGTGGCCGAGGTGACCGCTGACCGGCCGGGCGGACAGCTGGCCCTCGAGCCCGGGCGCTACTTCGTCTCGGAGCGAAACCGGGACTTCGTGCGCCAGGGCTCGGCGGTCGTGGTGGCGAACGGCATGACGACGATCGGCCCCGAGCAGATGCGGCGCGTGGACTACGCGCGCGTGGTCCGCAAGGGAACGGCCCAACCGTCACGCGCCCTGAGCGCGTTCGCGTCGGGGGGCGTGCGCAGCGAGCTGGCGGATCTGGGGACGGCCTTCTGGTCCAGCCTGGGCGCCAGGCTCGACCTTCCCACGATCTCGCTCGAGCTCCGGATCGGCAGCGGCGGGTCGCAACACAGCAACAGCCGGCTTTCCATCGACAGCTACGAGGTGGACACGTCCCTGGCGGGGCTGCACGTCTTCGATTTCGACCGCTTGTCGATCGGACTGGGGCTAGAGGTCGGCGCCGCTTGGTTCGCGCAGCGCTTCAGCGATCCGAGCGCCGCCAGCCGCAACGTCATGGCCGCGCTGGTGGCGCCGGTGGCCGAGCTGGAGGTGCCGCTCGGCCGCCGCGCTTACGCCCGGGTGGACGCGGGGTTCGTGACGTATTTCCTCCCGGCCGGCGGCTCCGCTGGCACGTCTCACCTCGTCAGCTATCGCGCGACAGCGGGGGCCGGCATGTATTTCGGGCCATGACGTGAGGCCGTCGACGACGAGGGTGTTGGTGAAGGTGGCTCTGGCGGCGCTCGGGTGGGCCCCATGGGTTCCAGGCTGCAGCGATCGCCTGGTCGACGGGTCTTTCCTCGGTGACTCGACGATCCGTGTACGCGGCGAGCTCGCCTCGCACGTGGCCGATTCGCTCTCACCGCTGGTCGGCGCGATCTGGCTGGGGTACTCGGCGCTGTCGACCCCGAACCAGGGGCTGGAGACGACGGCGCTGCCCATCACCAGGATCCAGTTTCCCGCCAGCTTCACGTGCGAGATCCTCGACCCGCCCCCGAGCTGCGGGCGCTACCAGCTCGCGGACGGTCGAATCGTACCGGCGGCGATACGGATCGCGCGCCTGGTGGTCGTCGACGATCGAGACGGCGATGGACGAGTCGCCGTCGACGCGTCGGGAGGGTTGGTGGCGCCCGACCGGTTGCTGGCCCGCGCCGAGGAGCACGTCCTGCTCTACGTGCAGAGCGTCCCCGCCAATCCGAGCGGGCTCGACGGCACGGGCTCCATCTTGACCAACTGGGAGGCCGCGTCTCCCGGCTATCACCTGGTGGCCACGGATCCGGCCGTCGTTCCGCCCGGCGTTTCGGGGCAGGTGGTCGACAACGACACCCGCGTAATCTTCGAGCCATCGCGGCTGTGAGGGGGCCCGATCATGCCGACATCGAGCACTTTGCCCGGAAGGCCACGCCGGGTGTCTAACGAATCACGGCTCATCCCGAGCCGATCCGGAGCTTCTTCATGAGCAAGACGTTGTTGACCCTGTTCGTGATGGCAGCCGTCAGCTGTGGCGAGGGGCCGCCCCGCCATCCCACGACGTTCCGCACGTCGCTGGACGTCGAGGCAGCGGGAGCGCAGCGGACGTTCTTGATCGGGCTGGACGATCCGGAGCGCTGGCACAACCTCGATCAAATGGCGGTGGCGGGCAACTTCCTCTATTTCAACGTCCCCTGGTCCGGCGTGTACCGGATGCCCAAGTACGGCGGCGAAATCCATCCGATCGAGCAGGCCGACGGGGTCGAGGACTTTCGCGGGATCGCGACCAATGACACGGACTTGTACTGGGCGCGGCTGTCCGACTTCGGCAGCGCCGGTCCCGACTTCCCGCATTCGCGGCTGCGGCGCCAGCCGCTGGGAGGAGGAGCCACCCAGACGGTGACGGAGGGCGACATCGCGTTCGACGGGTCGGTCTTTCACGCCGCTGCGGACGCATTCTATGCTGCGGTCTACTATCCCCTGAAGGACTACGCCGATCTCACCCGGTTTCCCGTCGACGGCGGGACGTCGACGGTCCTCCGGCGGTTGGGCTTCCCCGATCCGAACTCGGCCCCGGTCCCAACTTCGGGTTTCGTCTTCGACGACCTATTTGCCTATTTCAGCTCTTGTGACCCGAACTGGACCGCGTGTGTCCTGACGCGGTTCGATCTGCGAACAGGGGCGCGGGACACGCTCCCGACCAGCGGCGGGCCTCAACAGGTGGTGGCCGTCGACGCTACGGACCTTTACCTGGTGAGCACCCATCAAATCCTGCGACGCTCCAAGGATGGAGCGGGCGATACGACCGTCCTGGCCACCTTCGCGGAGAATATGGGTCCGGTGCCGATCACCGTCGTGGACGACGAAGAAGTCTTCTTGATCGCAAACCGGGGGTCGCTGGTCGCCGTGCCCAAGGCCGGCGGCCCGCCGCGCACCCTGACCACCGGCCTGGAGCGCATCAACACCCTCACGCAAGACGAGCAGAACATATTCGTGATGTACGACTGGATGTCGATCGACATCGTCCCGAAGTCTCGCGTCTCGGTGAACCCGTAGATCACGGAGCCGCTTCGGCGCCCGGCGGCCTGATCCACAGGAAGACTTGCTTGACCCCCGGGGTGACGAACGCGAAGCGGCGCACGTTGAAGACCCGATCGGTGCCGAATTCCAGCACCGACGCCATCGACAGCCCGAAGGGCGCGCGCCGGAGATCCACCGGTCGGAACCCGCCGTCCGCGATGTCCGTGTTCATGAGGTGAAGGCTCTTCTTGAAGCAGTTGGTGACCAGCACGTACCTGAACTTCGGAAACACCTTCACGTAGTCGAGGACCGCGTCGTTGCACAGGTGCTGGAACACGTCCTTGACAATCAGCAGGTCCGCCCCGGGCAACGCGGCCGCCCGGGAGGGTGACGGCGCGAACTGGATCGAAGGGGTTCCAAAGCGCTCGCGGTTCCGATCGAGGATGTGAGGGACCACGTCCAGGCCGAGATAGGACGCGCCCCCCCAGTCGATCCGACGTGAGAACTGCCAGTCCCCGCACCCGAGATCGACGACCGTCCGCACGAGGTTGCGACGAAGGAAGTCCTCCACGAAACGGACGTAGCGTCTGGTGACGAGCGGCAGCGAGCCGGGGCCCGAGCCGCCGTTCCACTCGTCGTTGCGATAGATGCGCTCGAAGACGTTGGTCACGCGAGTCCATCCCCTTAGACCCGGCAGGACGCATTCGTGGCAAGGCGGACTCCTCGAATGTTGCACACAAGACCACGGCCGCGTCGTCCCCGGCACCTGGCGTGTGGTTCCCGGGCAGCGGCCGCTCTTGCACGAATCTCAGGCCCTCCCCGGCGCCGAAGAGCCCGCGGCTACTTCAAAGGGGCTCGAGCTCGACCAGAGGCAGGGCCGCGAGCTCCGTGCGCTCCGTCGACGCCCAAAATTCCAGGACCTGCCCCGGGAACTCCGTCAATTGGGTCGGCGTGCAGGTCGTCCCCGACAAGAAGTATTGTTGCTGGCCCAGGAACGCCTGCAACGTGTGAATCGCCTCGATCTTTCCGGCCTTGTCGGTGGCCGCTGCCCTGGGGTGCGCGGCGGCGGGTTCCTGCCGCTTGCTCTTCAGGGAAAGAAACAGCGGCTGTTTACAATCAGCGTCCGCGAAGCCGTCGTTGTACCAGATCAGCGGATCCACGGAGGCGCAGCGCCACGTTCCGTCGCTCGCCTCGCGTACCTGGCAGGAGCCTCCTGCGGCCAGCAGGAACTCTCCTGGCTTCTGGCGGACCGAAAGCGGAATCAACGTGCCGTTCGCGCCGGGCCAAACAAAGAGCTCCAGGCGAAGCGCTCCCGTGCCGATCGTCATCTGTTGCTGGGCCTTGCCGAAGGGCCCAGAGACCTCGGCCTGAAGATCGAAGACGTCGATGATGGTATTCGACCGTTGATTGCAGGTGGTGACCTTCGTCGTCGGGTCGTAGTCGGGGACATACTCCGCCGAGGCCCTTCTCACCTGGAAGACGTGCACGCCGTCGGAGCCCGTACGGACGGCGTACCGGGGGACGTCGCACATGGTGTACGGGCTCGCCCATGAGCGAAGGCTGCACTGGGCGTCGAGGAATGACTCGACGCCATTCACCACGGCCAGGGGCTCGGGAACGCACGCGCCGTTTTCCTGAATCGCGCAGGCTGTGCCATCCGCTGTGAGGACCCCGGTGGTGAACACGGCGCCATCGGCTGCGTTGATGCGAGAGAGCGCAAGCTCGGGTCCGACGAGAATGATCTCGCGGTTCGCGGAGACGAGGTCGGCGTCGGCAATGGGCGACACATTGAACATTCCGTTTCGGTCCCCCCAGCCCAGCGTCGGGAAGCATCGACCGTCCTGTCCCATGGCAAAGGGATTCGTCCCGATCTGTGAGCTCTGGACGGGCTCGCCCACCTTGTAGCTGCGCCGGTAGGGCCGAAACTTCCCCGGACAGTCGTAGGTCCGGGTGGCCTCGGTCGTGACGTTCCTGGGCGGCTGCGTTTGTGTGCCCACCGCGATGACAGGTTGGGTGCACTGCGCGTCGAGGAAGATCAACGACACCTGCTGCGTCGGCACGCACAGCAAGGCTCTTCCATCGGCGGTCTGGACGAACTCGCACGGTTCAGCGAAGGCGCTGTCCTGGATGTACTGGAATTGCTCGGCCCCGTTGGCGACCAAGGCCATCGCTTTCAGACGCTGCCCCGACTTGGCCAGCGACAAGGCGACCGGGACGGCACCGCCAGCACCACCCCCGCCGGACACGCCGCCCGAAACACCGGACGCGCCCGCCCCACCCGCTGAAGTCCCGGCCCGGCCACCAGCGCTGACGCCACCTGAGCCGATGCTGCCGCCAGACGAAGCATGGCCCCCCGTGCCGCCGCCTCCTGGACCGATGCTCCCCCCGTGGGCACCGCCCGAACCGCCGCCGGTCGAAGGATGGCCCGCTTTCCCACACCCGAGCACCAGCAAAGCCAAGGTGGCCCGCGCCACCCGCCAATCCGATGAGCCAAGGAAGGGTGTCATGTCGTCCTCTATGCCGATGGCCAGCCGGACGGACGATCGTCAGCCTTACTGCGCCCGGATTCAAGACCGAACAGGCATCGCGATGATCCGAGCGTGAAAGGTCGGCGACGGCTTCTCACACGTCCGCGTGTCGACTCTGGTGCGACCAGACGTCGCAGGGGCGGTCACCCCTGTGAGTGCGAAGCGAAACGAAAGACGACGGGGTCGCGCCCGTGATCCAGGTCATGGCGCAGGCCGAGCGCCTGAACGCCGCCCGGGGTGACGAGAACCTGGGGCACCTTTCGTTCGCGCATGGGTTCATGCCCGCCGTGCGCCCGCTGCCCGCGCTCCCGGCCCGATACGCCGCGTGGGACGACCTGGCGGCCGAGCTGCCCCGTCATTTCCGCGACCTGTCCCTGCGCCGGCGTCTGGACGCCCTGCCCGTCCTCGACGCCGAGGCGGACGCCCTGCCCGACGCGTTCCTGCTGCGCGCCGCGACGGTGCTGGGGATGTTCGCCCACGCCTACACCAGCGTCGAGACCTTCTTGCCGCGCATCGACTGCCCGGACTCCGTACGGGCACCGTGGCGGACGGTGCGGCGCCGGCTCGATCGGGCGGAGGAGGTCCTCACCTACGTCGACAACATCGTCTACAACTGGCGTCTCCTCGAGCCCTCCCGGCCAGAGCCGATGCGGCTCGACAACCTGCGCTTGCTGGTCCCCACCGTCGACACGCCCGAAGAGCGCGTCTTCTATCTGACTCAAGTCGAGATCCTCGCCCGCGCCACCCCCATCGTCCGCGCCATCGCTGCGGCGCAGACGGCGGTCCTGGCCGACGATCGCGACGGCGTACGGCGTGCCCTTGGCACCGTCGCCGCCACGCTGCGCGAGCTGCGAGACGCGGCGCTGCCGAACATCGATCCGCGCCCGTCGTCGCCGACCTTCCAGAACCCGGTCGTGTGGGCCAAGTCGGTGGCACCGCTGTCCGTGCCCATCCACGCCGGACTGCACGGACCGAGCGGCACCAACTCGCCCATCTTCGCCGCGCTCGACGTGTTCTTCGAGCGGCCGCGATACGCCACCGTCCTCGGCCAGGAGATGGCGGCCCTGCGGCTCGGGTACCCGCGGCACTGGCGCGACCTCCTGACGGCGGTGGCCGCCCTGTCGGTGCGCGGGTTCGTCGAACGGCGCGCCGACCCGCCGCTGACCGACGCCTGGAATCAGGCCCTGTCCGACTACGCAGGCCCGGCGGGATTCCTCGCCCGACATCGCTTGAAGGTCTACGGGTACATGGAGGTCGCCTTTCGCATCGGCCGCAGCGTCACCATCGGTGGCTTCGCGGGTCGCTCGAACGAGAAGGTGTGGCGTCAGGTCGATCGCGCCCTGGAGCTGGCGCGACGCGAACGCCTGCCGGCGGTCGCCGCCGACGGCGCCCCCGCTCCGCGGCCAGCGGCGCACGACAGGACGCCCGCTGAAGGACAGGACGACGCGACCTGCCCGCCAGGCTCCGCACGGTCGATCTCGGTCGCCGAGCTGGCGCGCCACAACGATGACCAGGCCGGATACTGGATGGCCATCGGGGGCGAGGTGTACGACGTCACGGCGTATCTGAGCGCCCACCCGGGCGGCCCCGCGGTCCTCGCCCTATACGCCGGCACCGACGCCACCGAGCCCTTCGCGCGCGTTCACGGCCGCAGCGCCGAGGTCGCGCGCCTGCGTGCCGCCTGGCACCTCGGACGCCTACGGACCGCGCCGTCCGGCGGTGCCAGCGAACCGGGCTCGACCGCGATGGCCATCCGCCTGACCAAGGCCCTCTACGCGACGACCGCCGTGCAAAATTCTCTGCGGCTCGACCTGTCGTTCCAGGAGCATCCGGCCCAATGTTGCGAAGCGCGTGGTGCCGTGACCGCCTACAAGCTGCAACGCCTCGTCGAGTCTCACCAGCGCTTCTTCCACAACGACCTGCCCACGCTGCGCGACGCCCTCCGTGACGGTGGCGCGCAGGAGGTCGCTGCCGACGACGCCGCGGAGGAATGGCCCCCCTCCTCCGCCCGCGCCGTCGTGGAAGTCCTCGGGGCCGTTGCCACGCGCGTTTCCGACCTGAGGGAAGGCGGTCGCCTCGACGCCCTGGCCACGGTGCATTCGATTTGCGCAGACATGGCCGCCCGCCAGCAGGCGGCCGTCGCCGAGGCAAAGGCGTACCTGCTCGAGGCGTGGCAGCGGTGGTGCGAAGGTGCCCCGGCCGCCGCCGATGGAGGATGCCCCGCCGCGGTGTCCCGGCTCGCGAGTTACCTGCGACCGCTCCACGAGGGCGCGGCGTTCGAGGCGCTGCAAGCGATCGCCGCCCAGACGCACGCGCGCCTCGCCGAGGCGGCTCCCCTGTGGAGCGACCACGAGCTCATGCGCGCGCGCCCGCACGGCAACGGGACCGCGCCACCAGCCATGCGCCGAACCGCGTCCGAATGAGTCCGCAGGTCAGCCCCGACGGGAAAAGTCTGCCAGCGGGCTCCGGGTCGATGTGCGTCAACGTCAGGGCTCGGGGCGCGCGCCTCGTGATATTCTTCGCCGGGGCTGGAGAGACGCGCGAGTGCCGAATAAGAGCATTCAGATCACGATCGACGACGCGCCCGGGGCGTCGATCGGGGCCATGCTGGCCCTTGCTCGCCCAGCACCAGGTGAAGACGATGTTCTTCGTCGAGGGCGAGCTCGTTCAGCAGCGCCCGACCGCCGTGGCGGCGATTCTCCGCGCCGGGCACCGGTTGGGCCTGCACACCTGGGATCACCCGCAGCTCACGAAGGTTTCGGACGAGAAGATCAGGGACGAATTCTGAAGACGAACGCGCTCGTCAAGAAGGTCACCGGCAACAGCATGGCCCCGCATTGGCGGCCGCCTTACGGCGCCGTCAATCAGCGGGTCCGCGACGTCGCGGCGAGCCTGGGTTTCACGAAAATGTGGTTGTGGGACGTCGACTCTCTCGACTGGCGCCACCTTGGAAACACCCAGGGCATCATCAAGGAAGTGGAGGGAGGGCTGGTCCGGAGCCGCAAGCCCGTCTCCGACATCCTGTTTCACGACAAGCCGACCACGGTGGCGGCGTTGAAGATCCTGCTTCCGCGGTTGAACTCGAAGGGCTACAAACTTGTCGATTTCCCCTAGGAGATCGCGGCGCGCGGCACGGTCGTGAGCGCGTTCGTCATCGCGTTTCTCCTCGCCGCCTCGGCGACCCGGGCGTCGCGCGAGCCGCTGCGGGCGAAGGGCATCTTCGCCGATCCGAAGGGAGGGCGCGCGGTGTACGTCTTCGTCGACGTTCACCGCTGCAACGTCGAGCCGAGCCTGCCCGCGGCGCAGATCCTCCAGTCGCTCGACGACGGGAAGACGTGGGAGCTCACGGGTCCCCGTCTCGAGGGAAGTGAATTCCAGCTTGCCCAGGGATCCGCCGAGGGCGTTTGGGTGGCGGGTCTGCACATCGCCGAAGGGCCGGGGATCGATCCTTTTCTCCTGGCGCCGGTCGTTCCCGCGGATGCGCGCGAGCCGTGGGTCGTTCATTCGATCACGTCGGGTCCGTCCGAGCTGGTGAAGGTCGAGAAGGCCGGGCCGAAGAATCTCCGCGCCTCGATCCGCCCGGTCGACCACGCCGACGCGATCCGGAAGGGACCACCGCGCGCGGCCGTCGTCTTCTCTAGCGACGATGGGGGGCGCAGCTGGAGCGCGGATCATGGCACAGGCTCGAGCACGCCTGGCCCATTCCGCAAATTCGCTCCCATCACGGAGCGAAGCGGAGCCTGGCGCATCGTCGATCGGAGCGACGGCGGCTTCGACGTCCTACGACGGGAGGCGCCGGGGACGTGGCGGACCGTGGGAAAGTTTCCGTGGAGTCCCTGCGACGAGCCGGCGGCGTCGCCGCTCGACAAGCACAAGTAGATCGGCCGCGTCCTCACGCCAGCGCGTGCGCGGCTCGCAGCAGGGTGCGGAGCGTGTCGAGGCGACGATTCTCCCGTCGCAGTCGCCCCGCGACTGGCCGAAAGATTGGCCGTCGGCGCCGGGGCCCGGTGGGTTCTACGGGCAGGTTCCGCCCAGGCCAGGAAGGTCTTCGACCGGCGGCAGGTACTGAATCCCCGAACCTTCGCCGAACAGACCCGCCGCGCTGTCGCCCCAGCAGCGGATTCCCCCGCTCATCATGAGCGCACAGGTGGTGACCTCGTTCACGGCTATCGCCTGAGCGCCGGTCAGCACGTCGGTGGCCGGCGGCGCCAAGAGCGAGGTGACGCCGGAGCCGGCTCCGAGCTGACCCGAGCCGTTCGAGCCCCAGCACCGGACGCCGCCGGCGGTCGTCAGCGCGCACGTGTGCTTGAAGCCGGCAGCGATCGCTCGGACACCCGTGATCGCGTCGGAATCGGGAACGTCGCCCCAGCGGCCGACTCGCCCGACCCCGGACTGGCCATACTCGTTGTTGCCCCAGCAGCGAACACCGCCTGCCGTCGTGAGGGCGCACGTGACCCCGTTGCCGACGTTCACAGCCTGCGCCGCCGTCAGCACGTCGCGAATGGGGGTCGCACGGTAGAGGACGTCGGTCAGATCGCCCAGCTCGTGCGAGCCGTTGCTGCCCCAGCAGCGGACGGCGCCGGCTGTCGACACCGAGCAGGAGTGACTCCTTCCGGATTCGATGAACGCGATCTGGGTGAACGTGTCGTAGCCCGCAGGAGTCGAACGATTCGGGGTGACCTCACCGAGCTGGCCGGAGGCGCTGGCGCCCCAACATCTCACCCCGCCGCTGACCATGAGCGCGCAGGTGAAATGCAACCCCGCGGTGACCGCCTGCACGCCAGTCAGGGCATCGGCTCCGGGGGGCGAGATGCGCCGGGTGGTGGTTCCATCGCCGACCGCACCGTATTCGTTGTTCCCCCAGCAACGGACGCCGCCGCTCGTGGTGACCGCGCAGGTGTGATATTCGCCCGCGGCGATGGCCTGAACACCGGTCAACACGTCGGTGGCCGGCGGCGTCCTGCGTGACGTGGTGGTACCGTCCCCGAGCTGGCCGTGGGAATTGTCCCCCCAGCAGCGAACGCCACCCAACGTCGTGAGCGCGCAGATGTGCGATCCGCCGACCGCTATGGCTTTGACCTTGGGATCGCTGCAAGAGACCGGAGAGCTCCCGCCCGCGGCCCCTCCCCCGGCGCCGCCGTTGCCGCCGCGGCCAGCGACGCCGCTCGCGCCCGCCATCCCTGCCGCTCCCGCGAGCGCGCCGCCGTTCCCACCGCGCCCAGCGACGCCGCTCACGCCCGCCATCCCCGCCGCTCCCGCGAGCGCGCCCCCGTTCCCGCCTGCGCCGGCACCCCCGTCGCCAGCACCACCCGCGCTTCCGTTCTTTCCACCCGCCTCCGCGCCGCCTGAACCAGGTGATCCTCCACGTCCGCCCGACGACGTCCCGCCCCCGCTTCCTGCGAGGCCAGCGCCTCCAGCCCCACCCTGGCCCGGCGAGCCGCCGACAGCGCCGCCTCCCGCGGCGCCGCCTACCGCACCGACGCTGCCGCCGCCGCCACCCCGCCCTCCCCCGCCGCCGCCGGCCCCCGATCCGGGCGACGAGCTACACGCGAGGACGAGCGCGCCCAGGCCCAGGGCCACCGCCCGCATCCTGTCGAGCCGGCGCCCGTTCTCCGGGTGAAAGACGACGCTTCTTTCGAGAGAAGGGGACCCCGTACCGTTGCCATGACAATCGGACATGTGGCGTGAAGATTAACCCTGAAGCGACATTACTTCTCACTTCTCATTCCGATCCCCTCCCAGGTTGATCACGGCGCATTGGTGCTCTCCCGGCTCTCCAGCAGCTCTCTTCAAAAGCGTCCGTTCGACAGCTAAAGTCGTCAGGTCACTGGAGCAGGAGCGAACACCGTGGGGACCCACAAAGCGGAAGTGTTTATCGCGTCACGCTTCGAGGAGTTCAAGGCGCTGCGCGCCCACCTGACGCGCGAGATCGCCCAAAGCAAGCACATGGCCCCCGTCGATCTCAACGACGGTTACGCGCGCCACCGGCCGCCGTTGTCTGAGTGCCTGTCGCGGGTACGCGCTGCCGACTTCATGGTCCTGCTGTTGGG
>Ga0068853_100000369_pt1 | contig 30973 bp, 22 predicted proteins | sample KBSCornC32_FD_65655 | JGI IMG/M metagenome (GOLD analysis project Ga0068853, IMG submission 65655) | Corn rhizosphere microbial communities from Kellogg Biological Station, Michigan, USA - KBS Corn C3-2 | ecosystem: Host-associated > Plants > Roots > Rhizosphere > Soil ... | reverse complement strand
CGAGCGACCAGCTGTAGACGTCGTCGAAGCGGCCACTGCTGTGTCCTTCCTCGACCGGCTCGCCGACGCCGACGACGTCGAGTTTCGACTGCGCCCACAACGCGGCCATGGTGTAGTCGGACGACATGCGCGTGTTGCGGATCGAAGCGGCGAGCACGGACATCAGCACGCCGATCGCGATCGCGAACACGAGGAACGCCGCGATCATCTCGATCAGGCTGAAGCCGCGCATGCGGGCACGGTCGGCAGGTTGTGGGCGTGCGTGGGTCATGGTTCAGATGGACAGCGAGGCCACGCCCGAGTTCGCGCTGGTGTCCGCATCGCGCTTCATTCGGGCTTCTCGTCGAGTGCGATCTCGCCGGTCAGCCACGCGACGTTGATGCGCCATTCGCGCTGGCCGAGCAGGACCGAGATGTGGCCGCCGGTCGAGCTGCCGTCGGGGAAGAAGCGGATGCCGCCGCTGTGCGCGCCGGTTTGCTCGATGTCGGCCGTGGTCAACTGCAGGGTCATGTCCTTCGGCAGCTTCTTCGATCCCTTGCCCGGCGCGACGTAGGAGTTGTCCTCGAGGTTGAGCACGAGCGCCTGCGACTTGCCCTTCACGATCGCCTGGCCGCGCGTGTAACGCAGCGCCGCGACGAGGTCGCGGCTCGCCGCGCGCACCTTCGCCGCCTCCAGGCTCTTGGAGAAACCGACGGATACGATCGTCAGCGCGATCGCGAGCAGCAGGATCACCGCCATCAGCTCGATGAGGGTGAAACCGCGGGATCGACGGGATCGGACAGCGAGGATCGAGGATTCGGGAACGCACGGGCGCGACGGAACGGACCGCTCCGCCGAATCCCGAATCCCGAATCTCGAATCCCGGCTCCTCACTGCCAGTTGCCGTAGTCCGCGTTGGCGCCGTCGCCACCGGCGGTGCCGTCCTTGCCGAGGAACACGATGTCGAAGTCGCCGTGTTCGCCGGGTGCCTTGTACTGGTAGGCGTGGCCGAACGGGTCCTTGAGGTCCGACGCCTTCGCGTACGGCCCCTGCCAGTTCTGCGCGTTGCCCGGCTTGGTCACGAGATCCTCGAGGCGCGACGGCGGCGCGCCGTTGTCGAGCGCGTACGAATCCACCGAACCGGAGAGCTTGCCGACGGCGGCCTTGCCCGCGCCCCACTTGCCCTTGTCGACGTTCTTGCCGACCTGGTTGACGACGATGCCGGCGACGATGCCGATCAGCACGATGACCGCGAGCATCTCGATCAGGCTGAAGCCGCGCGAACGCGAAATGGTCTTGCGGTGCGATTGCATGTTCATGGTCCGTGTAACCCTCCAGTGGATTCGCGTTGACGATTCGCGGTATCAGCGCACCGCGCCGGCGATGTTCATGATCGGCATGACGATCGCGAGCATGATCAGCGCGACGATGACCGTCATGACGATCGTCGTCGCCGGCACGAGCGCCGCGAGCAGGCGGTCGAGCGTGTTCTTCACTTCGACGTCGAACGTGTCGGCGACCTTCATCAGCATGGTGTCGAGCTCGCCCGACTCCTCGCCGACGCTGATCATCTGCAGCGCCAGTTTCGGAAAGCGCTTCGATTGGGCGAGCGCGTAGCCGAGCCCGCCGCCGGTCTTGACGTCCTCGGCGGCCGCGCCGACCGATTCCGCGAGCGCGGTGTTGGTCATCACGTTGCGCGCGACCGACAGGCCCGCGAGCAGCGGCACGCCGTTCTTGAGCAGGGTGCCGAGCGTGCGCGCGACGCGCGCGGTCTCGACCTTGCGCACGATGTCGCCGACGACGCGCATGCGCAGGAGGCGTTCGTCGATCTTCAGGCGCGCGGGCGGGTCGGCCATCTGCCGGCGCAGCCAGCCGGCGGTGAGCACGATCGCGACGAGGATCAGCCACCAGAAGCTCTGCAGCGCGGAGCCGACGCCGAGCACGATGCGGGTGATCAACGGCATCTCGATGTTCATGTCCTCGAACATCGGCGCGAACTGCGGCACGACGTACACGAGCAGCACCATCAGCGACACCAGCACCATGCCGACGAGGAACGCCGGATAGATCATCGCGTTGATCACGCTGCTCTTGAGGTTGGCGCTGCGCTCGAGGTAGTCGGCCAGGCGCGCGAGCGTGTCGTGCAGCGACCCGCCCGCCTCGCCCGCGCGCACCATGTTGACGTACAGGCGCGAGAAGCTGCCGTGCTCGGCCTCGAGCGCGTCCGACAGCGGCGTGCCGCCGCGCACCTGGTCGCGCACGCGCTCGAGCATGCGCTTGGCCTTCTCGCTTTCGGGCAGGTCGAGCAGGATCTGCAGCGCGCGATCGAGCGGCTGGCCGGCACCGAGCAGGGTCGCGAGCTGTTGCGTGAACTGCACGACCTGCGCTTCGCGCAAGGTCGCGCGCTTGAACAGCGCGGCGAACAGGCTCGCCGAGTCGCCGCTGTCGGCTTCGCGCACCTCGAGCGGGATGTTGCCCGCATCCTGCAGCTTGCCGATCACCTCGTCGCGCGTACCGAGGTCGAACTGCCCCTCGAGCGTTTCGCCGGACGACGTGACGGCCTTGTAGTAGTAGAGGGTCATTGAGCCGGGATTCGGGATTGGAGATTGGGGAGTCGGAAAAGCGAGAAACGGGTCCCCGGACTCGCGGGCGCCGCCTGCGCGAATCCCGGAACCCGGATCTCCAGTCCCGGCCTCATCAGTTTTCCGACGACGTCACGCGCAGCACTTCCTCGATCGTCGTCTGGCCGTGCAGCGACTTCACCAGGCCGTCCTCGAACATCGTGCGCATGCCTTCGCTGCGCGCCTGCTGCTCGATGTCGCCCATGCCCGCGTGCTGCATGATCTGGCGACGGATCGAATCGCTCATGACGAGGAATTCCATAATCGTCGTACGGCCGAAGTAGCCGGTCGGATTGGTCGCCGACGCACCGGGCTTGTACAGCCGGATCGGGCGGTCGTCGGTGAAGCGCTCGAGTTCGTATTCGCGGATCACCTCGGGCATCGCCTCGTACGGCTGCGCGTTCGGCAGGTCCAGCCGCCGCACGAGTCGCTGCGCGAGGATGCCGTTGACCGTCGACGTGAGCAGGTAGTCCTCCACGCCCATGTCGAGCATGCGCGTGATGCCGCCGGCGGCGTTGTTGGTGTGCAGGGTCGACAGCACGAGGTGGCCGGTCAGCGCGGACTGGATCGCGATGCGCGCGGTCTCGAGGTCGCGCATTTCGCCGATCATGATGATGTCCGGATCCTGGCGCACGATCGAACGCAGCGCGTGCGAGAAGTCGAGGCCGATCTGCGGCTTGGCCTGGATCTGGTTGATGCCTTCGATCTGGTACTCGACCGGGTCCTCGACCGTGATGATCTTGACGTCGGGCGTGTTGAGCTTGGACAGCGCCGTGTACAGCGTGGTCGTCTTGCCCGAGCCGGTCGGGCCGGTCACCAGCATGATGCCGTGCGGCAGTTCCAGCACGTTGAGGAACTTCTGCAGGAACTGGTCGGTGAAGCCGAGCGTGTGGAAATCGAACACGACCGCCTCGCGGTCGAGGATACGCATGACCACCGATTCGCCGTGGGCGGTCGGCACGGTCGACACGCGCAGGTCGAGCTCCTTGCCCTGCACGCGGATCATGATGCGGCCGTCCTGCGGCAGGCGACGCTCGGCGATGTTGAGCTTCGCCATGATCTTGATGCGCGAGATCACCGCCGCGGTCGACGCCGCCGGCGGCGACTCGACTTCGTGCAGCACGCCGTCGATGCGATAGCGCACCTTGAGGCGGTTCTCGAACGGCTCGACGTGGATGTCCGACGCGCGCTGTTCGACCGCGCGCTGGATGATCAGGTTGACGAGGCGGATGACCGGCGCTTCCGAAGCGAGGTCACGCAGGTGTTCGATGTCGTCTTCGCTGCGGTTGTTCTCGTCGGTGAGGTTCTCGACGATCGTGCCCATCGCCGAGCGGCCGGAACCGTAGTAGCGCTCGATGAGGTCGTCGATCTCGCTGCGCAGGCCGATGTTGAGCTTGACCTCGCGACCGGTCGCGAGCTTGAGCGCCTGCAGCGGGAACGCGTCGGCCGGATCGGCGACGAGCAGGGTCACGTCGCTTTCGGTTTCCGCGATCGGGCAGACATGGTGGTGCTTGAGGAAGCGCACCGAAGCCTGCACGTTCGCCGGCGGCGCTTCGGGGAATTCCTTCGCCGAGAGCAGCGGCAGCTTGAGCAGCTCGGACACCGCGTCCGCCATCTCGCGCTCGGACACGAGGCCGAGCCGCGTCAGCAGCGACACGAGGCTGCCGGCGGCGGGATCCTCTTCGTGCAGGCGTCGGCCGCGCGCGAGATCGGTTTCCTTGAGGCGGCCGCGCGCCACCAGGAACTGGCAGATGCGCTCGTCGAGGCTGGCCTCGGTCGCCGTGGCGACGGCATGTTCTATCGGTGCGACGGCGGCCATGGTTTCCTGAACGCGAAAGTCGGACGGGGGCGGCATTGTTCCATATCCGGCGCCCTCGTCGGGACCGGCCGGGGATGCGGGGCCATCGCCCTCGTGCCTACTCAGACCCTGCCACGGTCCCGGGGTTCCCCGCTCCGCCCGCGACGAGCGTCTCGATGAAGGCACGGTTCAAGCCGATCCACAGCGCGACCGGCACGATCGCCGGCAGCACGAGCGTGGCGAACTGGTAGGCCAGCGCGATCGCGTTCGCGTCGAGCCCGGCCTGTGCGATCGCAGCCGCACCGCTCGGGCCGGCGTCGAAGGCGAGCGTCTTCAGGCTCTCGGCGACGATGCCGAACGCCTGGCCGAGCCAGATCACGGCGAGGGCGAACGCGAACTGCAGCGCACGCCGGCCCGTCGACAGCGGCGTCGCCATCGCCAGTCCACCGAACAACGGCAGCGACCAGGCGTACACCATCGGGTTCAGCGTCGGCTCGAGCACGCCCATGCCGCCCTGCACGCTCACCGTCACGCGCGTGCCGAGGCTGACCAGGTAACCCGCGCGCTCGACCACGCGGCCGCTCGCGTCGAGCAGTTCACCGCCGAGGCGCACGCTCTCGAACAACGCGCCCCAATGGCCGAGCAGCACCTGCTTGGCGATCAGCATCGCCGGCCACACCCACAGCGGCGCCGCCCAGAACCAGGCCACGAACGCGAGCGGCAACCACAGCACCGCTTTCAGGCCGAACTCGCGGATCGGCGAAAGCGCCACGGTTCAGCCGACCCAGACGCGCGCGTTGCGGAACATGCGCATCCACGGCGAATCCTCGCCCCACTCGCGCGGCCGCCACGACAGCTGAACGCTGCGCACGACGCGTTCCGGGTGCGGCATGAGGATCGTCGCGCGCCCATCCGCCGCGGTGAAGCCGGTATTGCCGCCGGCCGAGCCGTTGGAGTTGAGCGGGAAACGCTCGGTCGCCTTGCCGTGGTTGTCGACGAAGCGCGCGGCCGCGAGCGCGCGCGAGACGTCGGCGGGATCGTCGTAGCGCGTATGGCCTTCGCCGTGCGCGACCGCCACCGGAATGCGCGAACCCGCCATGCCGGCGAAGAAGATCGACGGCGAGTCGAGCACTTCGAGCGTGACGAGGCGCGCTTCGTACTGCTCGCTCGCGTTGCGCACGAACCGCGGCCAGTGCGTCGCGCCGGGGATGATCGCCTTGAGGTTGGCGAGCATCTGGCAGCCGTTGCAGACGCCGAGCGCGAACTTCGCGGGATCGGCGAAGAACGCCGCGAACGCGTCGCGCAGGCGCGCGTTGTAGAGGATCGACGCGGCCCAGCCGCGGCCCGCGCCGAGCACGTCGCCGTAGCTGAAGCCGCCGCACGCGGCGAAGCCGCGGAAGTCGGCGAGCACGCGCCGCCCGCTCGCGAGGTCGCTCATGTGCACGTCGACGGCGTCGAAGCCCGCACGCGTGAACGCGGCGGCCATCTCGACCTGGCCGTTGACGCCCTGCTCGCGCAGGATCGCCACGCGCGGGCGGGCGCCCCGCGCGATGTACGGTGCGGCGACGTCCTCGGCCGGGTCGAAGCCCAGCTTCGGCGTGATGCCCGGATCGCATTCGTCGATGCGCCATTCGAGTTCGGCGTCGGCGCTGGCCGGATTGTCGCGCAGGCGCTGCATCGCGTGGCTCGTCTCCGACCACGCGCGCATGAGCTCGCGCCACTCGAACTTGGCGAGCGTTTCACCTTCCAGTTCGAGGCGCACGCGCGGCTTCGCGCTCGGCGCACCGACATGATGGGCGAGCGCGGCGACGCCGTGCGCGGCGAGGATCGTGCGGAACGCGTCGCGATCCGCGTTGCGGATCTGCACGAGCGCGCCGAGCTCCTCGCTGAACAGCGCGGCGACCACGCTGTCGCCCCAGCCGTCGAGGCGCAGGTCGAGGCCGCAGCGTCCGGCGAACGCCATCTCGAGCAGGGCGACGATCGCGCCGCCGTCGCTGCGATCGTGATAGGCGAGCAGCAGGCCGTCGTGGTTGGCCTGCTGGAGCGCCGCGAAGAACGCCTTGAAGCGCTGCGCGTCGTCGAGGTCGGGCGGCGCGCCACCGCCACGATTGAAAGCCTGCAGCAGGCTGCTGCCGCCGAGGCGGTTGAGCCCGGCGCCGAGGTCGAGCAGCCACAGCTCGGTGTCGCCCGCATCGAGGCGCAGCTGCGGCGTGAGCGCCTGGCGCACGTCGCGCGTGCGCGCGAACGCACTCACGATCAGCGACACCGGCGACACCGTGTTCTGCTGGCTCGTGCCGTCCTGCCAGCGCGTCTGCATCGACAGCGAATCCTTGCCGACCGGGATCGACACGCCGAGCGCGGGGCACAGTTCCTCGCCGACCGCGTGCACCGCGTCGTACAACGCGGCATCTTCGCCGTCGTGGCCGACTGCGGCCATCCAGTTCGCCGACAGGCGTACTTCGTCGAGCCTGACGTCGGCCGCGGCGAGGTTCGTCAACGCCTCGCCGACCGCCATGCGCGCACTCGCGGCCGCGTCGAGCAGCGCGAGCGGCGTGCGCTCGCCCATCGCCATCGCTTCGCCGGCGTAGCCGTCGAAATCGGCGAGCGTGACCGCGCAGTCGGCCACCGGCACCTGCCACGGACCGACCATCGGGTCGCGCGAGCAGAGCCCGCCGACGGTGCGGTCGCCGATCGTGACGAGGAACGACTTGCTGCCGACCGCGGGCAGGCGCAGCACGCGCGCGACGGCGTCGGCGAGCGAGATGCCCTCGACGTCGGGCACGACGTCGATGCGTGGTACGCGACGGCGCGCGTCGCGCTGCATGCGCGGCGGCTTGCCGAACAGCACGTCGAGCGGCAGGTCGATCGGCTCGCCGCCGAGCAGGCGGTCGCTCATGCACAGGCGGCGTTCCGCGGTCGCGCGGCCGACCACCGCGAACGGGCAGCGCTCGCGCGCGCAGATCGCCTCGAACGTGGCGAGATCGGCCGGGCGCACGCCGAGCACGTAGCGCTCCTGCGATTCGTTGCACCAGATCTGCATCGGCGACAGCTGCGGATCGTCGCTCGGGATGTCGCGCAGTTCGATGCGCCCGCCGACGCCCGAGTCGTTGAGGATTTCCGGGATCGCGTTCGACAGGCCGCCCGCGCCGACGTCGTGGATCGAGACGATCGGATTCGCGTCGCCGCGCGCCCAGCACGCGTCGATGACTTCCTGGCAGCGCCGCTGCATCTCCGGGTTGTCGCGTTGCACCGAGGCGAAGTCGAGCTGCTCCGAACTCGAGCCCGCGGCGACCGACGAAGCCGCGCCGCCGCCGAGGCCGATCAGCATCGCCGGCCCACCGAGCACGATCACCGCGTCGCCGTCCTGCAAGGTGCGCTTGTCGACGTGCGGCGCGCGCAGGTTGGCGAGGCCACCGGCGATCATGATCGGCTTGTCGTAGCCGCGGCGCAGGCCCGGGGCGCCGCCGTCCTGCTCGAACGCGCGGAAGTAGCCGCCGAGGCACGGCCGGCCGAATTCGTTGTTGAACGCGGCGCCGCCGAGCGGGCCGTCGCGCATGATCTCGAATGCGCTCGCGAAGCGCGGCGGCAGCGGTCGCTCGCGTTCCCACGGCCGCGCGAGGCCGGGGATGCGCAGGTCCGAGACGCTGAAGCCGACCAGGCCGGCCTTCGGCTTGCCGCCGCGCCCGGTCGCGCCTTCGTCGCGGATCTCGCCGCCCGAGCCGGTCGACGCGCCGGGATACGGCGAGATCGCGGTCGGATGGTTGTGGGTCTCGACCTTGATCGCGTACGGCACGTCTTCCGCGTGCGCGCGGAACACGCCGTCGGCGGGATCGGCGAAGAAGCGGCGCGCGGGATTGCCTTCGATCACCGCCGCATTGTCGTGGTAGGCCGACAGCGTGTGGGCGGGCGACTGCTGGTGCGTGTTCTTGATCATCGCGAACAGCGACTTCGCCTGCGCGAGGCCGTCGAGCGTGAACGACGCATTGAACACCTTGTGGCGGCAGTGCTCGGAGTTCGCCTGCGCGAACATCATCAGTTCCGCGTCGGACGGGTCGCGGCCGAGTTCGCGATAGCGCTCGCCGAGATAGGCGATCTCGTCGGCGGCGAGGGCGAGGCCGAGGCGCGCATTGGCAGCCTCCAGCGCGGCCTGTGCGTCGGCGCCGAGCACGACGCGCGCGAGCGGCTGCGCGGCACCCGCATCGAACGCATGCGCGGCACGGTCGAGCGTGTCGACGACCGATTGCGTCATCGGGTCGTGCAGGACGCGCGCGAGGCGCTCCCAGGCTTCGCTGCCGCGCGCGGGCGCGCCGTCGAGGTCGAACGCGAGACCGCGCTCGATACGCCGGACCGGGAAGCCGCAACCGACGAGGATGTCGGTCGCCTTGCTCGACCACGGTGAGCGCGTGCCGAGGCGCGGCACGACCCACAGCGACGCCGCGCGCGCAGGTTGTGCGTCCGCCTCGATGACCTCGCACAGGTGCGGCAGGTCGAGCCCGGCGTCCGGCTCGGCGGCGACGAAGTAGACGTGCCGCGTCGCGCGTACGCGCGCGCCGGGTACCTGGCGGGCGAGATCGGCGTTGAGGCGGTCGATGCGGAACGGGGAAAGCGCGGGCAGGCCGTCGAGGGCGATCATGGCGCAGGCGGCGATGGGGAGCCGCTCATTGTAGCCGATGCGGCCTTGGGCCGATGTGTGCGGCTCCTGAACGGCGACGCCCGGCCAGGGCCGGGCGTCGTCATTACGATCACCTGCGGGCGCTGGCGCGCCCACGGCTCAGTTGTCGGCGAGCGCCGGCGTGGCGAGCGACTGCAGGCGCGAGAGCATCTCGTCCGGCGGCAGGTACCCGCCGATGTGGGTGCCGTCCGGCGCGTAGATCGCGGGCGTCGCGTTGACGCCGACCTGGGTGCCGAGCGTGAACTGCTCGGCGACCGGGTTGTCGCACTTGAGCGGCGCCGGATTCGCACCGCTCTTCGCCGCGGTGAACGCGCCCTTGCGGTCCTTCGCGCACCATACCGACACGGCCTTGTCGTACGACGGCGTGTTGAGGCCGCTGCGCGGGAAGAACAGGTAGTCGAGCTCGATGCCGCGCTGGTTGTACTCGGCGATCTGCGAATGCAGCTTGCGGCAGTAGCCGCAGTCGATGTCGGTGAACACCGTGACCTTGTACTTCGGCTTGCCGGACGGTGCGAACACGATGCGCTTGTCCGCCGGCACGGCATCGACCTTGCGCTTGGTGTCGACCGCGAGGCGCGATGCGGTGAGATCGCGCTTGCTCTTCGTATCGTACAGCGCGCCCTGCAGGAGGTACTTGCCGTCGTCGCTGACGTAGACCATCTGGCCGCCGACGATGACCTGGCGGAAGCCCGGCAGCGGCGCCTGCTCGACCGCGTCGACCTTCGCCTGCGGGACGAGTTCGGCGAGCGCCTTGCGGGCGGCGGCATCGGCCGGCGATTCCGCGGCCCGGGCGGCGGACGAGAAGAGCAGCGGCAGCCCGATGACGAGCGCAGCGGCGATGTGACGATGGATCATCATGGCGTCCTCAGTTCTTCGCGGCGCTGGCCTGCGCCAGGCGGTCGAGTTCGGCGGCGAGGCGATCGGGCGACATCGCGATCTGGCCCGGGATCATCGTGCCGTCGGCCGCGAGCATCGTCGGCGTGCCGCCGATGCCGAGCGCCTGGGCGAGGTCGGTGAGTTCGGCGACCGGGTTCGCGCACGTCGCCTTGCCGGGATCCTGGCCGGCCATCGCCTTGGTGAAGGCGCTCGGGCGATCCTTCGAACACCACACGGCTTCGGCCTTCTTGTCCGCGCCCGGATGGATCGACAGCGGGAAGAACAGGTAATCGACGGTGATGCCTTTCGCGTTGTACTGAGCGATCTGCTCGTGGAACCGGCGGCAGAACGGGCAGTCGACGTCGGTGAACACGGTGACGGTGTGCTTTGAGGCCATCGGCGCTTGCGGCGCGAACACGATGCGCTTGTCCGGGCCGATCCGGTCGAGCGCGGCCTTGCGCACCTTGCCGCGCGAGACCTGCGTGAGGTCGCGCTTGGACGCGATGTCGAACGCGCTGCCGTTGAGGAGGTAGCGACCGTCCTTGCTCACGTAGACGAATTCGCCGCCAGCGATCGCCTCGTAGAAGCCCGGCACCGCCGATTCCTGCGCCGCCTCGATCTTCACGTTGGGGGCGATCTGCCCCAGCGCCTGGCGCACCGTGTCCTCGGCAGGAGTCGCGGCGAATGCCTGGGCGGCCAGCAGCAAGCCGGATGCAAGTAGCGGAAAACGCATGGATACCTCGCGCGAGAGTTCGGGTGGAGCCGGGACCGGCTTCGGCGGACGAAACTTGCATCGCCCCCTGTCCGACCGTCGACCACGGCATCGCGGCCAAGGTTCCCGGACCAACGCGGGATTGTGGCACGCGCCCCCGGCCGGCGAAAGTGAAGCCGATCGCGCCACGCCGTTCAGCCGCGACCTTCAGCCACGCGGGTGGTGGCGCGCGTGCAGCCGCTTGAGCCCTTCTTTCGCCACCAGCGTGTAGATCTGCGTGGTCGACAGCGAACTGTGGCCGAGCATCAGCTGCAGCGCGCGCAGGTCCGCGCCATGATTGAGCAGGTGGGTCGCGAATGAATGGCGCAGCACGTGCGGCGAGATGCGGGCGGGCGCGATGCCCGCGGCGAGCGCGTGCTTCTTGACCAGCGTCCAGAACATCTGGCGCGTCATCGCCGTACGGCGGTTGCTGACGAACAACGCGTCGCTGCGCGCCCCCTTCAGCAGCACCGGACGTGCATCCGCGACGTAACGCTGCAACCAGTGCGCGGCTTCGTCGCCGAGCGGCACCAAGCGCTCCTTGCCGCCCTTGCCGAGCACGCGCAGCACGCCCTGGCGCAGGTTGACCTGCGCCGCGGTGATGCCGACGAGCTCGCTCACGCGCAGGCCGGTCGCGTACATGAGCTCGATCATCGCGCGGTCGCGCAGGCCGAGCGGACCGTCGCCCGGCGCGCGCAGCAGGTTCTCGATGTCCGCTTCCGACAGCGCCTTCGGCAGGCTGCGCGGCAGCTTGGGCGGATCGACGAGCAGGGTCGGATCCGCGCCGAGGCGTCCCTCGCGCACGAGCAGGCGATGGAAGTGTCGCAACGCGGACAGCAGGCGCGCGTTCGAGCGCGCCTTGTAGCCGCTGCCGGCGACGCCGCCGGAACGCGAGCGTTCGCCGAGATAGCGCTGCAACTGCTCGCGGTCGGCGCTCGCCAGCTCTTGGCCGCGCGCGGCGAGCCAGCGCGAATAGCCCTTGAGGTCGCGCCGGTAGCTCGCCAGCGTGTTGGCGGCGAGGCCGAGCTCGGACCAGGCACGCTCGAGGAAGAACTCGATGAGTGCAGTGTCCGCGTCGCGTGCGCGCGGTGCCGGCGGCCGACCACGACGGCGCGCGGGAGCCTCGCTGGTGCGCTGCGCGGGACGCGGCTTCGGGGGACGGGTCATCCGGTGCGTGGGTCCTGCGTTGCTTGCGTCGCCGAGCCTAAACCGCGACGCTAGCCGCCGTCACTCCATCCGCGCCGACGATGCCCTCCGCGACTCCCGCCTCCTTGTGGCTGCGCCTCGCCGCCGCCGCGTACGACTTGTTTCCGCTGATCGGGCTGTGGATGCTCACGGCCGGGGTGGCGATGCTCGTCGTGCACGGCGATGTCGACGTCGCCCATCCGTCGCCGCTCTACCTCAACGCGCTGCGTGCGGCGCTGCTCGCTGTGACCGCGGCGTATTTCGTGCTGTCGTGGTCGCGCGGCGGCCAGACCATCGGCATGCGCGCGTGGCGCCTGCGCGTGGTGTCGGCCGACGGTTCTACACTGCCATGGCCACGCGCACTGCTGCGCTTCGCGCTCGCGCTGCCGTCGCTGCTCGCGTGCGGACTCGGCTTCGCATGGTGCCTGCTCGACCGCGAGCGGCGCGGCTGGCACGACCTCGGCAGCCGCAGCATGCTCGTGCGGCTCGCCGGCTGAAGCGATCGCCTACGCGGCGAGAGCGCGCGCGACCATGCCTTCGATCGCGTCGAGATCGGGGATGATCGCGCGATCGTCGCGCACGAGCACCTCGGCACGCACGCCCGGTGCGTGCGGATGCTCGTCGCTGGTCGGGATCAGCAGCTCCTGCGTGATCGTCGTCAGTCGCGGGAAGCCCTGCGCCAGCAGGGCGAGGAACGGCATGCCCGCGCTGCCGCCGAGGGCCTTGAGCACGGCGACGCGCGCATTGGTGCGGCTCTCGTCGGCGAGCTGGCCGGTCAGCATCGGGAACGAGAACAGCGGCAGGCGCCAGCCGCGCCACGGCAGGCGGCCGAGCAGCCACGCCGGTGCGTTCGGGATCGACTCCGGTCGCGTGTAGCTGATCACTTCGGCGACGGTCGCGTTCGGCAGCAGCACGCGTCCCTCGGTGATCGGGACCATGACGCCTCGGATTTCACGCGGTAGCTCGGCCATCTCTCATCCCCTTGCGCGGACGCCGCGGCGACGCGGCGAACGTACGACTGCTGTGCCGGCGCACGACGGTGCGACGCGCATTCTCATGCCTTGTCCTTGTCCGCCAGCACTTTCTCGGCCAGCTCCTTCGGCGTGCCGAAGAAACTCACCACGCCGGTTTCGCTGACGCCTTCGACCATCGTGCTGACCACGCAGCTCTCCGGCGACTGCGCGTAGATCGTGCCGCCCCTGCCCGCGAGGTGCACGCAACCGGAAACCGCGTCGTCCGACATGCCCGAGAAGACGATTGCGCCCGCGGCCGCGCCGTAGCGGTTGGCGACGTCCTCGAGCACGCGGTCGATCGACGGCTTGTACGCCGGCTCGCTGGTCGGCTTCTCGAGCACGACCACGCCCATCGGGTCCACCTGCAGGCGATGCGCGTTCGGCACGATGACGATGTCGCCGTGCGCGACGCGCTCGCCATGCGAGGGCGTGCGCACGGTCAGCTGGGTCACGCGCGCGAGCTGCTTCGCCATCATGTCGACGAACTCGTCACCGAGGTGCTGCGCGAGCAGGAACAGCGCGGGATAGTCGCGCGGGATCTCGGCGAGGAACTCGCGTACGGATTCGGGGCCGCCGACCGAAGCGCCGAGCACCCAGACGCGCTGGATCTTCGCCTTCACCTGGTCGGGGTCTAGCCAGTTCTCGTGGTCGGGCCGCTCGGCGGTCGGCTGCACCGCCTCCTCGAGCGGAATCAGTTCCAGCGCGAGTTCCGACATCGACGGAATCGGCGGCTGAGCCGCCTCGTCGCCGCCTTCGGGCGTGAGGTACTCCGCCGCGCTCATCTTTTCGATGCCGAAGTTCGCGCGGCCGGTCGGAGTCGGCTCCGGCTTGTCGCCTTCGTCGAAATCCTCGAGCGACCACATCGCCGACGCGCTGGAAAGCGGCTTGGTCTCGGTCGGCGTGGACGCTGCCGCCTGGCTCTCCGCCTCGCCGAGATCGAAGTCGAGGCCGAAGTCCGCAGCGGACGCCTCGTCGAATGCGGGTTCCGGCGTTTCGCTCGGACGGATGCCGACGGCGACCGGAATGTCCTCGGGCTGCAGCTCGACGACGAACTCCTCGTCGAGACGCGCTTCCTCGAGCGGCTCCGGCGCGCTTACGTCGAAATCCGCGAGCAGGTCGTCGATGCCGGAGAGTTCGATGTTCTCCTCCGCCGGCGCGTCGAAGTCGATCGACGGCAACGTCTTCTCGGCGAGCGCCGGTGTCGGCACGTCGTCCGTACGCAACAGGTCGATGAATTCGGTCGGGTCGAACGCCGGTGCCGCAACCGCCGCGAGCGCATCCGCTGCCGCGTGCTCGGCCGGCGGCTCGATCGGCGCCGCGGGCTGTGCGTGTGCGTGGACGGGCTCGGTCGCCGTCGGCGTGGCGGGCGCTTCGACCACGGACGCGATGGCCGGTTCGCTGCGCGCACGCAACGGCACGGCCTCCGCACCCGCCGGGCGCGGCGGATCGAGGTCGCCTTCGCCGAGCACTTTCGCCGCGAGATGGCGCATCCAGCGCGCCTGGTCCCAGCCGGACAGTTCGCTCGACACGCCGCTGTCGTTGAACACGACCTTGTAGCGCGCGTCGTCGAGCAGCTCGTAGACGCCATCGAGGTCGGCGCTGTCCTCGTCCTCGAGGTTGACGATCACCACGTTCGCCTGCGAACGCGCGAGCGCCTCGCGATCGAGCGCGGCCGCGGCCGCCTCGTACACGATCGGCGCGCCGAGCGCGGTCAGCGTTTCGCGCAGGTGGTCGGTACGCGTGCTCGATTCGTACAGCAGCGCCACCGCGACGGATGAACTAGACACGTTCGCGCCTCAACACTTCCTGGACCTGACGCAACAGGTCGTCTTCCTGGTACGGCTTGCCGAGATAGCGCTCGACGCCGATTTCCAACGCGCGCTGGCGATGCTTCTCGCCGGTGCGCGAGGTGATCATGATGATCGGAACCTTGCGCAGACGCGAGTCGTTGCGCATGTAGGTCGCGAGTTCGTAGCCGTCCATGCGCGGCATCTCGATATCGAGCAGCATGATGTCCGGCACCGTCTCCTGCAGCTTCTCGAGCGCGTCGAGGCCGTCCTTCGCGGTGAGCACCTCGAAGTCCGCGCGCTCGAGCACGCGGGTGGTGACCTTGCGCATCGTGATCGAATCGTCGACGACCATGACGAGCGGCTTCGCGCGCACGTCGACCGCCTGCTCCGGCTCCGGCGTCATGAACGCCGGCGCCTCGATCGCGCCCGCGTCGATGCGCGCGCGCAGCGCGGCGAGGCGGCGCACGAGCGGGGCGAGGTCGAGAATCATCACGACCGAGCCGTCACCCATGATCGTCGCGCCGAAGATGCCCGGCACCGAGCTGACCTGCGGACCGACCGACTTGACGACGATTTCGCGCGAACCGACCACGCCGTCGATGCGCACCGCGGCGCGCTGGTCGCCGGTGCGGGTCATCAGCAACGGGATCTGCGTCTCGTCGCTGGTCGTGCGCGGGCGTGGCAGGCCGAGCAGCTGCGACAGCTCGTAGATGTTGAATTCCTCGCCGGCGTAGTTGTGCTTCGGGTTGCCGTCGGCGATGCGGCGCTCGAGGTCGTCGTGCGCGATGCGCGCGACGCCTTGCACCGACGACATCGGGATCGCGTAGTTGCTCTCGCCGAGCTTGACCAGGATCGCCTGGGTCACCGCGAGGGTGAACGGCAGGCGGATCGTGAACTGCGTGCCCTGGCCGTGCTTGGAATCGATCGTGAGCGAACCGCCGAGCTGCTTGATCTCGTTGTTGACGACGTCCATGCCGACGCCGCGGCCGGCGAGCTGCGTCACCTGCTCGGCGGTCGAGAAGCCTGTTTCGAGGATGAAGCCGTACAGGTCGCGATCGGACAGCTGCACGTCGGGCTTGAGCAGGCCACGCTCGATCGCCTTGCGGCGGATCGCCTCGCGGTCCATGCCGCGACCGTCGTCGGTGATGCGCAGCACGACTTCGGTCGCCTCGCGGCTGACCGCGATGTTGACCGTGCCTTCCGCGGGCTTGCCGACGCCGGTGCGCTCGTCCGGCTTCTCGATGCCGTGGGCGAGCGCGTTGCGCAGCATGTGCTCGAACGGCGCCTTCATGCGCTCGAGCAGGTTGCGGTCCATTTCGCCGTGCGCGCCGTCGACCTTGAGCTGGGCGCGCTTGCCGATTTCCTGCGCGGCCTGACGCAGCGTGCGGCGCAGGTTCGGCACGAGCGAATCGAACGGCACCATGCGCGTGCGCATGAGGCCTTCCTGCAGTTCCGAACTCACGCGCGACTGCTGCAACAGCAGCGTCTCGGACTGGCGCGTCTGGTCGTCGAGGATGCCCTGGATCGACACGAGGTCGGACACCGACTCGCCGAGTGCGCGCGACAGCTGCTGCAGCTGCGAGAAGCGGTCGAGTTCGAGCGGATCGAACGTGCTGGTCGAATCGTGCTGCTCGCGCTGGTAGCGCGCGATGATCTGCGCCTCGGTTTCGATCTCGAGCTTGCGCAGCTGCTCGCGCAGTCGGTTGACGGTCTGCTCGAATTCGACGAGGTTGAAGCGGAAGTTCGAGATCTGCTGCTCGAGGCGCGAGCGGTAGATCGACACTTCGCCGGCGAAGTTCACCAGCGAGTCGAGCAGTTCCGAACGCACGCGGATCATTTCCTGCGGCGCGCGCTCGACCTCCTCCTGGTCCATCGCAGTCAGGTGGCGCGGCGCGGGCGCGGGGCGTGACGCCTGCGGTGCAGCAGCCCCGGTCGTCGCCGACGAACCGGCAGCGGGTTCGGCGTGTGCTTGCGATGCGGGTGCGGCGGGTTCCGTGCCGCCGCGCAGGTCATCGCCGGCGACGAGCGCCTCGAAGCGAGCGATCGCATGCAACGGCATCGCCAGCGCCTTGCGCTGCGCGACGCGCTGCACGAGTACGTGCAGGCGGTCGAAGCCGCGCTCGAGCGACTCGACCGCGGCGCGATCGACCGCGAGGCGGCCGTCGCTGACCGCGTCGACGAGCGACTCCATCGCGTGGCTGAGGTCGCCGATCGGCGCCAGGCCGGCCATGCGCGCACCGCCCTTGAGGGTATGCAGGTCGCGCTGCAGCGAGACGATGTGGGCGCGGTCGTGCGGCGATTCGCGCAGGCTCGCGACCACCGAATCGGCGTGGTCGAGGATGTCCTCGCTCTCGGTCACGAAGATGTCGAGCAGGTCGTCGTCGGCGTCTGCGGCCTCGAGCGCGCCTTCCGGCTGCGGATCTTCGGCGAGCGGCGGTGCTTCGCGACCGCCGAGCGGCGCGTGCGGAGTGGCTGCCGCCGGCGCGGCCGGGGCGACCGGAGCCGGTGCAGCGATTTCGGGTTCGGGCTCGTCGAGGAAGATCGAACCGACCGCCTCGGGCTCGTCGACCGGCACCTCGGGCATCGCGGTCGGGGCGACGTCGTCGAAGCCGCCGAAGTCGGCGAGCGGTTCGTCGCCGGAGTCGAGCTCGACCTCCTCGACCTGCAGCTCACCCGCGTCCGGGAACGGAACGTTGGCGATTTCCGGTGCACCGACGACCGGCGGAACGTCGATCGCAGGCTCTTCGAGCGAGATTTCCTCGATCGGCAGGTCGGCGAACATCGCCTCGATCGACGCGTCGTGGGCGGTGACCGGCGTTTCTTCCTGCGTCCTCGCCTGCAGCGTCGGCAGCTTCTCGAATTCGGCCAGTGCGGCGGCGAGATCGTCCGGGATCTGTGCCTGCGGCGGCAGTTCGGAGTCGGCCATCGCGATCGCCTCGTGGGCGTCGCGCAGCCAGTCGTCGACGGTGATTTCCTCGCCGCTCGACGCAGGCGACAGCGTCGCTGCTTCGGCGAACGGCTCCGGCGGCGCATCGACGTCGGCCGGCAACGGCTCGGCGGCGATGCCGGCCGGCGTCTCGGCGACGTCGCTGTACCAGGTCAGCGAAGCCTCGGGCTCCGGCAACGAATCACGCAGCGCGACCATGCGCGCCGCGAGCGCGCCGGAATCGGGCAGTTGCGCATCGCCCGTTTCGAGGCGATGCATCACGTCGCGCGTGAGCGCAGCGGTATCGCGCATCGCGGCGACGCCGACCCGCAACGGCGGGCGATCGGCGGCGCGCAGGCGCTTGATGTAGGTTTCCAGCGGCGCGAGCACGTTGCCGATGGACGGAATGTCGACCATCGCTATCGCACCGTTGAGCGTGTGCACGGCGCGCAGCAGCGACTCGCTGGCGCGGACCGCTTCCGGCTCGCAATGCGCGACGTACTCGTCGACCACGGCGAGGTGCGCGGCGACTTCGCTCTGCAGGATGTCGAACAGCACCGGATCGATGTTCGGCAGCGGCCCGGCGACGACTTCCGCCGCGGGCGCGGGTGCCGGCGCGGCCGCACCGGCGACTTCGCCCGCGAGCGACGCGGTCGCGCGCACGTCGGCGCGCAGCGACGGCTGTTCGCGCACGGGCGCGGGAATCCGGCGGCGCACCGTGCGCCGCACGATGTGCGTGCCGGCCATGGCCATCGGCACGCGCGCGTCTTCGCCGGCGGCGACGCGATCGGCGGTGTCCATGATGCCGGCGACGTTCGCGCTCGCGCCCGCTTCCCCGCGCAACGCGGCCAGCAGTGCCGGCAGGGTGCCGATAGCGTGCTCGACCAGCGAGACGGCCGCGTCACCCGGCACGATCGTGCGATCGAGCACGCGATTGAGCATGTTCTCGACCTTCCAGCTGAACTCGCCGAGCGTGAGCGCACCGACGAGACGACCGGAACCCTTGAGCGTGTGGAACGAACGACGGATCGGCTTCAGTTCTTCCATGTTGCCGGTGTCGCGCTTCCACACCGGCATCTGGTTCCTGAGGTTGGTGATCTCCTCGTCGACTTCCTCGAGGAACACCTCGCGGATGTCGTCGTCGATTTCCTCGGCGGCTGCGCCTTCGAAACCGGCGAGCGACTGTTCGCCCGCGGCGACTTCCTCCTCGATCTCCTCCTCGACCTCGATCCAGTGGCCGTCGCCGTCCGCCGACGCGCTGTCGATGGCGTCGGTCTGGGCCAGGCGAAGACCGGAGAGGTCGTGCGGCTCGGGTTCGGCATGGCGCGCTTCGCCGACGACGAGGTCGTTGAGGTCGCGGCCGGGCAGCACGTCGACCGTCGGCGTCGCGTTCGCCGCAGGATGGTCGATCACGCCGAAATCACGCGCGACCGTCGCGGCGGCCGGCGGCGGCGCGGCCGGGGCGCTGTGCGCCGGTTCCGCAGGGGCCGGCGCGGGCAGCGGCTTCTCGCGCAGCTCCGCGGGCGGCAGCGGCCAATAACCGAGCGCTTCGAGACTCTCGCGCGCGACGTCGAGGATCTTGTCGCGGTTGCGGCGCTGTTCGCGCGTCGCCTCGAGGTAGTACTCGATCGCGGCGAGTGCGTCGGCGAGCTTGTCCATCTGCTCGGCCGTCGGCACGCGCTTGTGCGCGATCAGCTCGACCTCGACGAAGCGCACGACCGCGGTCATGAGTTCGGCCGCGTTGGCGAGCCCGAGCATGCGCAACGCACCGGCGATCTCTTCCAGCAGGCGCGGGATCTGCTGCACGCGCTGGTGATCCCAAGGCGACTCGATGAACGCGATGATGTCCTGCTTGGCCTGCTGGATGTTGACCGCGGCCTCGCGCATGAGCGCGTCGAGGATGCGGCGCACTTCCGCCTTCGGCAGCTCGAGTTCGCCGCCACTCGGTGCTTCGCTGTCGCCGCCGTCGCCGAGGCGTTCGATGTGGTCGTCGAGCGAAGCTTCGACGTAGAGCAGTGCGCCGGCGACGTCGAGCAATGCGCCTTCGTCGACCGGGCGGCGATGCTGCGACATCTCCTCGATGATTTCGCGCTGTTCGCCGACGACGCGGCGCGGCACGCCGAGGCCGAGCATGCCGAGCGTGTCGCCGACGCGGTTGAGCACTTCCGCCTGCGCGGCGAGTTCGGCCGCGTCGGTGTTGTGCCCGCGCAGGAAGATGTCGAGCGCTTCCTTGACGCGCACGAGGTCGTCCTTGATCGCCGCCGACACCGTGCCGAGCAGGTTCTTGTTGCGCCCCGTCATCGAGCCCTGCGCGTGCTGCAGTTCGCTCTGCGTCGGCAGCAGCGTGTCGAGGCGGTAGGTGCGGCGGATCTCGACGCAGCGCGTGCCCGGTGCCACCCCGTTGGAGCCGGAGTGCGCGATGTAGTACAGCAGGTTCTTGATCAGCTCGCGCGGCGGTTTCGCCGCGAACGTCGCCTCGCCCCCTTCGGCGAAACGGTGGATCTCGCGATCGACGCGACCGAACAGCAGCTTGACCGCGACGCTCGGCTCGAGTCCGCGGTTCTCCACGGCCTCGACCACGCCGGCGGCGATCCACCACAGGCGACGCGGCTCCACGCCGTGCGAGATCGCGCGCAGGCGATCGAGCACGTCGATGAGACGGCGCAGGTGTTCGCCATTGGCGGAATCGCGGAACCACTTCAGCAGCGCGGCCTGGAACGCGAGGCGCAGGCGCAGTGCCTGCGTACGCAGCTCGGCCGGCGCGGTCGGCTGGTCTCTGCCCGCGGCAGCGTCCGGCAGCGGCAGGCCGAGGTCGGGCGAGAACAGCGCCGATTCGCTCAGCAGGTTCTCGCCACGCACCGCGCGCAGGTCGTTCAGCAGCGGCAACAGGACGATCGGGATGTCCTTGTGGCCGCTCTGCAGACGCTCGAGGTAGTCCGGCAACTGGACCATGCCGCGCATCAGCACGGAATAGCCCTCGTCGCGCTGCTTGATCGTGTCGGCGACGAGCGCTTCGGCGAGGCGCTCCATGTTCTCGACCACCATCGCCGCGCCGTACAGCTCGACCATGCGCAGCGTGCCCTGCACCTGGTGCAGGTGTTCGGAGCACGCGCGCATGAGCGCGAGGTTGTCGGGCTCCTCGACGTAGGTCTCGAGCGCCTCTCGCGCTTGCGCGAGCGTCGCATCGAGCGCCGGCTTGACCCAGTTCAGGGCGGTGAATTCGCCATCGTCGTACAGTTTCATGCCACTAGCCTCGACTGCGACGACCGGCGCTCGCCGTGCGCGGCGCCACGGAGGCGCCCGCCTGGGACGGATGGAGGAGGATCAGGGGTCGCTTCATTCGTCTCGACTCATCCCGGCAGTTTGAAGTCGGCGACCGATCGACGCAGGTCAGAAGCGAGCTGCGCGAGGTTGCCGATCGACTCCGCGGTCTGGCTGGCGCCGACCGAGGTTTGCGAGGTGATCTCCTGAATCACGTTCATCGTCGCTGAGATGTTGGTCGCCGCGGCCGACTGCTGTCGCGCCGAGGTCGAGATGCCCTGAATCAGCGCCGCGAGGTTGTTCGACACGTTCTCGATCTCGCCGAGCGCGTGGCCCGCGTCCTCGGCGAGGCGCGCGCCGGACACCACTTCGGAGGTCGTCTGCTCCATCGAGCTGACCGCCTCGTTGGTGTCGGACTGAATCGTCTGCACCAGCGTTTCGATTCGCTTCGTCGCGCCCGATGCGCGCTCGGCCAGTCGCTGCACTTCGTCGGCGACGACCGCGAAGCCGCGGCCCGCTTCACCGGCCGAAGCGGCCTGGATGGCTGCGTTCAAGGCGAGGATGTTGGTCTGTTCGGCAAGGTCGTTGATCAGTTCGACGATCGCGCCGATCTCCTGCGACGATTCGCCGAGGCGCTTGATTCGCTTCGACGTCTCCTGGATCTGGTCGCGGATCGAGTCCATGCCCTGGATCGTCTGGCGCACGACCTGCGCGCCGTTCGCGGCGATCTGCACCGAGCGCTGCGCGACGTCCGCGCTTTCGGCGGAGTTCTTCGACACGTTGTCGATCGACGTCGCCATGTCGTTGATCGCGACCGACGCGGAACTGATCTGGCGCGCCTGGTGCTGCGCGGCGTCGGCCAGCTGCATCGCGGTCGCCTGCGTTTCCTGCGCCGCTGCGGACACCTGAACGGCGGTCTCGTTGATCGTCGTGACGAGGCTGCGCAGCGCTTCCACCGCGAAGTTGACCGAGTCGGCGATCGCGCCCGTGATGTCCTCGGTGACGGTCGCCTTTACGGTCAGGTCACCCTCGGCGAGCGATCCCATCTCGTCGAGCAGGCGCAGAATCGCGTCCTGGTTTCGCTGGTTCAGTTCATTGGTCTGCTGCAGGCGGCGGCGCTGGTCGCGGATCAGGTTGTAGCCGAGGAACAGCAGCAGCAGCATCGCGATGGCCGCGGCCAGCGCGCCCCACAGCGGGTTGCGGAAGTTCGTCAGGTTCTTCGTCGACGACATCGCGTCGATCGTCTGCGCCGCGGTGACCGCGCGCAGCAGCACGTCCTGGCTGTCCGTGAACGATTTGTCCGACGCGTCCTTGACCGCCTGCAGGTTCGGCGCGGAGTCGACGATGGTCTTGACCGGCTCGGTGACCGCGGTCCACTGCTGCGCGACGTCACCGACGATCTGCTTCGCGGCGGCGTTGTCGAGCGGCTTGATGTTGAGTTCGGGCGCGCCCTCGAGCAGGCCGGTGACGACGGTCTGGTACAGGCGCGAGTCGCGGCCGAGGCCGTCGGCGGACAACTGGGTGTCGGCACCGCCGACGAGGATGCGCGTGACGCGGTTGCTCATGCGATCGGCGAGCTGCATCTGGCGCGAGGCGATGTAGACCTGCGAGGCGCTGGCGTTGCGGTCGGTCAGGATGTTGACGACCTCGCTCATGCGCGAGTTGAGCGCGGAAACCTTGTCGATGAAGTCCTTCGCGTTGGTGTTCGCGGTGAGGACGACCGCCTGGTTGTCGATGATCTTCTTGGCGTCGGCCTGCAGCTGCCTCCAGGCCGAGGTCAGCGCCTCGATCTCCTTCGGCATGCGGACGGAGTAGCCCTTCATGCCGGTCTTGTCGCCCTGGTTCAGCGCTTCGACGTAGGCGTTGATGTTCTCGCTCGTGCTCTTGAGCTCCTGGAAGGCGAGTTCATTGCCGCCCGCCGCTTCCGCCGCGTACTTGGCGAGCTGCTGCGAGGACACCTGGATCTGCGTCGTGTACGCGACGGCTTTTCGATCCTGCACGTTCTGGAAGTACAACAGGACGAAATTCGCGATCGCGATGATGAACAGGACGCCCAGCACGACGAACAGCACCGTGTTGGCGCGACCGCCGCGCTCGAGTCCGACTGCACCCGACGTAGTACTCACACTTCACCCCCTATCGTTCTTCTCTCATCGCCGACCACGGCGGGTCGCCGATGCGGGACATCTCATGCCGCGGCCTGCTGGAAATGCGCGCTGCGCACGAGGGCCGCCATGCTGAACAGGCCCCACTGCACGTCGCCCAGCTGGACATTCTCGCCGACGTAGTTGTTGTAGCGCTCGTCGGCCTCGCCGACGGCCGCGGTCAGCTGCTCCTCGGAGAAGCTGCGCTGGCCCTGAACCTCGTCGACGAGCAGGCCGACGCTGCCGCCGTGCTGGCGCACCACGAGCACGCGCGTGGTCTCGGTGTTCGGGCTGCGCCCTCCGCCGACGAAGTCGCGCAGGTCGACCACCGGCACGAGATTGCCGCGCACGTTGGCGACGCCGAGCAGCCAGCTCTTCGCGCCGGGCACGAGCGTGACCACCGGCGGCGTCAGGATTTCGTTGACCTCGGCGATGCTGCTCACGAAGTGCCGGTCGCCGATGCGGAAGCCGATGCCGCGCCACAGGCCCGGCGCGTCGACTTGCTCCGGCGCGCCGGCCGCGTGCGCGAGGCTGCGGCGCTCGTACTCGGCGAGCACCTCGTAAGGCGTGGCGGAAAAATTCTGCGAGGCCATGTCAGCGATCCCTCATCGCGCGCGCGCCCGCACGGCGGGTCGCCGCGGTCGCGACACTTGCGGTGGTACGCATCGCTGCCATCTCTTCCCCTTCCGAATGGCGCCCGTTCACGTCCCGTCGACGTGGCGACGGATCGCGCCGAGCAGTTCTTCGCGGGTGAACGGCTTGGTCAGGTACTGCTCCGAGCCGACGATGCGCCCGCGCGCCTTGTCGAACAGGCCGTCCTTGGACGACAGCATGATCACCGGCGTGTTCTTGAACATCTGGTTGTTCTTGATCAGCGCGCACGTCTGGTAGCCGTCCAGCCGCGGCATCATGATGTCAACGAAGATGATTTGCGGCTGCTGGTCCGAGATCTTCGCGAGCGCCTCGAAACCGTCGGTCGCGGTGACGACTTCGCACCCTTCCTTGCGCAGCAAGGTCTCGGCAGTGCGGCGGATGGTCTTCGAATCGTCGATGACCATGACCTTGACGCCGTTCAGGCCGCCCTCTTTTGTGTCGTCCACCTAACCCCCTCGCCACTCGACATCTATGTCCGCGGCCATCGCCGTAAAATCGGACGCGTCGCCATGGCATGCAAACCGCATGCCTGAAATGACGGAATACGACACGCCGGACCTGGCGCATCACGCGACCGTACCCCTTATCCAACATAGCTAGCGAAGCTGTCAAGTTGTTGGCGTAAGTCCACGAACCGACGAAAGTTCGCGTCTCCGCCGAGGCGCTGCGCAAGCGTTCCGAGTGTAGTATGCGACCCGCCCTGCGGTTGCGACGGGTTTCGCGCTTGCGCCGCCGTTGTGCACAGCAAAAATCGGCGCAATGTGACGCTCCCGACCCCCTCGTGGCATGGTTCGCAGCCGGCCCCGAGGCTGCCCCGCTATGCTCCACCCACGCGCGTCCCGGAAGACTGCATGACCCGTAGCCTAGCCGTGCTGATGGACCCGATCGGCACGATCAACCCGAAGAAGGACACCACCCTGGCGTTGCTGCTCGAAGCGCAGCGCCGCGGCCATTCCCTCCACTACCTCACCCAGGGCGACCTCGCGGTGCGCGACGGCGCGGCCTGGGCGCGGCTCGCGCCGCTGGCCGTGCGCGACGACCCGCACGACTGGTTCACCCTCGGCGCCCCGGCATGGCGGCCGCTCGCCGGCATCGACTACGTGTTCGCGCGCAAGGACCCGCCGGTCGACGCCCAGTTCATCTACGACACGATGGTGCTCGAGCTCGCCCAGCGCGACGGCGTCGAGGTCGTGAACGACCCGCGCGGCCTGCGCGACGCCAACGAGAAGCTGTTTTCGCTGCAGTTCCCGCAGTGCTGCCCTCCGACCGCGATCGCGCGCGACGCCGCCGAACTCAAGCGCTTCGCCGCCGAGCACGGCGAGGTCGTGCTCAAGCCGCTCGACGGCATGGGCGGGCGCAGCATCTTCCGCTCGCGCCACGGCGACCCGAACCTCAACGTGATCCTCGAAACGCTGACCGGCAACGGCCGCGGCTTCGCGATCGCGCAGAAGTTCATCCCGGAGATCAGTGCGGGCGACAAGCGCATCCTCATGATCGACGGCGAGCCGGTGCCTTACGCGCTCGCGCGAATACCGCAGGGCGACGATTTCCGCGGCAACCTCGCCGCGGGCGGCAAGGGCGTCGGCGTGCCGCTGTCCGAGCGCGATCGCTGGATCGCCGCGCAGGTCGGCCCCGAGCTGCGCCGGCGTCGCATGCGCTTCGTCGGCCTCGACGTCATCGGCGACTGGCTCACCGAGATCAACGTGACCTCGCCGACCTGCGCGCGCGAGCTCGACGCGCAGTTCGGCCTCAACATCGCCGGGCTGCTGTTCGACCGGCTCGAAGCCGGCGCACCCGCCTGATGAGCGACCCGACCGCCAGCAGCGCCGATCGCCTCGGCGTCACCCTGCTGTTCTCCGCGGTCGCGCACGCGGTGCTCGCGCTCGGCATCACGTTCGAGTTCGAAAAGGCGCCGCCGCGCATGCCGTCGCTCGACGTCATCCTCGTGCAGTCGGCCAACAGCGAGAAGCCGGACAAGGCCGACTTCATCGCGCAGGCGAGCAACAGCGGTGGCGGCGACGCCGACAAGCCGCATCGACCCGCGCAGACGCTGTCGAGCCCGGTGCCGAAGGCGACGCCGGGCGTGGCACCGATCCCGCTCGAGGACGGCGCACCGCGGCCGACGCCGCCGAGCCCGACCGAGATGCTCACCCAACGCACCTCGACCTATCGCATCACGACCGACCGTCGCACGCCCGAGGCCGACCCCGAGCCGGATCGCGACGAACGCGAAACCGACCAGCGCAAGGTCGAGATGGCACGCCTCGCGCAGGAGATCCAGCACGAATCCGAGCAGTACGCGAAGCGGCCAAAGCGCAAGTACATCTCGGCGAACACGCAGGAGTACGAGTACGCCGCGTACATGCGCGCGTGGGTCGCGCGGATCGAGCGCATCGGCAACCTCAACTATCCCGACGAGGCGCGGCGGCGCCAGCTGCACGGTCAGCTCGTGCTCACGGTCGGCCTCGATCGCAAGGGCAAGGTGAAGAGCATCGACGTGATCCAGTCGAGCGGGCACAAGGTGCTCGACGACGCGGCGATCCGCATCGTGCGCCTCGCCGAACCGTTCCCGGCGCTGCCCGAGAGCAAGGAGCAGGTCGACGAGCTGTACATCAGCCGCACCTGGCAGTTCCTCCCCGGCGACATCCTGCGCAACCGCTGAGCGAGGCCCGGAGCGCTCGTCCGGGTGGTGCACCGCACGCGGAGTGCGGATCCGAGCCGCAGCGATGCGCCGATTCGACGGCGATCGCGCGCGATTCCCGTTCAGCGCGTCCTTAGGCCCGCCCGCGCGGCTCGCGTACAATCGCGCCATGGCCGACAGCACGCCACTCACCAACCAGCTGCTCATCGCGATGCCGACCTTGCGCGATCCGAACTTCGCGCGCGGCGTCGCGTTCCTGTGCCAGCACGGCGAGGACGGCGCGATGGGGCTCATGATCAACCGCCTGTCCGAGTACCGCCTCGGCGACGTGCTCGCGCAGATGAACATGCATTCCGAGTTCGCCGACGTCGTCGACGCACCAGTGCTGATCGGCGGCCCCGTGCAACCCGAGCGCGGCTTCGTGCTGCATTCGCCCGGCGGCGACTGGGAATCCTCGTTCCGCATCTCCGAGCAGATCGCGGTGACCACGTCGCGCGACATCCTCGTCGCGATGGCCGCGGGCAAGGGTCCGCGCCATGCGGTCGTCACGCTCGGCTATTCGGGCTGGAGCCCGGGCCAGCTCGAGCAGGAACTGTGCGAGAACCACTGGCTCACCGCGCCCGCGACCGAGCACGTGCTGTTCGAGACGCCGCTCGAGGAACGCTGGGAAGCCGCTGCCGGCCTCGTCGGCGTGAACCTGTTCCAGCTCGCGAGCTATGCCGGCCACGCCTGAGGGCACCGCACTCGCGTTCGACGTCGGCACGCGCCTGATCGGCATCGCGGTCGGCAACTCGATCTCGGCGAGCGCGCGCCCGCTCGTCGCACTGGTCGCCGACGACTGGGCGCGCCTCGACACGCTCGTCGCCGACTGGCGGCCCGATCACCTCGTGGTCGGCCTGCCGCTCGCGCTGGACGGCGGCGAACAACCGATGAGCCGACGCGCGCGCGCGTTCGCCGAGGCGCTGCGCCGGCGCTACGCGAAACCCGTGCACCTCGTCGACGAACGCAACACCTCGCGCGAGGCGGCCCGCCGCTTCGCGGCGCAGCGCGCGAGCGGCGCGGCACGGCGCAAGGACGCGGCGGCGATCGACGCGCTCGCCGCGCAGATCATCCTGGAACACTGGCTGGCCGGCGCCCACGAGAGTGCGGGCGGGCCGGCGAACTGACCCGAGAGGAAGACACGACGATGCCCGATCCGTCCATCGACGCCGACGGCCGCCTGCGCCACCTGATCACGCTCGACGGCCTCGGCCGCGCGCGCATCGAAGCCCTGCTCGACCGCGCCGCGTCGCTGCGCGAGCAGTTCCGCGCCGGCGCGACGTCGTTGCCACTGCTCGCCGGGCGCACCGTCGTCAACCTGTTCTTCGAGGCGTCGACGCGCACGCGCACGAGCTTCGAGCTCGCCGCGCGCCGCCTCGGTGCGACGGTCGTGAACTTCGACATCGCCAGCTCCTCGACCAGCAAGGGCGAAACCCTCGAGGACACTCTCGCGACGATCGAGGCGATGGGCACCGATGCGTTCGTCGTGCGCCACAAGGAGAACGGTACGCCGGCGCGGCTCGCCGCGCACGCGCGTCGCGCGGCGATCCTCAATGCGGGCGACGGCAACCGCGCGCACCCGACCCAGGGCCTGCTCGACCTGCTGACGATCCGCGACCACAAGAAACGCGTCGAGGGCCTGCGCGTGGCGATCTGCGGCGACATCCGCCACTCGCGCGTCGCGCGCTCCGACGTGCACGGGCTGCGCGCGCTCGGCGCCGCGGAAGTCCGCCTGTGCGGCCCCGCCGCGCTGCTGCCGGACGCCGGCGAATTTCCCGGCTGCACCCTGTCCGGCGATCTCGACGCGGCACTCGACGGCGTCGACGTGGTCGTCATGCTGCGCATCCAGAAGGAGCGCATCGAGGGCCTGCCCGGCCTCGACGAGCACGCGTACTTCGCGCGCTACGGCCTCGATCGCACGCGCCTGGCGCGGGCGAAGCGCGACGCGATCGTCATGCATCCGGGGCCGATGAACCGCGGCATCGAGATCGCGGCGGACGTCGCCGACGGTGCGCAGTCGGTGATCCTCGAACAGGTCGCGAACGGCATCTACGCGCGCATGGCCGTGCTGGCGGAACTGCTCGCCGCGCGTTGACGACACGCCACCACGCGCCGCGGCGACGGGGCGCTGGTGCGCCCTGCTAGACTGCCTTCCCACTCCCTGGGGAAGACATGTCCATGCGCACACGGATCCTGCGCCACCTCGCCCTGACCGCCGCCCTCGTCGCGGTCGCCGGCTGCGGCAAGAAGGCCGACACCACCACGCCGCTCGCGTTCGTCCCGGCCGACACGCCCTACCTGTTCGCGAACATCGAACCCGCGCCCGACAGCGCGATCGCGCACTGGCGCGAACAGATGCAGGGCGCGTGGCCGCTGTTCACCGACATGATGGACCAGATGCTCGCCGAGGTAGGCAAGACGGACGCGGACAGCGCCGTGCCGAAGGTGCTGAAGGCGGTGCTCGACGAAATGCGCGGGCGCAGCACGCCCGAGCAGTGGCGCGAGATCGGCTTCGACCCGAAGGCGCACGCGGCGTTCTACGGCGTCGACCTGCTGCCGGTGATGCGCCTCGAACTCGCCGATCCGGACGCGTTCCGCGCGATGATCGCGCGGATCGAACAGAAGTCGGGCGCGGCGCTCGGCACGACGCGCATCGGCGAGCAGGACGTGCGCACGTTCGGCAACGACGAAGCGCGTGGCCTCGTCGCGATCGAAGGCAAGCACCTCGTCGTCGCGTTCGCCGCCGGCGGCGCCGACGAAGCGCTCGAACGCAAGTTGCTCGGCATCGACCGGCCGGCGCAGGTTCTCGACGCGAGCGCGCTGGCCGACTTCAACAAGGCGCGCGGCTACCTGCCTTACGGCAGCGGCTGGGTCGACACGCGCCGCCTCGTCGCGATGATCGCCGCGAAGGCCGCCGCCGGCGATCCGGCCAAGGCGCCCGATGCGACCTGCCGTGACGAGATCGACGCGCTCGCGGCGAAGGCACCGCGCCTCGCGATCGGCTACCGCGATCTCGACGACAAGCGCATGACGATGCATGCCCGCATCGAACTCGATCCCGCGCTCGCGAAGTCGCTGTCGGCGCTCGCCGCGCCGCTGCCTGGCAGCACGCCGGACGACGCCCTGCTCGATTTCGCGCTCGCGGCGCCCGTGCTCAAGGCACGCGACTTTCTCGTCGCGCAAGCCGACGCGGTCACCAAGGCGCCGTTCCGCTGCGCCGAACTCGCCTCGATCAACCAGGGCATGGCGGAGGCGAAGGCGAAGCTCGCGCAAACGATCCCGCCGCCGTTCGGCGACCTCAGCGGCGCACGCGTCACGCTCAGCCGCTTCGCATGGCCCGCGGGCGAGGCGAGCATGCCCGACGTCGCCGGAACCTTCCTCCTCGGCAGCTCCAACCCCGCGCTCCTCGCCAGCCTCGCGCAGATGACGTCGCCGGCGCTCGCGGGCATCGCGATCGCACCGGACGGCAAACCGGTGGCGATCCCGTCGGCCGCGCTGCCGCCGCAACTCGCCGGCAAGCTCGACCTCGACGTCGCGATGACGACCAGTGCGATCGGCGTGTCCTTCGGCAAGGACGAAGCGCAGCGGCTCGCCGCCGCGATCGCCGCGCCCACGGCCGCGGACGGCACGCTGTTCACGATGCGCCTTCGCGGCGAGATGTACGCGAAGTTCGCCGACGCGATGGACCGCTTCAGCGCATCGCTCCCGCCCGAGTCGCGCAAGCAGCTCGACACGCAGCGCAAGCTCTACGCGCTGTACGCGCAGTGGTTCGACCACATCGACGCGCGCATGGCGCTCGTGCCCGAAGGCGTCGACTTCAGCGAGAGCGTCACGTTCGGCGCGCACTGAGCGCGACGCCGCTCAGGACGCGAAGAGCAGATCCAGGTGCAGGCGGCCGGCAAGTCCGGCCGCCTCGTTCAGGCGTCGCCACACCGCCATCACCGCGGCCGGATCCGTGCAACGCTCGCGCGTGCCGTCGCGATGCAACACTTCGGCGACACCGTGCAGCGCGAACAGCGTGGCGAGGTAGTCGTCCGGCGACGTGCCGGTCGCCTGCTCGATCGCCCATGGATGGAACTCGGTCAGCACCGCGGGGCGGAATCGCCCGAGCAGCGTCGCCATGCCGCGCACGACGAGCGGCTCCATGCCTTCGACGTCGATCTTCACGAGATCCAGCCGCGGCAGGTCGCCGAGCAGGCCGTCGAGCGCGCGGGCCGGCACGCGTACGGACGCGCCGTCCGGTGCGCTGAGGCGTTCACCCGAGGCCTCCGGCGTCGCGCTGTTGGACGTCGTCGGATGGGTGCGCAGCACGATGTCACCGTCGCGATCCGCTGCCGCCGCCGCGACGACGTCGACGTGACGGAAACCCGCGTACTGGGCCGAACGGGCGAGCAGCACGCGGTTCGCCGCGATCGGCTCGACCGCGACGACGCGCCCGTCCGCGCCGACGAGCGAAGCCGCCAACAGTGCCACCGAACCGATGTTCGCGCCGACGTCGATCACCACGTCGCCTTCCCGCAGGCGTTCGCGCAGCGCCGCGCGCACGTGCGGGTCGTGCGCCGCGCCGGCGAGCAGAGGCGCGCCGATGTGCGCGTCGCGCGGATCGGCGTAGAGCGCGTAGCC
>Ga0068853_100000365_pt1 | contig 31143 bp, 23 predicted proteins | sample KBSCornC32_FD_65655 | JGI IMG/M metagenome (GOLD analysis project Ga0068853, IMG submission 65655) | Corn rhizosphere microbial communities from Kellogg Biological Station, Michigan, USA - KBS Corn C3-2 | ecosystem: Host-associated > Plants > Roots > Rhizosphere > Soil ... | reverse complement strand
GCGGACGCAGCCGGTGGCCATGCAGGGGCGGGTGGCGCCGGGGGCTCCTCCGGCGGCGACGCCGGTATCCCCGACGCGTCCAGCGGGTCGTCCGACGCGGCGGGGGATGGCCCCGTGCACGTGCCGCCGCCAGCCACGGGGTACGTGGAGATGAAGCTCTACGACGGCGACCCGCCGAACCTTCTGCGCAACGCGCCCGCCGAGCAGGTCTCGGGCAACGGGAGCATCACCAACGTGAGCGTCCCGACCATCCGCCGCTATCCGATGGACGAGAGCAAGTCCACGGGCGCGGCGTTCGTGGTCTTTCCGGGCGGCGGATACACGGGGCTCGACTTCGAGACGCACGCGACGGCGCTGGCCAAGCGGCTGGGGCCGCTCGGGTTCGCGGTGTTCGGGCTCAAGTACCGGGTCGGCGGCGGGTCGAGCAACGTGGAGCGCGATGCCCTCCTCGACGCCAATCGGGCCATTCGCCTGGTGCGGAGCCACGCCGCCGAGTGGGGCATCGCCGAGGATCGGGTCGGCGTGATCAGCTATTCGGCGGGGTCGGATCTCGACATGCGGCTGGTGGCGGGCGGCTCCGACGCGGGCAAGCCGACGGCGACCGATCCGGTCGAGCGAAAGAGCAGCCGGCCCGACTTCGTCGCCTCGATGTGCACGTGGGCCCACGGGGGCACGACGTCTCCGTACAAGTTCACGGCGGACACGCCGCCTGTCTATCTGTGCCACGCGCAGGACGACACGACGGCGCCGATCGCGGTCGCGAACCAGATCGAGCAGCAGCTCCAGGCGGTGCACGTCCTAGAGCACCTCGAGGTCTACCCGAAGGGCGGCCACTCCGCGTTCCACGTCGGCGATCCGAACGCGCCGGGCCGCGACTGGCCGGACAAGTACTTGCCCTGGCTCCGCACGAACAAGCTGATCCCCTGAGCCGGCGCGGCTCCGTCCCGTCGCGCCGCTCGGGTCTCGTGTGCCAGGGGACAATCACGGCCGCGGCGGTCGCTGTCAGGACGCGGCGCATGCGGGGAACAGTACAGTGCGGGTGCATTCAGGGGGAGGTCTGGATGAGCACGGTCACGCGTCCGCGTTCGTCACCGAGCACCACGTCGGGCCTGCCATCCTGGTTCAGGTCCGCGAGCGCGACCGCGGTCCCTCCGAGACCGGCCGGGCGATCGGACAGGGTGCCATCGCCGCGATTGAGGAGCAGGTGCATCAACCTCGAGGACCTTGCCACCGCGACGTCGAGCTTGCCAGAGCGGGTCCCCGGGGAGCGCTAACCTACGGGAAGGCGCCGGTCGCCAGGAGCAGATCCAGGCGGGCCTGGCGGGCGGCGTCCTCGGCGATCGCGACCTGAGAGGCGGCGTCGCGCGCCACGCGTTCGGCGTCGATCACCTCGATGTTCGTGCTGGCGCCCGCACGGTACGACTTGTCGGCCAATGTCGCCGCGGTGGCGGCGGCCGCGGCGGCGGCGCGGGCCGAGGCGAGGCTGTCGTCCGCGTTATGCACGACGGCGAACGCCGACCGGATCTCGACGCTGACTTGGCGAAGGAGGCCGTCGAGCTGCGCCTGCGCCTCGGCCTCGACGGCTCGCCGCTCCTGGCCGACGCCGTAACGGTAGCCGCCGTCGAAGAACGGGATCGAAAGGACGAGCTGCGCCTGCCAGCCCGACCCCGGCGCCACCAGCGTCGGGGTCTCCCTGAACGCCTGGACCTGCGCGAGCAACGACGGCGCGTAGTAGGCCCACTCGTCGCGGCGAAGGTGAGCGGCCGCTGTCTGGCGCGCCGTCAGGAGCTGCACGTCCCGGCGTCGCGCGCGCGCATCGTCGATGGCGCCGCCGCTGTCGGGCACCGCGGCCAGGCCCACGTCGTCCTCCACGTCGACCAGATCCTCCTCGGACAGCAAGATCGCCAGCGCGCTCTGCGCCCGCACCAGCGATGTCTCTGCGTTCTTCACCTGCGCCTCGTCCGTTCGCAGCTCTTGCTCGGCGCGGGCGTCGTCGATGCCGTTGCCAAGGCCCACCCGCTCTCGCGTATGGGCATAGTCGTAGTGGGCGAGCGCCGTCTGCCGGGCGCGCACGACGACGTCGAGCTGCTTGTGCTGCAGCAGCACCGTCAAGTACGCCCGCGCCACGGCGGTCGCAAGCTGGCGGCGGACATCGCCCGCCGAGACCTTCGCCACCTCGCGGTTGTCGCGCGCGTGCGCGTCGTTGGTCCACGCGAGCGGCGCCACCAGCGGCACGGTCAAGGCGAGGTTCGCGTTCCAGACATTGGCCGGCGTCGCCACCACACCACCCGTGGTGCGCGGCGAATCGAGGCGCGTGTAGGTCCCATTTCCCGTCAGCGCCGGCAACCAGCTTGCCCGCGCCTCGCGCACGAGGCCGGAGGCGCGCTCGATCTCTTGCGCGGCCACGATCGCCGAAGGGTTCCGCGCCGTCGCCCTGGCGAGCGCCTGTTGCCAGCCGACCTTGGGCGGGCGACGGCTGGACGAGGACGGCGGCGCCGGCGTTTCGGCGGGCGCCGTCCGCGATGCCGCGAGGGTCGTGATGAAGGCGATGACCGGCAGGACGGCGCGAGCAGGGATGATCATGCGGCCTCCTTCGCCGCTGGCGTCGCCACGCGCTCGGGCCGCCGGCCCGCCAGCCGCTCCATGAACACGAAGAGCGCCGGGACGAAGAAGATCCCGAGCAAGGTCGCCGCGAGCATCCCGGTGACCACCGTGGTCCCCAGCATCCGGCGCGCGGCCGCCCCCGCGCCCGAGGCGCCCCACAGCGGGAGGCACCCGAAGATGAAGGCGAACGACGTCATCAAGATCGGCCGGAGGCGCAGCCGCGCGCCCTCCAGGGCCGCCTCGATCAGCGGACGCCCGCGCTCCAGCTCGGCCTTCGCGAACTCGACGATGAGGATCGCGTTCTTGGCGGTCAACCCCACCAGCATCACCAGCCCGATCTGCGCGTACACGTTCGAGTCGAACTTGCGCGCGAGCAGCCCCAGAAACGCCCCCAGCACCGCCACCGGCGTCGACAACAACACCGAGAACGGCAAGGACCAGCTCTCGTAGAGCGCCGCCAGGATCAGGAAGACGAAGATCAGCGACAGCCCCAGCACCTTCACGGTCCCGCCCTGCGCGGCCTTCTCCTGGTACGACAAGGCGTTCCACGCGTAGCCCATCCCCGGCGGCAGCGTCTGGGCCGCCACCTCTTCCAGCACCGCCAGCGCCTGGCCCGAGCTGTAGCCCGGCGCCGCCGCGCCGATGATCTCGGCGGAGCGGAACAGGTTGAAGCGGACCGTGTACTCCGGCCCGGTCGTGGTCGTGACCTTCACGAACGCCGAGAGGGGGACCATCTCGCCCTTGCTGTTGCGCACGTAGAACTCTCTCAGGTCGTCGGGGCTGCGCCGGTAGGCCGGGTCGGCCTGCACGAACACCTTCCACTGCCGCGAGAACCGCGTGAAGTCGTTCACGTAGGCGCCGCCCATGAACGCCTGCAGCGCCGCGTAGACCTCCGCGATCGGCACGCCCTGCTTCATGGCCTTCTCCTTGTCCACCTCCGCGAAGATCTGAGGCACCGAGGGGGAGAAGTTCGGGGTCACGTTCTGGAGCTCGGGCCGCTTCCGGGCCGCGTCCACGAAGCGCTTCACGTTGTCCGCCAGGAGCTTCACGGAGCCGCCGCTGCGATCCTGGATGAACATGCTGAAGCCGCCCGCCGCGCTGATGCCCGGGATGGCGGGCGGCAGCAGCGCGAACACCCGCGCCTCCGGGATCTTCGAGAACTGCGCGTTCAACCGGGCCACGATGGCCCGCGCCGTCAGGTCCGGGCGATCGCGCTCGTCCCACGGCTTGAGGCCGATGAAGCCGGTGCCGGCGTAGCTGGCGGCGGAGCGCGTGAAGAAGCTGTACCCGGCGATGGTGTTGAAGGTGCGGATCCCGTCGGTCCGACCCAGGATCGCCTCGACCTTCTTGAACACCGCCTTCGTCCGTTGCAGCGACGCCGCGTCCGGAAGCTGCACGCCGATCAGCGCGTAGCCGTTGTCCTCGTCGGGGAGGAAGCCCGACGGCAGCTTGCGCCCGATCGCCGCGGACGCGCCCGCCACCCCGACCAGCAGGACCAGCGGAATCGCGAGCTTGCGGACCAGGCGGGCGTTCGTCCGCACGTAGCCGTCCGTGGCCCGCGCGAACAGCCGGTTGAAGCCGCGCCCCAGCCGCGCGAGGACGCCGTTCGATTCGCGCCGCGGGCGCAGCAACATCGCCGCCAGGGCCGGGCTGAGCGTCAGCGCGTTGAAGGCCGAGATCAGGACCGACACCGCGATGGTGAGCGCGAACTGCTGGTACAGCCGGCCGGTGATGCCGGCCATGAACGCCACCGGCACGAACACCGCGGCCAGGATCAGCGCGATGCCGATGACCGGCGCCGTCACCTCGGACATGGCCTTCAGCGTCGCCTCGCGGGGGGCGAGCCCGTTCTCGATGTGGTGCTCGACGGCCTCGACGACCACGATCGCGTCGTCGACCACCAGCCCGATCGCCAGCACCAGCGCGAACAGCGACAGCGTGTTGATCGAGAACCCGAGCGCCGGAAACAGGATGAACACTCCGATCAGCGAGACCGGTACGGTGAGGAGCGGGATCAACGTCGCCCGCCAGCTCTGCAAGAACACGAACACCACCAGGACCACCAGGCCGATCGCCTCGGCCAGCGTGATGAGGATCTCCTCGATGCCAGCCTTCACAAACGCCGTGGTGTCGAGCGAGACCTCGTAGTCCATCCCGGGCGGGAAGTGCGTCTTCAGCTCCGCCATGCTGGCGCGCACCGCCGAGGCCACGTCCAGGGCGTTCGATCCCGGGAGCTGGAACGCCGCCACGACCCCCGCCGGTCGGCCGTTGAAGGCGCCGACCTGCGCGTAGTTGAGCGACCCCATCTCGATGCGGGCGACGTCGCGCACCCGGACCAGCGAGCCGTCGGGGTTCGCGCGGACGATGACGTCGCCGAACTCCTCGGGGGTGACGAGCCGCCCTTGCGCCCGCACGGTGTACGTGAACTGCTGTCCCGCTGGCGCCGGCTCGGCGCCCACCTGACCGGCCGGGTTCACCACGTTCTGCGTGCGGACGGCGTTCATGACGTCGGCCACCGTCATCCCCAGGCGCGCCAGCAGGTCCGGCTTCAGCCACACCCGCATCGCATAGTCGGACGCGCCCAGGTTGCGGATGTCGCCGACGCCGCGGATGCGCAGCAAGGCGTCGTTGATGTTGATCGTCGCGTAGTTGGTCAGGAACGAGGCGTCGTAGCGCCCGTCGGGCGAGTAGAGCGAGATGACGATCAGCGGGAACGCGAGCGACTTCTTGATCGTGACGCCGAAGTTCTTGACGTCCTGGGGCAGGAAGGTCTGCGCCTGCGAGAAGCGGTTCTGCACCAGCACGTTGTCGATGTCGATGTTGGTGCCGACGTCGAACGTCACGGTCTGGGTCATCGTCCCGTCGTTGGCGTTGGTCGACTGGATGTAGAGCATGTTGTCGACGCCGTTGACCTGCTGCTCGATCGGCGTCGCGACCGACTGCTCGATCGTGGTGGCGTCGGCCCCGGTGAACGTCGTCGACAGGATGATCTGCGGCGGGATGATCTGCGGGAACTGTGCGATCGGCAGGCCGACCAGCGACACCGCCCCCAGCATCACGGTCAGGACGGCGATGACGATGGCGACGATCGGACGGCGGACGAAGAAGGCGGAAATCACGGTTGAGCTCCCTCGTCCTTAGCGCGAGCCGGCCGGGGCGCCGCCGGGTCCCCCGGGGGGAGGGGTCGCGTCGGCCACGATGACGGTGCTGCCATCGCTGACCTTCTGGACACCGTCCACCACCACCTTCTCGCCGGGCGCGACGCCGCTCGCGACGATGCGGGACGTCCCCGCCGACGGGCCCACCTCCACGCGCCGCAGCTTCACCTTGTTGTCGGCGCCGACCACGGCCAGCGACGTCGTCCCCTGCACCTGGATCAACGATGCCTCCGGCACCAGCAGCGCCGCGTTCCCCGCGTCGGGGCGTGGCATGCGCACGCGACCGAACTGGCCGGGCCGCAACAGACCATCCGGGTTGGGGAACAGGGCCTGCATCTGGATGGTGCCGGTGCTGGCGTCGACCTGTCGGTTCACGGCGACGATGACGCCCCGGTGCTTGTACGTCGATCCGTCCGATAGCAGCAGCTCGAGGCTGTCGGCCAGCCCCTCTCCGCGTGCCATCCGGGCGAACTGCTTGTCGGCCCAGGCCCGATCGCGCCCCTGGAGCTGCTTCAACCGCTCGGCCGAGCGGACGTAGTCCACCTCGCTCATCGGGAAGTTCACGCGCATCGGATCGATCTGCGACACCGTGGTCAACAAGGTGGGCCCGTCCTGGCCGACCAGGTTGCCCACCCGCACGGTCGCCAAGCCGGCGATCCCGGAGACCGGCGAGCGGATCTCGGTGTACGAGACGTTGAGCTCGGCCTGCCGGACCTGCGCCGCCGCCGCGCGGACCTGGTCGTCGGCGTCGCGGGCCGCCGCCTCCGCGTCCTCGAGCTCCTGGCGGCTGACCACCCGGGCGGCGTTGAGATCGGTCCGGCGCTCGAGCATCGCCTTGTTGTGAGCCGCCGCGGTCTGCGCGCGAGCCAGCGCCGCCTTCGCCGCGTCGAGCGCCGTCGAATATTCGGAGCGATCGATGGTGAACAGCACCTGGCCCTGCTTCACGGCGCCGCCGTCCTTGTAGCGCTGGGCCTGCAGGATCCCGCGCACCCGCGCCCGGATCTCGGCGTTGACGAAGCCGTCGACGTTGCCGACCGCCTCGATCGTGAGCGCGACGTCCTGCCGGACGACCGGCGCCACCGTCACCGTGGGCGGTGGGGCGCCCGCCGGCTTCGCCTTGCTTTCCTTCTCCTGGCACCCGGACAGGCCGCCCCCCGACGCCAGCGCCAGCAACGACGCCAGCGCCGCGACGCCCGCCCGCGACCCAGCCCCCTCCCGCGATTTCCGTGATCTCACAATCGTTGACAACACAACGATTGTCTCTATCATCGATCGGTGTCGGCGCGAGCAAATTCTGCGTACGTCCTGGCGCGGCTCCTCAAGCGAGCCCGGCGTCAGGTCACGAACGCGATCCGCGAGCGTCTGGAGCCGGCCGGGACGTCACTCGTCACCATCCAGGTCCTCAAGCACACGATCGGGGGCGAGGCGCTGAATCAGCTCGAGCTGGCGAGGCTGACGGAGCTCGAGCCGGCGGCCCTGTCGCGGCTCCTGATCGATCTCGAAGAGCAGCGCCTCATCGCGCGCCGCCGCGATCCCGAGGACAATCGCCGGGTGCTGGTCACGGCCACGGCGGCCGGTCAGGCGCTGGTCGAGCGCACGCAACCGGCGGTGCTCGCCGGCATCGAGAGCGTCATCTCGCGTCTGAGCCGGCAAGAGCAGGCCGAGCTCGAGCGCCTGCTGGAGAAGCTGGCCCCGGTCGACGACCCCGACTGACCTGACGTCAGCGCGGGGTCGCCTGCGGCCCTCTCAGGGCCGGCGTGGCTTCAGGGCCCGCCCACGATGGAGGTGAGATCGGACTGTACCCATCCACTTTGGACCAGCGCGAGCTCGATCACGCGCCCGGCGGCCGACTCATAGACCACGACCGTTACGCCGTCGGCCCGGACGTAGCCGGTCGGGGTGCTGGTGTCCTTGGCCAGCGGTGCGCCGTTGCTGGCCTGATTGAGATCGCCGAAGGCCCAGCCGCCGTTGACCAGCGCCAGCTCGCCGACGCGTCCGTCGGTGACGCGAAATACGATGGCGTTCACGCCGTCCCTGCGGACGTAGGGGACGGGATCTCCGGCCGCCGTCGGCACGCCAGCGCCGCTGAGATCGGTGCTCCCGGTCCAGCTCGATTGACCGGGGGCCATGCTCAGCTCCCAGATGTGGCCGTCCGCCGCCCGATACGTGGCCGTGGTGTACCCATCGGAGCGCACCATTCCGCGCACGCGCCCGGCCGAGGCCGCCCCTCCGACCGTCGCCGTCACGTCCACAGGCGTCCAGCCGGATCCCAGGGCCAGCTCGCGGACGTGACGATCCGAGGTGCTGGCGTAGAGGACCGAGCTCTTGTTGTCGCCCCGGACGAAGCCGAAGGGATCCTCGCCGGCCAGCGCCGCGGTGGGCGCAGCGGCCATCAGGTCACCCAGTCCGGGGGCGCCGGAGACCGGCTGCGCCACCTCATAGATATGTCCGTTGGTTCCTCGATAGACGATGGCCGAATACTGATCGGCTCGTGCGTACCCCGAAGGGCCGCCCGCGGCGGCTGGCGCCGCGATCGTGTTGAAGAAGTCCGTCAGCACCCATTGATTCCCGATGGCAGCGACCTGAAGCAGGTGTGCCTGCGATCCACGGAAGGTGACGTTCGAGTAGCCGCCCTTGGAGACATACGCGGAGATGTTGCCCAGCGCCGGGCCTGACCCCGAAAGGCTGGACAGATTCTCGATGGCCCACTGGCCCAAGGAGTTCAACGTGATGCCCTTCACCTCGCTGCTCGGCCCCCGGTAGAAGTTCGAGCTCAGCCCGTCGGGCCGCGCCAAACCCGCGCTTCTGCCAGAGCTCGGCAGCGACGGGGTGCTCGCTCCGGCGTGCCAGTAGTAGAGGCGGCTGAAGGTGTGACGGACCCCAAAATCCCATGGCGCGCCCGTGAAGGTCGACGCGTCTGCGATCTGGGGGCCGAAGAACGGAGCGGAACCGAGCTCGTCCTGAGTCGGGGTGTACGACAGCGCTGCGGTGAAGCGGCTCCACGTCCCTGTGCCGAAGTCGAACCGGTAGAAGCGTTGATCATCACCCACGCAGCCCTGGGTCGTGCAGGTGCTTCCTCCGGCGTTGGTGACGACGAACGGACCTCCCACGCCCCGCGGGGTCAGCACCTGTCCTTGTGTTCCGCGGAGCGCAGGGAGCTGAACCGGAGCGGAGAAGACCGGGTTCGCATGCGAGTCGAGCCCCCCGAACCCCGCCCGCCAGACGGCTCCGCCGCTGGAGAGCAGGGTCGCGCCATACGCGCCTCGGACGCTGGAGATGTCGATCCAGCCGCTCGCGGCCAGGCCGCCGAATCCGATGGATGCGCCTGCCGGTTCCCAGTGCCCGCCCGACGCTCCGGGAGCGCCGGTGAACCGATAGATGTTGCCGGAGCAGGTCAGTCCGATGACTGCCTCCGTGGGCGCAACGGCCGGGAGCGCGACGGTGGCGATCTTCTGGAGACACACGGACTGCAAATTCTCGTCGACGGGCAGGGCCCAAAGAACCTGCGTCGCGAAGTTCGTGCCGTCGAACCAAGGCTTGGCGACGTCTCCGTGGACGCTCCGAACGGCGTTGTCGGAGCCGAGGACGAGGACGTAGGTGTGCTGCGAGACCGCGTCGTGAATGGCGATGCTCTTCGTGGTGACGGGGAACGTATTCCCGGTGACGTAGCCGAGGCGGTTTCCCCCGGAGGGGACGCCGCCCGTGGATACGCTGCATTCGATGATGTTGCTCGACGAGGAACCATTGCTGCCGGCCGAGTAGCACAGCAGCCTGCGGCCGAAGTCGAAGTTGGTCACGTTGAGGCTTGGCTCCCTCCAACAATGGGATTGGCCACCGTTGCAGACGGTGAAGAGGGCGCTCTCATTGGCGGAGGGCTCTTCCAGCTCGGATCCGGGGCCTCCGCACGCGGCGAGTTGCGCCGTCAGCAGCGCGGCCGAGGCGATGAGCAAGGTGGGTTTCGACATGTGTTTTCCTTTTCAGAAGCGGTGACCGTGGGCGGAGGACCCGTTGCCGGCCGTGGCTGGGCCTCATGGGCATGACCGGCCCCGAGTCACCCTGTCGCACCAGGGACGACGATCTTTCCTGGTTTCGTTCTTCCCCGACGCGAGGTGACCGCAGCGACGAGCGACCTTCGCCGCGAGCAGCGCGCGCTTCGGCCCGCCCGTGGGCGCGGGCGCTCCGGCCGCTTGGCGACCTCAGCCGCCGACGATGCGGACGGAGCGGACGGTGCGCTCCATGGCGAGCAGCACCGCGCCCGTCAGCTCGGCCTTGTCGCCCAGCGCAGACGGGACGATGGCGACCCCGTGGGGGAGCAGGGCGTGGCGGGCGACGGCGCCGCGCACCTCGCGCAGCAGCGCCTCGCCCGCGGCGGCCACCGAGCCGCCGAGCACGATCATCTCGGGGTTGAGGACGTTCAGCAGGAACGAGATGCCCCGGCCCAGGTGCTCTCCGGTCTGGGCGAGGATGCGCATCGCGACGGCGTCGCCCTCACCGGCGGCCGCGGCCAGCGCCGCGGCGTCGACGCCGCCGTCGTTCGAGCGCAAAAGGGTCGACTCCTTGCGCGCGATGGCTTCGTCGACGGACCGGCCGATCGCCATGGACGACGCCACGGCCTCGAGGCAGCCGCGCCGCCCGCAGGCGCACGCCGGTCCGTCCTCGACGACCGGGCAGTGGCCGATCTCTCCCGAGAACCCGCTTCGCCCGTAGAACAGCCGCCCGTCGATCACGACGCCGGAGCCGACACCGCTGCCGACGTACACCCAGACGTACGAGCGCGCGCCCCGCGCTGCCCCCAGGCGGCCCTCGGCGACGGCGGCCGCCTGCGTGTGGTTGTTCACGACGACGGGGATGTGCAGCTCTTCGGTCAGGGCGTCGCGCAGGGCGAAGTCACGCCAGCCCAGGTTGGGCGCCAGCACACACACGCCCGAGGCATGATCGACCAGCCCGGGGACGGTGGCACCCGCCCCCTCCACGCGCGAGCGGGGCACCTTGGCGGCCTGAAGCGCCTCGGCCACCAGGGGGCGGATCGAACGGACGGTCTGGCCGGGCTGGTCGTGCACCGACGGGCGGCTGCGGACCAGCCGGATGGTCCCGCGGGCGTCGGCCACCGCGACGGTGGTGGCGCGCACGCCGAAGTGGATGCCCAGATAGGCCGAGCGCGCCTCGTTGAACTCCAGCAGGCGGGCGGGCCGCCCGCCCCCCGACACCGACTCGCCGAAGCCGACCTCGCGGACCACCCCCTCCTCGAGCAGCTCGAAGATGATGGTCGAGACGGTGGGCTTGGTCAGCTTCGAGCGCCGGGCCAGCTCGGTCCGTGAGATGCGCCCGCTCCGCCGGACCAGATCGACGATGATCGACCGATTCACCTCCCGGATGGCCCGATTGTCACCCTTGTCCAGCGTCATCTGGAAGGCTAGGAAGCTAACGGCCCCCTCGTCGGAAGACAAGCCGATTCCCGTCGGAGACGGCGGGCCGACGTGCCGCCGGACGCCTGGGCACGGGGGAAATTCGACAGGATCGGGCAGGAATTCGGCCAGGATTCGCCAGGAATTCGACCCGCGAGGCGCTGGTTCACCAGGGGGAGGTGGCGCCGGCCGGCCGTGGCAGCTCGATCATTTCAGCGGGGCTCGTGGTGGGAGCCGTGGTTCACGGTAGATTGCGCGGATGACCTGGCACCAGTCAGAGATTCGCCTGAAGGCGCGCGCGCGCGGCATCCACCTCGTGACCTCCGAGATCGTGGGGGCGCTTCCCCAGATTGGCGGTCTGCGCGTGGGTATGCTGCACCTGTTCATCCAGCACACCTCCGCGTCCCTGTCGATCAACGAGAACGCCGATCCCGACGTCCGCGGCGACATGGAGCGGTGGCTGGATCGCGTGGTCCCCGAGGGCGCGCCGGAGTTCGTGCACACCGCCGAGGGGCCGGACGACATGCCGGCTCACCTCAAGACGGCGCTGCTGGGGACGTCAGTCACCATCCCGGTCCGCGAGGGGCGCCTGGCGCTCGGCACGTGGCAGGGCATCTACCTCGGCGAGCACCGGACGGAGGGCGGCGCCCGGCGCGTGGTCGCCACGCTGTGGGGAGAGTGACGCTGGTCGTACGGCCCGGGTGACTATTTCCGCTCGGGCTCGTGCTTCTGGTGCCAGCGGACGGCGTGATCGACGATGGTCTGCAGGTCCGGGTATTTCGGCTTCCAGCCCAGCGTCGCGAAGGCCTTGCGGGCGTCGGCCACCAGCGCCGGCGGATCGCCCGCGCGGCGGGCGACCTCGCGGTGAGGGACCGGGCGGCCGGTCGCGCGCTCGACGGCCGCGATGACCTCGCGCACCGAGTTGCCGTGCCCCGTCCCCAGGTTCAGCAGCAGGCTGGTCGTTCCTTTTTGGAGCTCGGTCAGCGCCAGACGGTGCGCCTCCGCCAGATCCTCGACGTGAATGTAGTCGCGGACCGCCGTGCCGTCGGGCGTCGGATAGTCGGTGCCGTACACGTCAAGCTGCGCCCGCCGCCCGAGCGCCGCGGCGATGGCCAGAGGGATGAGGTGGGTCTCCGGATCGTGGTCCTCGCCAATCTCGGCGTCGGGAGAGGCGCCGGCGGCGTTGAAGTAGCGCAGCGCCGCGTAGCGCAGGCCGTACGCCTGGCCGTACCACTTCAGCGCCTTCTCGAACGCGAGCTTCGCCTCGCCGTACGGGTTCACCGGATCTTGCCGGTGCGTCTCGGGGATGGGGACCTCGGTGGGCTCGCCGTAGGTGGCGCACGTCGACGAGAACACGATGTCGCGCACGCCGCAGTCGACCATCGCGTCGAGCAAGTTCAGCGCGTTCACCAGGTTGTTGCGGAAGTATTTGCGGGGGTTGGTGACCGACTCGCCCACGTACGCGAAGGCGGCGAAGTGGATGACCGACTCGATGCGATGGGCCTTGAACACGCGCTCGAGCAGCGCCGTGTCGGCCAGGTCGCCCTCGATGAGAGGGCCCCACTTCACGGCCCAGCGATGGCCATAGATCAGGTTGTCGAGCACGATCGGCTCGTGTCCGGCGGCGGCGACCAGCTTGGCGGTGTGGCTGCCGATGTAGCCCGCGCCTCCGACGATCAGGATGGACACGACGCGATCGCTCCGGTGGTGGGCGTGGGCATGCATCCTCTTACCGCGCGGGTCGGGGGCGATCCACCGCGACGAGGGTTGCGCAGGCTCCCGCGCGCCTGAATTTCGGCGACTCTCCCGAGACGCGATCGGTCCGGTGGCCGATACGGACGTTACGCCGCCCACCCGAGACGAGAGGGCGCTGGAGGTCGCGCGGCGCCCGACTCTCCTCGGGGGCTCCTCCCGGGGTGCTCGAACATCCTTTGCGATTCCGCGACGACGCGCGGTCCGCCGCCGAGCTGGTCCTGGCCTTGCTTCGCAACGCGACCGGTCCTCGTTGCCGCGCTCCGACAGTGGACCAGCTTTCGCAGCTTCAGCAGCCGGGAACATGCCCATGAAGATTGCTCAGATCGCGCCGTTGTACGAGAGCGTTCCTCCCCAAAAATACGGCGGGACGGAGCGGGTGGTGCACTACCTCACCGAGGAGCTGGTCGCGCTCGGGCACGACGTGACCCTCTTCGCGTCGGGGGATTCGCGCACGAACGCGCTCCTGCAGTCGTGCAGCCCCCGCTCGCTCCGGCTCGATCCCACGATCCGCGACGCGTTCGCCCCTCACGTGGCCATGCTGGGCAGGGTGGCGGCCGAGCACGCCAGCTTCGACGTGCTGCACTTTCACATCGACTACCTGCATTTTCCGACGTCGAAGGCGATCGGCTGGCCGCACCTGACGACGTTGCACGGGCGCCTGGACTTGCCAGAGCTGCAATCGGTCTACGACCAGTTCGGTGACATGCCGGTCGTCTCGATCTCGAACGCGCAGCGTGCGCCGCTGCCCCAGGCCGGCTGGCTGGCGACTGTTCACCACGGGCTCCCCCCGGATCTGCTCGCGTTCTCGCCGCAGCCAGCGGACTACTTCGCGTTCCTCGGCCGGGTCTCGCCCGAGAAGCGCGTCGATCACGCGATCGAGATCGCCCGCCGGTTGAAGGCCCCGCTGCGCATCGCCGCCAAGGTGGACGCCGCGGATCGCGCCTACCACGAGCAGTCCATCGCGCCGCTGCTCGGGTCGTCGCCCCACGTCGAGTTCATCGGTGAGATCGGCGAGGACGCCAAGTCGAGCTTCCTCGGTGGCGCGCGGGCGCTGCTGTTCCCCATCGACTGGCCCGAACCGTTCGGGCTGGTGATGATCGAGGCCATGGCGTGTGGGACGCCGGTGATCGCGTTCCGGAAGGGGTCGGTCCCCGAGATCATCGATCACGGCGTGACCGGCTTCATCGTCGATACGATCGACGAGGCCGTCGAGGCCGCGGCCCGGGTGTCCGAGCTCAGCCGCTGGCGGGTCCGCCAGCAGTTCGAGCGGCGCTTCACCTCTCGTCACATGGCCGACAACTACCTCCGGCTGTACCGGCGGCTGGCGGCGCGCGACCGGAGGGCGGCCTGACCCCGCGCAGACGTCATGACCGCCGGATCGCCACCGCCCAGCTCGCCCACCGTCGCGCCCGACGACGAGGACCGCTATCACGTCGGCGCCTCCAGCGCGGCTGACGCGGGCGAGGTCCACGTCCTCAAGCACGACGACACGTTCGCCGTGCTCGGCCGCGCGGGCGACATCTCCGGCGCGAGCGGCGGCAAGGAGGGGCTCTACGCGGGGGGCACGCGCTTCCTCTCGTTGCTGCGACTGCGCGTGCAGGGACAGCGCCCGCTGGTCCTCAGCTCGGGCGTCCTGGCCGACAACATCCTGTTCTGCGTGGATCTCACCAACCCCGACCTGCACGACGAGGAGCAGCGGCTGGTGGTTCCGCACGGGACGATCCACCTGGCGCGCTCCAAGTTCGTCCGAGGCAACACCTACTTCGAGCGCCTGATCTTCGCGAACTATCACCAGAGCGCCATCCAGGTCGATGTCAGCCTGGAGCTGGCGTGCGACTTTCGCGACGTGTTCGAGGTGCGCGGCACCACGCGCGCGGCTCGCGGCGAGCTGCTTTCACCCGCCGTCGAAGGCGACCGGGTGACGCACGCCTATCGCGGCCTCGACGGCGTGGTCCGCCGGACGCACATCGAGCTCGCGCCCGCGCCCGCGCGGCTCGACGCGCGGCGCGCGACGTGGTCCTTGCAGCTCGGCGGCCGGCAGAAGCACCACATCGACCTGCGCATCGAGTGCGACGTCGCCTCTTCCCCGCCGGCTGCCCGCCGGGAGAGCGGTGGATACGACGTGGCGCTCGGGCGGCGCCAGGGCGGCGTCGCCCGCGCCCACGCCGATCAATGCCAGATCGTCACGTCGAACGACGACTTCAACGATTGGCTCCGGCGCTCGGAGGCGGACCTGCGCATGCTCATCACCACCACGCCCGACGGTCCCTACCCGTACGCCGGGGTCCCGTGGTTCAGCACGCCCTTCGGCCGCGACGCCATCTGGACCGCCCTCGAGGTGCTGTGGGTTCGCCCGGAGGTCGCGGGCGGCGTGCTCCGCTTCCTGTCACGGCACCAGGCCCAGACCGTCGACGCCGACGCCGACGCCGAGCCGGGGAAGATCATCCACGAGATGCGGTCGGGCGAGATGGCCGCCCTCCGCGAGATCCCGTTCGGGCGCTACTACGGCAGCATCGACTCGACGCCGCTTTATCTCATGCTGGCAGCCGGCTATCACCGGGCCACCGGCGACCGCGCCCTGATCGAGAGCGTGTGGCCGAACCTGATGGCGGCTCTCTCCTGGATGGAGACGTTCGGCGACCCCGACGCGGACGGCTTCATCGAGTACGGGCGTCGCTCGAAGGACGGGCTGGTCCAGCAAGGATGGAAGGACTCGAACGACTCCGTCTTCCATCAGGACGGCGCGCTGGCGCAGGGGCCGATCGCGCTGTGCGAGGTGCAGGGCTACGCGTACGCCGCCGTTCACGGGATGGCGGCTCTGGCGCGCGCGCTCGGTCACGACGCGGTGGCCGCCCGCTGCGAGCAGGTCGCCGCCGCGCTGCGCGCTCGCTTCGACGCCGCGTTCTTCTGCGAGGACATCGGGACCTACGCGCTGGCGCTCGACATGCAGAAGCGGCCTTGCCGCGTGCGCGCCTCCAACGCGGGCCATTGCCTCTACACCGGGATCGCGTCGCCCGCGCGCGCGGCCAGCGTGCGCCGCGTGCTCATGTCGGACGAAATGTTCTCGGGATGGGGCATCCGCACGCTGGCGTGCAACGAGCACCGCTACAACCCGATGTCGTATCACAACGGCTCGATCTGGCCGCATGACAACGCCATCATCGCGGCGGGCCTGGCGGCCTACGGGCACAAGGACGCGGCGGCGCAGGTGCTGGGCGCGTTGTTCGAGGCGACGATGGGCATGCGCCTCAAGCGCCTGCCCGAGCTGTTCTGTGGCTTTCCGCGAGATGCCGGGCAGGAGCCCACCCGCTATCCCGTCGCGTGCTCACCGCAGGCCTGGGCGGCGGGCGCCGTCTTCATGTTGCTGGCGGCGGTGCTGGGTCTCGAGGTCGACGCGCTGAACGGACGCATGGTGTTCCGCAACCCCTTCCTGCCCCGCTTCCTGGAGCGGGTCGAGATCCGCGGCTTGCACGTGGGCGAGGCCCGGCTCGACGTCCGCTTGCAACGTCACGACGATGACGTGGGGGTGACAGTGATGGGCAAGCGCGGCGCGGTCGAGGTCGTGTCGATCAAGTAGGCCGGTTTCGAGCGTCGGGCCTGGAGGATCGATCTTCAGATGGCTTGGCTACTTGTCCCGCGACGAACGTTATTGTCATTTTCGAGAGCCGGGCGGGAGCCAATGCGGCCCGATGTCGAGTTTTCGTGCTTTTGTTTGATCATCTCGCTCCTGGCGGATGAATAATCCCTTCCGGTTCACGAGCCGTTCGAAACGTCGGTGCTCTGGCTCCCAGCCGATTGGAGAATTTCATGACGCCCATGCGTTCGGTCAAACCGATGGTGCTCGCCCTCTCAGCTCTGGCGGCCGCTTGCTCGTCGAGCGGATCGGAGCCTCCCGGAAGCGGCGGGGCGCCAGGCACCGGGGGCCATTCCAGTCAGAGCGGCAGCGGCGGCAGCGGGAGCGGTGGAAGGTCCGAGACCGGCGGCGCGAGCGGTGGAACGGTCGGCAGCGGCGGCGTGACGGCCAGCGGCGGCAAGACCGGCGAGTCGGGGATGACCGGAACCGACGGCGGCGCGCAGACCGGCTCGGGCGGCGCGAGCGCGACGGGGAGCGGCGGCCAGGTCGCCCCCGGCTCGGGCGGCGCGGGCACGGCCGGTCGGTCCGGCGCGGGCAGCGGCGGGGCCTCGACGGGCGGGGCCGGGGGCGGCACGACCGGCCCGGGCGGACGAGGCGTGGCGGGCGGCTCGGGCGGCAACGGCGGGCGGCCGGGCGGCGCCGGTGGCGGCTCGGCGGGCGGGGCGAGCGGTGGTGGCGATGCGATGCAGAGCGCCGGCTGCGGCAAGGCGAAGACGCTGCAGAACGGCACCATCACCCTGATGGTCAGCAACGCCTCGCGGAAGTACATCCTCAAGGTGCCCGACGGCTACGACAACACTCACCCGTATCGGTTGCTCTTCGCCTTCGCCGAGTCCGGGTCATCGGCCTCCTCGGTCGCGAGCCGCAATTACTTCACGATGGCCACGATGGACAGCAAGAACACCATCTACGCCGCGCCCGACGCCTCGGACGGGAAGGGGACCTGGAGCAACGGCGACGTGGCGTTCACCGACGCCATCCTGGCCCAGCTCGAGGGCGACCTTTGCATCGACAAGACCCGCATCTTCGCCACCGGGTTCAGCTTCGGCGGCGGCATGGCCATGGCGCTGGCGTGCACCCGGGCCGACGTGTTCCGCGCGGTCGCCTTCTTCTCGGGAGCCGATCTCACCATGTCCTGCCCGGCGATGCTGACGAAGCCGATCGCCTACTACGCATCGCAGGCGAGCGAGGACGCGATGGGGATGTCGACCACGTCCCCCATCACCGGCGAGAGAAAGCAGGCGCAGTTCGCCGAGGTCAACGGGTGCACGGCCGAGCCGGCGTCCACGACGTTTCCGAGCGCGGGCCAGCCGCACAAGTGCACGATCTACAAGGGCTGCTCCGCGGGGCACCCGACCGAATACTGCGTCTTCAACGGCGCGCACGGCTGGGAGCCGAAGGATCCCGGGCAGTCGACGAGCTGGGACGCCGCCGAAGCCTGGAAGTTCATCACGCAGTTCTGAGGTCGCGGCGCGCCGCCGTCAGCGGGAGAGTGGTCGGGCGCCGGTGAGACCGCCAGATTCGCTATAGTCGGGCCGTGCCAAGAGTGGCGGCGCGGTCCCGGGCGGAGCAGCGGCGGTACGAGGTCGTGTGCGCGCTGGCGGCGGGAGGGATGGGACGCGTCGACGTGGTGGTGCGCCGGGACGGAGGGTTCGCGCGCCTGTTCGCGCAGAAGCGGCTGCGGTCGCACCTGGTCGACGACGAGGCGGTCCGCCGCATGTTCCTGGAGGAAGGGCGCATCGCCGGGCTGGTCCGGCATCCGCACGTGGTCAGCGTGGTGGACGTCGGCGAGGACGACGCCGGCCCCTACCTGGTCATGGACTTCGTCGAGGGGGTCTCGCTGGCGGATCTGCTGGTGCGCACCTCGGGCCGCCGCGAGCCGGTGCCGATGCCCGTGGCGCTGCGGATCGGCGCCGAGGTCGCGGCCGGCTTGCACGCCGTCCACGAGACGGTGGGGCCGGATGGCCAGCCGCTTCAGCTCATCCACCGCGACATCTCGCCGCAGAACGTGCTGGTCGGGTTCGACGGCCTGGCCCGGGTGACCGACTTCGGGATCGCCAAGGCGCTGGGGCGCGCCAGCCGGACCACCACCGGGGTGCTGAAGGGGAAGCTCGGCTATCTGGCGCCGGAGCGCCTGCGCTTCGAGGAGCCCGATCGACGGGCCGACCTGTTCTCGTTCGGCGTCGTGCTGTTCGAGCTGCTGGCCGGCCGGCGCCTGTACGACACGGCGGACGAGGAGGGCGCGCGCCGGATCCTCAACGAGCCGCCGCCCGACCTGGCCGACCATCGCGACGACGCGGAGCCGGAGCTGATCGAGCTGCTGTTCGAGCTGCTGGCGAAGGATCCCGCCGCTCGTCCCGCGCATGCCGGCCTGGTCGCCCGCCGGCTCGAGCAGCTCTCGGCCGCGGCGGTGGCGGTCCACGGCCCGACGGACCCGGGCGCTCATGTGGCGCGCCTGTTCGCGCGGGAGCGGGCGGCTCTGCGCGAGCGGCTGTCCACGGTCGCGCTCGGTGCGCCGGCGGGGGTGCCGTCTTCGCGACGGACCAGCCGGAGCACGGCGTGGCTGCGGCGGAGCGCGCTGGTGGGCGGTGCGGTGGCGGGCGCGGTGCTGGCCATCACCGCGGCGGCCCGCACGCCTGCCGGCCGGCTTCCGAGTCGCCCCGGGGCGGAGCCAGTGGTCGCGCGGCCTGCGGTGATGGTGGCGGTCCCGAGCACGAAGTCCCCGGCGACCGCCGCGGGGCAGTCCCGGCTCGAGGCGTCCGCCGCGGTGACCTCCGGCTCCGACCCGTCGCCTGGCGTGGTCGCGCCCCGGGCGCGGCGCCGATCCCGGACGACGTCCCCCGCGCGCGCCGCCGTCCTCGAGCGGCAGCGAGGGATGACCGCACCCGACGGCTGCGACCCGCCCTACACCGTGAACGCGGCCGGCGAGCGACAGTTCAAGCTGCGGTGTCTGGTCGACGTGCGCCGCTGAGCGGTGCACCGCTCAGAAGCGGGTCCAGTCGTCGGACTCGCCGCTGTTCCAGAACGAGGTGGCCGTCATTTTTCCTCCGAGGTCGGGGACGACCGCGGTGACCACCGCCGCTCCGGTGCCGGGCACGAGGCTGACCGGTCCGAAAGACGCGGCTCCCCGCGAGGCTGCCGCCGCGCCGGCAGCACCGCCAGCACCGCCAGCACCGGACGCGACGACGCTCGACAGCTCGCCGCCGTGGGGGTTTCGCCACGACGCGCCTCCGTCGTCCGACCTCCACAGGCTGTCGGCCGTCACGCCGTAGAAGGTGATCCAGACGGTCCGGGGCGAATCGGGGCCGACCGCGATCGCGACCACCGGTCGCGCAGGGAAACCCGGGTCGGGCGTGAGCCCGTGCCACGTGATGGCGGCGGGTTCGCCGGTCGTCGCCAGGTCGTCGCTGAAGTAGACGCGGCCGCTTCCGTCGCCCAGCCACGCGCGCCGCCCGCCCGTCGGGCCGACCCCCGCGGCCATGGCCCGCGCGTCGCCGTCGAAAGCCAGCGACGGCAGCTTCGTCTCCTGATCCCAGATGATCCCGAGCTGGCGCGTGGCCCACCGCGCGCCCTCGCCATACGCCAGCAGCTCGATGCTCGAGAACGGCGAGACCGACAGGCTCAGGAAGTCGTCGGCGATCGACTCCCTTGCCCAGCACGGCCGATCCTCGGGAGAGCGCCAGATTCCCGGGGCCCCCGGGGTGCCCGCGTAGGCGGCGAACACCGTGGCCTCGGTGATCGCGAACGCGGTGATGGGGCCTCGCGGGACCGGCTGGTCGCAGCCCGGCGGGCCGGTGTCGTAGACGTCCCAGGTGCTGGCTCCGTTCGCGCGGTAGAACATCTCGCCGTCGGAGAAGCCGACGTAGGTTCGCTGGCCGCTGCTCGCGATGGCGGTGATCGTCGCCGATCGGTCGTCCGGCCGTGGGCTGAAGGCGACCAGCGCTTCGGGAGGAGCCACGCCCACCGGCAGCACGCCGCAGCCTGCCGCCAGGCCGACCATCAGCAGCCCGGTCGTCGCGATCTCCGTCCTCATGCTCTTCGTCATGGCTCGTGCACCGCTCTCGTCTCACCAGTTCAGCAGGAAGCGCGGGCCGGCGGCGACCAGCAGGCGAACGGCGGCGGGCTCCAGCACCTCTCCGCGGTTGGTGACCTGCAGCTTGCCGGCCCATCCGGACGGTGCGTAGTCGACGCTGGCCACGATCGTGAGGGCGAGCCAGCTGACCAGAGGCACGTCGACGGCGCCGTTCACGCCGATCCCCCAGCCCGCACGCAAGACCGACCGCGCCTCGCGCAGGCCCGAGCCTCGCGCGCGGTCGAGCTGCAGCAGCAGCTCGGGGCCGAGCTGCGCCGAGACTCGTCGATGGGGTCGGAAGGCGCGGAAGCCACACGCGCGCAGCGTGAACGAGCCCAGCGTGACCGCGCCGCTGCCGTCGGCGCCGCCATCGATCGCCTGCTCGCGCTGGGACGGCGCCCACGCCCCGCGCAGCGCCGCGCCCCACTGCCTGCGAAGGGCCCCCGTCTCTAGGACCAGCGCCGCGCCCTCGGCGTCCGCCAGCACGCCCCCCGCCATCGCCAGCGTCGCGGTCCACGTGGGGGCGCCGCCAGGCGGTGCCTCGCCGGCGCGCACCGCCGGGGCCAGCCCAGGAACGGCGATGGCCGCGGTCGAGGCGCGATCGTCGGGCGCCAGCAGCGGGACGGTGACCGTGCGGTGCTCGGCGGCGCCCGCGACGACGAGGGTGGTCGTCCAGGTCTCGCGCCCCGGCGCCTTCGCGACGATCACGTGCGGGCCGGGGTCGACCGGGACGGCGGTCGACCAGGCTGGCGCGTCCAGGGGCACGCCGTCGCGCTGCACGTGAAGCCCCGGGATCTCGGCCACGGCGGCCGGAACCGCGACGCTCAAGGTGGACAGGCGCGCCTCGAGCTTCCCGGCCCACTGCCGCGCGGCCTCCTCGCGATCGGCCCGCCCGTCCTTCTTGGCGCGGGCGATCACCTCCAGGTACTCGGCCCAGGCGCTGGCCAGGCGGCCCTCGACCTCGTGGCACATGGCCAGCGCCAGCAGCGTCCCCGTCGCTCGGTCCAGGCGCAGGCTCTCGGCCAGCTTGGGACAGGCGGCGTGCGCGTCGCCGCGCTCGAGGAGCTGCTTGCCCTGCTGGAACAGCGCCTCGGCCAGCGTGGCGGGATCGGCGCCCGGCTCCGCTGCGCTGGAAGCGCCGGCCGGCGCGACGATCGCGACGACGAGGAGGAGGGCGACCTCACGCACCGGCCGCTCCGAGCTCGTCCCGGCGGCTCACCCGGCCGCGGCTCAGGCGGCCGGTCGGCTCCGAGAACACGGAGTCCTCGACCGCATAAGTGATGCTGCGGCCGTCGCGCTCGACGATGCAGGCGTGATTGCCGGCCAGCTCGCTCAGGGCTCCCTGCGCCGCGCGCAGCGACAAGCCCAGCCGCGTCGCGGCCTCCCTGGCGCTGGCGCGGCCCTGCTCGGCCAGCAGCCGCAGCACGCGATCGGTGGTCGACCGCGAGGCGCGCGGATCGAACAGCAGCAGCGGTCGGGCCGCGGTCAAGGTCAGCCGGCCCGGCCCACGCCCCAGGGTCGCCAGCCCCTCGACGGCACCGCGGGCGCGATGCACGAGCACGTCGAAGACCCCTCGATGCACGCCGGGGACATAGCTGAAACCGTAAGCGCGGAGGAAGCAGGTCGCCTCGTCGAGGCCGTCCGGCCCCGCCAGGGCCAGGATCGCGAGCAACGTCTCGATCCGTCCGTTCTGTCGCCGCGACGGGGGCAACCGTGATACACCGCCGCCCAGCAGGGGCAGCCCGGCCGACAGAAACCTCGCGCTCCGGCCGTCCGGCCACAGCACCACGCAAGCGCCGGGCTCCGGCGAGTCCGGCAACAACAGACCGTGGAGCAGGGCGGGCGGAAGGGACGCCTCACCTCGCCGCCACGCCTGGAGCTGCTCGCTGCCGAGGTCGCGTCGCCCTCCCGTCGCGATGGGGAGGTCGAGGCGGGGGACATCGAAGGGGTTGAGGGCCTCGACCAGGACCGCCGCTTCTCGGCGGAACGGGGCGATGGTGGCGCTCGCCGCCAGCGCGCCCGCGTGCCGCGCGAACCCGCTCCGATCTCCGGTCCTGGCGGCGCAGAGCAGGCTCCACAGCGCCGCCGCGGGCCCGGCGGCCACGGCTTCTCCGTCGGGAACGAGGGCCCCGGCCAGCAGCCGCTCCCAGTCCAGCCAGGTGCGCCAGCCGGGCGAGGCGGGTGGGTCCAGCGCTTCGAGGATGCGAACCGCCAGATGGACCTGGCGGTTGTATCGGCGGGCGCGCGCCAGCGCCAGGTTCGCCAGCCATTCGGCGGCCGGGATCGCCTCCGTCCGCCCCATGAGCGACGCGCGGCGGGCGCAGGCCAGGCCCGCCGGGTGGTCGCCCGCCTCGATCGCGAACAGCGCGCGCAAGGCGGGGACCTGGACGACGGCCGTGGCCAGCCGGGCCCCGGCGGCGCGCGCTCCCAGCGCCTCCAGATCGACCGGCGGGCTCTGGCCGCTCGTCCAGGCGTCCAGGCTGCGCGTGACCGCCCGTTCGATCTCGGTCCCGACCTCCTCCTCGGGTTGCGCCGGCATACGGGGCCGAATTCTAGGGAGATTTCCGGGCAAGTCAGCCATCGGCGCACGATCTGTAAGCGCCGCGCGTGGGTGAGCGCCGAGCGCCCGGCCGGCGCGCCCTCGTCAGCGCTCCGAGGCGAGCTGGGTGCGGAAGCGCTGCTCCGCCTCGGCGATCAGCTTGCGGTAGCCGTCCGGATCGATGAACGCGCTCGGGCCGCCGCCCTTCTCGTCGCCCTGACGGTCGCGCTTGCGGTCCATGTCGAAGAAGGACGGGTGGGCGCCCAGCACCACGTCGCAGGGCAGGGCGCGCCAGGTCGCGAAGCTGCGCTCGAAGTCGGCGGCGATCTCCGGATAGCGGGTGTTGCCGACCAGACGAACGCCCGGGTTGATGTTCGCGCTCGGAAAGAACACCACGTCGAGGGGGCGCCCCGCCTGCGCGTGATTCTCGTCCTGCGCGCTGATCCGCATGGTCCAGGTCGTGGCGCCTCGCGTGTGCCCCGGCGTCACGCGGGCGACCAGCGTGGTTCCACCCAGCGTGATCTCGTCCCCGTCGGCCACGACTCGATCGACCGGGCACGGCGTCCAGGAGTAGACGCCGTCGTACACGGCTTCGCCCTTCCCGCCGTTGGTCAAAACCTGGGCGTCGGCCGCGGAGGCGACGACGGCCGCGCCCGTGAGCTGTCGGACCAGCGCGTGACCCTGCACGTGATCGATGTGGGCGTGGCTCGTCAGCAGGTACTTGACGTCCGCGAAGCGAAACCCCAGCGATTCGACGTTGGCCCGCAGGCGGGGCACCGAGGCTTCGAAGCCGCTGTCGAGCAGGATGTGGCCTTCGGGCGTCGCGATCAGGAACTGCGCGACCGCGTTGCTGCCGATGTAATAAATGTTTCCGATGACGTGGAACGGCGGGTAGTCGCGGTTCCAGGCCCGCATCTCGCGCGGTACCCCCGCCTGGTTCGCGCAACCGGCGCCGGCGGCCGCGATCACCGCCAGGAGGGCTGCCGCCACCCGAGCCGCCGAGAACCTTGGCCGCTTCACGCCCTCACGATTAGCGTCTTTTCGTTCGGCCTGGCAAGCGCTCCGGGCGCCGAGAAGGGGTTTCTCCAGGTTTCTTGGCGCCCGGAGCATGCCTAGGTTCCCGGAGACTGGGCCTGCCGCCCAGGATTGCGAGGAATCTCATGCCATCCACCATTCCGCAGCAGATGAAGGCCGCCGCCATCCATCGTTTCGGCGACCCTGACGTCTTTCGGACCGACGAGCTCCCCGTCCCCAGGCCCAAGGCAGACGAGGTGCTCATTCGCCTGCACGCCGCCGGTGTCGGGGTCTGGGACCCCGCCGTGCGCACGGGCGAGCTCCGGCTCGGCCCGAGTCATTTTCCGCAGGTGCTCGGTAACGACGGGGCGGGAGAGGCGGTGGCCGTCGGTTCGGACGTGAAGCACGTGAAACCGGGCGATCGGGTCTACGCCTATTCCATGGCGGGCGGCTTCTATGCAGAGTACGCCACGGTCTCCCAGGACAACGTGGCGCGGATTCCCGACGGCCTCGGCCCGGTGCAGGCGGGGGCGCTGGGGGCGGACGGGATCACGGCGCTCTGCGGGCTGGACGACGCCCTGAAGCTCGCCTCGGGCGAGACGCTGCTGATCTTCGGGGCGAGCGGCGGCATCGGGCACCTGGCCGTGCAGCTCGCCAAACGGATCGGCGCTCGGGTGCTGGCCGTCGCGTCGGGGCCGGACGGCGTGGAGCTGGTCCGCCGGCTCGGGGCGGACGCCGCCCTGGACGGGAGGGGGGATGCGGGAAAGCCCGAGGTGCTCGAGGAGTCGCTCCGTCGCTTCGCCCCGGACGGGGTCGATGCGGCGCTCGTGCTCGCCAGCGGCCAGGGCCTGGACGTGGCCCTCTCTCTCATCAAGAAGGGGGGCCGACTCGCCTATCCGAACGGCGTCGAGCCCGCGCCGGCCGCGCCCCCGAACGTCTCGGCCCACGCCTATGACGGCGAGCCGACCCCCGAGCGGTTCGAGCGGCTGAACCAGCTCGTCTCCCAGGGGCCGTTTCACGTCGAGGTGCGGTGCTACGCGCTCGGCGACGCCGCGCAGGCCCACCGCGACGTGGAGAAGCACCACCTGGGCAAGCTGGCCCTGCGCATGCGTTCGTGAGCCTGCCGGGGCGCCGCCATCTCCGCGCAGGATGAGCTGGCCCTAGATCGAGCGGGATGGATACCCCGAGGAGCTGTACCTACCTGAGACGTCTTCCTACAGCGCCCTGCGGACGTTTCTGGTCACGGCGGCAGGAGCGCGTCGATGATTTCTTTGACCCAGGTGCCGGCCTTCGAGTCCATCAGCTTCATGTTGACGGGGTCTTCCCAGATCGCCCAGCCGATGCCGGCCGCTTCGCACTGCTCGCGAACGGCCGTCACCAGCCGGGCGCGCGAGTCCAGCGCGCCGCCGTCCTGCGGCCCCCACTCGCCGTTGTAGACGGCGCGCCCCTGGCTCTGCTTGTAAGCGGTGATGAGCGCGATCTGCGAGGCCACCGTCGCGGGGCCCGACGGATTGCTGGCCGCGGGCTTCGTGTTGTAGTCGTTGAACCACTGGTTGGCCCACGACGCGTCCTTGGCCGCCTGGACCGGGGTGACCGGCGTCGACGGCGGGCCTGGGAACACCACGCCGGTCGTGAGGTACTCCGGCCCCATCCAGTCCTGGCCCTGGAAGGTGAAGAGCTTCGGCTCGTAGAGGTGGATCGACGCCATGATGTTCGCGTCGTCGGGGAGCGTCAGCGTCGCCAGCTTGGTCGGGTCGGCCCAGAACACGGAGTCGATGATCACCAGGCGCCGTGGGTTGGTCGCGCGGACCGCCGCGATGGCGGGGACCATCACGTCGTTCCACATCGTGTCGAGCTGGCCGTTCGGCTCGTTGCACAGCTCGAACGCGACGGTGTCGGGACGACCTTGATAGCGGGCCGCGATCTGCGTCCACAGCGCCACGAAGCGATCGCGGTTGGCGGCGACGTTGGCGGTCAGCTCGTCGTAGGCGTGCAGGTCCATCACCACGGCGAGCTTCGCGGCGGTCGCCTGGTCCAGCAGGGTGTCGACGCGGCTGAAGAAGGCGGCGTCGATCGTGTAGGGGGCGGTGGTCCCGGCGTGGCCGCTGAACCGGATCGGGATGCGCACGTGGTCGAAGCCGCGCTTGGCGATGAACGGGAAGTCCTCGGCTTGAATCGTCCCGCCCCAGTCTCCTTCCTTGGGCGCCTCCAGACGGTTGCCCAGGTTGATGCCCTTCTTGAAGTGAACGGCGGCGGCGGGGGGGACGCCGGAGACGAACGGCTCGGGGCCCGAGCCACCCCGGCCGGCCGCGCCGCTCGTTCCCCCGCTGCTGCCGGCGCGGCCGCCACCCCCCGAGGTCGTGCCGCCGGAGGCGGAGCCGCCCGAGCCGACCCCGCCCGAGGCAGCGCCGCCCGAGCCGCTACCGCCGGACCCAGCACCGCCCGAGCCGGTGGTCCCGCCCGCGGCCGCGCCGCCCGAGGCCGCGCCGCCCGCGGCCGCGCCGCCGGACGCGGTGCCACCGGAACCGGTGCCGCCCGAGCTGGCGCCGCCCGAGCCGGCGCCGCCCGAGCTGGCGCCTCCGGAGCCCGCCGACTTCCCACCCGTTCCCGTCTCCGTCACGCCGCCGCTCCCCTGGGCGCCGCCGGTCGCGCTGGCCCCGCCCGACGAGCTGGTCCGGCCGCCACTGGCGGTGGATCCGCCGGAGCCCGCGTTCGAGCTCGTCCCGCTCGAGCAGCCGACCGCGCCAAGGAGGATCATGAACAGGGGCGCAGACGTGAGAAACGAAGGACGACGACCGCGGCAACTTCTCATTCTGGCGTCAGGCCTACACGCCGGCCCGTGGCCCGTCTTCGCATCTTGTGGGGGAAATTCTCCTCGATTCGCGTCAAAGGGCCGCCGTCGCGGGTGCTCGAACCGGGCGGCGGTGCGACGCGCCAGCGTGCGAATCCTTGGCTCGAATCAACGAGCCAGGCCCGGGTCGCTCGGCGGCATGGGCGCGTCGGCGTCCGCGAGGAAGAGATCCGGCGGAGAGGCCGCCGCCCCATGGGCGCGGGTCGGCTCGAGCGAGGAGGGTGAAGGCGCTCGCGGGGCGTCCGCGTCCATGGCTCGCCCCGCGCTGCGCAGGCGCGCACGCGCCGCCACGCGGCCGGAGACGGCGCGAGAGGACGGGTCTGCCGGGACGGCGCTCCGCTCGACATGACCCGACGCCTCGCGACTGCTGGTCCCTTCGGCCAGCCCCTGCCGGGGAAGGGAGGCGACCGTGTTCGACAGCTCGATGGGCTGTTCGTGCGAAGGCCCTCGCGCCACCACCGGTCGTTCGCTGTCCCTCGCGCTGTCTCTCGCGCTGTCTCTCGCGCTGTCTCTCGCGTTGTCTCTCGCGCTGTCTCTCGCGCTGTCTCTCGCGCTGTCTCTTGCGCTGTCTCTCGCCTCGGGTGGAGAGGCGGCGGCAGCAGAATGCATAGCGGGAATCCATTGCGCAGCCGCTCGGGTCAGCGGTTCCTTCCAGAGCGACGAGACGGCCACGCTGGCCACGACCGCCGCGACGGCGAGCGGGAGCATGCCCTCGAGCCTTCGTCTGGTCACCCGCGGCCGCGCCGTCTCGCCCATCATGACGGCCTCCGTCGGGCTGGCCGCCGTCACGAGGTCGACCTGGCCCTGGCCAGCCCTGGTCAACGCCGTCCGCAACGCGCGGGAGAACGCGATGACAGAGGGATACCGATCGCTCGGCGACTTCGCCAGGGCCCGGCGCACGACCGCGTCCACCTCGGCGTTGATCCCGATCGGCGCCGGCTCTGCGGTCAGGACCTGCGTGATGACCGCTTCGATCGTGGTCCCCTTGAACGGAACGCGCCCGGTCAGCATCTCGTAGGTCATGACCGCCAGCGCGAACTGGTCGGTCGCCGCGTCGACCGCCGCCGCCGGCTGGGAGAGCTGCTCCGGCGACATGTAAAGCGGCGTCCCCACCAGGACGCGTTCACTGGTCAAGGAGACGCCCGGCTTGCGAATCAGCGCGATGCCAAAGTCGAGGATCTTGGCCCATGCGCGCGAGCTGCCCTCGACCGGCACCAGAAAGACGTTGTCGGGCTTCAGATCGCGGTGGATCACGCCGTGCCCGTGCGCGGCCATCAGCCCCGCCGCGACCTGCTCCACGACGCTCGCCGTGTCCTCCAGCGAAAGCGACTTCTCCCGGCGGAGCCGCTGCGCCAGGCTCTCGCCGCGCAGGTGCTCCATCACCAGGTACTCGGTACCGTCGGCGGTCGCGTTGAAGTCGATCACCTGGACGATGTTCGGATGCTGGAGTGACGACGTCACCTTGGCCTCCCGCTCGAACAGCTCGACCGCGTCGGGATTGTGTGACAGCCGGTTGAGGAGGACCTTCACCGCGTACCGGCCGGCCAGCCGTGCGTGCGTCGCCTCATAGACCCGCCCCATCCCCCCCTCCCCGATCAGTCGGACGATTCGGTAGGGGGTGTCCAGGAGCCCAGCATCCAAAGCTATGGTTGTCACTTTCATTCTCCGCGCTGGTGAATGTCCCTAGCGTTAGCGAGAACCGTGCCGACCAGCCAGAATCCAAAAGCCCGCGTCTCGGGGCCATGTCCGTTCCCGCTCCGTAACCAGGCTCGGGATCTGCCAGGCAAAGGAACCTCGTCGTAACGCGCGTCCGCTCGTCAGCCTGAACTGACCCGTCTGCGTCCTGGACGGCGCTAATGATCGACGACGGTGGTGGGAGTCGTGATCGACGTGCTGGAGACGGCTCCGATGCCGAGCTCGCCGTTGCTGTTCGCGCCCCAACACTGAACGGTGCCGTTTGCCAGGAGGGCGCAGCTGTGGTTGTAACCGGCGACCATGGCCGTCGCGCCGGATAGACCTGCGAGCAGGGGCGGGGGATTGGGGATGGTCACGGCTGTGCCCCAGCACTGAGCGGTCCCTGATGCCAGCAACGCGCACGTCCGTTGCGCGGCGCCGGCCACGGCCGCGGCATCGGCCACGCCGCCAATCTGGACCGGGGTCAGCGGACTGGGCTCCGTTCCGTCGGGATTGCGGCCACTGCCCCAGCACCAAACGGATCCGTTGGCGAGAGCGGCACACGTATGGAACCGCCCGAGGGCGATGCTGATCGCACCGGTCAGACCGCTGACCGCCGCGGAGGCGAAGCCACTCCCGGTGGACCCGTTTCCGAACTGTCCCGTGCGGTTGTCGCCCCAGCACCGGGCGGCACCGTTGGCGACGATGGCGCAAGTGTTGAAGTAGCCGGCCACGATCGCGGTGGCGCCGCTGACGCCATTCACCGCCACCGGAGTCCCGGAGTACGAGTCGGTGACCTGGACGCCGAGCTGAAAGTACATGTTGCTGCCCCAGCACTCGACGGTGCCGTCGGCCAGCAACGCGCAGAAGTGGTCGGCACCCGCGGCGACAGCGCGGGCAGTGGCGATGCCGGCCACGGTCACGGGCGTCGCCGATTCCTTCGTCGTGCCGTCTCCCAGTCCGTACCCGCTGCCCCCCCAGCAGCGTACGGTTCCGCCGGTGAGCGCTGCGCAGGTCGCGCCACCGGAGACGGCGACCGAGACGACCCCCGTGACCCCGGAGACCGCGACGGGGATCGGCGAGGCCATCCTGTTTCCGCCCGGGGCATAGTTCGCGGAGTTTTGCCCCCAGCAGCGCAGAGAAGTATCGGCCAGTACCGCGCAGGTGGAGGCGGCGGCGGCGCCGGAGCCGATCTTCGTCACCATCGTCAAAGGTGGCCCCGATGGCCCCGATCCGCCGGACGCGTTCGCTCCGGCCGCGCCTGCCGCGCCTGCCGCGCCTGCCGCGCCTGCCGCGCCTGCCGCGCCTCCCGCGCCGCCCGTCGCCGCCCGACCCCCCGATCCCGCAGCGCCACCGCGGCCGGAGGAGCCACCGGATGGCGTCGTGCCGCCCTGGCCGGCGATGGCTCCGCCGGTGCTGCTGGTGACGGAACCTCCGCCGCCCCCGGTGCCTCCGCTTCCTTGACCGCCACCTCCTCCTCTTCCCCCTCCGCCTGCCGCGACCGAATCGCCGCCGGCACCGGTGGCCATCGAGCCTCCCGCCCCGCCGGAGCCCACGGCTGCCGACTGCGAGCTACAGCCGGCCAGGGCCGCAAGCACCGACACCGTTACCGCGGTTCGCACGCACATTTGGCGATGATCGCTGCCTTCGTCTTGAAATGATAGGGGAGGTGCCCAGAGCTCACCTGAAGCTCGGCGGCCAGCTCAGTCCCGTGAAGGCGCGCCGATTGAAGACCCGCGTAGCCTACGCCGACCGCACCACCTCGTCAGGCATCGCCATCGTCACCAACGGCAACCGCTCGGTCGCCGATCTCGTGCGCCGCTTCGCGCCGCTGGGCTCCGCGATTCGCAGGGCGTCGGTGCGTAGCAGCGGGCGGGGATGACGGCCGGGGAGGGCCAGGACTCACCTCATCCTCGACTTCTCCTCGCATCCCGATGTGGTGCAAGGCACTCGAACCGGAGTGACCTCGTGCTTCAATGGAGCCGTGCGATCGACTCGGATGGCCTGGGTAGCGGCGGGAGCGGGCTTGCTGGTGCTCGGATTGGTCGGCTACGGCATCATCTTCGATCGGAACTGCTCCGAGCTGTCGGCCGTAGTCGGTGGCAGCTTCCGCTTCCGCCTCTGCCGCCTGGCGGCAGAACCGATCGGGGCTGTTCCCGTGACGGAGCCCATCGGCGCCGTCAGCTACTCTCGCCGGTACCACGACGGCACCAAACCCGGCGTGAGCGAGGTGAAGTACGCCAGCGCGCGAAGCCCAGAGGACGTGCGGGCGGCGCTGGAGAAGTTCCTGACGAGCAAGGGTTTCGCGCTGGCCCGAAGAGAGACGGACTTCGACTGGTGGTCCGACAAGCGGACCGAGATGGGCATCTCCGTCCGCGCCGCCGTCGCCGGCAGCCTCGTCGAGGTCATGCACGTCACGTGGCTCGACTGAGCCCTA
>Ga0068853_100000361_pt1 | contig 31319 bp, 20 predicted proteins | sample KBSCornC32_FD_65655 | JGI IMG/M metagenome (GOLD analysis project Ga0068853, IMG submission 65655) | Corn rhizosphere microbial communities from Kellogg Biological Station, Michigan, USA - KBS Corn C3-2 | ecosystem: Host-associated > Plants > Roots > Rhizosphere > Soil ... | reverse complement strand
TGAATGAGCAGTCACGATCCAGACCGCAGCGAGGCTGATGATGGTTCCGAAGGTGCTACACACCAGCACGTAGGGGAACGGATGGTCGGAAGAGAACTGGGGAACTTTCCGTGTCTTTGAGCGGGTCATGGCGATCTCCTTTAATTCACTTGCTGCAGACCATCTTGAGCTTGTGAGGTTGACGATGCCTCGCCACCACGATTCTCGCTGTGAGATTTGCCACACGTCAGTCGCGGTCCCAGCACGGGCGCTCTGCCGAAGCATGCGCCATTTTTATGCCTGCCCATTCGCCGCCGCCTGGTTTATCCTCCGCACGCTTTGAACAACGGTGCAGGCGCTGGGGCTGGCAATGGCACTTTCGCAAAGCACGCAGCCGCAACAGTCGCTGAAGGGGATCGGAATCTTCGCTGGGTTCCCCGCCGACGCGCTCGACCGGATCCAGCGACGCTGCGTCTGGCGGCGTTACGCACCTGGCGAGCCGATCGTGAGCTATCTCGATGCTTCGGATGACGTATTCTTCATCGTGCTCGGCGAAGTCCGCGTCACGATCTATTCGTCGGTCGGAAAGGCAGTTAGCTTTCGCGAGTTGCCCGCCGGCGAAATTTTCGGCGAGTTCCCCGCGATCGACGGCGGCTCGAGATCGGCAAGTGTGGAGGCACGAACGAGCTGCCTCATCGCGTCGATGCCTGGCGCAACTTTCCGCGAGCTGCTGCAGTCAGAGCCGGGCGTAGCGCAGGCTCTGCTGCCGCGGCTAGTCAGGACAATCAGGGCGCTTACTACGCGTGTGTACGAGTTCAGCACGCTTGCCGTTAACAACCGAATCCAGGCCGAGCTGCTGCGGCTCGCGAGCCTCGGCTCCAAGCAAGGCAAGGTTGCGCGCATCGTGCCGGCGCCGACCCATGTCGAGATCGCAAGCCGCATCAGCACCCATCGCGAGGCCGTGACGCGCGAGCTTAACCGCCTGTCCAAAATCGGGATCATCGAGCGCCGCGGCGGCACACTCCTTGTTAAGGACGTCGATCGCCTCGCCGAGATGGTTCACGATGCAACGGGCGAGTAAGTTTCCGTTTGCCTTGCGGCGAACAGGACTCGCTTAGGAATAGCAGCGGGCGTATCATCGCGCGCGGCAGGTGCACCCCTCGAGGTCGCGCGGCCGTTGGCTTGGAGAGGACGCGCAGGTATGAGCGTAAGCAGCAACCGACCGACTCGGGCGAGGCCAGAAAAGCCAGGCGCGTCAGTAATTTACGATGCGACAGCTGCCGCAGATACGGATGACAAGAGGACGAAGAAACAACTCCTCGACGAGATCTCCTCATTGCGTGAGCGGATTGCCGCGCTCGAAGCCTTCGAGCCCGGCCGAAAGGCTATTGAAAGCGAGCTAAAGGGTACGAAGCGGCGCGTGCAATACCTGCTCGCGGTCAGTCCGGCTATCATCTACACGAACAAGGCCTCCGGCGATTTCAGCTGCACCTTCGTCAGCGAGAATCTCACCGCGATCATGGGCTATTCGCCACAGGAGATGATTGCCGATTCGAAGTGCTGGTCAGGCAATCTTCATCCTGAGGATGCGCCGAGAATCTTCGACGAGATGCGGCCCCTGATCGAGAGGGGTGGTGGCACGGTCGAATATCGCTTCCGCCACTGCGATGGTCATTACATTTGGATTCAGGACACATTCAGGCTTGTCAAAGACGAAGCCGGCCACCCGCTGGAGCTGGTCGGCGCCTGGGCCGACATAACCAAGCGCAAGTCGGCCGAGACGGAACTGAGCGACATAAGGCAAAGACTGCAATACTTGCTCGCCATAAGTCCGGCGATCATCTACACGACCAAAGCTTCGGGGGATTTCACCTGCACCTTCGTCAGCGAGAACCTGTGCGCGATCATGGGCTATTCGCCGCAGGAAATGACGACCGATCCCAAGTGTTGGCCCGACCATCTGCACCCCGACGATGCGAAACGCGTGTTCGAAGCCATGCCGCCTTTGATCGAGAAGGGAGGCGGAACCGTCGAATACCGCTTCCGTCATCGCGACGGGCATTACATCTGGATTCAGGACAGCTTCAGGGTCGTGAACGACGAGACCGGCCATCCGCTCGAGCTAGTCGGCGCCTGGGCTGATATCACCGAAAGCAAACGCGCTGAGCAGGCGGCGTTGGAAGCGAATATCGAGCTCCGAAATACCAAGCGATATCTAACACGCCTGATCGAAAGCTCGACCGACGCGATCATCGCCACCGACAAGGAAGGCATGATTGTGCTCTTCAATGAGGGCGCCGAGACTCTGCTGGGCTATCGCGCGGCAGAGGTTATCGGCCGCAACACCTCCGGTCTCTACGAGAACGAGGACATCGCCAGGGACGTGCTACGCGAGATGCGCAAGCGCGGCGGCACGGTCGCGGGCTTCGAAAGCGTGCTCAAAGCCAAGGACGGCAAGAATATTCCCGTCCTCATATCAGCGTCGGTTCTGTTCGGCGAGCACGGAGAGGAGGTTGGCACCGTTGGCTTCGCCACCGACCTGACCATCCGGAAGCGCGAAGAGGAGGAGCTCCGCAAAGCGCACGATGAATTGGAGAAGCGTGTCGAGGAGCGCACCACCGAATTGAAGACGGCGCGCGAACGGCTTCAGTACCTCATGACGGTCACGCCAGCCATCGTCTACACCAACCAGGCAAGCGACTACACCTGCACCTTCGTGAGCGAGAACGTCTCGCGCATCATGGGCTTCTCGGCCTGGGAGATGCTCGAGGACAAGGACTTCTGGACGGTGCGGCTGCACCCCGAGGATACCTCGCGCGTGTTCAGCGAGATGGGTCCACTGGTCGAGAAGCGCGGCGGCACGCTGGAGTACCGCTTCAGGCACCGTGACGGACATTATATCTGGATCCAGGACACTTTTAGGGTGATCGAAGGTAATGATGGTCGGCCGCTCGAGATTGTGGGGTCTTGGGCTGATATTTCGGGTCGCAAGCAGGCAGAGCTAGCGCTCGGCGAGCGCATGGCGCTCATGAACGATCTCGAGACGTTGGTCGGCGCGAGCCCGGCCATCATCTACACCACGCAGGTATCCGGAGATTACGCCTGCACATTCGTCAGCGATAATTTAAATTCAATTATGGGTTACGCGCCCTGGGAAATGCGCGACGACAAAAAGTTCTGGGTTAAGCGGCTTCACCCCGAAGACGCGTCGCGAGTTTTTGGTGAAATGGATCATCTAATTGCGCAGGGTGGTGGAACGTTAGAGTATCGTTTTCGCCATCGTGATGGTCATTATATCTGGATTCAGGACACCTTGACCGTCACTCAAGACGAGGAAGGCAAGCCACAGGAAATCGTGGGCTCGTGGGCCGACGTGTCCGACCGCAAGCGCGTCGAGGCCGAGCTGAAACGGCTGGCCGAGCAGGTCGAGCTGCGCAACCGATTCATCCGTGAGACCTTCGGCCGCTATTTGACCGACGAGGTGGTCTCCACCGTGCTCGAGTCTCCGACTGGCCTCAAGATGGGCGGCGAGAAGCGGAAGGTCACCATGCTAATGACCGACCTGAGGGGCTTCACCTCCTTGTCGGAGCGGCTGCCGCCGCAACGCGTCGTGGCGCTGCTCAACCGCTATCTCACGTCGATGGTTTCGATCATCAAGCAGTACCAGGGCACGATCGACGAGTTCATCGGTGACGCCATCTTCGTTCTGTTCGGTGCGCCCGTCTGGCAGGAGGACGACGCACAACGCGCGGTCGCCTGCGCTGTTGCCATGCAGCTCGCAATGGCCGCGATCAACGAGCAGAACCGGCTAGAGGATCTGCCCGAGATCGAGATGGGAATCGGGGTACACACGGGCCAGGTTGTCGTGGGGAATATAGGCTCACCGGAGCGAATGAAGTACGGAGTGGTGGGAAGTCACGTCAACCTCACCTCCCGCATCCAGTCCTGCACCACCGGCGGTCAGATCCTGGTGTCGGAGACCACGCGGCAGGAGGTGGGACCGATCCTGAAGACCGGCAAGCAGATGGAAGTGAAGGCTAAGGGCGTCGAGCACCCGATCACCATCTACGAAGTTCTCGGCATCGGGGGCAAACACAAGCTGCTGATGACCGATTCCGCCGAGGCGCTCGTCCCGCTCGCCGAAGAGATTCCGTTGCACTATGAGATGGTGGAGGGCGCGCAACTCGGCGGCGAGATGTCGAAAGGAAGTCTGATCAAGATTTCCTGCAAGGCCGCTGAGGCTCGACTAGACAATCCGGTGCCGCCTTTGAGCAACCTAAAGATGCGCCTCCTCGGCAAGGACGGCAAAGACTTGCCGGGCACTCTTTATGGCAAGGTTCTCGGCGCGGCCGCGGGAAATGGAAAAGATTTTTCGATCCGTTTCACCTCGATCTCTCCTGAGATCCAGGCCCTTCTCCGTGATTTGACGGCAAAGTCGGCCGGAGATGCGGGAGCGTCTGCAAACGAAGCTTCGGCAACGCCGCTCAAGCGAGTTCTCCCAGCAGAGAGCAATGGGACGGCGGTTGCAGGAAACTAGGACGACGGTCCGTCCAGAACGCCAAAGTCCTGAGATTTCGATGAGTTTGTGGCCGCCCTCGCTCGCGTTAGAAGAGTTCGACTTGCAATTGGAAACTTAAATGCGTTGCGGCGGGTTTGTCGGCTTGCCATGCCGCAAGACGCAAAGAGCCTTTGCCGCCGCTACGGTCTCAACTACATCGAAACTGGGGATCTCCGTTTGCGCCGCCGCCGCTGCGGCAAGGGCTTTGCCTATATCGATGCCGCCGGTGGCAACATCCGCGACAAAGCAGCAAAAGCGCGCATCAAGCAGCTCGCCATCCCGCCCGCCTGGACCGAGGTATGCATCGCCGAAGACGAGCGCGCCCATATCCAGGCAGTAGGCCGCGACGCCGAAGGGCGACTGCAATATCGCTATCACCCCGATTGGGACAAAGCCCGAAGCGAAACCAAGGCGCAGAGATTGCGCCGCCTAGGCACGGCGCTGCCGCGTTTGCGCAACGCGGTCAGGAAATCGCTATCGGGTCCGGAGTTAACCAGGACGAAGGTGATAGCCGCCGTGGTGCGGCTCATCGACCGCGCGCTGTTGCGGCCAGGATATGAGGAATATGCAGAAGCGCGAGGCTCGCGCGGCGCGGCGACCTTGCTCAAGAGCGACGTTTCCGTCCAAGGCGACAAAGTCCTCATCGAGTTTGTGGGCAAAGGCGGCAAGCCGGTGAAGCGAGAACTCAAAGACAAGCTGCTGGCTCCTGTGGTCAAGAAGCTGTCGAGCTTGAAAGGCCGACGCCTGTTCAGCGCGGCGGACGAAAGCGGTCAGCAGAGACCTGTCACCGCCCGTGAGGTCAACGCCTTTATTGCCGAGGCAAGCGGAGCCGACGTGACGGCCAAGGACTTCCGCACGTTCAGGGCCTCGGCCGAGGCGCTCGCGACACTGACCGAGAACAACGGCCACGAAACCGAGAAACTTCGCAAGCAGGCGATTATCGACGCGGCGGACAAGGCCAGCGAGATTCTGGTCAATACGCGAACCGTCGCGCGATCGAGCTACATCCATGCCAGTGTGATCAAGGCTTACGAGAGCGGCAAACTCGGGACTTCGCTGTTCCGCGGACGATTGCGGAGCGGGCTAAACCGAATCGAGAGTGCCTTGATGCGCTTCCTCGAGCGTAGGCCAGGAGCGCCAAGCTAGCGCCAAAGTCCCGTTCAGCCTCCGGAGTAGCCGCCGATGATCGGCAGGATTTCACCGGTTATGTAGATCGAGCAGGAGGGCGCCGCCAGAAACACGAAGGCAGGCGCGATCTCCTCCGCTTGGGCGGGCCGCTTCATCGGCGTGTCGGCGCCGAACTGGGCGACCTTCTCGGCAGACTTGTCGGCGGGATTGAGCGGCGTCCCCGAAACTCTCCTTGCGGAATTTGGATAATTCTCCCGAGCCAAACTTTTCGGCGCCACGGGCAGTTCCGATTTTCTGTGACGCTGACAACGACCGACCATCGGAACCCGGCTTGCGCCATAATCCCCGTGGCGTGGCAAATGTCACATCGCTAAGTCGCGGGACGCGGCATGGTTCCTCCCATGCTCAAGAGTGGTCTCGGGCAGAAACTTGGAGGACCCGCTATGTCACAGATCTCAACCCGGTCAGACAACAGAAGCCTTTATGTTCTAATCACAAGCACGCTCGGCGCCATGTTCAGCATGGCAGCCACTTGGATCATCGTCGCCCATCAGGTTGTGCACTCGGCGACACCGCTGGTTGCCTACGCGCCCAGGCGCTCGCGAATGTGGGGAAGGCTTAGATCTTTGGCCTGGAATGTCGCGCAACGCTCACCAGAGGCGGGCGGCTTTTGCCCGGGACAGATCGTCCGTCACAGCGGCAGCTCCCGGGTTGCCGGCGGTGTCAAACAGGTCATGGAGCGTGCGCCGGTCGAGCGGCTTTTGCAGGAGTGGAATATCGGTGTAGCGGGTTTCGATGCTTTCCATCCCATAGCCAGTGACGAATACGACGGGCACGCCCTTCGACGACAATAGGTCGGCGACCGGATAGACCAATTGGCCGCCAAGGTTGATATCGAGAATCGCAGCGTCGAGATGCGCGTTGGTGGCTGCTCCCATGGCCTCGGCAAGCGTCCCGTAGGGACCGATAACGCAAAAGCCCAGCTCTGCCAGGGTTTCTTCAACCATCATAGCGACCATCGACTCATCCTCGACGAGCAAGACCGCACTGCCGGCTTCGAGATGCGAAAGATCTCCGGTGTTCTTGTCGGGCCGTTTTGCCGGGGTCCTGCCATTGCCAAGCTTGAGCCCTTCGCCGTGCGGAAGGGACAGCGTGCAGACGAGCCCGGTGGGGTGCCAATCGAATATGGCCTTTCCCGAGAGCTGCTCAAGGCTCGCTCTAATGACTCTCGTGCCATAGCCCTGCGTGGCGGGCGCTGTCACGCGCGGACCGTTCGTCTCCAGCCATTTGATCGTCAATCCGTCGCCGTCGATCGCCCAGCGAAGATCGACCTTTCCTTGTGGAGTGGTCAAAGCGCCGTATTTGGCCGCGTTCGTTGCAAGCTCGTGAATCGCGAGCGCGAGAGTCTGCGCGCGGCGCGGATCGAGGATTGCCTGCGGTCCTTCAACACTCACCACGTCTGGATTGCCGATCCGGTACGGATCAACCTCCTCGGCGATGAGTCTTGCGAGATCGGCGCCCTCCCAACGGCTTTCCGATAGCAGCATATGCGCGTGCGAGAGGGCTTTGATCCGTCCTTCCACGGCGTCGACATAGGCATCGACGCTGTGCGTCTTGTTGGTGAGCCGCAGGATCGACTGAACCACGGCGAGGACGTTTCTTGCCCGGTGATCGACCTCGCGGGCGAGGAAAGCTTGCCGCTCCTCCGCCCGTTTCCGGTCGGTGATGTCGGTGGTAACGCCGCTGATCCGGACAATGCGATTCTTGTCATCGACAGCGGCAACTGCCGTGCCGATGCACCATCTGACCTCCCCGTTTGGACGGCGCACGCGAAATTCGGTCTCGTAGGAGCGCGTGTTAAGGACGCCCTCAGACCAGGCATGTGTCAACCGCTCCCAATCGTCGGGATCGAGGAAAGCCCTGATTCTTTCGGGGGTTACCTTGAAGTTGTTGGGGTCCACTCCGAAAATGCCGCAATGGCCCTCGTCCCACACACATTCGCCACGTGCGAGATCCCAATCCCACGATCCCATCTGGCCGACAGCGAGCGCTAGACTTCGGCGCTTCTCGCTTTCCAGCAGCATCGCAGCGTAGGACTCAAGCTCGGCGGTCCTTTCCGCCACGCGCATTTCGAGCACGCGATTGAATTGCTCCAACTGCCGCGTCTTGCGGTAAAGCTCGGTGAAAATCTTGACCTTGGCGCGGAGCACCTCGGCGATCACTGGAACGGGCACGTAGTCCACGGCGCCCATCGCATAGCCACGTATCCGGTCGAGATCGGTAAGGTGAATGGCGGAGATGAAAATGATCGCGGTCTCACGGCAGCGCGGGTGCTCCCGGATCATGGCGGCAAGCTCGAAGCCGTCCAAATCGGGCATGCAGACATCGACAAGGATGACGGCGACGTCATGCTTGAGAAGCCGGTTTAGCGCTTCGGTCGCCGACGATGCCTTGAGCAGGTTCTCCCCGAGCTCTTGGAGGATAACCTCATAGCTCAACAGCTTGGCCGGCTGATCGTCGACGAGGAGGATATTGACCTTATCGGTGGCGTTCATCGCTCAGGACCTTTACCGGTGCAGCCAGCTGCGCATTGCCGACAGCAGTTGCTCGGTGTTCACCGGCTTCGCCAGATATTCCGAGGCACCCGCCTCTAGCGACTTCTCGCGATCGCCCTTCATCGCTTTTGCCGTGAGCGCGATGATGGGAAGGCGCCGAAACGACGGGTCCTCGCGTATGGCGGCAATGGTTTGATACCCATCCATTTCGGGCATCATGATGTCCATGAGAACGATGGCGATATCCGGCGTTGAATTTACGAGGCGGATGGCCTCGCTGCCGTTGGCCGCCGTCAGCACACGCATGCCTCGCCTCTCGAGCATGCTGGAGAGCGCGAAGATATTCCGCGTGTCGTCGTCGACGAGCAGGGCAACTTTTCCTACGAGATCCTCGTCGGACCGATGCAGCCGCTCGATCATCTGCTGCTTCTCGGTCGGTAGATCGGTGATCACGCGGTGCAGGAAGAGCGAAGTCTCGTCGAGCAGCCGTTCAGGCGATTCCACGCCCTTGACCACGATGCTGCGGGCCATGGTGTGAAGCTGAGCGCCCTCCTCGGGCGAGAGTTCCCTGCCGGTGAACACCACCACGGGGATGTCGGACAGCGAGTCGTCGCTGCGCATCGCTTCCAACACTTCGAAGCCCGACATATCGGGAAGCCGCAAATCGAGCACGACGCAGTCGAAGCGTTGCTCGTTGAGAAGATCGAGGCCCTCGGCGCCGGTCCCTGCGGGGACGATTTCAATGTCGTCGTGCTCGAGCAGGGTTGTGATGCTGAGCTGCTCGGCGGCATTGTCCTCGATAACAAGCAGGCGCTTTCTTCGCGAGCCGGCATAGTCCTTGATCCGCGAAAGCGCTGCTTCGATGCTCTCGGTCGAGGCAGGCTTGGCGACAAAACAGAAGGCACCCCGCGAAAGTCCGTGCTGGCGATCCTCATCCAGGGTGACAATCTGCACCGGAATGTGGCGCGTCAGGGGGTTTTGCTTGAGCTGGCTGAGAACGGTCCAGCCCAGCATGTCGGGAAGAAACACATCGAGCGAGATCGCCGTTGGCCGGAACTCCTGCGCGAGCGACAGCGCGTCGCCGCCTTTGCTTGCGACCAGAACCTTGAAGCCGTGCTCCTTCGCGAGCTCGATGAGAATCCCCGCATAGTGCGGGTCGTCTTCGACGATGAGCAGCACGGCTTCGCCGGGCTCGATCGACATCCGATCGTCGGGAATCGGCTGGGCCACCCGCTCATAGATAATGGTCGGCATCTGCGTGCGGGCCTCGTGGAGCGTTCCACTGCCATTGCTCGGCACGGGGCGAAGCGCGGAGGGGCCGCCATAAATCAGAGGCAGATATAGAGTGAAGATGCTTCCCATGCCGGGCGTGCTGCGCAGACACATCTCGCCGCCGAGCAAATGGGCGAGCTCGCGGCTGATGGCGAGCCCAAGGCCGGTTCCGCCATATTTCCGGCTCGTGCTGGCGTCGGCCTGTTGGAAGGCCTCGAAGATGATCTTCTGCTTTTCCTGGGGGATGCCGATGCCGGAGTCGGAGACCTCGAAGGCCGCGACCATCGGCGACTGGCTGAGCACCGGATGATCGGGAGTCCAGCCGTCATTTGCCGCCGTGACCTTGAGCCAGACGCCTCCTTGCTGCGTGAACTTGAAGGCGTTGGACAGGAGGTTCTTGAGAACCTGCTGAAGGCGTTTAGAGTCGGTAGTGATGCTTCGCCCGAGATTGGGATCGACCTGCACATCAAAGGAAAGACCGCGCGACTCCGCTTCATGACGGAACGGTCGCGCTACGGCCTCAACGAGGCTCGCAAAGGCAATTTCCTCGGCTTCGACCGTCACGGTGCCAGACTCGATCTTGGACAGATCGAGAATGTCGCTGATCAGGTTGAGCAGATCGGTTCCGGCGCCGTGAATGGTGCGCGCGAATTCGACCTGACGGGCGGTCAGATTACCTTCCGGATTGTCGGTCAGTTGCTGCCCAAGGATGAGAATGCTGTTGAGCGGTGTGCGCAGCTCATGGCTCATATTCGCAAGGAACTCGGACTTGTACTTTGAAGTCAGAGCCAGCTCGCCCGCCTTCTCCTCGACAGCGCGACGAGCCTGCTCGATTTCCTGATTCTTGCGCTCAACCTCCACGTTTCGTTCGGCAAGCTGCTGCGCTTTTTGGCCAAGCTGCTCGTTGGTCTGTTGCAACTCTCTCTGTTGAGTCTGCAATTCCGCAGCAAGCTGCTGGGACTGCTTGAGCAGCGCCTCGGTCTGCATCGTCGCCTCGATCGAATTCAGCACGATGCCGATGCCGCTGGTCAGCTGCTCGAGGAACGTGACCTGTAAGTCCGTAAAGGCGGTGACGGTGGCAAGCTCGATCACGGCCTTGACTTCGCTCTCGAACAGCACCGGCAGGACGATCACGCTCTGCGGCACTACCTTGAACAGCGCCGAGCCGATCGATACGGCATGGGCCGGCATGTGGGTGATCAAGAGGCTTCGCTTATCGGCGGCGCACTGGCCGACCAGCCCCTCGCCGAATCTCAAGCGCAGCGGATGCCCGGTCGGGCCATCATCGGCATAGGCTGCGAGCAGCCGCAGGCTGCCGCAGTCCTCGCCATCCACCTGATAAATGACGCCAAGCTGGGCGTTCACGAGCGGCGTGAGCTCGGAAAGCAGCAGCCGGCCGACCGTGGTGAGATCGCGCTGGCCCTGTAGCATATTGGTGAATTTAGCGAGATTGGTCTTGAGCCAATCCTGCTCGGTATTGCGGTCGGTGGTGAGCCGCAAATTGCCGATCATCGTGTTGATGTTGTCCTTAAGCTCGGCGACCTCGCCGCGCGCATTGACCTGGATCGATCGCGTCAGGTCGCCTTTGGTCACGGCGGTGGCAACCTCGGCGATGGCGCGCACTTGAGTGGTGAGGTTGGCGGCCAACAGATTGACGTTGCCGGTCAAGTCTTTCCAGGTGCCGGCGGCGCCAGGCACGTTGGCTTGGCCGCCCAAGCGTCCTTCCACGCCGACCTCGCGCGCCACGGTGGTCACCTGATCGGCGAAGGTGGCGAGCGTGTCCATCATGTTGTTGATGGTCTCGGCGAGTGCGGCAACCTCGCCTTTGGATTTCACCGTAAGCTCCTGCTTAAGGTCGCCGTTGGCGACCGCGGTCACCACCTTCACGATGCCGCGCACCTGCTCGGTGAGGTTGGCGGCCATGACGTTCACCGTATCGGTGAGGTCCTTCCACGTGCCGGCGACGCCTGGCACCTGCGCCTGACCGCCGAGCTTGCCCTCGGTGCCCACCTCGCGCGCCACGCGCGTCACCTCGGAGGCGAAGCCGTTGAGCTGGTCCACCATGGTGTTGATGGTGTCCTTGAGCTCGAGAATTTCGCCTTTCACGTCCACGGTGATCTTGCGCGACAGGTCGCCGCGCGCCACGGCGGTGGTCACCTCGGCGATATTACGTACCTGCGTGGTGAGATTGGCGGCGAGCAGGTTCACATTGTCGGTCAAGTCCTTCCACGTGCCGCCAACGCCCTGCACTACGGCTTGGCCGCCGAGCTTTCCTTCCGTACCAACCTCGCGCGCCACGCGCGTCACCTCGGCGGCGAAGGAACGCAACTGCTCGACCATGGTGTTCAATGTTTCCTTGAGCAGGAGAATCTCACCGCGCACGTCCACTGTGATCTTCTTGGAGAGGTCGCCGCTCGCGATAGCGGTGGCGACCTCGGCGATGTTGCGGACCTGCGCCGTGAGGTTGCTCGCCATGAAATTCACGTTATCTGTCAAGTCCTTCCAGGTGCCAGCCACCTCCGGCACTTGCGCCTGGCCACCGAGCTTTCCTTCGGTACCCACCTCGCGCGCCACGCGCGTCACCTCGGAGGCGAACGCATTTAGCTGATCCACCATGGTGTTGATGGTGTTCTTGAGCTCGAGAATTTCGCCTTTCACGTCCACGGTGATCTTGCGCGACAGGTCCCCGCGCGCCACGGCGGTGGTCACCTCGGCAATGTTGCGGACTTGTGCCGTCAGATTGCCGGCCATCGAATTCACGCTGTCAGTCAAGTCTTTCCACGTTCCGGCAACGCCCGGCACGTTCGCCTGACCGCCCAACCTACCTTCAGTGCCGACCTCACGCGCCACGCGCGTCACCTCGCCGACGAAGCGGTTGAGCTGATCGACCATGGTGTTGAGCGTTTGCTTGAGCTGGAGAATCTCGCCGCGCACGTCCACCGTGATCTTCCGCGACAGGTCTCCATCGGCAATCGCGGTAGCCACCTCGGCGATGTTGCGGACCTGCGCGGTCAGATTGCCGGCCATCGAGTTCACGCTGTCGGTCAAGTCCTTCCAAGTGCCCGCCACACCTGGCACCTCGGCCTGACCGCCGAGCTTACCGTCGGTGCCCACCTCGCGCGCCACGCGCGTCACCTCGGCGGCGAAGGCGTTCAGCTGGTCCACCATCGTGTTGATGGTTTCCTTCAGCTGCAGAATCTCGCCGCTGACGTTCACCGTGATCTTCTTCGACAGGTCGCCGAGCGCCACAGCCGTCGCGACCTCGGCGATGTTGCGGACCTGACCGGTCAGGTTCGACGCCATGGAATTCACGCTGTCGGTCAAGTCCTTCCAAGTGCCGGCAACATCCGGAACTTCGGCCTGACCGCCGAGCTTGCCTTCGGTGCCCACCTCGCGCGCCACGCGTGTCACCTCGCCGGCGAACGCGTTGAGCTGATCGACCATGGTGTTGATAGTGTCTTTCAGCTCGAGAATTTCGCCACGCACATCGACGGTAATCTTCTTGGACAGGTTGCCGCTCGCGATTGCCGTCGCGACCTCGGCGATATTGCGGACCTGCGCCGTCAAGTTGCTGGCCATGGAATTGACGCTGTCAGTCAGGTCTTTCCACGTGCCCGCGACGCCGAGCACGTTGGCCTGACCGCCGAGCCGTCCATCGGTACCCACCTCGCGCGCCACGCGCGTCACCTCGCCCGCGAAAGCGTTGAGCTGATCCACCATGGTGTTGATGGTCTCTTTCAGCTGGAGGATCTCGCCGCTGACATTCACCGTGATCTTCTTCGACAAGTCGCCGCCGGCGATGGCCGTCGCCACATCGGCAATGTTGCGGACCTGAGCGGTCAGGTTTGACGCCATGAAATTCACGTTGTCGGTCAAGTCCTTCCAGGTGCCTGCGACACCCGGCACCTCGGCCTGACCGCCGAGCTTGCCCTCAGTACCGACCTCGCGCGCCACACGCGTCACCTCGGAAGCGAAAGAGTTGAGCTGATCCACCATGGTGTTGATGGTGTTCTTGAGCTCGAGAATTTCGCCGCGCACGTCCACGGTGATCTTGCGGGACAGGTCGCCGCGCGCCACGGCGGTCGTCACTTGTGCGATGTTGCGCACCTGCGCTGTCAGATTTCCGCACATGGCGTTGACCGAGTCGGTCAGGTCCTTCCAGGTACCGGCCACGCCGGGCACGATCGCTTGGCCGCCGAGCTTGCCATCGGTGCCCACCTCGCGCGCCACACGCGTCACCTCCGAGGCGAACGAGCGGAGCTGATCCACCATCGTGTTGATGGCCTCTTTCAGCTGAAGAATCTCGCCGCGCACGTCCACTGTGATTTTCTTTGACAGGTCGCCGCTCGCCACAGCGATGGTGACGTCGGCGATGTTTCGGACCTGCGCCGTCAGATTGTTGGCCATGGAGTTGACGCTTTCGGTCAAGTCCTTCCACACGCCGGTCACTCCCGGCACCTCGGCTTGGCCGCCAAGCTTGCCCTCGGTGCCAACCTCGCGCGCGACGCGCGTCACCTCGGAGGTGACGACGCCGAGCTGCCTGATCATGGTGTTGACAATGGCTGCCGATTGGAGGAACTCGCCTTGAAGCGGCCGGCCGTCGACATCGAGGCGCATGGTCTGCAAGAGGTCGCCCTGGGCGACCGCAGCAAGCGCACGCGACACCTCTGTCGTCGGCCAGACCAGGTCGTCGATCAGGGTGTTGATCGAACTCTCCATCTCGCCCCAGGCGCCGTAGGCGAAGCCGAGCTTCACGCGCTTGCGAGTGCGACCTTCGCGGCCGACCACTTGGCCCACGGCTTCCAGCTGATGCGCCAGCACCTGGTTCGCCGCAACGATTTCATTGAACGTATCGGCGATCTTCCCTTCGATGCCATCTCCACCGGCTCGCATCCTGATCGAGAAGTCCCCTGCCCGCATCGCCTGAAGCGCCTCGAGCAAGTCGTGCAAGACCGCTCGACCATTCAGACCGTGCCCCTTATCGGCAGCCGCAGTTTCGTGCTCCCGTGGGCCCTTAGGTTTCGATTGATCGAGTGCTTCGCTAGCCGGCTGCATAGATTGGCTCCGCCAAAAGACAGGACAGTTTCGAAAAGGAGTTTAGCCCGCCACGCGCCGTCTGTCGGCGGTCAACCGACATTGGCGGGCGAAAAATCAGCTTGATTTGTGAGGGTTTAGGCCCGTCCCGCCGCGGCATCCTGGCTACCTGCATGGCACGGAGATATACCGCGCCGCGACCGAAAACGCTCTCGCCTGCCGCCGGTTCCATAAATTTATGGAGCCTTAGCGAGCTGGATCTCGGCTTCGGGTGCATGAGGGGTACACTCAGGGCCGGAACCATGCATAAGCCATAGGATTAGTTGTCTGGCCAGGAGGTTTTCATGGCAACGCTAAGATCCACACGCCGCTCGTTCAATCCCGAGGCTTTGAGCCAGATCGCCGTCATCGTCGACGACGTCTGGAAAGAGCTCGCCGCAGAGAGCGCCTTCAGCCCCTCCTTAAGTTCGGGTCCCCCACGCAGCTTTGTGGCCCGGAAAGTTTTCCAGCTTGCACAGGCACAGTGGAACGCCACTCAGATCAAGGAACTGCTGCTAAGGGCGGTTCATAACGAGATGTCGATCCTGCGAAGGAGTGACACCCGCGACCCCTACGAAAATTTAGGTGGGCGCGCCATTCATTCCTCGAGTTCGGTCTTAATATCGATATTTCCCTGAGTCCGCAGCACTTCCAGGGACGTGCGATCTCCGTGCCGGCGAATGACGGCGTCAACGCAGCCATCCCCTGCCGTAAGTCCTTTCAACACCACTTCGTCGAGGAAATTCGGCAGCCTTGGATTCTGGAATCTGATCTCGCTGTTCCAGGGGTCTTGCTTGATGCCGAGGCAAGCCTGAAGCGCGGCGAAGAAAGTTCCGGCCGCCCAGGCTTGCGGCGCGCAGGCAACTGGATAAAGCGTCGGTCCCCGTCCCGCATAGCGCGAGAACCCGCAGAACAATTCAGGCAGCCGATAAAGCTCCAAGAAGGTCGCTGCATCGAACAATGAACGGAAGACACGGTTGACCGCGTCTTTGGCGCGATAGCGCGCGAAGCCCAGTGCAACGAGCGCGTTGTCATGGGGCCAAACTGAGCCGTTGTGATAGGACATGGGATTGTAGCGCCGCTCCTCCGTGGACAGGGTCCGGATGCCCCAGCCCGAGAAGCTGTCGCTTCCCATTAGGGCCGAGACGACCCGTTCGGCCCGTTCAGGGCGTGCAATGCCGCTGTAAAGAACCTGGCCTGCGTTCGAGGTGCGCACGCGGCAAGGTTCCTTGTTGCCATCGAGCGCTAGCGCATAGGTGCCAATCTCTTCGCACCAGAAAGCCTCATCAAAGCGCTCGGCAAGCCGCTCGGCCTGTTCGGCCAACTCGCGCGACCGCTGCTCCAATCCAAGGTTCTCTGCGCACCAGGCGGCGAGCTTCTTCGCCGCGTAGACATATCCTTGCACCTCCGCGAGCGCGATCGGTCCTTCCGCCAGGCGACCATCGGCATGGAAGACGGCGTCGTGAGAGTCCTTCCAGCCTTGGTTCACGAGTCCCTTCTCGGACTCTTTGTAGTACTCAATGAAACCATCGCGATCCGAATCGCCAGGACCGTCGACCCAGGCAAGTGCCTTCTCCATGGCGGGCCAAAGCTCTCTAAGAGTCCCGAGGTCGCCGCTCGACTGGGCATATTGTCCAGCCAGTATGACGAACAGCGGCGTTGCATCGACGCTGCCGTAATAAAGGCCGAAGGGAATCTCCCTTAGATTGGCCATTTCACCCGAGCGCATCTCATGCAGGATCTTGCCAGGCGCCGCGTCAGAGGCCGCGTCGAAATCAGTCGCCTGCAACGCGGCCAAGCGTTTGAGCACAGCGAGAGCAAGCCTGCGGTCGAGCCATAGGCATTGCAGTGCCGTGATCAACCCGTCGCGCCCGAAGGTTGTCGAATACCAGGGAATCCCCGCATAGGGAAAAAGCCCTTGCGGAGTGTCGGTAGAGAGCATGGCGAGGTCGACCGTCGAGCGGCGCAGCATCTCGTTGAAGCGATGGTTCGAGGTGGCGATCTTGGTGTCACTCTTCATCAGTTGCTTCATTTCACGATGGGTCTGGCGCATGACCCTGAGGAAGGGTGTTCTCTCGATTCCTTCGGGGTCACAGCACACCGTCGCGTAGAACGAGGCCGAGCCCTGCGGCATGAGATCGAGCCGGAACGACGCTGAATTCTCCGTCAAAGCCGTAGGGCGAGGATCGAACCGGATTTCAGTTTGCCGCGTGAGGTGATCGAGGCCGGCATAGAACAGCCTGACTACGCCTTCGCCGATCTCGGCCCGCACGCGCCCGCGCTGCGGCCGCGTCAAGCCGCGGACTTCGAACAGGTCGGCAAAGTCGCTATCGAAGGTGATCGACAAAAGCAGGGGGACGCTTATTGCCCCGTAATTGTGCACCACGAAACGTTGGTAGAGTGTGTCGCGCGCCACGAAGATTGTGCGCGACACATGCAACAAGCTTTTGCGCAGGATGATGCGGTCCTCGTCGAACATGTCGGGATTGGTGAGGTCGACGGTTAGCACGCAGTTGTCGTTCGACAGGTTGGAGCCAAGCAGCAGCGGCTGGAGCCCGTTGATCAGCACCTCGAGATAAGAGAGGTAACGTGTGTCTGAATGAAACAGGCCGTCAGGCCCGCCCGCCGAGACGCCGATGTCTCCGTGATTGTCAATCACGAGAAAGCTGTCGCCATGCTTCATTGCATGACGAGGACGCTCCGGCGAAGATCGCACGGCAATCCCGAAGGCGAGGCCGGGACTCCGTTCGATTTCTTTGGGTCTGGCGCTCTGTCTCTTAGTCGACATGCAAGCCGGCGTCGTTGAGATACTTGTCTCCGTTGACGCGCGTGACTTCATCGACAGGCCGTGAGCTCTTTTGCGTACGCTGACGCAAGAGCACTTGGTAGATCTTCACGTAGTCTTCGGCCATGCGGGACACCGAGAAGCGCTTCTCGAACCGCCGGCGCACGTGGCCCCGGTCAAGTTGCAGCACCTTCGGCAGCATCGCAATTGCCTCATCGAGCGATCTGACCACGTGACCGGTAATGCCGTCGTCGATGACCTCCCGGACCGAACCGAAATCGTAAGCAAGAATGGGAGTGCCACACGCCATGGCCTCAATCATGACTAAACCGAAAGGCTCAGGCCAGCAAATTGGAAAGAGCAGCGCTGAAGCGCCGCGGAGAAAGTCGCCCTTGTCTTTTTCACCCACCTCACCGATGAACTCGACGCCCGGCGTACCGAGCAATGGCTGCACTTTTTCGCGAAAATAATCTTCGTCGACTTTGTCCACCTTGGCAGCGATCTTGAGCGGCATGCCCAAAGTGTCGGCAATCTGGATCGCCTGGACGGGATCTTTCTCGGGGGAGATGCGGCCGAGGAAGGCCAAGTAGCCCCCGTTAGGCCTAGAACTCGGATAGTAGAGGTCGAGGGGCAACCCATGATGGACGGTCCCAACGAAATTAGCGCCTGCGATCGGCCGGCGCTGCGAGTTGGAGATCGAGATGACGGGTGTGTCGCGAAAATGCGCATAGAAGGGCGCGAGCACGGGAAGGTCCTGCCTCCCATGCAGTGTCGTTACCGCCACGTTGTCCAACATCGGAATAAGCGGGAATTGCAATTGGTCGATGTGGAAATGCAGGACGTGGAATTCAAACGCATGCTGCATGACCTTGTCGAGCATCATCATGTAATACGGGATCGGATCGTGCCCCTTGGCATCCAGCCTAAGCGCTCGGTTGGAGCAAGGAATGAAGTTTGCGGTCGTGATCGAGTCGCCGCTTGCGAACAGGGTCACATCATGACCCTGAGCCACGAGTTCTTCCGTGAGGTAAGAGACGACCCGTTCAGTTCCGCCATAGAGTCGTGGGGGCACGCTCTCGACCAAAGGTGAAATCTGCGCAATTTTCATTAGAGGGTTCCGTCTAGAAGTGAGAAATCGCGAACAACATCCTTTAGGCGTTAATCCCGAACGCGCCGCAAAGTTCCTGGAGTCCTGGTCGCACCGTTCCAGTGCGCTTGCGTCGCTCTTCCGGAACCTCAAGGATAATTGTTGCGTTGTGAGTCGGCGATTTTGGCGCCTGACCTCACTCCGCAACTTGCGAGGCGCCACTGCCCTCCAGAGATGAAGAACGGATTGACGCAAGAAGCTCGGACCCGACCCCCGGGCTTCTCTTTTATGACGGCCTAAGCTCGGACATGCGAACGTTGCTGCTTCACAATCCGACCGCAGGCGGGGCGCATCCTTCCGCCGATGAGCTCATGGAGCAGCTCCGTGCCGCCGGCTTTTCGCCGCGCTACCAATCGACTAAGGACGATAGCTACCGCGAAGCGCTTAACCAAGACTGGGATCTTGTCATCGTCGCCGGCGGCGACGGCACAGTGACGAGGGTTGCTCGCGGCTTGCGCGACCGCACGACCCCGATCGCGATCCTGCCAATCGGCACCGCGAATAACATCGCCCGTGCGCTCGGGCTTGAAGGTGACGTCGCGGGGCTCATCGCCCGCCTAGGTACCGCCAAACCGCGACGTCTCGATGTCGGGGTGGCCGAAGGACCGTGGGGAAAGCGACGATTTCTCGAGGCGGTGGGGTTCGGGGCAATCGCCAAGGCCATCTCTCATAGCGGACCCAAGCCGCCCAAAGCTCTTCGCATCGATTCCGGCCGAGAGGAGTTGCAAACATTCCTGCAGGATGCGGAGGCGGAACGTTTCGAATTCAGCGTTGATGGCGAGCGGTTTGCTGGAGATTTCTTGCTGCTTGAGGTGCTCAACCTGAAGCTGACCGGCCCGGCCCTCCCGATTCTCTTCGCTGCCGCCCCTGATGACGGATCGCTCGAGATCGTTTTTCTGATGGAGAGCGAGAGGGAGCAGATGACGGCGTGGCTCAAACATCCCGAAGACGCACCCTGCCCTGTTCATGTACGCAAAGGCCGTAAGATCGCCGTTGAGTGGAGACACAGCTACGCGAGGATAGACAGCAGGGTCTATCTGCCTCCGAAGGGGATCAACCCGGTGAAGATCAAGCTCGAGAATGACGGCCTGCAGGTGCTTGTTCCGGAGTCCGATCCTCCTCCGCAGGCATCTCAGCCTCAGCAGGCTGCGCCTTAGGCGCTTCTTGGGGAGAGTCGAACACTTCAGCGAATCTATCGCGAGTTCTCTGGTCGGTGTAGTCGAGGCAGAGTGGCGTAATCGAGATGAAGTTAGACCGCACCGCCCAAAGATCCGTGCCCTCACGCGGCTTGACACGCCGCGGCTCGATGCCCACCCAATAATATGCTCTGCCCCGCGTATCGAGCCGGTCCTCGATGCGCAGAAATCCCGGATCACGCAGACCTTGAACCGTCGCTACCATCCCCTTTACTGCCGCGGGTTCACAGCTTGGATAGTTGACGTTAATCACCACGCCCTCGGGCCAGCCGGCATCAAGCAGTTTCCGAACAAGATCGGCGCCGTGCTCCATCGGCGTTTCCCAGATCGGCAGCTGGCGGCCCTCTTGGCCGGTTTCAACCGGTCCGCAGACAATGCTCATCGCGACCGACGGAATCCCGAGCAAAGTGCCCTGGATCGCGCCGGCAACGGTGCCGGAATAAGTAATGTCGTCGGCGAGATTCTGCCCACGATTTACGCCCGATAAGACGAGATCTGGCGGCTGTTGCCGCAAAAGAAAGCGGACGCCCATGATCACACAGTCCGTGGGCGTACCCTTCACAGCGTAGTGCCGCTTGTCGAGCTCGCGCATGCGCAGCGGCTCAGACAAGGTCAGCGAGTGGGAAGCGCCGCTGTTATCAGTCTCGGGCGCGACGACCCAGACATCGTCGGTCAGATCGGTAGCGATTTTCTCTAGGACATCGAGTCCAGGGGCTTCAATGCCGTCATCATTGGTAATGAGGATACGCATGGCAAGGAGTCTTGGCGTGCTAAGGCGAAAGTCCAGGGACCGGATTTAGTTCCCCTTTTTTAGGTTTGCTGAATGGCTCCCTGTCCCACTCTCATAATAGACTTTGGCGAGCCAAGGGTAACCTGTCGCAGACTGGGTCGAAATGACCCTTTGCAGCGTCAAAACTTCTCCAGATTTGGTCGATAAAGTTTCGCTCAAATGGTTCCCGCGACCACGAGGCGATGACATGGGTAGGCCCTTAACTTTACGTGAGGCGTTGGCCTCCGACCGACTGGCGGACTTTGTGCGGCAAGCCGAGGCTCACGGCGACGAACTGGCCAAAGGCTCCGAGCTTGAGCGCGCACTCGCTTTGCTCATTACGCAGCGCCGATCGGAAATTTGCCGTCAGTCTCAGCTTAAAGTCGGGGATATCGCTTACTACGAACGCATCCGCATCTGAAACAAGTTGGCTAGGCCGCCTGGGCGGACAGCCGCGACATTTCCCTGCGAACGAGATCACGGTACACGCCGTTGTGGCGAACCAGCGCTTGCGGCGTCCCATCCTCGATGATCTTGCCCTCTTGCAGTACGACGATGCGGTCGAAGCTGCGGAGTGTCGATAGGCGGTGAGCGATTGCAATGACCGTGCGGCCGCGCATGAGCCGATCAAGCGCGTGACGAATGGCTTCTTCCGATTCGCTATCGAGTGCTGAGGTCGCCTCGTCGAGCAGCAGAATTGGGGCGTCTTTGAGAAAGGCCCGGGCGATGGCGATACGTTGCCGCTGGCCCGGCGAGAGCTTCACGCCCCGATTCCCGACGACGGTCGCAACGCCTTCAGGTAGGGCATTGATAAAGTTGCTGCAACGGGCTGCTTCGATCGCGCGCAACACTTCCCTATCCGTTGCATCGGGTCGCCCGTAGCGGACGTTCTCGAGGATCGAGCGATGGAACAGCGAGATGTCTTGCGGCACCGAGGCGATCGCAGTTCGGAGGCTATGTTGCGTCACGTCCATGACGTTTTCCCCGCCAACGAGGACGCTGCCCCCTTGCACGTCATAGAAGCGCTGAACGAGCGCGAACAATGTCGACTTGCCGGCGCCCGACCGTCCGACGAGACCAACACGCTGCCCGCTTTCGATGTGCAGATTGAAATCGGAAAACACCTCTTCGCTACCAGGATAGGCAAAGCTGACTTGGCGGAAGGTGACGCTCCCGGCATTTCGCTTCAGCGCCACTGCTTCAGGGTGGTCTCGCAGATCATGCGAGATCAACAGCGTGGCCAGCGCCTCGGACAGGCGGGCCATGTGCTGGGTGGCGTCGACGAGCGCGACGGCTAAATCGCGGGTGGCGTGCAGCACGGCAATCCCGAGAGTGCAAACGAGCACCACCTGCCCCGCCGTGACAATGTTCTGCTGCCAGAGCAGAATGGCCCAGGCCAGCAGCGCGATGCTCAGCAGGACGGTAACAACGGCGTGCATCAGTCTCAGCCGTTCGAGGTAGAACAAGCTTCGCTGTCTCGCCACCAATTCACGGCCAATGGTCCGGTCAAAGCGCCTATGCTCGCGCTTCACGCCGCAGAACGATAGCACGATGGGCATGTTGCCGATGACGTCGATCATCTCACCGTCGACCGACGCGGCGCGATGGGCATATTGGTGATGCAACGGCTCGCCGGCAGCGGCCATGCGGAACATGGTGACCACAACGATGCCGGCGGTGGCCGCCAGCACTCCTGCCATGGGGAGGTTGACGCTAAACATAAGGGTGATGGCCGAGAGGGTCGCAACGCAAGGCGGCAGAACATTTGAAACCAGCATGTTCTCCACAGTGAAGGCGGCATTTGAGGTGGCCGTGATGCGGCTCGTCAGCGTACCCGGCAGCCGGTCCGTGAAATAACTCGGCGCATGCCCGGTGAGATGACGGAACAGATCGCGGCGGATATCGCCAGTCACTGCCGTGAAGGTGAAGCTGCCGATATACATGGCAAGCCGCCACAAGAGATTGTCGGCGGCGATCAAGCCTGCGAGCGTGGCGAAGGCAATCCAAACAGCCGCAATTTGCACGTGCGCTCCGGCGAGGGAGTCGACCAGCATCTTCACGCCATACTGGGCGCCGACCGAGCAGGTCACCGCACCTAGGACCGAAGCTAGAATGAAGACGTGCGCTATTGCACGCCGTTTGACGTAATGGGCGAGAAATGCGAGCGGGCGACTGGTAAATGCACAAATATCATTCATCGGGCAGCTTGGTTCCGCTCTTTTCACCCCGCCCCCGAGAAACGCCCAACGTTTGGGTCACCAATCGGTTGCCGGGAGTCATGGCAATTGACACAGGAGGCTTGGCGAACGGCGTCGCGATGGTCGTTGCGATTTCGGGATAACGTGTTGAGGAAAAGAGGCTTTTCCAGACGTTATTGTGCGGCAGGACGCCGCGCTCACAAAAGGTTTACACGCAACAGCGAGAGCGAAGGATCGGTAAAAAAATTCGGCAACTGAACCGCAATGCCGTCAGCGGTGTTTCCATCCAAGTACAATCGACAGTTTGCAGCCGAGCATTCTCATGCGTCTCGTGCAAGTCCATCGTCTCATGCAAGTGGTCGCAGTGGTTGGGGCGGTCCTTGTTTTACGTCCCTTCATGGCCGGGGCGTTGGCGGCAAACGCGGCGCCATGCCAGGCAACGGTCGACACTTGGAGGCTCGCCCAATCAGTAGATCAGCCGCCGGCGACGACGGCGCCGCAGGCCCCCGCAACCGACGCTGGACAAGAGGCGCCCTCGATCACCGGGGATGGCACGCCGGCAACCGTCATCGACGATCGCGAGGTCGAGGGCATTCTCGGAAAGAGCGTCCGCTCAAGCGCCGGCGAGGACATGGGCAAGATCATCGATGTGATCGTCAAGCGGGACGGTCAGGTCCGAGCCGCAGTCATCGACTTTGGAGGATTTCTCGGCGTCGGTAGTAGGAAGATCGCGGTGGATTGGGGCGCTTTGAGCTTCCCACCGGACGGCGCAGTCGACCATGTCATCCTGAACCTCACGCGGGACCAGGTTAGATTGGCCCCAGAATATCGGCCCGGCGAGCCTCTCGTGGTGCTCGGCGCGGCGAACCCTGAACAAATCAAACCAGAAAACCCACCACAGCCGGAAAACATCCCACCGGAGAAGTAACGTTGCCCTCCGCTCGGCCGCTGCGCAAGTATGGTCGATGGGGGCGGCCCGACACCGAACTCGTAGAAACTCCTACTGAAGTTCCAAAGCGAACTGTCCCGCCTGTGCCGGAGGGCCAACCGCCTCGGCCGTCGCGGCGAAGCCTGCATGCTCTCGATTGGTTCGTTTTCTTCCTGGCCGATGCGCAAATGGGCTTCGGTCCGCTTATCGCTGTCTACCTCACATCACAGAAATGGACGCAAGGCGACATTGGGCTGGTGCTGACTGCCGGAAGTCTCATCGCTCTCGTAGGTCAGATGCCTGGCGGCGCGCTGGTCGACGCCGCACGCTCCGAGCGTTTCCTGTCCGGCTTTGCCGTTATGGGTATCGCGGTGAGCGCAGTCGTGATCGGCGTCTGGCCTTTCTTTGCCGCGGTATTGGCAGCCAAAGTGCTGCATTCGGCGGCGAGCTGCGTGCTCGGCCCGGCGATCGGCGCGATCAGCCTCGGTCTCGTCGGCCATGAGGCTGTGGCAGAGAGGCTCGGCCGCAACGCTCGGTTCGCCTCGATCGGAGCCGCCCTCGCCGCCGGCGCCATGGGCGCTGCAGGCTATTTGATTTCCAACCAGTCGGTTTTTTTCGTCACCGCCGCTCTCTGTGTTCCAACGCTCGTGTCGCTCTGGCTCATCGGCGCAGGCCAGGTCGATCCCGAGAGAGCCCATGGCGGCAAGGCTGCGCCGCATCCAGGCGATCCGATGGCGACATTTCGTGGCCTGTTGCGCAATCGCCCGCTCATGATCTTTGCCGGTTGTGTGGCCCTGTTCCATCTCGCCAATGCAGCGATGCTGCCGCTCACTGCGAGCGTCATAACCATGCGCTCGAGCGAATGGGCCGCCGCTTTGGTCGGAGCTTGCATTCTCGCGCCTCAGCTCCTTGTGGCGGCGTTGGCTCCCTGGGTGGGACGCCAAGCGGTAGTCAGGGGGCGCCTGCCGCTCCTCCTGCTCGGTTTCGGCGTGTTGCCTGTGCGCGGCGTCCTGCTTGCCTTCGTGCAAAGCCCTGAAATGTTGGTTGCCGTGCAGTTGCTCGACGGCATCTCCGCCGCGGTTCTTGGCGTGTTGGTTCCCCTCACGGTTGCCGACGTGACGCGTGGAACTGGTCACTTCAATCTTGCCCAGGGCGTCGTTGGCACCGCTGTCGGGATCGGCGCTTCGTTCAGCACTACGCTTGCCGGCTATGCGTGGGACTACTTCGGCATGGTGCCCGCATTTCTCATGCTCGCCGCGATCGCCACCGTGGGTTTTTTCACCGTCTTCGCCCGCATGCCGGAGACTCGCGGATTACCGCCGCAGGGCAACGAAATGCACCGCGCGGCGTTGTTTTCAAGATCTTCCAGCGCATATCGCCGTGGCTCAGATCAAGCCAGCGGTCGAGGTTTGAACCGGCGCCGTTAACGGCATAAATGCTTGCGGTAGAACAGAATGGCCCTAACTGCCGACACGCTACTGCTCTTCGGCGCCACCGGAGACCTCGCGCAGCGCATGTTGCTGCCGTCGCTCTTTGCGCTCCACGCCGATCGGCTGTTGCCGCCCGATCTTGCGATCCTCGGCACAGCACGCAGCGACATCAGTAACGAAGGTTTCCGCAACCTCGCCGAGGCTGCACTCGCGAAGCATTTGCCGGCCGACCGCCACAGATCGGGCTCGAGCGCTGATTTCCTGAGGCGCCTCCGCTATGTCACCTTGGATGCCTCACATGCCGAAAGCTTCCGCAGGCTGTCGAAGACACTTGGCAATGGCGGAACCCAGACGCTTGCCGTCCTGCTCTCGACCGCGCCGTCGCTGTTTCAGCCGACCATCACTGGGCTTCGATCGGCAGGATTGACCGGGGAGAAGGCGCGGATTGGCCTGGAGAAGCCTTTGGGCGACGATCTCGACTCGTTTCGCACCATCAACGACGCCGTATCCGCCGCCTTTCCGGAGGAGCGGATCTTCCGCATCGACCACTATCTCGGCAAGGAGACGGTGCAGAACCTGCTCGCGCTCAGATTCGGCAATAGGCTGTTCGAGCCGTTGTGGAACGCGAGCGGGATCGAGCACATCCAGATCACCGTGTCAGAGACGGTGGGACTCGAGGGCCGCGGCGGGTTCTACGACAATGCCGGCGCGTTGCGCGACATGGTCCAGAATCACATGCTCCAACTTCTGGCACTGGTGGCGATGGAGCCGCCTGCTCATTTCAACGCCACCGAGGTGCGCGACGAGAAGGTGAAGGTGCTGCGGTCGCTTCGTCCCATGGACCGGTCGACGGCCGCAACGCACACCGTCATCGGCCAATATGGCGCGGGCGTGGTCGGCGGTGCATGGGTGCCGAGCTACACCGACGAGCTTGGCGGTCCGTCCGGAACGGAGACCTTCGTGGCCCTAAAAGCCTTTGTCGATAACTGGCGTTGGAGGGGCGTTCCCTTCTACCTCAGGACTGGCAAGCGCTTGGCGAATCGCCAATCGGAGATCTTCATCCAGTTCCGGCAGGTGCCGCATTCGATCTTCGAAAATCGCGGCGGTCATGCCGAGCCGAACAAGCTCATTATTCGGCTGCAGCCCGAGGAAAACATTCGTCTGTTGGTGATGGCCAAGGAACCTGGACTCGATCGTGACGGCATTCGCCTCCGCGAAGTCCCGCTAGACCTGTCGCTTACGAGCGCCTTTGCCGGCGTGCGCCGCCGCATCGCCTATGAGCGGCTGCTCCTCGATTTCATTGAAGGAGATCCGACCCTTTTCGTGCGGCGCGACGAAGTTGAGGCTCAATGGGAGTGGATTGACGGGATTCGGGATGGCTGGGCAGCGCACCAGATGCGCCCGCAAGCCTATGCGGCAGGCACCTGGGGTCCATCGGCAGCCATCGCGTTGACCGAACGTGATGGAGTGAGCTGGCATGATTGAGGCCGAGTGGCGTGCCTACGACACGACGGCAGAGATGGCCGACGCCGTGGCCGACGAGATTGGTTACCTCATCGAGGGTGCGCTCGAGGCCCGTGATGAGGCGTTTATTGCACTACCTGGAGGCAAGACGCCGCTTCCGATCTTTGAACGGCTGGCGGCAAAAAAGATCGACTGGAACCGGGTCACCATCATTCCGACGGACGACCGCCTTGTTTCGATCACAGACCCGTTAAGCAACGCCGCGACGATCGCGCACCATTTCATGCCTAAGGGTGCCCGCGTGCTCCCGATCGTAGTGAAAGAGACCGCCGACTACCACGCGGCGGGAGAAGCGGCGAATGCGCAGCTATCCGATCTGAAATGGCCCCCGGATCTCGTGTGGCTTGGTGTCGGTGCGGACGGCCATACCGCGTCGATTTTTCAAGGCCCGGACCTCGAGGAAGCGCTTGAAGGCCCCAAGAGACGCAGGGCTATCGGAGTCATGCCGGATCCTTTGCCCCCGGAGGCGCCGGTCGCCCGCGTAACCTTGAGCCGCGCGGCGATCCTGTCAGCGCGCATGATCATGCTTACATTGTCTGGTGCCGAGAAGCGCGCCGTCGTGGAGCGCGCTTTGAAAGACGGCCCCTCGTCGGAAGTTCCTATTGGACGGGTGCTGGCTGATGCCAGGGGTCCATTAGAGATTCACTGGAGCGCGACATGACTCTCCATCCTGCCGTCGAGGCCGTCACCGAACGGATCGTCGAGAGATCCCGGCCGCCGCGTAGCGCCTATCTTGATTTCATTGCGCGTGAGCGCGAAACGGGTGTCGACCGCCCAGTGCTCTCCTGCGGAAACCTCGCCCACGGCTTTGCCGCAGCGGGCGAAGACAAGCGCGCCATCCGCGACGGCAAGGACATGAATATCGGCATCGTCACCGCCTACAACGACATGCTGTCCGCGCATCAGCCCTACGGACGCTATCCCGATCAGATCAAGCTGTTCGCGCGCGAAGCCGGAGCGACGGCACAGGTCGCCGGCGGGACTCCCGCTATGTGCGACGGTGTCACGCAAGGGCAGCGCGGCATGGAATTATCGCTGTTCAGCCGTGACACCATCGCTCTTTCGACCGCGATTGCGCTCAGCCATGGCATGTTCGAAGCCGCGGCGCTACTCGGCATTTGCGACAAGATCGTGCCGGGACTCCTGATTGGCGCCCTGAGATTTGGACACCTGCCGGCAATTCTCGTTCCCGCAGGGCCGATGCCTTCGGGCCTCGCCAATAAGGAGAAGCAGCGGGTGCGGCAGCTTTATACCGAGGGGAAAGTGGGTAAGGCCGAGCTACTGGAAGCTGAAGCCGCTTCCTACCACGGCGCGGGAACTTGTACCTTCTACGGCACTGCCAACTCGAACCAGATGATGATGGAGGTGATGGGGCTTCATGTTCCGGGCGCCGCCTTCATCAATCCCGGCACGAAGCTTCGTCAGGAATTGACGCGCGCAGCCATCCACCGCCTGACCGGGATCGGCTGGAACGGCAATGATTACCGCCCGCTCGGGCGCGTCGTGGACGAGAAAGCGATCGTCAACGCAGCGGTCGGCTTGCTTGCCACCGGCGGCTCGACCAATCACGTGATCCACCTGCCTGCCATCGCGCGGGCGGCCGGAATCCTGATCGATTGGGAAGACATGGACCAGCTCTCGGCCGTCGTGCCTTTAATTGCGCGGATCTACCCCAACGGCTCAGCCGATGTGAACGAGTTCCACGCTGCCGGAGGCATGGCATTCACCATCGCCACGCTGTTGGAAGCTGGTCTGCTCCATCGGGACCTCATGACTGTCGGGGGCGAGGACCTTGGAGACTACGCTCGCGCTCCTAAGCTCGATGGCGAGACACTCTCCTGGGAGGTCGCCCCCTCTTCGTCGCTGGATGAGACCATCCTGCGCCCGGCCTCGAACCCTTTCAGACCTGACGGCGGCATGCGTCTGGTCAAAGGCAATCTCGGCCGCGCAACGTTCAAGACGAGTGCGGTCGATCCCTCGCGCTGGACGATCGAAGCGCCTGCCAAGATCTTCTCGGATCAGGACGACGTGGTGAAAGCGTTCAAGGCCGGCGAGCTCGACAAGGATGCTGTCGTGGTGGTGCGCTTTCAGGGTCCGCGCGCGAACGGAATGCCGGAGCTGCACAAGCTCACGCCCTCGCTCGGCGTGCTCCAGGATAGAGGATTCCGGGTGGCGCTCGTCACCGATGGGCGCATGTCCGGCGCTTCGGGCAAGGTTCCCGCGGCGATCCATGTCAGCCCCGAGGCGCTTGCCGGCGGTCCGATCGCGAAGCTCCGCGACGGCGACATTGTGCGCCTTTGCGCCGACAGGGGAGAGCTGACTGCCTTGGTAGATCAAGACGAATGGGAAAGCCGCGAGAACGCGTCGGCCCCTCCGCCGCCGTTCGGCACCGGGCGCGAGTTGTTCGCCATGATGCGCCATGGCGCGGTTAGCCCCGAGAGAGGCGCCTCGGCGATGCTCGCGGCAGCCGGATTGTGATGGAGCTGGTTACTGCCGATATCGGCGGAAGCCATGCAAGATTTGCTCTCGCCGATGTCGAAGGCGGACAAGTCAGGAAGCTAGGTGACGCGGTCACGCTGAAGACCGTCGATCATGCAAGCCTGCAAACCGCATGGGAAACGTTCGGCGAGCAACTGGGGCGCACTTTGCCCCGCGCCGCAGCCATTGCCGTCGCTTGCCCCGTCTCTGGCGAAATACTGAAGCTCACCAATAATCCCTGGATCATCAGACCGGCCATGGTGGCCCAAGGGCTCGGCGTCGACCGCATAACCCTGATCAACGACTTCGGCGCTGTCGGACATGCCGTCGTCCAAGTCGGGCGTGAACATCTTCGTTATCTTTGTGGCCCCGATATTCCCCTGCCGGAGGAGGGCGTGATCAGCATCGTCGGACCTGGGAGCGGTCTTGGCGTAGCGCATGTGTTGCGCCGCGAGGGACACAACCATGTCATCGAATGCGAGGGCGGGCACATAGATTATGCCCCGGTTGATGGCATCGAGGACGTCATCCTCGCGCGGCTGCGCGAACGCTACGGCCGTGTGTCGGTCGAGCGGGTAGTTTCAGGTCCCGGACTTGTCAATATCTATGAGGCGCTGGCGGCGATCGACGACCGCGCGGTGCAGGCAGGCGACGATAAGGCCATTTGGACCGCCGCGCTTTCCGGCGCCGATGGCCTGGCAGTCGCAGCGCTCGACCGCTTCTGCCTGATCTTGGGCAGCGTCGCTGGCAACATCGCGCTGGCGCACGGCGCGAATGCAGTCGTCATTGCCGGCGGGCTTGGCGCGCGCATTGCCGAGCTCCTGCCGCGCTCGGGCTTCAGCGGCCGGTTCACCGCCAAGGGCCGGTTCGAGAAGATGATGTCGGCAATCTCCGTGAAAACTATCATCCATCCGCAGCCGGGCCTGTTCGGCGCTGCTGTCGCGTTTGCCGCGGAGCATGGCCAATGACCACGACCAAGACCATCGACAAGATCATGGAGCTGGCGCCGGTCATCCCGGTGCTGGTGATCAAGGATGCCGCCTATGCCCAGCCCATCGCCGAGGCGCTGATTGCCGGAGGCTTGCGTGCGCTCGAAGTGACGCTGCGCACGCCCGCCGCGATCGAAGTCATTCGAGAGATGGCCAAGGCGGAAGGCGCTGTGGTCGGCGCAGGCACGGTGCTGAGCGAGAGCGACCTCGAGGCGAGCGTGGCGGCGGGCGCGCAATTCATCGTCTCGCCGGGTCTCACCGAACCGCTTGGCAAGGCGGCAATTGCCTCGGGCCTGCCATTCCTCCCGGGCATCGCCACCGCGGCCGACATCATGCGCGGGCTCGAGATGGGGCTTAGCCGCTTCAAGTTCTTTCCCGCGACGGCCGCTGGCGGCATCCCGGCGCTAAAGGCGCTCGCGGCACCATTCCAGCACTGCCGCTTCTGTCCGACCGGCGGTATTACCCATGCGACCGCGGCCGAATGGCTCGCGCTCGATCAAGTGCCGTGCGTGGGTGGAAGCTGGCTGGTCCCCCCGGGCAAGCCGGATACTGCCACTATCACGGCCAATGCCCGAAGCGCCGCGAGGCTTGCGATTCTCGAACCGGCCACGCGCCTCCAGTCCCGCGCCTGACGTTCTGGCTCCGCTAACTTCGTCCGGTTTAACGGAACTTTGCCCTGCGAGGCTGGTTCATTGCGAACTAAATCCAGTGAAATAACGATGAAATCAGGGAGAAAAGCGTGTTTGTTAAAATAGGTGCGCTGCTCGCCATGGTGATGGTCACCGCCCTTTGCGTCGGACCTGCGAGCGCGTCCTTGAAGCGAGTCGTCATCGTCGACAGGCTCGATGGAGGCAGCCCTGGCCTGATCGACGTCGAGCAAGGAAGTCCAACCGAAAGGACGGTTGGCCAAAACGACAGCCCGGATTCAAAGACGGCGCCCAGTAAGACCCGCTAGAATTGCGAAGCGATTCGGCCCACGCCGGCTGAGCCTGCTAGCTGCATCACGATCCCTAGAGAGTGAGCGCGGCCGACGGAGATGCTGTAAGTCTTGTCCTATCCCCCGCTGTAAGCCTATCCCCGAAGCATGAATGATGCCCCTATGAGAGCTGACCGGTCCACGTCACGGGTCGGGAGGATATGGCTCGATCTCGAGCCTCGTCGCGGAACGCTTTTCCTCATCAATATCGGGGTGCCGATCCTTATCGGTGTGGCGCGGGGGCGTTGGCGCGATGCTGGTGCTGGTGCTCACCGCCCTGGTCTTCCCCGACGTTACCAAGTCCTTGCTCGTAGCTCGCCTGCGAAAGGCTGAG